>WNFF01001638.1_pt1 | contig 27859 bp, 18 predicted proteins | sample 5400441 | NCBI WGS metagenome assembly WNFF01 (sample SAMN13153345, study PRJNA577476) | soil metagenome | isolation source: 120 cm saprolite under Douglas fir tree site 2 hole 3 replicate 1 | place: USA:California | collected 2015-04-18
ATCAGTACGGGATGAAGAGCGTGGAAGTCCGCGTGAAGGGCCCCGGCTCCGGACGCGAGTCCGCCGTCCGCGCGCTGGCCGCCGCCGGGCTCCACATCGTTTTGCTCCGCGACGTCACGCCGATTCCCCACAACGGCTGTCGTCCGCCCAAGCGCCGCCGCGTTTGATGAAATTGATGACCATGAGAAAAGTTTCAGAGAGTTTTGGGAAGGGAGAATAGAAGTTGGCAAGACACCGAGATGCAGTCTGCCGCCTGTGCCGCCGGGAAGGGCAGAAACTATTTTTGAAGGGCCTGCGCTGCTTTACCGAGAAGTGTGCGATTGAGAAGCGCAACTTTGTCCCAGGGCAGCACGGGCAGTCGCGGCGCCCCAAGGTCGCCGGCTACGGCCTGCAATTGCGCGAGAAGCAGAAGGTCAAGCGCACGTACGGGCTGCTCGAGCGGCAGTTCCGCAATTACTTTGAGAAGGCCGCGCGCGCCAAGGGCCCCACGGGCGAAAACCTCATCATCATGCTCGAGCGCCGTCTCGATAACGTCGTTTGGCGCGCTGGTCTGGCGTCCTCGCGTTCCCAAGCCCGCCAGCTCGTGCTGCACGGCCATGTCCGCGTGAACGCCAAGAAGGTCAACATCCCTTCTTATCTCGTCAACGTCGGTGAGGAAATCGCCATCAAGGAAAAAATGCACCAGAACGCCATGGTGCTGGAAGCCCGCAACGTCGCGCAGAGCCAGAACGCTGTTCCCTGGCTCGAACAGGAGCGCGAACAGTTCAAGGCCAAGGTCGTGGCCATGCCCAAGCGCGACGACGTGCAGACGCCGCCGATCAACGAGCAACTCATCGTCGAGCTGTACTCGAAGTAAGTTTCACACTGGTGCGGCCAGCGCCAGCGAGCCCGGCGAACCGGGCACAGTCTTTGTTTTTAGGCCCGGACACTCGGGCCGGAAGGAAGGAACACGATGTGGAAGGGTTTTCAGAAGCCGAAGCGTCTTGCATCCGAGCTGGAATCGCTCACCGAAAAGTACGGGCGGTTTTCCGCGCAGCCTTTTGAGCGCGGCTGGGGCACGACCGTTGGAAACGCGCTGCGTCGCGCGCTGCTCAGTTCCATTGAAGGCGCGGCCATCACCGCCGTGAAGATCGAAGGCGTGCTGCACGAATTTTCTTCGATCCCCGGCGTGGTCGAGGATGCCACCGACATCATTCTCAATCTCAAGCAAGTGCCCATCAAGCTCAACACGGACCTGCCCAAGACCATTTACGTCAACGTCGAGCAGGCCGGTCCGGTCACTTCCGCGCAGATCGAGGAAGACGCGGACTTCGCCGTGCTCGACAAAAGCGTGTACATCGCCACCGTCAGCGAAGGCGGCAAGCTCCAAATCGAAATGCGCGTCAAGAACGGCCGCGGTTACGTCGCCGCCGACCGCAACTATGACGAAGATCTGCCCATCGGCTACATTCCCGTGGATAGCGTTCACTCGCCCGTCCGCAAGGTCAACTACGCCGTCGAAGCCGCGCGCCTCGGCCAGATGACCGACTACGAAAAGCTCATGATCGAAGTGTGGACCAACGGCGCTATCACTCCGCAGGACTCCATCGGCCTCGCGGCCAAGCTCGTCAAGGACCACATGAGCATCTTCATCAATTTCGAAGAGCCGGTGGAGACCATGGAAGCCCCGGTAGACACCGCCCACGATCCGCGCCTCGAACATCTCGACCGCTCGGTCGAGGAGCTCGAGCTTTCCGTGCGCTCCTACAACTGCCTGAAGAACGCCAACATCCAGACCATCCGCGAACTCGTCCAGAAGAGCGAAAACGAAATGCTGAAGACCAAGAACTTCGGCCGCAAGTCGCTCAACGAGATCAAGGATATACTGGTGAAGATGGGCCTCGCGCTGGGCATGAAGTTCGACGAGCACGGCCGCATCATCTGGCCGCCGCTCCCCAGCCAAACCGCCGCGCCAACTTCCGAAGAAAACGTCGGACTGTAAGTCGACAAGGGACGATATAAGCGATGCGACATCTCAACTCACATTCAAAACTCGGAAAGCAGCCGGCCCATCGCCGCGCGGTGTTGCGCAGCCTGGTTACCAATCTCTTCGAACACGGGCGCATCACCACCACGCTCACTCGCGCCAAAGCGGCGCGCCCTGTCGCGGAGAAAATGATCACCCTCGGCAAGCGCGACACGCTGCAATCGCGCCGCATGGCCGCTTCTTACATCATGCTGCCAGCCATCACGCAGAAGCTGTTCAGCGAGATCGCGCCGAAATTCGCCGATCGCGCCGGCGGCTACACCCGCATCATCCAGGCCGGCCATCGCGTCGGCGACAATGCCAAGGTGGCCATCCTCGAGCTCATCGGCTACGAATTCAAGCTCAAGGAAAAGAAGGAAAAGACCAAGAAGGAAGAAACAGCCGAAGTAAAAAGTTAAGCGTCCTTTCCCAACACAATCTTCAGCAGCCCGTTCCGGCAAACCGGAGCGGGCTTTTTCTTTGTCGCGGTTCTTTGGTGAATGGCGCGCAGCGGAACGGCGCGTCAAGTGGAAGGAGCGTCGCTGGCCGCAATTTCCACACCACGCGCGGAGCGCCGCCGGCGGAACCACATCCACAACACGCTGAAGGCCGCAAAAGCTCCGATCGAGTCCAGCAGCGAATCGTGAGCCGAAGCCGTCCGGCTCGCCACGAACGCCTGGTGTATTTCATCCAGCACCGAATATCCCGCAGCGCAAAACAACGCCGCCACGCCCCACGTCCAGCGCCACCCTTTGCGGCTGCCGCGCACCCCCCGATAGAGCAGCAGGCAAAACACAAAATATTCCGTGAAATGAGCGCTCTTTCGAATGAAATAATGAATCGTCGAAAATTGACTTTCCGTGAGCGACCGGAACACCCACCGCACAATCGGCTCGATCACCGAGGCGGTATGCTCCGCCGAAAACGTGTCCGTGGACATCGAGAAAATGACACCCGCCCACAGCAGCGCCGGCCACCACGCGCGCAGCCACGCCGGGGCGCGGGGTGGCCGCAAGCGAGCTTGAATTCCCGGCAAATGCGGAGCAGGGCGCGGGTTGCGCCAGGGCTGGAAATCTGGCACTAAGAGTCGGCTCCTTCCATTTCGTTCTTCATGCTACTTCACGCCCGCCATTCCGTACGTCATTATTCCACGCGCCCCTATTCCATCCGCCCTTATTCCATTCGATAGTTCGGCGCTTCTTTCGTGATGATCACGTCGTGTACGTGGCTCTCGCGCAATCCCGCGGCGGTGACTCGAACGAACCGGCCCTTCTCCTGGAATTCCTTCAGCGTTGCCGCGCCCACGTAACCCATCCCGCTCCTGAGTCCGCCAACCAGCTGATCCGTCAGCGCGCCCAGTTGCCCTTTATAGGGCACGCGTCCCTCGACGCCCTCCGGCACCGACTTGCCGCGTTCCCCGCTGTCTTGCACCAGCGCGTACCTGTCCGAGCCCGATTCCATCGCCCCGGTCGAACCCATTCCTCGGTATGACTTGAACGTGCGCCCTTGATAGAGAATGGTTTCTCCGGGAGATTCTTCGGTGCCAGCAAAAAGGCTCCCAATCATCACGCACGAAGCACCCGCCGCCAGCGCTTTCGAAATATCGCCCGAATACTTGATCCCGCCATCGGCAATGATCGCCACGTCCGTGCCCTTTGCGGCCCTCGCCGCTTCCATGATGGCGGTAAGCTGCGGCACGCCCGCTCCGGTAACCACGCGCGTGGTGCAAATCGAGCCCGGCCCGATGCCCACTTTCAGCCCGTCAATGCCCAGTGAAATCAGCTCTTTCGCGCCTTCGTAAGTGGCCACATTCCCCGCCACCAGCTGCATTTCCGGCAACCGCCCCCGGATCGCCTTGATCGCTTCCATCACGCGCTCGGAGTGCCCGTGCGCCGTGTCGATCGCCAGCACGTCGGCTTTCGCTTTCGACATTTCCACCGCTCGCTCCAGAAAATCCCCGGTCGCGCCCACCGCCGCGCCCACCCGCAATCGCCCTTGCTCGTCTTTCGCCGCCCGCGGATATTCCAGCTTCTTCTGGATGTCTTTGACGGTGATCAAGCCCTTCAGGTTGAAGTCCTGATCGACCACCAGCAGTTTCTCGATGCGGTGCTTTTGCAGGATGCGTTCGGCTTCTTCCAGCGTCGTGCCCACCGGCACGGTCACCAGATTTTCCTTCGTCATCACCGAGCCGACCAGTTGCGCATGATTCTTTTCGAATCGCAGGTCGCGGTTGGTCAGGATTCCCGTCAGCCGCGAGCCGCGCGTCACCGGCAGGCCGGAGATCTTGTACTTGTTCATGATTTCCAGCGCCTGCCGCAGCGTAATGTCCGGCGAAATCGTCACCGGGTCGACGATCATCCCGCTTTCCGAGCGCTTCACCCGGTCCACTTCCTCGCCCTGCCGGTCGATGGTCATGTTGCGGTGAATCAATCCGATGCCGCCCTGCCGCGCGATGGCGATCGCCAGTCGCGACTCCGTCACCGTGTCCATCGCCGCCGACGCCAGCGGAATGTTCACCTTCAGCTTGCGCGCAAAGTTCGTGGTGGTGTCCACCTCGGTGGGCAGCACCGCCGACCGCCCCGGCAAAAGCAGCACGTCGTCAAAAGTCAGCCCCTCGCCAATCGCACTGTCCATCATTCCAGCCTCACGCAAAAAGTTTCGCCGCGCCCCATCCAGCCCCATAAAGCAGCGCAGCCCAGCGGGTGCCCGCTGGGCCGGCAAACAACTCCATCAAATTGAAAAATTCCATCACCGTGAATCTTCAATTCTAAAGGGCATCGCCATTCCGGTCAAGTTAGGCGGGCGAATCTCCGAACAGCGGTAGAGGTGCCAGGGGAGCCGCGTCGCTGCATGGCGATACATCCCATCCTCGCCGGCTTGCAGCAGACCTATAGCCAAAAAAGAAGGGGCCGGTCCGAAGACCGGCCCCTTCGCGTCGAGGTTTATGGAATCGGTTAGAAGGTGAACTTGACAGCCATACGCATGGTCCGCCGTGTCTGGAACAGGAACGGCTTGCCGTAGCGGCTCGCGAGTGTCAGCGGCGCCGCAACACCGTATTTCGTGGCGTTTGCAGCCGCGAACGGATCCCAACCGGTCATCATGGTTTTAAAGTCAATCCTGCTGGGATTCGCTAGGCACGGCGGCAGAGGAGTGCCTGTCGGGCATGCCGGATCCGGAAGTAATATGTCCTGCCCAGTTGTTGGGTTAGGCTGATATTGCAAAACGGAACCCTGATTCAATAGATTGAGGACGTTCCATTCGAAGCGCAGACGCTGGGCTTCATGCGCCTTGCTCACCTTAAACTCGTGACCGAAGTTTAGGTCGGTCTGCGAGTAGAACGGCGTGCGAGCGTCGTGGTGAATCGCCCCCTCGACCCAATTGCCGGTCGCGGGGTCGCGGGTGATGTCCACAAAGGTGCCGCGCTGCTCAAAAAACTGGCAGCTGGATCCCGACTGGAGCGTGGAGATGCACGTGTTCTTCGGCGAACCCGAAGCGACAAGTTGGGTCAATCCGAACGTCGTCTCCATCCCCAACCACTTCAGACGGTAGTAGCCCACGCCGCCGAGAACGTGGGGACGGTCCGTGGAGAGTGGTCCATCCATAATCGCGCCGGTCGTGGTGAACTGCATGTCCGGATGGTCAAAATCGCGGTGGTTGTTCGGATTATGTCGCCCACCGTTGCCGTCGGTGATGTCCGAATTGGTTAAACCAGCGTAATTTCCAGTCAGCTTGCTGTAGGTGTAGCCGAGCTGGCCGAAGAAGTTGCTCCCGCGGCGGCTCAGACGGACTTCCAACCCGTCATAGCGGCGGATAGCCTTTGGTTGCGCAGGACAACTTGCGCAGAGAATCGGGAGGCTGGAACCCGGAAGCGCCCGATGCAAGAGGTCTGCATAGGCGTTGGGTCCGGGGTTGCCGATATAAAAGCCGTAATTGTCCGTTATGCCGATGTCTTCGATGGCGTTGTCCAGACGCTTGCGCGCGTAGCGGACTTCCAGACCCAGGGTCGGCTTGATGGCCCAGTCGGAGCCGATAACGAACTCGTGCTGCGACATGGGCTTAATTTTCGGGTCAACGCCGGGGTCTTGCGTGTTGATAATGTTCCTGCGCAGGTCCTCGTTTTCGATGAACCGCCCAACGGTGACGCCCGGGGCTGGCCCGGTGACTGGGCAAGCATGATTGCCAGGGGCGCTCGGCGTGATGGTGGTGTAGTCCACGAAGTCCATGGCGTACACGCAATTATGCCAGTACTCGCCACCAAAGGAACCGCGGGGCAGGGAGTACTTCATGATGTCGAAGAATTTGCCGTAGCTGCCGTAGAGCTTGAGCTTGCCGTTGTGCAGGACGTCATAGGCAGCGCCGAGGCGCGGTGAAACCTTGTCCGTGAAGTTGAAGTTGATGGAGCTTGCACCCACGCCGTACGGCGGCAGGAACTCCTTGTCGAAGCGCACGCCGAGGCTCAGCGTAAGGCCATGACCTACGGTCCAACTGTCCTGTCCATAGATGCCGTGGTTGTAGCTGGCAACTTTTCCAGCGGCGTCCACGCCATCCTGAACGATGAAAAAACCATCGTTGCCCTGGCACTGTGTAGAAGGAGTGCCGTAGGTGGCCATGTTGGACGCAACAATCGCCTTACATGCCACGATGCCTTCCGGCGTTGTTGGAGTGTAAGAAGAAGCCCATGAGATCGTGGTTAGCGAGCTGTTATAGCCTTGGAGCAAGTCATTGGACAGGCGATTGAAGCCATAACCGAACTTGAAATTGTGCTGGCCCCACTTGCTGACGGAGTAGGAAACGTCGCTGTTGAACGCCTTGCGCTTGAAGGCATCGAAAATGTTCTGGAAGTTGCTCGAGATGTTCGAGAACGGGGCGGTGTTCGCGAAGGCCCCGGAGGGCTGACCAGCGACCGCGATGGGATTACCATCGAGACCAGTTGAGGCGCAAGATGTCGCCGGCGGCTTCGGTGTACAATTGCTGATGACCAGATCAGTCGAATAACTGTAGCGAGTGCCGCTGGGCTTGCCGCGGTCCTCCGTGTTATAGAAGAAATAACCGTAACGTGCCGAAACCAGTAAATGCGAATTGGGTGTCCAGTCTCCGCCAAAGTTGAAGATGTTGCTCGGGTAAACGTCTCCCGTGTCGCTGCGAATGGTTGTGGGATCGGTACCAGCGGCGCCGTTAATCTGACCGGTAAGTGAGTCCGGCGTTACGGGCAACTGCCCCGTGACACGAGAATAACCGTACTGCCAGCTCCCGAAGAGGTGGAGTTTGCTGAAGGGCTGGTAGTCCAGCCGGTTCAACATATTTTGTGCCGTGTAGCTGGTCGTGAAGGTATGAGGACCCGAGTTCTTGCCCGTGAAGTTTACCGTTCGCGAAATTCTTTGGATAGTGGGAATATAGCTCGAGAACAGCCACAGCTTGTCCTTCAAGAGCGGACCGCCGACTTCGTAACCGGGTTCGATCGTAAAGTACTTGTCTTTCTTCTGCCGATAGTACTCGGGAGTTACGTCGGTTCGCGTCGTCGCATTCGTAGAGGTCCCTGGCTGACCCCGGAGTCCGCACGCAATCTGCTGCCCGCTCAGTGCGTTAGGTGCCTCGGCCGTGTTTGCGAAGGGCGTGACCGCGCACTGGTCCGTGGAGTCAAACGCGTCCGGATGATAGTACGTCACCAGGCTGCCGTGCCATTCGTTGCTGCCCCGCTTCTGAGTGACGTTGACCACGCCACCCACTGCGCCGCCATATTCGGCCTCGTAGCTGCTCGTCTTGACTTGGACTTCCTGGACGAATTCGAACACGACGTTCTGCCGGATACCGCCGTTTTGAATTTCCGAAGTGTCCAACCCTTCGACGAGGTAAGTATTCTCGGAGTCGCTGGCGCCGTCGATCTGGAAGCCGTTGTTGCGTCCAGAGTTATTGCGCGCGCTTTGCAGGGGCTCCTGGCGGGCGCCCGGAGCAAAGGGAATCAGCGACTGGTAAGAGCGTCCCTTGGGAATGTTGTCGATAACCTCTTGCGGGATGTCTACAGCGACTTTCACACTCGTCACGTCGACGATCGGGGCTCTTCCGGTAACCTCGATGACTTCGGACATCGCGCCAACTTCCAGCGCAATCTCGAGAGTGGGAAGCTGACCGACCGCCAAGGGAATTCCCGTCAGCTTATAGGTCCGGAAGCTCGTCGCCGTAACCGTCAGGGAGTACTCCCCGGGCGGTAGCAGTTGGAAGTAGAAGTATCCCGCATTGTCCGTCGGAGCCTTCCTGGGGGCAAGCAAGGCCGAACTCGTCAGTTCGACCTCTGCCCTGGGAACCGTCGCGCCAGACTTGTCCTTTACATAGCCTTTGATACCGCCCGTCGTTTCCTGCGCTCCCGCCGTCGGCAGCAATGTGATTGCCAGCGTACAGACCAGGAATACAGCTAACAAACTGCCGAAACACGTCAAACGCCTCTCCATAATCGCCCTCCTGAAGATCAAATCCACATCCCATCGCTCCACTGGCCCGTAAGCCAGGACCCAGGCGCGAAAGGGAAAGATTTGGTTAACACGTGAGAAGAACACAACCCTAAAAAGTACATAGCATTCCGATTGCCGGGAGAATCGCACCGTTGTAAGTTCTTTGTCAACAATAAAAACATACAAAATCAATACATTGAGGTGCCGGAGTATCCTGAAATATGAACTCCATATCCAGGTTTTCATAGCTGAATGAACATGCGGACCACGCGATCTTGCAGGCTAGGGGGCTGGATGCTTGCCAAAAGCTCATCCTTACGAGATTGATCGCAAGGTAATCGGACGTACAGGGCAGGTGGGTATTCTGACTGCCTACCAGACCAAACCCGACCTGAAACTTGTGCCAGGCGTTCAGGATTGCGTTAGACTTTGAACTTACTCGGTCTCTTCTCACGTTTTAACGCCGCTAGAACGAGCAGGGTCTGCTCAGAACAGGAGGGACCGGCGCCGCCATGTATTCCGGCAAAGATTTCTCAGCAGTTTTCAATGGACTAAACTGCTTGCTGCTATTGATGGCGGCATTTCCTGCGGCCTCACGCGCGCAATTCGAGCCGGCTAACCCAGTGACGCTGATTGTCCGTGTCTACATCGAATCGTTTCAAAATCCCGCTCCCGCCAACCTTACGGTCCAGATCACGGACTTGTACGGGGGGATGCCACGGGATCAGAAAACAGACGAAAGCGGAAGAGTTGAGTTTCATGCGGTTACGAAGACTTATCGACTTCGCGTCTTCGGGCCAGGAATCCAAGAGTACAACGACGTGGTGGAGATCGAAGCAATGGAGACTCGCAAGACCTTCAATGCCATTGTGAAAGCCGATTCCTACGGGGGTAGCGCGACTCCAGGCAGACTGGATTCCGGCATGATCCCCACCAATCGGTTGAAGGCGCCGGAGAAGGCACAGAAGGAATTCGAAAAGGGTTCGCAATCATTGGACAAGAAAACCTGGGAGGAAGCCAAAAAACACTTCGAGGCGGCCATCGCCATATATCCGGACTACGATGTTGCATACAACGGTCTGGGTCAGGCGCTGGCGAACACCGGAGACGCCACTGCCGCGCGCGCGGCGTTCGAAAAGGCCATCAAGATCAACGACAATTTCGCGATGGCCTACCGCAATCTTGCGAGGATTTCCCTGAGCGAGCGCAAGTTTGACGAGATGGATAATCTGCTGACACGCTCGCTGTCTGCGGATCCGCTGAATGCCTGGGCCTTGGCTTATGCGGCCTACGCAGAGCTGCAACTTCACAAATTTGACGATGCGATCGGCCATGCTCGCAAGGCACACTCGGTTCCGCATGACGGTCTCGCTAGCATTCATATTGTTGCTGCCCGAGCTTTGGAAGAGAAACAGCAGCCGGCCGAGGCTGCGTCAGAATACCGGATGTATCTTCAAGAAGATCCCGCCGGACGCGACGCCGAGCGTGCCCGCAAAGCTATCGCCCGATTAAGCGGTGCTCCACCCAACTGACCTCCACCGACGATGCTTCCTCTCGACTTGGCATCAAGCGGCAATAGCTCACGATGCAGGACACGGAGCTCCGTCCAAGAAACCGTGGCTAGTTTGCAGTCCCTCGGCCTGAATCCTTGCCAGCGGAGCCCACTCGTTGTCCCAGTGTTGTCTTGTGCGGGATGCGGCCGTGAAATACAGTCTTACTGTGGAACCCGGTATCCCTCGCTTTGAGCCGCACCTGCTTCTGAAAAACGGACACGCCATGACCATCGTCTCGGCTTTTGTTCCTCGGCGGTTTGACATCCCGTGCGCTGAAGCCCGGTTGTTTCAGGTCGATCCGGAATCGCGGTTGCTCGGACATTGTCACTGGCAACCCGGCAAGCGCAAGGACGCGCCGGTCATCGTTGTTGTGCATGGACTGGAAGGTTCCAGCGATTCGAATTATATGCGCGGCATTGCGGAGAAAGCCTTCCATCGCGGTTTCCACGTCGTGCGTATGAACCAGCGAAATTGCGGCGGCACGGAAGCATTGACGCCCACTCTCTACAACTCCGGAATGAGCGGAGATTACCGGAGCGTCTTTGAAGAACTGTCAGAAGGCGATGGTTTCGAACAAATATTCTTCGCCGGCTACTCGATGGGTGGAAACCTTGTCACAAAGATGGCCGGAGAGTTTGGCGCCGCCGTGCCGAAGGCGTTGCGCGGTGTCTGCGCGGTGTGCCCTGCGCTCGACCTCGCCGCTTGCGCCGACGCGCTCGGGCGACGCGAGAATTATTTTTATCAGCGCCGCTTTGTGACCGGCTTGATGTCCCGTTACGCGAGAAAACACAAAATGTTTCCGGAGCGCTACCCCATCGATGGCCTGCCACCGGTGCGAACGGTGCGGCAATTCGACGACGTCATCACCGCGCCGCAGTTCGGCTATCGCGACGCTCAAGACTATTACGATCACGTCGGCGCAAAACGCGTCGCGTCACAAATACGCCTGCCCCTCCTTATGATCACCGCGCAAGATGATCCCTTCGTTCCCTACGCCTCTTTCCTAGCTGCCAAAATCAGCGCGAATCCCGCCATCGAGTTTGTCGCTGCGCAGCACGGCGGGCATTGCGGCTTCATTTCCAAACACGCCGGAAGCGAGCGCTTCTGGGCTGAACAGCGCATCGTCGAATTCTGTGCCGCGCGCGCCTTCCCCGCCTGACATCTATTCGGTCCTGACCGCGAGGATTTTCTTGCCCTCCACTTTTAATTCCACGGCGAGCGGCGGGCGCAGGTCGGAACCCTGGACGATGCTTCCGCGCGCCCACGCGCCAGTGCCGGGAAGGTTGGTGGTCTTGAGCGGATCAAACACCGTGCGGCTGCAGGGGTTGCCGACCATGGGATGTTTCGGATCGCGAAAACCGTAGTCTTTTTTCAACTTGTCCAGGTCGGTGACGTATTCGAGCTTGCAATCGCCGTAGGGCGCTTTTTGCTCGAAGGCCCAGTAGCCGCCGGGCTGAGACGGGGAGCCGGCCGGCAAACGAATGAGAAAGGCGGGGATGTTTTCGCCGCTGAGGCGGTTGCGAATCAGAAATTCTTTCGAGGACCACGGCTTGGCCATCTCCGTCGCGTCGGCGACGCCCGGCTCCGCGTCGGTAGCATGCGGAAGCAGCGTGCTGGGATCGGGGGCGGCGGAGGGAACTTCAATCTGAGGCTGATTGGCAAGCTGCGGCTCTGCATGCTTGGGGCGAAAAGCCCAGCGCGCTCCCAGAAAGACGACTAGGAGCACGGCGAGAAGTCCGATGACCAGCTTGATAGCGGGATTCGACGCTGTCGATGTGCGCGCGCCGGGAGAGGAAACGCCCGGGATTTGCGGCATCTCCGTCTTGAAGCGCTCCGATGGGGGCAGGTCGGTCATTGGGCTTCCGTCCGATTCTATACTCAAAGAGGAGAAAGTTGACAGTCGACAGTTGAAAGAGAGGAAAGAAAATAAGGTGACTTGTGATCCGTAATTCGTGGGGGGAACGAAGGTGGACGGGAGAGTTCCAGAATGGGAAGAATACCCCCACACCCCGGCAGTTTTCGTAAGAGTGCCAAACAAAGGGGATGCAGGATACGGAACTTGGAAGAGGGTACGGAAGATGGGAGATAGACTGGAAACACGTTGAAACGTTTGCACGTCGACACGTTTGAACGTCCGAACAGCAGGAAAGGTGTGGAGGGAAGAAACTTTTGGCTTGAAGGATGTCCCCCGAGTTTTTTGTAAGTGTTGCATCTAAAGGGCTTAGCCAGGCTGTAAGTCTTTTGTTTGCAACACTTGCGGGGAGATCCATAAGTGTTAAGTGTTGCAGCTAAAAGACTTACGGGGGCGGCCTGTTGGCGAGAAAGCAACTGAGAGGGACGGGAAGCAGCGAGGAGAGATCCTTCGACTCCTGATGCTCGCTCAGGATGAGCATGCTTCGCCGCATGCTCAGTTAGAAGGACTGTCTGGCGGGCGAGCATGGTTCGAGGGCACCTTCCTTTCCAACCGGGCCGGAACCTGCGATCCCGACACAGGATCGGGATCTTCGATCGCCAAAGGTACGGCAGGCAGGCGGAGGAATCGTGCCGAACTGACCAAACCATTTTAGCATATTGGTACCGTATGTCAAGGGTTACTTGCAAGTGGTTTGGATGCTGTGGGATAGCACGATGTCTGTTTGAATTGGCGCCGCGAAACAACTAAAGCTGCGGCGTTGCCGGCGCAAACGGTCTGAATCCGTGTCGGGGTGCTGATTTTCGATTCTTGCCTGCGCTTTGAAGTGCAGGAGTGGTATGTTCTTTTGCGCTATACGATTGAATGAACCGAGAAGAGGGATGAATTGAGCGAGCGGCCGGTAAACCCAAAGCCAGAATCACTCGACGACATTATTGGGCACAGGGCCGTGGTGTTGGCGGACCAGATTCAGAAGGCGGCGGCGTGGGCCAAGTCGGAGATGGACCTGCAGATTGAGGTCGCCGGGGCGCTGAAAGAGTTTGCGCGGGAAGCCAAGATCAAGCTGGACGCGCACCACAACATTACGGTCGCAACCGGGCGGCCGGACTCCGTCTACAGCAACGTGATTGTTGAATATAAGGATCCGGGAACGCTGTCTGGAAATCGGGATGGGGCCAACAACAAGAAGCTGATTGAGCAGATCCGGCAGCGCTTCTACGACATGCGGCGGGAAGAGAACCGCCCGATGAACAGCATGTTCGGGGTCGGGACAGACGGGAAGTATTTCGTCTTTGTGCGGTTCCGTGATGAAAAGTGGACGGACCAGGAGCCGGTGGAAGTTAACCGTCACTCGACACTGCGGTTTCTTTGGGCGCTCTATAACCTCGGACAAAAGGGCAAACCGTACCAGCCGGAATACCTGCATGGGGATTTTGGCTCGGACAGCCTGATCGCTCAGGAGGGCGTGAGAACGCTCTACGACGAAATCCTGAAAACCGAGAATCCGAAGGCGCAGGTTTTCTTTAGCCAGTGGAAGATCCTGTTTGGAGAAGTTTGCGGCTACGATGTCGAAAACCTTTCGGACAAGCTCAAGAAATTGGCTGAGTTTTATGGCGTGAAGGGCAAGCCGCACCCGGGACAACTTCTCTTTGCACTCCATACCTACTACGCGCTTCTCATCAAGCTCCTCGCCGCGGAAATTGTGAGTTTTTTCAATCCGTGGATGACCCGACAGGTCGAGAAGCTGCAGAACGCAACAACGCCAGCGAAGCTTAGGCGTGAACTCGACGAATTGGAGCGCGGCGGGATTTTTCACACGATGGGAATTACGAACTTCCTAGAAGGGGATCTGTTTGCATGGTATCTGCCGGTGTGGAGTGAGCCGATTGAGAAGATCGCCCGGCAGATGATCCAGAAACTGGACGACTACAATCCCGGGACTTTTTCAGAAGATCCCGCACAATCACGCGACCTGCTCAAGAAGCTTTATCAACAGTTATTTCCGAAATCCGTTCGACATGACCTGGGCGAGTACTACACACCGGATTGGTTGGCAGATCACGTTTTGAATGAGCTTGGCTATGAAGGTGACCCAGACAAGCGCTTGCTCGATCCAGCGTGCGGCTCGGGGACATTTCTGGTGATGGCAATTAACCGAATTCGCCGCTGGTACGACGAAAACCGCGAAGAATGCGCCTATGACGAAGGCGAACTATTGAAGAAGATTCTGGCAAACGTTATTGGCTTTGACTTAAATCCGCTTGCCGTTATGGCCGCTAGAACTAATTATCTCGTGGCCGTGAAGGACCTGATTCGTCACTCGGATCATGTGGAGATTCCCATCTATTTGTGCGACGCGATTATGACGCCCGCTGAATACGGCGACTTGTTTACAGGTGCTGGGAATATTGCAAAAGTTCCTTGCAGTGCCCTGAAACCACCACATTTGTTGGTGCCTAAAGAGATTGCTAAGAGTCCTAAAGATGTTGCCAGGTATGCCGAGGTCCTGGAGGAATGCATAAAGAATGGCTATGCCCCTTCCGAGTTCCTGAGTCGCTGTCAAGATGAGGGTTTCACAATCACGGCGAAGGACACGCACGTGGAACTCTACAAGGTGCTGGTGCGGCTTGACCGAGAAAACAAGAATGGAATTTGGGCAAGAATAATCAAGAACAATTTCGCGCCCCTATTCGTGGGTACCGTGGATTACGTTGTCGGGAATCCGATCCGCCTTGGGTCAACTGGGAAAGTTTGCCAGCTGCATATCGTGAGTCCACCGTGGAACTTTGGGACCGATACCGACTCAGAGAGCGCGCAACGAAGGGCGCACGGCTTGGGAATGTGAAAAAAGAATTATCAGCCCTCTTTGTGTACGTCGGCATGGATCACTATGTATCGAAGGGTGGCGTGCTGGGGTTCGTCATAACTCAGTCCGTCTTTAAAACTGGTGCGAACGAGGGATTTCGACGGTTTGCTAGCGGCCCAGAGAAACCCTTCCGCGTATTGGGGGTTTCGGATTTGTCTCTCTCTCTTCCCTTCGATACTGCGACGAACAGGACTGCTGTTCTATTAGCACAGAAGGGTGAGTTGACGAGGTATCCGCTACCGTACCGATTTTGGGTCCCCACAAGTGCTCGCCCGTCCGTCGACGAGGCTGATTTGCGGTCTGTGCTGGATTGCTTCGACGTGCAAGAATGGCTGGCCGCGCCCGTCGAACCTGCGGTATTGGGTAGCACCTGGCTAACGGCACCGAAAGACGCTTTTCCAATCCTGCAAAGAATTATAGGCGACCGCTCCGAAGCGATCATGGACAGAGCCTACGCGGGGTCATGCACATGGCTGAACGGTGTGTTCTGGGTTGACGTGGTGGAGACAAAGGATCGCCGATCCGTGATCAAGAATTTGGGTGAAGTCGGTAGAACGAAAGTCGAGACGTCGATTGCTTCGATAGAGAACGATTACTTATTTCCGCTTCTGCGTGGAAGAGACGTGCAGGCTTGGCATGCGAGGGCGTCAGCTCATATTCTCGTCCCTCATCACGGCGAGGACTTTTCGGAGCCCGTTAGCGTCGCTGAGCTAAAACGCAAAGCTCCTCTGACGTTTGAGTTTCTCAAGGGCTTCGAAAAACCTCTTCGAAAACGGAGCGGCTACAAGCAACTTCACAAAGAGAGACCGGAATTTTACGTCTTAGGAAATCTAGGTAATTACACTTTAGCACCATACAAAGTCGTCTTTAAGGATCTCACCGAGGTGTTCCAATGCGCGGTTGTTGGGCCGGTAGCGCTGGCGGGGCTGGCGGGCAAGCCTGTGATCCCGGACCACACTCTACTTTTCCTCACGTGTCAGTCGAGGGACGAGGCCTACTTTCTAGGAGGCGTTCTGAATTCGATACCCTGTCGGGCAGCACTGTACAGTGCTTCTGCGGGAGTACAAACACAGCGCTACTTTCCGACTGACGTTTCTAGAATTCGCCTGCCGCAGTTTGACCCCAAGGACAGCAGACACGGCGACGTGGTTCGGCTTTCCATAAGCTGTCATGAGAGTGCCGATGGAAGCAGATCAGTAGATGCGCCCAGCAAGGAAGAGATAGAGTTGGCAGGAATCGTATCCGAGTTATGGAAAATCGCCCGAAAAGAACAGCAGCATGTAATGGACTACTACACTGAAATTCTCACGTTTAGAAGCAGGCACGGCGGGGTCCAAGAAGAAGCCGAAGACTAAAGAGGGCTCGGATGTACGGGTCCTATTGGCCTCTCAAACTGGCCAGGGTTGGGTGAATAGCGTTATATAATCCGGCCTGTGGGCACACCGACCACCCAGAAGAAGAGCCTTACAGACGCGCTCGATGCGGGCACGCATGTCCGCAGCGTGAACGGAATATACCGCCCGCTTGGAGTGGGGCGCGTACAGAAAGTCCGAGAACATCAGTGCAAGGTTGAATTCAACCCCACGGTTTTTTCTCGTCCGCCCTACCGCTCAGAAAACAAAATCTTGAAACTGGACGAAGTCGTAGTTTGCCGCACACCTCTGGAATTGGCCGGGACTGGCACGTGGGATGAGGCCTGGAAATTCGACCTTCGCCAGATGGCGGCGCGCTTTCTCTGCCTCAACAAAGGCGGGCAGCTCTCCAACGCTCGGACGGAGATACTGCCGCATCAGATCTTTACGGCGCACACGGTGGTATCGAACGCGAAACGGCGGTTCATGCTCGCGGACGAAGTGGGATTGGGGAAGACGGTCGAGGCGGGGATGGTCTGGCAGGCGCTGTCGCAGCGGGGGAATGCGGCGCGGACGCTGGTCGTCTGCCCGGCGGGGTTGACGCGGCAGTGGCAGGAAGAGTTTCAGGAGAAGTTTCAGGAGATGTTTGAGATTTTCGGGCGGGATTTTCAGGCGGTGAACCCGCGAATCTGGGACTTGAAAGCGACGGCGATTGCCTCGCTGGATCGGCTGAAGCGGAAGGAACACAAGCGGACGCTGCTGGAAAACCGGAAGTGGGACCTGATCATCTTCGATGAGGCGCAGCACCTGAGCGCGCGTGAATATCCGAAAAAGACGGACAAGACGCAGAATTACCAACTCGCCGAAGCCTTACGCGACTACACCGACGCCATGCTGCTGCTGACGGCCACGCCGCACGCCGGCGATCCGAACCACGGGCGCTTCATCAATCTAGTAAAACTGCTGGAATCTAATGTGGACTTCACACCGCTGGTGGATGAAGGGCTGTTCCGGCCGAAGGATGCGATTCCGTATTCGAAGCTGATCCTGCGGACGCCGAAATTGAAGGTGACGGACGCGCAGGGGCAGGCGGTTTTCAAGGGACGGCGGACGATCCCGCTGGACTTCAAAATGCACGCAGACGAGCGAGAATTTTACGATGCTGTTGAGGAATACATCCGGACAGGGTACAACGCGCTCGAAAAGATCGAGGATCCGACGCACCGGCGGGCGATTGGTTTCATTCTGACGAGCTTCCAGAAAATGAATGCGAGCTCGCTACGGGCGATTCGAGCGGCTTTGAACGTTCGCCTAGACCGGCTGGAAAAGAAGCTGGAGCAACTGCCCGCCGAAGAGGAGGAAGAAGACCGCGATGCGCGGTATGAGGGCGAGCAGGAAGAGCAGGCAGCCCTCAAGAGCGACCGAGAGATGCTGCAGGGAGAGATTTCCGTTCTGAAGAAGCTGCTGGCGATGCCGGTGCGGCGGGAGAAGAAAATCGACCGGGTACGCGAACTGCTGAAGCAGATCGATCAAGAAAATCCGGGGGCAAGGGTGCTGTTCTTCACGGAGTACCGGCGGACGCAAGAGTTTTTGCGAGCACAACTGGAAGAATGGTACGGCGACGGAACGGTTGTGCTGATCAACGGCGATATGAAGCTGGAGGGCAAGACACCGGAAGCGGACAGTAAGCTGCGGAGCCAGCAACTGTTCCGGGACGACCCGAAGGTGCGATTTTTAGTCTCCACGGAGGCAGGCGGCGAAGGGATCAACCTGCAGTTCTGCCACGTTCTGGTGAATTATGATTTGCCGTGGAACCCGATGCGCTACGAGCAGCGAGTGGGGCGCGTGTATCGCTATGGACAGCAGAAGGTCGTGCACATTTACAACCTGAAAAATATTGGAACGATTGAAGATACAGTGCGGTCCTATTTCGATCAGATCGATCAGAGGCTGAGGTACGCTGCGGAGGCTTTGGGCAAGGTGACAGGTGAAGATGCGGAAGAGCTGATTGCGAGCTTGAACGGACAGCTTGAAGCGGATGAAATTGCTCCGGACGAGATTTATAAGAAAGCGCTGGTGGAGGGGACGCTCAACAAGCAGTCGAAGGAAGAGATCCGGCAGGCTGTGGAGCGGGCGCAGGAAGCGTATCAGATCGCGACGACGAGCCTCTTCCGGGATACTTCGAGTTACAGCTTTGACAGTTATCAGCGGGAATTGGCTAGTCCGGTCGGGTTGAAAGACCTGGAGGAATTTACGCTGAAGCTCCTGGCGAAGGAACGCAGACAGGTGCAGCGCAAAGACGGTTTTCTGGAATTCCTGACGCCGGAGAGTTTGCGGTCCAAGGACCTCCCCGAGCGCTACAAGATGGCTACTTTCGACCGACCGACAGCGATTCGAAATGCTCAGGCGGAATTCCTGGCGATTGGGCACCCGTTTGTGGATGCGATGCTGCGCTACATCGGGGAGTACGAGTTTGGCGGGCAAACGGCGGTGCGAGCCATTAGATCGCCGGAGGTGGCGAGCGGAGAGACCTCGGCTGGCTACCAGTTCAATTTTACGGTGCGGCGGCGAGTGGCGCGCGAGGATGAGGACGAATACCTGTTTGATTTGAACACCATCGTCGTGAATGCTGAGGGCGGCGTGGACGGGGATTTGTCTGGAGCGGCGGCGAAAGAGTATAGCTGCGAGGATGGCGACGATTCGAATGGTGCGGCTGCGCTGAAAGGGTTAGAACGGCTGAGTATTGATCAGGCTTTCGAGATTGCCAAGGCTCACTTGCAGGGGAAAACTCGCCTCTGGGATTGGGATGAAGATGTCGACTTGATTGGAGTTGCCAAAGTCGTTTTCCTGCCGAAAGCGTCGTAATACCGAACAATTGCCGCGCAAGAGGCACACAGCCGCCCGGGCGATAATGTTTCCAAAATGAGATGGGAATCTGTTATTGAGAAGGGTACAGGAGGCGCGGGGAGGCTTGTTTCGGGGCGAGGGTGACACTACTGTAAGGAGAGCGTGAGGAGGGCAAGGTCCGGCGCCGACAGCTATGATTCAGGAACAACGAGGCGGGGCGCGGGCGTTTGTCCGCAGCCTGAACATTCTGCTGAAATTCGCGCGGCTGTACGAGTTTGGGCACGCGAAGACGACGCAGCAGTTTGAAACGGCGTGGAAAGAGTTGCGCAACGCGCTGGAGGACAGCGGCGGAAGCGGCGTGCTGCTGGGCGCGTCGGGAACGCAGATTTTGCTGGACGGCGTGCCGCTCGGCTCGGCAGCAGGCGAGAGAAGCTTCGCGCAACTATTGATCACTTCCGGAATCGCCAGCATTCATTTTTCCACCAATCTTACGCAACCTCAATTCGCGCGATTTGTGCGCGCCTTCCCCAGCGGAAACGCCAAGCCTTCCTCGCTAGCCGAACAATTGAAAACGGCGCTGGCAGGAGATACCAGCATCAGGGTGAATGAAATCCGCTACGTGGCGGAAGACGCTTCGGTGGCGGGGATCAAGGTGGCGGCGCAGCTTACGCAGAAGGTGCTTGGCGCGGCGGGCGACAAATTCAAGGACTTCTTCGAAGACCCCAACAAGATGCTGCAAATGATTTTGGCAGCGGAGAGTATGCGCAGCGGCGGTGGTGGCGGCGGGATGGCGGGGCCGGGGCACGGCGCCGGCGGTCCGGGGCCGGGATTTGGATTGGGAAGTGGTGGAGGATCGGGTGGCGGGGGAACCGGCGGTGGAGGCGGAGTCGGGGGTAGTGGTGGTGGCTCCGGCGTGGGAGGCAGCGGCGGGGGTGGCGGCGGTTCGAGCTTGTGGGAATCGAGCGGCGGGACAGGCTCTGGCGGCGGTGGGACAGGCACGGGTGGGGCAGGAGGCGGAGGGGGAAAGGGCAGTGGTGGCGGGACAGGCACCGGTGGGTCAGGTGGTGGTTGGGGAACTGGCAGCGGTGGCGGTGGCGGGACAGGCACCGGCGGGGTAGGCAGTGGAGGTGGAACTGGCGGTGGGAGTAGACCCGGAACGGGGGGCGGTGGAGGTGGTGGTTTCGGAGGCGGTAGTGGTGGGGGAGGAGTTGGCGGCGGTGGCGTAGGAGGAGGAGGGGGTGTTGGCGGTGGCGGCGTTGGGACGGCAGGTGGCGAGGCACTTGCGCCTGGAAAATGGCTGACGGCGTCGGCATTATTGCGCGGCGGCGCGGCGCCAGGAGTCGGAGGACTGCCGGGAGGAGGGGCGGGAACAGGAACGGGCGGCGGGGGATTCAGCGTCGAGGAAGAAGACGTTCGAGCGATGCTGGGACTTTTCGCGCAACTGGGCAAGTCGCGGAAAGATTCCGAGCACCGCATGGATGTGCCAACGTTCCAATCGCGGTTGAGCGCGATGCCCGTGAGGGCGCAATACACGCTGCAGCAGGCGTTGGCAGGGCTGGCGGCGCAGGCGCCGGATGCCAAGCCCGACAAGCCGATGCTGCTGAAACTGGCGGAGCACGTGGCGATCCGGTTCGCGCTGGACAGCTACGAAAAGGGCGAACTGCGGGTCAACGCCGTGAAGCAGCTCCTGGACCGCATGAACACGGAGATTGAGGGGCTGCGCAAAATCCTGTCGACGCAGGAAGAAATGATGGCGCAGGCGGGGCTGTCGGTGCAGTCGTACACGGAGTTGCTGGACCAGGAATTCTGGGAGCAGGTGCCGGAAGAGAACAAGAAAGAGGTATTGACGTCGGACGAAGCGTGGTGCGTGCCGCCGCGGAACGTGCGCGCGTTCCTGGAAGACATGCTGCGGCGCGGGGAACTGAAGACCGTCAACGAAATATTGATGAAGTACGCTTCATGCGTGGGGCTGGAGGCGCCGGAGGCCCGGCGAACGACGGCGATTGGACTATCGGATTTGGGCGAGCTGTACGGGAGCGGTGACGGCAGCGCGTTGATGGAAGCGATTCGGAGGCTGGGGAACCAGTTGGCGGTCGAGCGTGAACCGGAATTGCAGACCCTGGTGAGCGCGGCGTTTGTGCGGTTGAGCCAGGAAGCGGCCTCCAAGCGTTGCTATCCGGCGATGCAGCAAGCGCTCGCGTCGCTGGACAGCGTGGAGACGCAGAGGCCCGGATCGACGCAGAGCCTGAGGCCGCGCATCGGGGCGGAAGAGCGGCTTCCGGAGTTCATCGAAGAAGCGATGCGCAGCGGGCACCTCGCGGATGGCATGATGGAAATCCTGAACCTGATGCCCAAAGCCACCATCCACTATGTAACCAATCGATTCGGGCATTGCGGATTCCGCGAGGATTGTGAATTGTTGACCATAATCATTCGCAACCTTGGCGAGGATGCTACGCAGCGGCTTCTCGAAACGCTGCAGACGGCGCCCGTGAACGAGGCTGCCGAAGCCATCGGGCTGGTGAGCCAGCTTTCTCCGGAGAACGTCGAGAAGATTCTTCCGGCGCGGCTGTCGCAATGGCCGCGCTCCGCGCATGACCGCGCCGTCCGGCAACTTTCCGCCACGCCGGCGGAGGCACGGGCGCGGCTGCTGATGGCCCTTTACGATTCGCTGGATGTGCTGATTCGTCCGCTGGCCATCGACGAAATGGGGATGAGCGGGCAGGGCATGTGCATTCCAAAACTGATCGAACTGGTGCAGAACGACGAAACGCCTGGGTTCACGAGGGTGAAGGCGGCGGAGGCCCTTGGGCGGTTGCGGGCTTCGGCATCCAGCGCGCTGTTGCAGAACATCCTGGAGATGCGGCAAGTGTGGCGCTGGGTGTACCCCAACGAATTGAGAATCGCGTCGGCGCAAGCATTGCTGCGCGTCGATCAGTCCGTGGGTATGGAGAAGGTGGCCGCCAGCGGGATCGACCGCAAGGAATTGACGCTCGAACCGACGGATCCCGATCCCAATGCTTCCGTGATCCGTCAGCGGCGCTACGCGCGCTTGAAGCTTTCGCGCAACCTCATTGCGGTGACCACGAATTTGCGGCAAAATTTCAGGCTATCTATTCCGGAACTGAATCTTGGCGGAGGAATCGGATCCGGGGAACGCCATCTGGCGCCGGGCTCGCTGTTGTCGCTGAAATTCTCGCTAGGCGTGCGCACTATTAAGGCGCAAGCGATGGTGCGAGGAGCGCGGCCGCAGGCGATGGCCTTCGAGTTCGTGGACATGGATTTGGATGAACGCTACCGTTTGAGGAAATTGTTACTGGAGCTGGGCGGACTGCCGACGGTGGCGCAGGTCACGAATCGCACACGGCGCCGCGGGCGCGTGGCGATTTCGAGGAACTAGAACGCGAGATTAGGAATTTTTCACCACGGGGACATCCCCTTCCAACCTGTCCTCCTTCCACATGCACCCGTCCGTTTGGTCAGGGGCGCAACCCGTCCTGATGGTGGCTTGACCGCAGGGACACATGGGACCGCTGTACCATTGCGGCGGAAAGCGCCTAACCCTATGGTACTAGAGAGGAAGTCCCAGTCGGGGAGCACGCGGCGCAGGATGAAAGCAGACCCAAAAGCAACGGCCGGACGCGCTTTCGTAAGAAGCCTGAATATCCTCTTGAAGTTTGCCCGCCTGTACGGCTACGAACACGTTCGCACCATTGAACAGCTTAAGACGGCCTGGGAAGAGTTGCGCAGCGCCATTCCGATAGGTACGGACACGGGGCTATTGCTGGGAGCGACCAATTCGCAGCTGTTGCTGGATGGCGTGCCTCTGGAAGGCTCGCCTGCTGAAAAGCAATTCGCGCAACTGCTAACGGCGGCGGGCCTGGCGAGCATTCAATTTTTTGCTTCGGTCACGGAAGAAGAGCTAGGCCGATTCGCGCGCGCCTTTCCCACCGGAAAAGCCAAACCAGCCGAATTGGCGCTGCAATTGAAGGCCACCCTTGTCGGCGCGCAGGGAATCCGCATCAATGAGGTTTGCTTCGTGGCCACGGATTCGCGGCTGAAAGAGGCCAGCGCGGCGGCGCAGCTTGCCGCCGCATCCCTCGGCGGCGACCAGGACCAATTCAGGAAGTGGTTGGAAGACCCGCAGAAGCTGCTGGAATTGATTGCCGCGGCGCAAGGTTCGAAAGGCGGCGGAGTCTCTGGTCCGGGTCTGGGTGGACCCACGCCTGGCGCGGGAGCTACGGGGGCGGGAGATTCCGGTGCAGGCGGACCTGCTGGTGGTGGATCAAGTTCCGGCGGAGAGACCGACGGTTGGGGAACAACTTCAGGAACTGGGCCGAGTGCAAGCCTTTGGAGCGCGGGCGGCAGCGGACCTGGTTCGGTCGGAGCGCTGGGCGCCGGGCTCGGTGCGGGAAAGGGAAGAGGAAGCGGCGGGCACGGCGAGCCAACGGAAGAAGAGGTCTACGGAATCCTCAGCGCGTTGACAAGTTTCGGGCACATCGGCACCGGACAGGGAGGGGTGGCCGCGGCGAGCGCGTTTCAGGAGCAGGTTTCCCAATTACCCGGCCGCGCGCAAGACACCTTGAAGCAAGCGCTGGCAAGCCTGGCGGCGCAAGCGCCGAACGCCAAGCTGGACCAGTCCGTGATCGTGCAGCTCGCCGAACACCTGGCGATCCGTTTTGCGCTCGAACGATTCGAACGCGGCGAAGTGAAAGTCAACGCGGTGCGCCAGATGCTCGACCGCATGAACCAGGAAATCGACAACCTGCGAAAGATTCTCGGCGCGCACGAAGACAAGATGAGCGAAGCCGGCGTGCTGGCGGAATCACACCGCGAGATTCTCGACCGGCAGTTCTGGGCGGCGGTGCCGGAGAGCGGCAAGCGGGCGGTGCTGCTGTCCGAAGAAGCGTGGTGCATTCCGGCGCGCAACGTGCAGTCCTACGTCGGCGAATTGATCAAGCACGGCGACATCGCCGAAGCCATCAGCATCCTTCAAAATTATGCGGCTTGCGCGGAAAGCGAAGAGGCCGATGCGCGGAAGAAAACCGCGGTCGGGCTTTCCGAAATGGCGGAATTGTACGCCAAAGCCGATCCCAAGCTGCTGGGTGAGGCGCTGCGGCACCTCGGCCTGCGGCTCAGCGTGGAGCAGAACGCGGACCTCCAGGGCCTGGTGAGTGCCGCTTTCGTGCGGCTCAGCCAGGAAGCGGCCACCAGCCACTGTTTCCCGGCCATGCAGCAGGCGCTCGATCTGGTTGCCGGTGTGGAGACGCAGAGGCCGGGAGTCGCACGCAGTCTGCGCGGAAAAATGGGCATTGAAGAGCGCGTGCCGGAGTTTGTCGAGGAAGCGCTGAAGGCGCGCCAGGTGGCCGCGGGGCTGACTGATGTGCTGAAGATGCTGCCGCAAACGACCATGGAGCAGCTCTCGCTACGTTTCAATCGCTGCAGTTTGCGGGATGACTCCGAACACGTGGCTAACTTAGCCGCCGACCTGGGGGAAGAAGGCATTCAGTACCTTCGGAGCACGGTGCGCGGCGGGCCGATCTCGGAAGCGGTGGAGATGACCGGGTTGCTGAGCCGGCTCGATCCGGAGGCGGTCATGGTATTTCTGCCCCTGCGCATGAAGGACTTTCCGCGGACCTCGCAAGACCGCGTGGTGCGGCAGATTTCCGCGAGTGGAGCGGCCAGACGTTGCCACATCCTGCTGGAGTTGCTGGATCACGTGGATGCGCTGGTGACGCCGCTGGTGATCGACGAGATCGGGGTTACCGCGGACCGTGAGGCGCTGGGCAAACTGCTAACCATCGCGGATGGCGACTTGCCCACCGGTGGCGGGCCGTACCTGCGCGTCAAAGCCATCGAAGCGCTGGGGAGAATCCAGGCTCCGGAATCGGCCAGCACGCTGAAGCGGCTGGTGGAGGCGAAAAAAGTGTTTGGCTGGGTGCAGCCGCAGGAATTGCGCATCGCGGCGCTGCAGGCCCTCGAGAAAATTGAGCCGGACTGGGTTCGCGAGCACTTGCCGAACAGCGGAATTGACCAGGACGACTTCACACTCGCGCCGCTGGAAATTCCCGTGGCGTCGAAATTTGTGCGGCAACGCCGCCAGAAGCGCGTGCGGTTGCAGAAGCCCATCAGGGCCGTGAGCGTCAATCTGAAGGAAAATTGCTCCCTGGAGATCAAAACAGCGAGCATGAACGGGGGTGTCGCCACCATCAGCCGGCACCTGCCACCCGGAACGCATGTGCAATTGAAGCTGCAAATTGGCATGCGCTCCCTGCAGGCCACCGCGCTGATGCGCGATTACCGCGCGCAGGATATGGCGTTCGAATTCGTGGACATGAGCCTGGACGAGCGCGGCAAATACCGGCGTCTGCTCGCGGGCAGCGAGCAATTTGCCGTGGCCGCTCCCGCCGAGAGCGAGGCCGCTCCCGTGCCCGCCACCGTTGCCGGTTCTAAGTAGCGCTCCTTAGAGACAAGACTGGGAAGGAGGTCGGTGATGGCAAAGTGCCCTGCTTGCGAACACGACGTTCGCACTCCCTATTTCTTTAACCTGGATGGTTGGTCGCATCTCGCCTGCACCCATTGCAAAGCCAGGCTCGAAATGAAGCCGCGCCCCGTTTCGTATTTCTTCCTGCCTGTCTTCCTTTCCCTTTCCTGGCTCAGCCGGTTGGGCCACAACTTCGCATTCCTTGCAGAAGCGCTGCTTGTCGCCACTACCGTTTCATTCGTGCTGCTGCTGATTGTCCGGCCCCAAGTAAGGCTCCGGAAAAGGGCCCTCCCCAAGCCTGCCATCCGGCTGAACATTGACGGTTCCTCAAAATAGGACACCATCTGTATTCTTGCATTTTCCTCTTGACAAGCCAGGCACGGTTCTGGTAAGATATTCCCTGTAGAAAAGTGCGCCCCGACTCACCGTCGGGGCGTTTTTGTTTTTGGGCCCTGCTCACCGGGGGCCGGACATGCCTGCGTCAGGCAGGCCTGCCAACCGTCGCCTGTCAACTCTCTTCCCCAACTCCATCTCAGGATCCGCCATGAAACGCAAAAAACTGAATTTCAAGCATCTTTGGATACAATTCGAGGACTTTCTCTTCCCGCGGCTGCGCCTGTCCATCACCGACCGCGCCGTCTATTCGCATCTCATCCGCCACAGCCGTCTCGAAGGCCAGCTCCAGCTCCGCTTCTCCATGCCCTGGCTCGCCCGCGGCATCGGTGTCAGCACCGGCCCCGTGCGTGAATCGGTCCGCCGCCTCGTCGTCCTTGGTGCGCTCCGCCTCATCCGTCGCAGCAAAGCCGGCCACGTCATCGACGTCCGCCTGCCCGACGAGATTCGCGGCCTTCGCTCCGGCCTGCCCGCCGTGGCGGGCGCCATCGCCGTAGGCGGCCCCGCAAACCCGTCCTCCGCCGCCAGCTTGGACCCTTCTATCAATTTGGAAACGTTGGACTTCCTCAAGACCCGCGCCCTGCGCCAGTCCATCCACCTCCGCGAACGCGGCTATTGTTTCTATTGTCTGCGCCGCACCGACGCGCGCGTCCAGTGCCTCGACCACGTCGTGCCTCGCGCCCAGGCCGGGCGCAACTCCTATCGCAACTTGGTTTCCTCCTGCCTCGAATGCAATTCGCTCAAAGGAGAGCGTCCCGCCGCCGATTTTCTCCGCTGGCTCTACCGCGAACGCCGCATCACCTCCGCCGAACTCAACGCCCGTCTCCACGCCCTCGACGCCCTCGCCTCCGGCAAGCTCCCCCCTCCCGTCCTCCACCCCGACACCCCCATTTACCCCGAGCGAAAGCGAGGGGTCGGCTCGCTTGCCCTGAGGCCTTTCGCGAAGGGCCACTGCCGCTTAAACCCTCTGCCTCGTAGAGGCCGCCCACCCGGCTCGCGAAGCGGCCTGTAGGGGCGGGCTTTAGCCCGTCCCTTCTTCGTCTTTTTCTCCTCACTCGTTTACCCCGAGCTTCGAGGGGCCACTCGCCGCTGGGTGGGCTTCGGCGTTATATTGCGATCCTCGCAGGGTTGGCTGTAATATGCTGCTCTGCCTACTACTAGTTGGGCGCATCAGGAACCGCCATGACCAAGACAGCCGTCAGCGAGCAAATCACTCACCGCTGGTACACGCGTCCCGTGCTCTTCGTTGCTGGCGTGAACCGTGCACTTCGCTTCTACATCGACATGCTCGGCTTCGAGAAGAGTTGGCATGAGGGCGACGGCGCGGGCGGGGTCTGCCAAGTCCATCGCGCGGGATGCGAGATCATCCTTTGCGAGGATGCCACGCGAAGAGACAAAGCGCGCTTGTTCGTGGCACTGGACGTCGATGGACTCACCGCGTTTCGCCGTGAAATCGTCGAGCGCTCGGTTCCCACCGAGAAGTCCTGGTGGGGTTACGACGTGATCAAGATCGTCGATCCCGACGGAAACGAATTGTTGTTTCCCGCACCCGAGTAGTCCAAGCAGTGCGGTGCCGCGGGACAATCCACGATTTCCACCAAGGTCCCCCTCGCATTTTGTAGCGCCGGCTTCCAGCCGGCTCTTTGTCTTTAGCGGGTCGGAGCTTTGGTTTATCCTGCCTGCCCTGAGCGCTTCGCGAAGGGAGCCTCGAAGGGCCGCCGCTTTCTCCGCGCTCTGTAGAGGCCGGGCGGAATTTATCCGATGCGAATGCCGCGCTTGTGGAAGTACTAGCAGCTCTCAATTTGTCATCGTCATGCGTTACGTGAGTGGCTCCTAGCCCTGAAGCGGGCTAACCTTGCTCGTCTACCCCGTCGGCGGTACTCTTGCGCAATGCGACCCCTTCGGTATTCCATCAACGTCACATTGGACGGGTGCTGCGATCATCGTGCAATATCCGCGGACGAAGACTTGCATCGTCACGCGGTCGAGAACCTCGACCAG
>WNFF01001358.1_pt1 | contig 27858 bp, 32 predicted proteins | sample 5400441 | NCBI WGS metagenome assembly WNFF01 (sample SAMN13153345, study PRJNA577476) | soil metagenome | isolation source: 120 cm saprolite under Douglas fir tree site 2 hole 3 replicate 1 | place: USA:California | collected 2015-04-18
GGGCCCCGGTGCCGAACCCTGCGGGCCGGCCAGCGTTGCGGCGAGCCGGGCGGAGCCCGCGGGCATCCCCGGCTCCCCGCACCACCTCGGCGCGCACGACTTTGTCGTTTTCACCCGATTTTTCCGCAGCCTGCTAGAGGCGCCGATCGCCAACCGGTATTGATCCCCGTCTCAGGTATCGCGGGGAAGATGACGAGGAGCCAAGTGTGGGCAACCATCGCAAGTGGGCGGGCATCGCCCTCCTGTTCGGCGCGCTGCTCCTGGCCCCGCTTCCGCCTGGAGCCGGCCCCGGCGTCGCCCAGGCCCTGGAGATCGGCGAGAAGGCGCCGGACTTCACGCTGCCCAGCACGACCGGGGGCACGATCAGCCTCGGCCAGTTCCGCGGCAAGAAGGTCGCGCTCCTCGAGTTCTACGGGGCGGACTTCTCGCCGGTGTGAGCGGCGAACCTGTCGGCCAGGAAGGCCGACTACAGCCAGTTCGAGGCGCTCGACGTGCAGATCCTTGGGATCAGCTCCAACAACCCGTTCTCGCAGAAGACGTTCGCCGACTCGCTCAAGCTGCCGTATCCGCTCCTGAGCGACTTCCCGAACCTCACCACGATCAAGAGCTATGGTGGACTTACGAGCGACTGGGCGATGACGACGGCTCAGCGATGGCTCTTCCTCGTCGATAAGCAGGGTATCGTCCGGGGACAGTGGCGGGGAACCGCGACGGGCGTGTTCCCCAGCGAGCCGATCCTGAAGCTCGCGCGGGAGCTCCGGGGGAAGCAGTAGGTGCGAGCAGGACGGGCTCGGCGCCTCACACCCAGGGGACGACGCGCGGTCGCCGGGGCGCTGGTCGGCATGCTGGCGCTCGCCGGTCCGGCGCTGAGCGCGCCGCCGACGCCCGGGTCGCTCGGCGCCTTCGAGCTCAGCCGCTATGCTTCGGACACGAGGCCTCCGGAGTTCCGTGGTCGCACCGTAGAGGGCCATCCGGTTTCGCTTGCCGAGCTCAGTGGGCGGGTTGTCCTGCTGAACTTCTGGGCCACCTGGTGTCTCGAATGTCGCCCCGAGATGCCGGCGATCGAGCGTTTGCACCGGGAGTTCGGGCCGCAAGGACTGACCGTGATGGCGGTCAACGCGCGCGAGGGACCCCCCGCCATCCGGGCCTACGCGAGGGACCTCGGCCTGACGTTCGCGCTCGTCCTCGATTCGAACGGCGACATCGGTAAGATGTACGGCGTGATCGGGATCCCGACCACCTTCCTGATCGGCCGGGACGGGCGCGCGGTGGCCTTCGCCGTGGGACCCCGAGCGTGGGGGAGCCCGCCGGCTCGTGCGATCCTCCAGGCCCTGCTCTCCGAGCCGGTGCCGCGGCCCGTCGGGCGATGAAACCCACGCTCGCCGTCGCTCTCGTCGTCCTGAGCGTGGGTGTGCTCGGCGGCGGGGCGGTCAGCGCCCAACCTGGCCGTCCCGTGCGCATCGGGGCGCTGACGGAATCGTGGGGCCCGACCAAGGGCATCGTGGGCTTTCGGGACGGCCTCCGGGAACTTGGATACCGCGAGAACGAGCACTTTGTCCTCGGCGTTCGATTCACGCAAGGCGACACCGCCGCGCTCCCCGCCGCTGCCCGCGAGCTCGTGCAGCAGGGCGTCGACCTGCTGCTCGCGGCCGGGGCCGATGCGGCGCGGGCGGCTCGGCTGGCGACCGATCGGATTCCGATCGTCTTCATCGGAGGCAGCGACCCGGTGGGTCTGGGGCTCGTCCAGAGCTTCGCGCGACCGGGGGGCAACGTCACGGGCGTGACCGATCTGGACACCGAGTTGACGTCCAAGCGCCTCGAGATCTTCAAGGAGATCATCCCCGGCCTGCAGAAGGTGCTGCTGCCCTACGACGTCGAGGACCGCGACACGGTTACCCACTTGCCCGCGTATCGCGAGGCCGCCCGCCTTCTCGGGATCGCCCTGGTGGAGAGGCCGCTCCGGACCCACGATGAGGCGCAGGCGACGATCGTCGGCCTGAGGAAGGGCCAGGCGGACGGTATCCTCGCGCCGCGCTTCCTCGCCCTGAACATTCCCGGCTTCATGTTGGAGGCGACGGCCCGCCGCGCGATCCCCTCGATGTTCCACGACACCCTCTTCGTTGAACAGGGTGGACTCGCCAGCTACTCCCCCAGCCGGTACCAGGCGGGCCGGCAGGCGGCCCGCCTCGCGGACAGGATCCTCAAGGGCGCGAAGCCCGGCGACCTGCCCGTGGAACGGCCGACGAGGCTGGAGCTGGCGATCAATCTCAAGACCGCGAGGACGCTCGGGCTGACCATTCCTCAGTCGATCCTGCAGCGGGCGGATCAGGTGATCGAGTGATGGACCGGCGGGCGTTCAGGACACTCACGCCCGGGGCAGCGCACAGAGGCCTGATAACCTAGCTCATGAGATGCTTGGTCCTCGCGTTGGCAGTCCTGATTGGTGGGATCGCCTTTCCCGCGGCGGGCGACGAGATCAGGGTGATCTACGATCAGCGGCCGGAGGCGGACATTCCCCGCGAGGCGCGCGGGGCGGGGACGAAGCCCGACCCTGATTCGAAGAGCGGCCCCACATCCAACATCACGTTCGGGATTGTCACGGATCTCAAGGACTATGGCCCGCTTCGGAACGTCATGCCCCGGGACCTGCATGCCGTGACGGTCCGACACTACGACGGCTCCTTCAAGGACATCCAGGAGGTCCAGAGGTACCTGACCTCTGTGCTGCGATCAGAGAAGGGAAGCACGACGACCTACTGTCCCTGGGCCGAATCGCTTCCGCTACCCGCGGTCGAGGCGACCATCCAGTTCGCGTCGGGAAAGAAGGGCAGGCTCCTCGTCTGGCGCCAGGGGCGCTTGGTCTACCAGGATCCCGGCCTGAAGTGGTGGTTCGCCCACGGCTGGTGAGAGACGGCGCGCTACTCGCGGCTCAGCGAAGCCCCTTGTTCGGGTTGATCAGATACTTCTCGCCCGTGGCCTGCTTGCCATAGACCGCGATCTCCTCGAGCTGCAGGGCTCCGGCGAGAGAGACTTCCTTCGTGTACGTGCTCGCGAACGTGGTCTTGATCTCGGCCGCGACCCGTTCCCGCAGCTTCTGGGCGGCCTCGAATCCGATTTTCTGCAGGAAGGGGGTGAGCAGCCAGCCGCCGATACCCCAGGCCATGCCGAAGGTGCGGTTGAACTGGGTCGGCCCGCGATCGAGGCCCCCGTAGATGTAGACCTGCTTGTGCGTGGTGGATCCATAGCGGCTGTATTCCTTCGCCGTCTTGTTCGCCGCGATCTCCATGGCGGTGAGGATCTGCCCCGCCAGGGTTCCGCCGCCGATGGCATCGAAGGCCACCGTGGCCCCGGTGGCGACGAGCGCCTCGGTCAGGTCGTCCAAGAAGCGTCCGCGTGCTCCTGCTTGCGCACGATGTTCACCAGGCCGACGGTGTCCTTGATGCAGATCTTGTTGAGCATCTGTCCGAGATTGGAGGCGCCCGCCGTGTGCACGAGCGCTTTGTGACCCTCCGCGCGCATGGTCGCGACCATGCCGAGCGCGGTGAGCGGATTGACGAAGCAGGAGGCGCCCTCGGCCGGTGTGGTCCCCGGCGGCAAGACCAGGCATTGCACGGCCTTGATGCAGCGGTACTGCGAGTACATGGCGCCACCGAGGATGGCGACGGTCTTGCCCATCAGCGCTTGCGCGGCCGGAGACGCACCCGCCTGGACGACCACCCCGGCCCCTTCGTTGCCGACGGGCAGGGACTGATCCAGACGCCCCGCCATCGCCTTCATCGCCGCCGGTGAGATGTTCGCCGTCACCACGGGCTTGTCCGCCGTGCCGGATGCCTTGCCCGTGCTCATGTCGGCTCCGGCCAAAAGCAGTCCCTGGTCGGAGGGGTTGATGGGGGAGGCGTCGATGCGGACGATCACCTCCTCCGGTTTTGGCTCAGGGGTGGCAACGCTGACGAGCGATAGCTCGAGGATGCCGTCCTTCTTCACCGTTGAACGAAGCTGAAGTCCCGTGCCCAGGCTGGCGTTTGCCATGTGTCGTCTCCGATCTCGCGATACGGCGGACTATCAGGCCAGATTCTTCCTGAAGAAGGCGATGGTGCGTTCCCACGCCAGTTTCGCCGACGCTTCGTGGTAGCGCGGCGTCGAGTTGTTGTGGAAGCCGTGCTGAGTGCCCGGGTAGATGTGCATCTGGTGCGGCACGCCGGCGGCCTTCAGCGCCGCCTCGAACGCGGGCCACATCTCGTTGAGCCGCTGGTCGGTCTCGGCGTAGTGGATCAGCAGCGGCGCCTTGATCTTCGGCACGCTGGCGGTTTCGGCAGCCGCGCCGTAGAACGGCACGCCGGCGTGTAGGTCGGTGCCCAGCGTGACCGCGAGGAAATTGACCGTGCTGCCGCCCCAGCAGAAGCCGGTCACGCCGAGCTTCCCGTTCGAGAGCTTGTGCGCCTTGAGAAGGGTCGCGCTGTTGAGCATGTCGGTACGCAGCTTGCCCTGGTCGAGATTGCCCTGCAGGGTGCGGCCGTCGTCGTCGTTGCCCGGGTAGCCGCCAACCGGGAACAGGCCGTCGGGGGCGAGGGCCACGAAGCCCTCAACCGCCGCGCGGCGCGCCACGTCTTCGATGTAGGGATTGAGTCCGCGGTTCTCATGGATCACCAGGACCGCCGGGAACGGCCCCTGCCCCGCGGGCTGCACCAGGTACCCCCGCATCTGTCCCGAATTGCCGCCGGGCGACGGGTAGCTCACGTACTGCGCCTTGATCCGCGAGTCGGTGAAGGAGATGGTCTGCGCCTGAGCGTAGCGCGGCAGCAGCGCCTGCGCCATCGCCAGGCCGCCCGCCACCAGCGCGGCCCGCAGCAGGAACTCGCGGCGGTCGATGCGCCCGTGGCAGTACTCGCCGTAAAGATCGAACACGCGCTGGTCGATTTCCACCTGCGTCACGGCTTCAGTCATGGTGGGCCTCCTCCCAGGGGGATTCTAACCGGGAACGGAGCCCCCAAACGGTGCTATCGTGGCGCGGCAATCGCGGTGACCACACCTCGGGAGGATGACGATGCCGGTCTTCACGCGTCCTGATGCCGAGATCCACTATGAAGTCCACGGGTCGGGCTTTCCGCTGCTGCTCTTCGCGCCGGGCGGCCTGCGCTCGCAGCTCGAGTTCTGGCGCCACAGCCCGAGCAACCCCGCCGCCCCGCCGCCCTGGATGAATCCCATGGTCGATCTGGCCGGCCAGTTCACCGTGATCGGCATGGATCAGCGCAACGCGGGCAGCTCGCGCGGGGCGGTGACCGCGACCCACGGATGGCACACGTACGCCGGCGATCACCTGGCGCTGATGGACCATCTCGGCCATCGCCGCTTCCACGTCATGGGCGGCTGCATCGGTGCCACCTTCTGCCTGACGCTGTGCGAGCTGGCGCCCGAGCGAATTGCCGCCGCCGTCCTCCAGAACCCGATCGGCCTGCACGAGAACCGGGACACCTGGGACGAGGCCGTGCGTGGTTTTACCAAGACCATGCTGGAGCGCGATTCCACGTTGAGCGAGGACATGATCCAGAAATTCGGCCGCAACATGTTCGGCGGCGCCTTCGTCTTCTCGGTGAGCCGCGAGTTCGTCCGCCGCTGCCGCACGCCGCTCCTGCTCCAGCCCGGCAGCGACAAGCCGCACCCGGCCGAGACCAGCGCCGAGATCGCACGCCTGGCCCCGAACCTCGAGATTCAGAAGGACTGGCGGGGCCCGACGCACCTGGCCGAGTCGATCCGCCGGGTCACCGACTTCCTGACCCGGAACACGCCCACGACATGAGCGGTCGCGCGGATCAGGTGATCGAATGAAAGACGGCAGAGGACCCAGGGGGCCGGTGCCCGGGCGCCTGGGTCCCAGGGATAAGCGCGAACCAGGCCGGAGGTCCCCATGGAACTGATCAGCCGGATGATGGACGGGTCGATTCCCTACGATGCTGAAGGTCGCCTGGAACCCGTCTCCGCCGGACCTGGGGCCAAGCAGGACGACAAGATTGAGCGGCTCAAGGAAGTCCCCCTCTTTGAGGGCTGCAGCCAGCGACAGCTCCGGAGTGTCGCCAAGATCGCCCGGGTCTTCGACGTTGGGGCTAACACCGTCCTGACCCGTGCTGGCGAGCCGGGCGACGAGTTCTTTCTGATCATTGATGGGGCCGCCCGAGTCGAGGTGTCAGCCGAAAAGCAGGTGCCCCTACACCCTGGGGAGTTCTTCGGCGAGATGAGCTTGCTGGATGGGGGCCCGCGGTCTGCGACGGTCGTCGCGGATACGCCGGTGCGGTTGCTCGTCATCAGCCGCCGGCACTTCTCCGTACTTCTCAAGGAAGTTCCTGGGCTCACTCAAACCCTGTTGATCACTCTGTCGAGACGCGTTCGACAGGCCGAGGAGCAGGCGGAACGTCTCAGGGCCCCCGCGACGGGGTTATGAGCGGTCATCCGGTCCGCGCCACCGAGCAAGACTCGGCGGGCCGCGCGCATCTGCGCCGGGTACGAGGGGCATTGACTCGACCGGCGAGCGCGTGTAGTGGTTCAAGCCGGAGGAACGGACGATCGTGAACGAAACCGGGCGGGCGGACGTCGGGCTGATCGGGCTGGCGGTGATGGGCCAGAACCTCGCGCTCAACATGGCCGATCACGGCTACCGGGTCGCGGTCTACAACCGCACGACGGCGACCATGGACGAGTTCGTGCGCGGCCACCCGGACACGCGGGGCGGCCTCGTTGGTTGCGCCACGCTCTCCGACCTGCTCGGATCCCTCAAGAGGCCGCGGAAGATCGTGGTCCTCGTCAAGGCCGGGCCCGCGGTGGACGCTCTCGTGGACCAGCTCGGCGCCGCCGGCCTCGAGCCCGACGACATCGTCGTCGACTGCGGCAACAGCCAGTGGACCGACACCATCCGCAGAGAGAAGGTGTATGCGGACCGCTGCCGCTTCTTCGGCTCGGGCGTGAGCGGGGGCGAGGTCGGGGCCCGGTTCGGCCCGTCCCTCATGCCGGGCGGTCATCCGGCTTCCTGGGAGCACCTGCGGCCGATCTGGGAAGCCATCGCGGCCAAGGTGGATCCGCGCACCGGCGTGCCGCTCGAGGACTTCGCCCCCGGCAAGCCGGTGGTGGGCGGCGTGCCGTGCGCGGCCTATATCGGTCCGAACGGCGCCGGCCACTACGTGAAAATGGTCCACAACGGCATCGAGTACATCGACATGCAGCTCATCGCCGAGGCCTACCACCTGCTGACCGGGCTCGGCGGCCTGCGGGGCGCCGCGCTGGCGGAGGTCTTCACCGACTGGAATCGGGGCGAGCTGGGGAGCTACCTGATCCAGATCACCGCCGACATCCTTGGCCAGGCCGATCCCAGCAATCCGCGCCGGCTCCTCGTCGACGTCGTGCTGGACGCGGCCGGTCAGAAGGGGACGGGGAAGTGGACGTCGGTGAGCGCGCTCGACCTCGGCATCCCCGCCAACGCCATCGCGGAGGCCGTGTTCGCGCGGTGCCTGTCGGCGCTCAAGGCCGAGCGGGTGGCCGCGGCGCGAATCCTGCGCGGCCCCACGCGCATCTTCCGCGGCTCGAAGCGCACCCTGGTCGAGTCCGTCCGCCGCGCCCTCTACTGCTCGAAGATCTGCGCCTACGCCCAGGGCTTCCAGCTCATGGCGGAGGCGCAGAAGGAGTATGCCTGGAAGCTCGACTTCGGGACGATCGCGGCGATCTGGCGGGGCGGCTGCATCATCCGCGCGCGCTTCCTGCAGAAGATCACCGCCGCCTACGCGAAAGACCCGAGCCTCACCAACCTGATGCTGGCTCCCTACTTTCGGAAGGCGCTCCACGACGGCCAGGAGAGTTGGCGTGAAGTGGTCGCGCTCGCCGCCCGTCACGGCATCCCGGCGCCGGCCTTCGGGGCCGCCCTCGCCTACTTCGACGGCTACCGCTCGGCGCGGCTGCCCGCAAACCTGATCCAGGCCCAGCGCGACTACTTTGGCGCCCACACCTTCGAGCGCGTGGACGCGCCCCGCGGCGTCTTCTTCCACGTGGACTGGCCGCATCCCGACCGGCCCCAGCGGCCGGCCTGAAGGGGGTCCGCACGGGAGGGCGCATTCCGCGTACCTTTGCTAACGTGTTGTGGCGAACTTCAAATCTTTCGAGGAGGTGTGTCAATGGTGGTCAAGATCAGCATCCGGCCCAACGGCCCGTATCTCGTGGAAGGCGAAGTCGAGTTGGTAGACGTCGACGGCAACAAGGTCGACACGAGCGGGCGAGGGCCACGGTTCGCGCTGTGCCGGTGCGGCGCGTCGGTCACCAAGCCGTTCTGTGACGGCACCCACAGCAAGGTCGGCTTCCAGGCCGCAGAAGCGGCCGTCGCGCAAGAAAAGAAGTAGAACCCAGCGGATTAGGGCATCTGGGGAGGCGTGTGTCTCGCGGGACTTGCTAGGCCACCACGGTGCCGGCGCGCTCGTGCGAGGACGCTGGCGCGATGAGTGCGTTCACGCCGCCACCACCGTTCTCCAGCCCGCGATGTCCTCATGGACCAAGGTCCACTATGCCGGCCGGATCTGGCCGGCTAGGCTCAGGAGTTGATGGCAGACTCAGTCCGTAACCGTCTTCTGGCCGGTCTGTCGCGCAAGGAATACGCGCGGATTCTCCCCGACCTCGGACGCGTCACTTTGAGCTCCGGCCAGGTGCTGTATGAACCCGGTGGCGTCATGCCAGTGGCATACTTCCTCGAGACCGCCATCGTCTCGATCCTCTCGGTGGCCGAGGACGGAACGTCCATCGAGGTGAGCGTGGTCGGCGATGAAGGTGTGATCGGGATACCCATTGTCTTACGGTCTCACGGGCTCCCTTACCGAATCGTCGTCCAGGAGTCCGGTATTGCCTGGCGGATGAAGGCCGATGTGCTTCGAAAAGAGTTTGAGCGATGCGGGCCGCTTCACAAGCTGGTGTTGCACTACGTGCACACCTTGATAGTGGTCTTGTCTCAGTCGGGCGCCTGTAACCGGTTTCACACCATACGGCAACGTTTCTGTCGCTGGGTGCTGACGTCCCAGGATCGCGCGCGGTCCAGCGAGATAAGGTCCACTCAAGAATTCCTGTCGCAGATGCTGGGCGTAAATCGCGGCAGCGCCAGTCAGGCGGCCAGCGCTTTGCAGAGGGCAGGGCTGATCAGCTACCGGCGTGGCCGGATCACCATCCTCAATCGGTCGGGTTTGGAAGCGGCAGCCTGTGAGTGCTACCGCGTTGTCAAGGGCGAGTTCGATCGCCTCTTTCGCGCCTAGCATCCGTCTTACCCCGCCTCCCGTGTCCCGCAGGTAGCTCCCTTCTCTGGGCCCGGTCTCGCTGACCATCCTATGTCGGGTATCCGACAGACATTCGGAGTCTCGTATGGATACAATACTGGCAGCAACGGAGGGCCGCGATGGGGCGCAAGCAGACTCCCGGGTTCGATGCGAAGGCGTTCCTGACGAAAGCCAGGACGGGGCGATCGGTCTCTGCGTACGAGAAGAAGCAAGTCGTCTTCGCTCAAGGGGATCCAGCGGACGCCGTCTTTTACATTGAGAGAGGGCAGATCAAGCTGACGGTGATCTCGGAACAGGGGAAAGCGGCGGTGGTGGCGATGCTCGGACCCGGTGACTTCTTTGGCGAAGGGTGTCTCGCGGGCCAGCCCGTTCGTATGGCGACCGCGTCCGGGATGACCGAGGTGTCTGTCGTGCGAATCGGTAGGCAAGCCATGATCGGGCTGCTCCACGAGCGGTCGGTATTCACCGAGCGCTTCATGGCGCACCTGTTGGCCCGCAATGTACGCGTCGAGGAAGACTTGGTGGATCAGTTGTTCAACTCGAGCGAGAAGCGGTTGGCGCGGGTGCTCTTGTTGCTGGCCCGCTTTGGCAAGGAAGGGGCAACCGAGCCGGTGATTCCGAAGGTCAGTCAAGAAGTCCTGGCGGAGATGGTCGGCACCACTCGACCGCGGATCAATGAGTTCATGAACAAGTTCAGGAAGCTCGGCTTCATCGAATACAACGGCGGCCTGCACATTCATAGTTCGCTCCTCAATGTCCTCCTGCATGGGTAAGCCGCCAGCGGCATAGAAGACGATACCCTCCGGGTAGTCTCCCCAGCGCGCGGACGGCACTTATCCGTTTGCTCTTGACAAGCACCTGAATCGGACTAGGCTCTGGGCCGAGCCCGGGAGTCTGTGGCCGCTCGACCCTCAACCCTTCCCCTGGAGGAGGTCCGCCATGGCCCATTACCTCAGTGACGAGGAGCTCACGCGAACGGCGCCGGCCGAGGTCGCCTCGTTCGCCTCCCCCGTCCCCACCCAGATCGTGTCCAACGGCGAGTTCAACCCGCTGCCCCAGACGCGCGAGCAGCAGCGCGTGGAGGTCCGCATCAAGGAGCTGGCGGACGACCTCGGCCCCCGCCACGGGATGAACCGGCGTCAGTTCCTGGCGTCGAGTGCCGGGATGGCCGCCGCCTTCCTCGCCATGAATGAGGTCTTCGGCCCGGTCTTCGACGTCAGCCCAGCCGAGGCCCAGACGCCGGGTGCGGCGAACCAGCGGGCCGGCGCGCTCTCCAAGCAGTTCATCATCGACGCCCAGACCCACTTCGTGCGCGACGACTTCAAGCAGGAAGGCCTGCTCGACCTCGCCAAGTACGCCAAGCAGAACTGGAACCCCGCCCTCTGGGGCGAGAACACGCTGGCCCGCTACAAGTTCGAGAACTACATCAAGGAGATCTTCGTCGACAGCGACACGAAGGTGGCGCTGCTCTCGGGGGCGCCCTTCGACGACGAGACGTGGGATCTCCTGAGCAACGATCAGATCGCGATGGCGCGCAAATCGATCAACAAGATCAGCGGCTCGCGCCGTCTCCTCGGGCACTCGGTTTTCACGCCGAAGCGCGCGGGCTGGCTGGACGAGGTGGACCGCTGCATCGCCACCGTCAAGCCCGATTCCTGGAAGGGCTACACCATCGGGGATCCGCTGTTCCCCTCCAAGCAGCAATCCTACTGGCGGCTCGACGACGACAAGCTGATGTACCCGTTCTACGAGAAGATCAGCAAGTCCGGCATCAACACCGTCTGCATTCACAAGGGCTTGCTGCCCGCCGACTACGAGAAGTCGTGGCCGGGCGTCTGGGAGTACAACACGGTCTGGGATGTCGGCAAGGCGGCCAAGGACTGGCCGAAGCTCAACTTCGTGATGTATCACGGGGCGCTCCGGCCTTTCCTGGAGAAGCCCGACGAGGCGCTGGCCGAGTTCGACAAGAGCGGCCGCATCCAGTGGGCGACCGACCTGGCCGAGATCCCGGCCAAGTACGGAGTCAAGAACGTCTACGGTGAGCTGGGCACCGCGTTCGCCAACTCCGCGGTGGCCAACCCGCGCTTCGCGGCCGCCTTCGTGGGCACGCTGGTCCGCGGGCTCGGCTCTGACCACGTGCTCTGGGGCACCGATTCCCTGTGGTACGGCTCGCCCCAGTGGCAGATCGAGGCGCTGCGGCGACTTGAGATCCCGGCCGACATGCAGAAGAAGCACGGCTTCGCGGCGCTCGGCGCCGCCGACGGTCCGGTCAAGACCGCGATCTTCTCTCGTAACTCGGCGCGGCTCTACCGGATCGACGTGAAGATGGCGCAGGGGGACATCACGGGGGACAAGGTGGCCGCCATCAAGGCCGAGTACGTCAGGCTCGGCGGCATGCGAAGCAACGCGCGCTACGGCTATATCCACCGTGTGAACGCGTAGCGCCTATCGCCCCTGCCTCCCGCCGGGGCCGTGGCTGATCCGAGCAGGCCGGCGTCGGCAATCCCGACCCGGCCTGCTTGCCGTTCAAAGGGGCACTGCTCCCGTCCGGGATGGCTTATCATGGCCGGCCAGAGGGGGACCTCATGGACTACACGCGGATCTCCGCCGATTGCCACATCGACATGCCCTGGATTCCGCCCGACCTCTTCACGGCCAACGCGTCCGCCGCCCTGCGCGACCGCATGCCGTACGTCACCGATGGGCCAGACGGCCCGTGCTGGACGGCGAGGAACGGCGCCTCGTTCGGTCTCGTGGGCGGCGTGGGGCCCTCGGGGCAGAAGTATGTCCCGGGCCTCCACTACCGCGCCGACGCGATGGCCGCTACCGGTTTGTACGATGACGGCAAGAAGGGGATACGTCGTCCCACCGATCCGGTGCTGCGGGTCAAGGACATGGAGCGCGACGGCGTGCAGGCGGAGGTCATCTTCGGCATCCTGGGCGCGGCCACGCGGCTCCGCGATCACGAGGCGGCCGCCGAGATGTTCCGCATCTATAACGACTGGCTCGTAGACTTCTGCCGCCACTACCCGACGCGCCACATCGGGCTGGCCTGCCTGCCCTACGGCGATATCGGCGCGGCGGTGCGCGAGATCCATCGGGTGGCGAAGGTTGGGCTGCGCGGCCTCGAGCTATCGTGCTCGTGGGACATGGAGCCGATGTGGCACCCGTCGTGGGAGCCGCTCTGGCAGGCGGTGAACGAGGTCGGTCTGCCGCTGCACTTCCACACCTTTCCGACCATGCCGCCCAGCGTGCGGGAGAAGGCAACCGGCCTCACCAAGCGCGCCGCCATGTTCACCAGCGTCTCCGGCTTTCAGATGAACCTCATCAATATCCTCGCCGCCGTGATCGGCAGCGCGGTGCTCGAGCGCTACCCGAGCATCCGGATCTCGTTCGGCGAGAGCGGGATCGGCTGGCTGCCCTATGCGCTCGACCGCATGGACTTCGAGTGGGAGGATCGCTTCCGCGACCTGGGGCTCAGGATGAAACCCAGCGATTACTGGCGGCGGCAGTGCAAGGCGACGTTCCAGTTCGACCGCATCGGTACCCAGATGATCCACGAGATCGGTGAGGATACGCTGATGTGGGGCTCTGACTATCCCCACGGCGACGGGGTATGGCCGGAGTCCTCGAAATACATCGAGGAGCAGTTCAGCCACCTGCCGGCCGCGACCGTGCGCAAGATCGTCTGCGAGAACGCGGGGAAGTTCTACGGGCTGATCGAGTAGCCGGCCGGCACCGGCAGTCGAGCGCGTACTATCGGGCGGCCGGAACAGGCATGATGGCAAAACCGATCGCGATCCCCAGGGCAAGGATCACCGCGGCCAAAATAATCGCAACGGAGATGTTCCCTTTCCGAATCTCTTCCCACTCATCGATAGGAGTCAGCCAGTCAAAGACCTTCAATAAAATCCCAAGGCCACAGGCCAGCGATACGGCACCAGCAACTCCCCAGCCTATTGCGATCAAATAATCTAGCCACACACGCGCCATCCGTTTTCCCCCTCATATTGGGCTGCATGTCAGCAACTTGCCGGTGCCGCCCCGACAACGGATCGAGCCGCCCTTGACGCTACGTCAGGACGAAGGGGCGCGTCAATCGGCAAGTCGTATGCGGTCATGCGAGGAGCCGAACACCGCATCGGCCTTCCGCGGGACTGCAAGCGTGAGACAATCGGCGGCAGCACGACCGGACACGGGAGGAAGCGATGCCTCAAGCGCTGACCGACGCGACCATCCACCGCCTGTCGCCCGCGCTGGGCGCCGAGGTGCTGGGAATCGACCTGGCGCAACCGCTGGACGCCGCGACGGTGACGCGCGTTCGCGACGCGTTCCAGGAGCACCACCTGCTGTGCTTCCGCGACCAGCGCCTCACCGACGACGAGCTCATGACCTTTTCGCGGCAGTTCGGTCCCCTCGAGGGGTTCCCCGAGAAAGACAAGACGAAGGGGAAGATCGAGGTCTACAACGTCGCCAACGTCTCGCCCGAGGGAGCGCACCTGCCCGCGGAGGACCCGCGGGTCATCTTCCAGCGCAACAATGCGCGGTGGCACACGGACAGCTCCTATCGCTTCGTCCCGTCGCTCGCGTCGATCCTCTACGGCATCGAGGTGCTGCCGGAGGGGGCCGAGGGCGGCGAGACCGGGTTCTCGAACACGCTCCTCGCCTACGACGCGTTGTCCGACGACGTAAAGCACCGCCTCGAGCCGCTCCACATGGTGCACAACTACGAAGGCATCCGGCGGCTGGAGCCCGAGATGCCCGCCACCCCGGCGGCCGAACGTGACGCCTTCCCGCCGGTGACCCACCCACTGATCCGCGTGCACCCCGACCGGAACGACCGGCGCTCGCTCTACTTCACGTGCAACACCTCGCGCGAGATCGGCGGCGGAACGCTCGAGGAGGGCCAGAAGATGCATGACTGGCTGCGTGAGCATGTCAGCGAGCCGCGCTTCTGCTACTTCCATCGGTGGCGTCCCCAAGACCTGGTGATGTGGGACAACCGCTGTCTCCTGCATCGCGCCATCCCCTACGACTACACCCGGTACCGCCGGGTCCTGCGACGGACCACGGTGGCCGGCAGTGGGCCCGTGGTCGGCCCCTTCGCGGTGGGGGCGCGGACGGCCGAAAAGGCGTAGGCGCGGTGGCCCGAGGATCGCTACGAAAGCTTTTGGCGGGATCTTCTCTAAGAGAGGAGCGGGGCCGCTGATAGTGGGACGCGAGGTGCAAGCGAACGATTGTCCCTCCCACTGCGCCGAGTCGTTTTCAGTTCGGCTTCGCGGAGCCGGCGCGTGAGACGTCGGAGACGTCGAACGGCGCGATTGGTTTTCGAGTGCGAAGCCATCGGGTTCTACCTCCTCTGGGTGCCTAGTTCAGCTCGAGCGTCCGCAATCCAGGGGGAGCCCCGGCAAGGTGGACGAGCCGGGTGGTGACGCGACGGTCGTTGTCGTCGGTGAAGCAGAAGGCAAGCCCGTCCAGGTCGATGCGCCACACGATGGCTTCGACCTCGAGCGACGAACCGTCGGGCGGGTGGAAGTGCAGACGAGCGAGGCTGCCCTCACCGAGCCGCTCCGTCGGCCGAACCTTGGCGCCGCGAGCACTCAGGTTGACGGCCTGGAGGAGAAAGAGGCGCTTCCCGGCCTCCACGACCACGGGCCACGAAACGTTGGTTCTTGAATATTGCCGGAGTTGTCTCGGGATCTCGTATCCGTGTCTCCCTGAAATAGCTCCATTGGGGTGGACATGGCGGACAGCAAGAGCACCATTCGGTCCAGATCCGAGCCGTGCGTCCATCTAGGCCTCCTTCCCGAAATGCCAGGGGACGCTGTCCTGCCAGAGCCCGCTGCGTCCTTGAATGCCACGCTAGCAGCCCGGTCGGGAGATCGCCAATAGGACTTTGGTCCAAGGTTCCACTCGCGGCTTGACCGATTCGGACGTGATGGGCCCTGCCCCCGGCAAGGATCCGCTTGCTACGGGCGTCTTTGTCTTGCGCTCGCCTTACCGCTCGGTGGTCGTCAGCATCCACTTCTGCCCGCCCTGATCGATGAGCTTCCATACGTTCCCGAGACTATCCAACGCATACAAGACAGTGACCATCGTCTCCCTCACCGTCCCCTGATGTATATGAAGGGCAACCGGAGCGATCTGAATAAACTGGCCATCGACCATGGAGGCCTCCCGCAATCATTCCAGCAGATCCGTTCACGCACGCCGAGCGCCATCGCCAGGGGCGGGAGGGGCCCCGCCGCACGGTCGGCCGAGCCCTCGTTAGCCCCATTTCTCGCGGTGGCGCGCTCTGAGTTCAGCCTTGAGCCGTCGCATGTGCTCGCGCTGCCGTCTTCGAATGAACCTGCCCACGAGCATGCCGACGCCCAGCACGATCCCGACGCCCAGAAGCCAGAAGACGAGATGAGGGCTCATCGCCGAGTCTTCCGTTTCCTGGTGGGCACCTCCAGATCACCGAGGCGTCGGATCTCGGCCCCGATACTCGCGAGCAGCACGACCTCGACATCCCCGACGGCTGGAGGCGGGTCCCATTCCATGCTCGCCGTGCGCCGGTGGCCGTTGATCGTGATCTGCAGCAACAGCCGGTTGCCCAGCCGCTGAAGGCCCTTCAGCACGCCTTCCTCGGCCACCGCGGACGGCTGGCCTGGCCCAGAGGATTCCTCCCACTGGGGCGGCCAGACCATCGTCGTCCCGGCTCGCGGTTGGAGATCGCGGAGCTTCATGGCTGACTCTTCATCCGGCCTTCGACCACGCGTCACCGAGGATCTTCTGCGCAACTACCCCGTGGTCGTGGTGTCCCAGAGATCACTGGGCCCAGATGGCCTCCGCGGAGACGCTCAAGCGGGGAGAAGGGTCCATCGCCTTGGATGGCGCTTGGCTCGCGAAATGGGGTAGATCGAGGGTACCGTCGGGCGGGCGAGGCACCACCCCGCAACCGGTTAGAAACCCCATGGCCAATGTGGCCTGCACGAGCACTGCGGCGGCACGCTGGAGGCCTTCATTCTGTCTCATTGCAGATCCTCCCCGCTCTCGATTGCCTCAAACAGCCGCTGACGGTCGGACACGTCACGCTTGCCTGGCGAGTTCACTCTACTCGGCGTTCTCTGGCGAGCGTAGTGGACCTTGGTCCAACGTCATGCTATGCCGCGGGTGGCTTACCCATGCAGGAGGACGTTGAGGAGCGAACTATGAATGTGCAGGCCCCCGTTGTATTCGATGAAGCCGAGCTTCCTGAACTTGTTCATGAACCCACTGATCCGCGGCCGCGTGGTGCCGACCATCTCCGCCAGGACTTCTTGACTGATTTTCGGAATGACCGGCTCGGTCTGCCCTTCCTTGCCAAAGCGGGCCAGCAACAAGAGCACCCGCGCCAATCGCTTCTCGCTCGAGTTGAACAGCTGATCCACCAGGTCTTCCTCGAAGCGCACATTGCGGGCCAGCAGGTGCGCCATGAAGCGCTCGGAGAACAACGACCGCTCGTGGAGCAGCCGGATCATGACTTGCCGCTCGACTCGCACCACTGACACCTCGGTCAGCGCCGACGCGGTGGCCATCCGGACGGGCTGGCCCGCGAGACCCCCTTCGCCAAAGAAGTCCCCGGGTCCGAGGATGGCGACGACCGCCGACTTCCCCTGGTCCGAGACCACCGTCAGCTTGACCTGCCCTCGCTCTAGGTAAAACACGGCGTCCGCTGGATCGCCCTGGGCGAAGATGACTTGCTTCCTCCGGTACGCGGAGACCGATCGTCCCTCACTGGCTTTCGTCAGGAACGCCTTCGCATCGAACGCTGCCGTCTGTTTGCGCGCCATCGCAGCCCTCCGTCGAATCCCGTGTCGCTACCGCCTGGCCTCCCGCCGCATCGTAAGCTTTTTCCGACGTCCCTCGATCAGCCGGCCCCCCGGCTGGCCCTGCTTGCGGTCCTCGAGGCTGCACTGCTGGGTGGTGGTCGGTGAGTGGAGCACCAGGCGAGGGGGGCGATCTCGTTGCCGTAGCTGACGCGGAGCGTGCCGCCGCTTCGGCGTCTGGGCCAGCGCCGCGCAACATGGGAATGAGGTCCTCTCGGGGAGATGTCGGATCACGTCAACCTGCGGCGATCCTGCCATCATCAACCACTCCCAGGGTCCGCCAGGAGGCGGACGAGGAATCCGGACCTTACCTGGAGTATGTCCCGGCGCCGCCGCGTTTCCCAACTGATTTCGCCGGGGCCTCCTCCCCTTGCTCGTTGTGGCGGCCGGGGGGCCCTGAGATCCGGAGGGTGTCCTTACTGTGTTCCAATTCCTTCGAAAGGTCGCGCGCGTCAGGCTAGTGCAGCCCCGCCTTGTTGGCCGCGGTGAGGAGCCGGTCCAGGTCGGCCGGCCGTCGGTAGGGCAGGCGCTGGCTGAGGCTCGCGAGAGAGACCCCGGGGCTGAGCTGGCGGGCCTTGTCCCACGCCTCCCGGGCTGCCTTCTCCCGGCCCATCTCGGCGAACAGCACGGCCAGGTAGGCGTGGGCGGGGAGGAAATTGGGGTTCTGCTGCGTGATCTTCTTGAATGCGGCCACCGCGTCCGCATTGCGCCTCAACATGTAGGAAGCGTGCCCGAGGGTCCACAGATAGAAGAAGGGGTAGTGCGGGTCCAGGCGCATGGCCTGACGGATGACCCGGATGCTATCCTCCGGCCGGCCCGCCCACCCGAGCACCTCCGCGAGAGTCTCGTAGCTGTCGGCATTGTTGGGGCCGAGCGCGACGGCGCGCTCCGCCTCGACGATCGCCCGATCGTGCTCCTTCTTCCATAGATAGATCTGGGCCAGGAGACTGTGGCCCGCGACCAGGGTGTCGTCCAGGACGATGCCCCGCTCGGCCAGATCTCGCGCCCGCTCCAGGCTCTCCGGGTCGGTGTTCCACCCGAACTGCCAGCTCTGCAGATGGGCCCAGCTCAGCTCCACGTAGGCCGGCGCGTACTGAGGATCCAGGTCCATGGCCTTCACGAAGAGCCGGCGCGCTTGCAGGTTGGCCTCGCGAGTCGTGCGCCGGCGCTCCTCTCGCCCGCGGAGAACGAGGTCGTAGGCCTCCGGGTTCCCGGTCGGCGCCCGGCCCATCTGCCCCTGCTCGGCCGCGGTCAGCTTGACGGCCAGGGCGCGGATGATCTGCTGCGTCACCTCGTCCTGCAGGGCGAAGACGTCGCGGACCTCGCGGTCGTAGCGCTCGGCCCAGATGTGGTACCCGGTGGTGGTGTCCACGAGCTGGGCCGTGATCCGCACGCGACTGCCCGCCCGCTGGACGCCTCCTTCCAGCACGTAGCGCACGCCCAGGTCCCGACCGACGTCGCCGACCTTCACGGCCTTGCCCTTGTAGGTGAAGACGGAGTTGCGGGCGATGACGAAGACGCCCGAGACCTTGGAGAGGCCGGTGATGAGATCTTCGGTCACGCCGTCGCTGAAGTACTCCTGCGCGGGATCCTGGCTCAGGTTCGAGAAGGGCAGTACCGCGACCGACGGCTTGTCGGGAAGGGTCAACGCGGCGGGCGCGGGAGTCCTGAGCCACTGCCAGCCGGCCCATCCGCCGACGCCGAGGAGCACCAGGATGGCGACCGCCCCGATGATCCGGGTGACGAGCCGTCGGCTGGCACGCCGTGTCCGGCCCGACAAACCGGGGGCGGCGCCGGGCTCGAAGCGGAGCCGATATACGCGCACCGGTCGGGCGATGTTCTTGACCGCGTGCTCGCCGATGAAGTCATAGCCGAGCGGAAGCTTGCCCTCCACCTGATCGTAGGCCGTACCGGAAAGGCAGACCCCACCGCCCTCGGCCAGGCCCTCCAGGCGAGCCGCGATGTTGACGCCGTCCCCGTAGAGCCGCGACCCCTCGACGATCACGTCGCCCAGATTGATCCCCATGCGGAACTGCATCCGGCGGGCGACGGGCCGCGTGGCGTTGCGGGACCGGAGCTCGCGCTGGATCTCGACCGCGCTCTCGACCGCGTCCACCACGCTCGAGAACTCCGCCAGGACGTTGTCGCCGGGGGCATCCACCACGCGCCCGCCATGCCCGGCCACGGACGAGGCGATCGCCTCGCGATACTCCGTGATCGTGCGAACGGTGGCCACCTCGTCGTCGCCCATGAGGCGGCTGTAGCCTTCCACGTCGGCGCTCAGGATGCGTTCCACCGGGGGTCCGCCCATGGCCCTGAATTCTACCCGCACCACGGGCACCCGGGCGCGCATATGGTGGCCGTCAGCTGGCCCCGCGCCTCCGGGTAGAGTATCGTCTATCCGGCCGAGAACCGGATTGCCATGAGCCAGCTCAACGCCAAGAAGCGGGCGAAGCTGCCCAAGAGCGCGTTTGCGTACGTGGATTCGCGGGGCCGACGGCGCCTGCCGATCAACGACGAGTCGCACGTGCGAAATGCCCTGGCGCGCTTCACCCAGGTGGCCTTCGAGGACGAAGCGGCCCGGGAGCGGGCGCGCAAGAAGCTCCTCAACGCGGCCAAGAAGTACGGGATCGTGCCCATCGGGTTCATGACCGGTCAGCTCGAATCCCGAATGAGCGACGCGACGGCAGGGCGCCTGGTGATCGAGCTCGGGCAGGTCGGCACACCGGCCGAGTTCGAGCGGAGGCTACGCACCGCCCTGCGGGATCCCACGCTCTCGGTCCTGCACTGGTCCGATTCGGCCGGCGCGTATCTCGATGGCGCCGGCCAGCCGGCCGAGCTGCCCACCGAGGGAACGGGTCGGGCGGTGACGCTGCTCGAGCGCCAGGGCCGACCGATGACCGCGCTCGTGCACGATCCCGCCGTCTTGAAGAATCCGGATCTCGTGAAGACGGTGACCGCGGCAGTCAGGCTGACGGTCGAGAACGAGCGGCTTCGAGGCCAAGTGGAAGCCCGGGCCAGTGAGGTGCGAACCCTGCCGACCGGGAGCGTGACCTTTCTCCTGACCGATATGGAAGGCTCGACGAGCCTCCTCAACCGGCTCGGCGATCGGTACGCCGCGCTCCTGGCCGACGTGCGCGCCATCATCCGAGGCTGCACGCACCGGGCCGGCGGCCGCGAGGTCGACGCCCGCGCGGATGAGTTCTTCGGCGTCTTCGTTCGGGCGCAGGCGGCGCTGGAAGCCGCCCTCGCGATCGAGCGGACCGTACGAGGACGCGCCTGGCCCGATCGCGTCGACGTCAGAATCCGCATCGGCATCCATAGCGGACGGCCCACGCTGACCGATGCCGGCTACGTCGGCTTGGCCGTGCACACCGTCGCCCGGATCTGCTCGGCGGCCCACGGTGGTCAGATCTTGCTCTCGGGCGCGGCTCGGGATGCCCTGGGCCGGTCACGGCCGGCCGGCATACGCCTCCGGAGCCTGGGGTCCCATCGGTTCCGGGGCTTGCGCGAGTCCCAGGCGATCCTCCAGGTGCAGGCTCCACACCTGCCGGCGCGCTTTCCGCCGCTGCGGACCCTCACCGCGTCGGAGGGCGAGGCCGAGGATCGGGCGAGCGAGGTGACTCGCCAGGCCTGATGCCGTCATCGTAGAGTACCCGCGGGGGTCAGAGGGCCGCGCGCCGAGCGGAGGCCGACAAGCTCGTACGCCTCGAGCCCGTCGGGAAGCCCCTTCACCACGACCCGCCCCAGCGGCCGGACGCTGACCTCCTCCTCGACGAGGGCCAGCGTCTCGGCGGTGAGCGCGGTGGCCCCCGGAGAAGCGAGCTGTTCCATGCGCGCGGCGATGTGCGTCGAGGTGCCCACCGCGCTGTAGTCCCAGCGGAGGTCGCTGCCCACCGAGCGCACGATGACCTCGCCCGAGTTGATACCCACGCGGATCTGCACGTCGACCCCGCGGCGTCGGTGGAGGGCGACCGAGTAGCGGGCCACCGCCTCCTGCATGTGGAGCGCGGCCCGGCAGGCCCGAGCGGCGTGATCGGGGTAGGCGACGGGCGCCCCGAACAGGGCCATGATCCCGTCGCCCATGACCTGATTCACGGTGCCTCCCGCCCGGTGCACGGACTCCATCAATCGCTCGATCACGCTGTCCAGCACTTGCCGCGCCTCTTCGAGGTCGTTCCCGGCGAGGAGCTCCATCGAGCCGCGCATGTCCGCGAACAGCACGGTGAGGTAGCGCCGCTCTCCGCCGGCGGAGGGAGGGGGCACCGCGGTCCGGCGGCGGAGCGCCTGCTCGTCCAGCGCGCGGTCGATCCTCCGGAAGAGCCCGTCGGGCTCCTGCCCCTTCTCGAAGTAATCGAAGGCGCCGAGGCGCATCGCTTCCTTGGCCGACTCCCAACCGGGGTGGGCGGTCAGCAGGATCACGTCCGCTTCCGGGCACCGGGCCTTCGCGGCCTGCAGGACGTCGAGCCCGAGCCCGTCGGGCATCCGGAGGTCGGTGATGACGACGTCGAACGCATCGGCGCCGAGCGCGCTCGTCGCGGCCGTCACCGAGTCGGCCTCGCGGACCAGATGGCCGCGGTGCCGGAGCAGCAGGCCGAGCGTCAGCCGGGCGGATGGCTCGTCGTCGACGATCAGGATGGCGGCCATGGCCATGGGGAATTCACGATCGATGCCACGCCGCCAACCTCGCGAAACGCGAGCGCTCGGCCCGCGCGATCGGTCGTCGCGCCGTTCCAGGTCGAAACGTCCGGTTTCCTTTTGGGACTGACCGGCTAGGGGCCGCGCCCGGTTCTGCCGATCTTTCCTCGACTTCACGCCTGGCACAGGCGTTGCTCTGGTTCGAATCCGATGACGTCACGCTCCCCGGACCACCGCCCACCGCCCGATGGAGACGCGCGCCTGATCGACGCGCTCCGCCGAGACGCCCCGGGAGCGCCCGACGCGCTCGTCGAAGCGTATGGCTCGCGCATCTACCGCAACGTGAACCGGATCCTGACCAACCGCGCGGATGCGGAAGAGGTCGCCCAGGACGTCCTGCTGACGGTCGTCCGGCGAATCGAGTCGTTCGGGGGGCGGTCCACCTTCGCGACGTGGGTCCACCGCGTCGCCACCAATGCGGTCCTCGCCCGGCTGCGGCGCCGCCGGCGGGACGACGTCCACGCGGCCGCCATCCCCGCGATGCCCGCCCTCCTCGGCGGCCACGTGACCCGCGCCGACGAAGAGCTGGCCCGCCGCGAGCTGGGCGGCGTGCTCGAGCGCGCGATCGAGACGTTGCCGGAGCCCTACCGGCTCCCGCTGGTCCTCTGTCATCTCGAGGGGCTGTCGACCCCCGCCATCGCCGATCGGCTGGGTCTGGGCCGGGCGGCGGTGAAGTCGCGGGTCTACCGCTCCCGGTTGCTGATCCGCGCGAGCCTCGCCGCGTACGTCGCGGCGTGAGCCCGGGCCCGTGTCGGGAAGGAGGAGGCTGGCCATGCAGGAGTACTTGAATCAGCAGTTCCCGCTCGGGCCCGGCGACCTCCAGCCTGCACCCGGCCGGGGTCCTGGACGACGGGGTCGACCTTCGTGAGGAGCGTGCGGCGGGCGAGGACCGGCCGGGAGCGTGTCGGAGCAGCCTCCGTTCGAGCGCCGGCTTCCGCCGGCGCAACCTGTCTATGGGGGAGGCTCGGAGGGGGCCGTCGAGGCCCCCTCCGACAAGCTATCGGTCGATCCCGTACTCCTTGAGCTTGCGCCAGAGCGTGGTGCGTCCGATGCCGAGGGTTTCCGCGGCCCGTGAATGGTTCCAGCCGCAGCGCTCGAGCGTCTGGATGATGTGCGCGCGCTCGGTCTCGGCGAGGGTGTACGCCCCCGGTCACGTGCGGAGGGAGATCGTCGGGCTCGATGACCTCGTGTCGCGCGAGGATCGCGGTGCGCTCGATCGCGTTCTCCAGCTCGCGCACGTTGCCCGGCCATGGATAGCGAAGGAGCCGGGCCACCGCCGCCGGGCTCAGGCGGAGGCTGCGGCCCAGGCGCTGGGCGGCGCGACCGAGGAAGTGCTCGGCGAGGAGCGGAATGTCCTCGCGGCGCTCGCGCAGCGGGGGCAGCGTGACCGGGATCACGTTGAGGCGATAGAAGAGGTCTTCCCGGAAGCCGCCCTGGCGAATCAACTGCTCGAGGTCGCGATTGGTCGCCGCGACGACCCGCACGTCCACCGTGATCGCCTGGGTCGAGCCGACCGGACGGATCTCGCCGCTCTGCAGAGCCCGCAGGAGCTTGACTTGAAGACTCGGCGCCATCTCGCCGATCTCGTCGAGCAGCAGCGTGCCCCCGTCGGCTTCCGCGAACAAGCCCTTCTTGGTCCCGCTGGCCCCCGTGAAGGCCCCGCGCACGTGCCCGAAGATCTCCGACTCCAACAGCGTCTCAGGCAGCGCGCCGCAGTTGATGGCGATGAAGGGCCCGCGCGCCCGCTCGCTGGCGTGATGGATGGCCTTGGCGATGACCTCCTTGCCCGTCCCCGATTCGCCCTGGATGAGCACGGTGGCGCTCGTGGGCGCGACCCGCCGTACCAGCTCCACCACCTGGGCCATCTGCGCGGAGCCCGCGAGCAGCCCGGGCAGGCCGTACCGGTCGCGCACCTGGGCGCGGAGGTTCGCGTTCTCCCGGCGCAGGGCCTTCGCGCCGAGGGCGCGCTCGACGCGGTGGAGCAGCTCGTCGGGCTCCCGGCCCTTCTCGAAGTAGTCGATGGCCCCGAGCTGGATCGCTTCCTTCGCCGACTCCCAGCCGGCGTACGCGGTGAGGAGGATGACGTCGGCGTCCGGACAGTGGGCCCGGGCGGCCCGCAGCACGTCCAGGCCGTCGCCGTCCGGCATGCGGAGATCCGTCACGATGACCTCGAAGGCCTCGTCGGTGAGGGCCTTGACCGCGGCCCCGACGCCGTCGGCCTCCGTCACCCGGTGGTTGCGCTTCCGGAGCAGTAGCGCCAGGGTGGTCCGGGCCGAGGCTTCGTCATCGACCACGAGGATCGCCGCCATCTCACACGCCCGCGGCGATCGGCAGCACGACGGTGAAGCGCGAGCCCTGGCCGGGCGTCGACTCGACGTCGATCCGCCCCCCGTGCGTGGCGACGATGCGCCGGGCGATGGTGAGCCCGAGGCCGGTGCCGCTCCGCTTCCGGGAGTAGAAGGGCTCGAAGACCCGCCGGCGCTCCTCGACCGCAATCCCGCCGCCGGTGTCGGTGACCGCGATCGCCACCGCGGCGCCCCGCCGGGCCACCGTGATGTCGAGGCGACCGGGCCCCTCCATCGCCTCGACTCCGTTCAGCGCGATGTTCCACAGCACCTGGGTCATCTGATCGGCGTCGAAGGGGAACGAGGGCACGGCGGGATCGATCCCCACCGAGAGCTGCACGCGCTCGGCGCGACCCGGATCTTCCCGAATGAGGGCCGCGACGTGATCGACGACCACCCGGATGTCGGTATCGAGGGGCTTGGACTCGCGCGGGCGGGCGAAGACGAGGAAGTCCGAGAGGATCCGGTTGAGGCGCCGCGCTTCTTTCTTGACCGCGCCCAGCGTATTGGCCCGCTCCTCCCGGGTGAGGGTCTCCTCCTCCCCGAGCAGGGTCGTGGCGTTGACGATGGCGGCCAGCGGGTTGCGGATCTCGTGCGCCACGCCCGCGGCCAGCTCGCCCGCCGCGGCCAGGCGCTCGGCCTCGGTGAGCCGCGCCTGCAGCCGTTCCCGCTCGGTCACGTCGGCCACCAGCTCGAGGAGGAAGATCTGGCCGTCGGGCTGGCGCACCGGGGAGCAGCTCAGCGAGAAGCGGCGGCTGTCGGTTCCCGCGACCTCGATCCGCACCGCGTCGCCGATGGCGTGCCGGCGGTCGAGGGGACAGCCCGGGCACGGCATCCCGTCGCCCGCGAGCAGCTCGTAGCAGCGGCGCCCCACCACTGGGCCGAACTGGCCGTGCATCCACCGGTTGGCGTGGCGGATCCGGAAGTCGCCGTCGACGAGCTGGAGGCCCTCGCCGAGGCCGTCGACGAGCCGCTCGTTGAACTCCTTGAGCGTCGCGGTCTCGCTCCGGGCCCGATCCAGCACCATGATGATGATCGCGAACGTGGAGAGGAAATAGAACAGCATGAACCCGAGGTGCATCATGAGGTGCGGCGCGGTGCCCGGTTCGGCCGGGAACGCCGGGGACACGATCCGGTGGACGCCCCAGAGGGCGAGCGAGGTGGCGAGGAAGCACGCCCCGCGGTACCGGGGCTGGGCCGCTCGAGGCCAGAACTGCACCCCGGCCAGGATCAGGATGCCCCCGGTGACGAAGCCGGCCAGGCTCCGTGCGGCGACGCTCGCGTCCGACAGGTCACCGAGGCTGAGGGCGCCCAGCACGGCCAGCCCGGCGATCACCAGGTCGCGCCGCCGGATCTGGTAGTCGAAGCGGAAGGCCAGGCCTCCCGCCAGCACGAGGAGGGTGGCGCCGACGAAGGCGGTGTTGATCAGGGCGCCCAGGATCTCGAGATCGGGGACGAGGATCTGGCCCGCGTGCAGTCCCTTGGCCAGGCTCATGAGGCCCCAGGCCAGCAGCAGATACCGGAAGAACCGCACGCGGTGAGAGGAGTAGAGATAGGCGAAGATCAGGAACTGGAGGGTGAGGGTCAGCGCGGAGGCCAGGACCAGAGTCTTCGAGATAGGCATTGAGCGGGCGAGCTCCTTGGGTAATTCTACCCAGCAGAGTCAAGTCTCATGCCAGCCGGATGGGCCTGATTTCCCGGCAATGAGGGGCGCGCGGGTGTTTCGCCGCGAAACGAAGCGTTTCGTCGTGAGACAGCGGGGAGCCGGAACCCAGTGACGAGGTCGGATCATCAAAGGAATATGACGTATCTTGTCCGTCTCCTCGGGGGTATGGTGCTGATCGCGGCCCTGTCAGGGCTGGTGGCCTGCGATCGGTCGCCTCAGGTGAGCGCGGCCCCCAAGCCGCCCGCGGTCACGGTGGTGGCCGTGGCGCAGCGCTCGGTCCCGGTCTACGGCCAGTACGTGGGCCAGACGGAGGCGGTGAAGACCGTCGAGGTGCGCGCCCGGGTGGAGGGATTCATCGAGCGGCAGGTGGCGCCCGACGGGGCCGATGTCAAGGCCGGCGACCTGCTCTTCGTCATCGATCCGCGCCCCTTCGAGGCCGCCCTCCGCCAGGCGGAGGCCAATGTCGCCCGTGACACCGCCCAGCTCCGCCAGGCGGAGGCCGCGCTCACCCAGCGCGAAGCCGACGTGCGGCAGGCGCAGGCCAATATCGACCGCGACCTCGCGCAGGTCGAGAATGCCCGGACGCAGGAGGGGCGCTATCGCACGCTCGTCCAGCAAGGGCTGATCGCCCGGGAGCAGTACGACCAGATCCGCACCAATATGACCGCGCTGGAGGCCACCGTGGCGGCCGACCGCGCCGGCCTCGAGAACGCGCGGGCCTCGATCCGCGCCAACGAGGCCGCCGCCGACAACACCCGGCTCCAGCTCGGCTACACGTCGATCAAATCGCCGCTGGATGGGCGCATGGGCCGGTCCGAGGTCCGGGTGGGAGCCCTGGTCGGAAAGGGTGAGGCCACGCTCCTCGCCACGGTGTCCACGCTCGATCCGATGTACGTCAACTTCAGCGTGAGCGAGCGCGAGGCACTGTCCGTGTGGGCGCGTCGCCGGGCGGAGATGCAGTGACACTGCCGGACGACAGCCCGTATCCGCAGGGCGGCCGGCTCGACTTCGTGGACCGCGCCGTGGATCCCAGGACCGGCACGCTTGCCCTGCGGGCCGCCTTCCCGAACCCGGCGCGGATGCTCCAGCCGGGACAGTACGTACGGCTCCGGGTGCTCCTCGCCGAGCGCCCCGACGCGCTCGTCGTGCCCCAGGCCGCGATCCAGGAGAGCCAGGGCTCGGCGACCCTCTTCGTGGTGGCGCCGGACAAGACGGTGCAGGCGCGCCCCGTCCGGATGGGCCCGCGCGTGGGCCCGCTGTGGGTGGTCGAGGAAGGCGTGAAGCCGGGTGAGCATGTCGTGGTCAAGGGCCTCCAGCAGACTCGGGCCGGGATCCGTGTGGAGCCGACCCTGGAGACCCTTCCGCCCGCCACCGGGGGCTGATCGCCGTGTTCGTCAACTTCTTCATCGATCACCCGATCTTCGCCTCCGTGCTGGCCATCGTCATCGTGGTGGCCGGCGCGGTGGCGATCCCGTTCCTGCCGATCGCGATGTTTCCCGAGATCACGCCGCCGCAGGTGGTGGTGACCGCCACCTATCCGGGGGCCAGCGCCGAGGTCGTGGAGCAGACGGTGGCCACGCCCATCGAGCAGCAGGTCAACGGCGTCGAGGACATGATCTACATGTCCTCCCGCAGCGGCAGCGACGGGACCATGACGCTCACGGTGACGTTCAAGGTCGGTGCCGACCTCGACATCGCCGCCGTGAACGTGCAGAACCGGGTGTCCATCGCCCAGGCCAAGCTCCCCGCGGACGTGACCCGCCAGGGGCTCACCATCGTCAAGCAGTCCCCGGATCTGGTCGAGATCGTCGCCTTGACCTCGCCCGACGGGAGCCGGGACGAGCTCTTCCTGGCGAACTACGCCACCCTGCAGGTCGTGGATGTGCTGGCGCGGGTGCGCGGCGTGGGGCAGGTGACCGTGTTCAACGGGCGGGACTATGGCATGCGTCTCTGGCTGAACCCCGACCGGCTCGCCAGTCTCGGGCTCACCGCCGGCGATGTGGCCG
>WNFF01002531.1_pt1 | contig 27816 bp, 24 predicted proteins | sample 5400441 | NCBI WGS metagenome assembly WNFF01 (sample SAMN13153345, study PRJNA577476) | soil metagenome | isolation source: 120 cm saprolite under Douglas fir tree site 2 hole 3 replicate 1 | place: USA:California | collected 2015-04-18
TACTCCCGCCAGCGCCTCCCACATCGATAGCAGCAACACCGCAATCACGCAGCAGCAGAGCCTGTTCGCGGCAGACACCGGCCCCTGTCTCCTTGGCAATCACCGGAACGCTGACCTGGCCGGTTAGCTCTTTAAGCGCTGCTGCCTCGCCAGCAGCGCGCCGGTCACCCTCGGGCTGGGCCGCTTCTTGAAGGCTATTCATATGTACTGCCAACGCGTTTGCCCCGATCATCTCAATTGCACGCTCAACCTGTCCAATCGTAAATGGCTCGTGGCGTGACTGCGCAATTAACTGTGGAGCGCCAATATTGGCGATCAGAAAAGTGTTGGGCGCGTGTTCGCGTGTCACAGCATAGCTACTGCTGACATCAGGGTTGACAATACCCGCGCGCTGGCTGCCAACGCCAAGAGCCAGGCCATACTGCTCTGCTGCGCGTGCAAGGTTGCGGTTAATCGCAGTCACATCGGGATGCCCCCCCGTTAATGAAGAGATGAAAATGGGATAGCGCAGCGTATGTCCAAGAAACTTGACCGAGGTCTCGATTTCATCCAGGTTCACCTCTGGTAACGCCTGGTGAACAAATTGAATGTCGTTCCAATTCGCGCGTTGCGCCACGGAGATATCCTGCCCTAAAGCAACGCTGACATGTTCAATCTTACGCTGTTTTACCTCGTCGGTCATATGCGAGCCTGTTCCTTTCGTTACTTCTTTACTACTGATCCGACCGGATGAGTGCGCAGCACTAGCACGCAGTACTGCCTGTGGTCTTGCCTGACGGACGCAGTCCGTAGACGCGCAGCGTCGTTGGCAAGACTCATTTCAAGGCACGTTTCCGGTCGGAATAAGATCCTTACTACTGATCCGACCGGATGAGTGCGCAGCACTAGCACGCAGTGCGTTTCCGGTCGGAATAAGATCCTTTCCTTTTCACAATCAGATAGACGAATGGTATACCGAAAATGAGTAATGGTTGATATAGAGCAATCGGCCACCGGTCCAGGTAGAGCAGGGAATAGGTGAGCAGCGCAGTGCACGACAGCAATAATACACTCACCGAGAGCGCATCGAAGCGGCGCAGTGCCACGATCCATAGCGCCCACAGGATATACCACGGCCAGAATACCCCCGCTACAAACACCACATACCCTAAGATCGCTGCGCTCATGCAACTGAAGAGCACCTCAATCCCCGGCCCATCCCGCGTAGGGGCGGGGGATGTGCGGGGTAGGGCGGGGATGCTTGCATCGCCCCGGAGGTGGTTATTTGTCACATAAGGCCCCCCATCCCGCGTAGGGGCGGGAGAGGCGTGGGGTAGGGCGGGGATGCTTGCATCGCCCCCCGTGGAATGCCCATCCGCAATCGTAACAGGAGCCCTTCTCACCTTGCCCAAAAGGTAAAGATAAATCAAGGCAAAAATAAACAAGCCTGAAGCCACCAGCATCGTATTGGCGGCGCTGGATGGTTGCATATAATTTGCAGGAAAATTTGCACCCTGCGCTGCCTGTCTATATAACCAGTCAAGTGGAACTGCCACCATAGCCAGCGGGGAATGAACGAAATGTTGCATATCAATTGATGCACTGATCGCCACGAAGGTCGAGCCGCCATGCCAGAATGGGAGATATACAATCAATAGCGTAATCAACGTTACCAGCGCCCTCCAGCAGCAGCCCCAAACCACGCGAACGTTATCCCGTTCATTCTCCTTTCGTCCGGCCTGAGTGCGAAGCACTAGCTCTCCTTGCGTCTCACCTGACCCGGAGGGTAGCTGCGCAGCAGCGTTGGTGAGACGGATTGGTGCCAGCGCAGCAGCGTTGGCCGGACGGGTAAGTGCCAGGCGCACACTGAACCAGGTAAACAAGGGAGCAAATATTAACCCAACAAAATTTAGGCTGATTGCAAGCCCGGTAAACGCAAAAGCTCCAGCATCATACCACCCTCCCCTTTGCTGTACAAGGAGCCAGCTTGCCAGCAGCAGTAAACAGATCAGCAAGCCATCATTATGACCATTTCCGGCTAACTCGACCAGCGCGAGCGGATTCCAGGCATAAAGCAGTGTTCCCGGCAGGCGGCGCGCAGGCGCTATCTTGCCAAGAATGGCCCAGATCAGCAGGCAATTGACCAGGTGAGAGAGCAGAGCCAGGCCTTTGAAAAGCAGTAACGTAGTAATCGGACTATTGCCCACTCCCACTAGTAGCGATGTGATGGCAAGCCACAGTGGGCCATAGATGTTTGGCACGCCGGGCTGGGTTATCCAGGGAAGATAGGGGTCTCGTTGAAATTGTGCGGGCACAGTATTCATTGGATCGGCGTGATAGATGGTAAGTATGCGCCCGGTAAAAATGTAGCTGAAGACATCATTCGAGAAGAGCGCGGGCAAGCATAACAGCGTAGCACCAAATACCGCAGCTCCTACCAGGAGCAAAAGCAGCCAGCGAGAAGTGATGTGTATCTTATCGCGCCTCCGGAAAGCCCTTACAACCGCGTACAGGTAGATAGCGCTTAGCGCAATCAATACCAGGCCGAGCAGCAGGTAGTAGATGCCGCCGCCCGTATACTTACCGCTCGCGCTCCATGCCACGTGGAAAAGAAATTGTGAAGGCGCAAGTGTCCAGGGCCAGGCCATCGCCAGTGGCGAGGCGTGCCCATTAATCGTGGACAAAGGGGCGAGCGCAAATACAACTAAATAGAGTAACTCGAGCGCAGCGCCAATCAGAACAAACTGAAGTAATTTCCCCCGGCCGGGGAGTGGTTCCTGCTCCCTACCCCCGTAGGGGCGGGGGTGGAGTGGATGTGGGGTGGGGACGCTTGCGTCGCCCCCCGCCCCCTTCTTGCTATTCATACGGGACACATGCATCATATAAATCTCGCCAGGCCAATTCACCACCCCTATTATAACCCCAGCCTTGCAAACGCCGTATCGATATACCGGACGTAATAATCGGTGTCCGTCAATTCGGCCAGCTCATTGGGTGAAAGATACTGCATAACTTCCTCGTCATTATTGAGGAACTCAATCAACGCCTGTCCTTCTACAGCACCTCTACTCGACATGCTCCAGACCTTTTTCGCGTTACGCTGTACCATCTTGTACGCTTCCTGTCTCCCCACACCTTTATCGATCAGAGCCAGCAGGATGCGCTGTGAGAAAATGAGTCCACCTGTCATGTTCAGGTTGGTACGCATGCGTTCTTCATCGACTTGCAGCCCGTCCATGACCTGGTTGAAGAGGTGCAGCATATAGTGAAGCAAAGTGCAGGCATCGGGAATGATGATCCGCTCCGCAGAAGAATGGCTGATATCGCGCTCGTGCCACAGCGCCACATTTTCCATCGACGTCACAGCAAAACCCCGCAGGACACGGGCCAGCCCGCAGATGCGTTCACACAATTCCGGGTTGCGTTTGTGCGGCATCGCTGAAGAACCCTGTTGACCGCTGCCAAATGGCTCAAAGGCCTCGCCCACTTCTGTGCGTTGTAAGTGACGAATCTCCTGCGCCATCTTTTCCAGCGAGCTACCAATAAGTGCCAGGACCGTAATGAAGTTAGCATGGCTGTCGCGTTGTACAATCTGACTGGAAACCGCCGCGACTCCCAGGCCCAGTTGTTCGCAGACGAACTCCTCGATCTGAGGTGGCACGGTAGCATGCGTGCCGACAGCTCCTGATATTTTGCCCACCGTTACCTGTTCAAGTGCTGCTGCAAGACGCTGCTGTCCTCGCCGCAGCTCGTCTACCCATAGCGCCAGTTTCAAGCCAAACGTGATCGGTTCGGCGTGAATGCCGTGCGTGCGTCCAACCATCAGTGTGTATTTATAATGTACGGCTGCCTGCGCTACTGTCTCTACAAGTTCGGCCAGGGATTGGCTGAGTAGTACTCCCGCCTCCTTGAGTTGTACGGCCAGGCCGCTATCCAATACATCAGAAGAAGTCAACCCGAGATGAATAAAGCGCCCTTCTGGCCCCAGTTGTTCCTGGACGGAGCGCAGGAATGCAATCATATCGTGGTGCGTTTCCTCTTCGATCTCTTGCATGCGTTGTGGGTCATAACCAGCAGCGCGAATTTTCTTGATAGCATCCTGGGGGATAACGCCCTCGCGCGCCCATCCTTCGCAGACGAGCAGTTCAACCCGCAGCCATATATCGGTTTTATGCGTCGCAGACCAGATGGCGGCCATCTCTGGCAGCGAATATCGTTCAATCATGCTATAAAAGCGGTCCTTAATGTGTTACACTTCAGCGAATGGATAAATTTCTGACACCAGTGTACCACACATAAACAGATTCATAGTAACTACTTAGCAGGGGTGCCGGGGGACGCAGTCCCCTGACCGGAGCGCGAGGTGTCCTCGCTTTCTTCCCTTTCCCTTGCCTGCCGCCGCAGGCTGCATAAGAAAAGTACCTATGTAGTTACGCATATTGGGAGCATTGAATGAAATTGAATATCGATACTACAATGCAATATCGTTTTGCCATCCATACCCGTCGTCTCACCATCATAGCCATTGTTTCCGCTCTCGTTCTCGTACTAGCTGGTTCACTGGTGCTGCTTTCAACTTTTCCTGCACTATCTGGCGCCCATGATCTATTGCTCTTAGCTGCTTATCTGATTGGATTCCTCGCATTGGCTTTCCTGTTGCCAATGTTGATCTTACTGTATAGCTATAGACGTTCTGGCGTGTGGATCGAACCCGGCAGGGTGCATGTGCAGTTTCCAGGGGAAAACCAGCAAGAGATGGCGTGGTCAGAGGCCCGTTTTGCCGTAAACGAAGGAGAAGAATACCTGCGTGCAAGCAAAGGAAAAGAAGGTCTGGGGCACGTCTTTGGCGAAACGCGCTATATTCGCCTGCATTTGGAGGGCTTGCCGCCGGAGCAGCGGGCCCAGGCCGAGCAGGCGCTGGCCGAACACGTACAGGTGCGCCGCCCACGAGCTTTCACGCTGATGACACTCTTCAACTCCAGGAGCGAGCTGGTCGCAAGAGGGCGGCTTTACCTCTTCGATAATGAACTCTTGTGCGCTGAGAATCGCGGCGAGAAGCGCGTATTCTTCTATGCCCCCCTCAAAGACCTGAGTTCCGTCAAACAGCGAGCCTCTTTCTATATAGGGAGATTGGAGTGCGAGGCATTTACCATGACCTATCAAGGCCAAGAATACGTGGTGATGTTGGGCTACGAGACAACCATCTCCAACGGCATAGGTAGAAGCTCTCACTGGTCGGTCACCGGCAACGCGGGGGATTGGGTCGAGGCCTTACAATCGGCGTAATTCAATCGCTACTTTCAGCGGCTTGACGCAATGCCAGGAAAGCCTCTTTTAGCGGTTGACTCACGGCGCTTTCAGGCTCTGCAAGTAAAAGCTCTTGATACGCCTCTAGGAATTGCATACGTAAACGGTGAAAGAGATGTAAGAAATGCCGTAGAAAACCAATACAATCCAAAATTACAACCTCAATGCCACCTGTTTGTTCATAGATGCTTGCAGCGTAGTCTTGTATCTGCTCACTGATCTCTTCCGTAGTGATAAAAATGTAGTTGTCAACTTTATCATTTATCTTTTGGAGAGCACGGTCGATGTCATTTTGGGTGATACGCCTCGTCTTCATTTCATAGGCAGTGATTACATTATCATCGTCTATGAGCGTAATCTGTATGTCACCCAATGATCCGGTCTGCTCGTCTGCTGCATTATGTGACTCAAGTGGTAATGCTCGTTCTCCTAGGTGTTTTGATGCTGCGTGATAGGCTGCTGCTACAATGAGAACGGGTAAACGGCTTGACCCCTTGCAGTTGAGATGTTGTCTAATAAGACCTACAATAGCTTCCGCAGATAAGTAAATAGCATCTCCTGAAGATTTTAGCCCTGCAAGGAGTGTTTCCATCCGTAGGAGTTTCTCATCTCTAATAATCAGAAGCCACCTGATCGTCTCAGTAAGAAGGTCTTCAGCAGATGCCCTACCTTCATATACATCGGTAAGAAGTTGGAGCGCAGTTTGATAGAGTTTTGGATAATTTCCAAGTAAGTTAATATCTGGTGTTAAAGTCATGTTCCTGTTGCGGAGAGCAGGAGTAAGGAAAGCAGTCGTCGAATTACACGGTAATTTGTGCTTGCTGATGAAAGATGAGATGTAACTTTCATCATATCTACGTCCTGAATAGGAATCCTGATCTCCGATCTCAGTATATGGCTTACGAATATCCACATCTGGATTGTAGGATTTTGCTAGTGAGCATGCCAGCAGTAATCGAACGCAAGCGCGATTACCTAAAAAGCGACACACGTACTCAATTCTGCTAACGACTTCAGGGTTGCTCAGGATTGGTTTGCTGATACTAATGGAAGCTCGTTGAAAAGCGGCATCAAGGATTTCTGTTGGCGTTCGCACTCCATAGCCTCCTCAAGTTGGTAATTGACCCACAACACTTCTTTACGTGGCTTTTTAATTGAGTGGCAATTTTTAATAGGGGCTTCAATATAACGCCAGTCACTATAAAGCTCATCCATCAGATCGCAATGGTAGCTAGATAATGCCACTTTGCCTTTCACATTGCGAAGGGCATGAGCTAACTGCCGGTGTTCTTCATCTTTCATTTCGTAGGCATAAGCTTTGCTATCCCCACGAGAGTCATGTGGGTACGGGGGATCACAGTAATATAAAGTTTCTTCACTATCATAACGTTTGATAACTTCAATGGCCGGAGCATTTTCTATTTGAACGCGTAAAAGCCTTTGCACAATCTCGGAAAGATCTTCAACACTTCCTAACCATCTTGAAACCGCACCCGCCATTCCTGCACGGCTCGTCAGCAGACAATTTGCCCATCTGCCTGAACTTGCTGTTTGTGCAAGACCTGTTCTTACCTGCCTGGCACGAATAAAGAAGCGTCTGGCTCTCTCTAAACCTGTCAAATCCTGGGTTGGTTGAGAAATTGCAATTTCAAACTCTTCACGAGAAAAAGGTGTCAAGCCTATAGCCTCAATTAGAGCCTCTTTCTGATCACGCAGTACCCGAAAGAAGTTTACCACCTCGCTATCAATATCGTTATATGTTTCTACAGGGGAAGGCTCTCTGTTGAGCAGCACCGCCGCAGACCCTGCAAAAGGCTCGCAGAAGTGCTTGGTTTTCGGTAATAGAGGTAAAAGCCAGTCGAGATGACTAAATTTTCCACCGTACCAGCCAAAAGCTATGAGTTTGCCCATGCCTTGTTATCCTCCTCAGGGCCTGATAAATAAGGGATGGCTAGAACACTTGGCCCTGTTGTTCAGCAGTATAGCATAATGTAAGACTGTGAGAAAGAACTTCATTACGGCCTCATTGCCATCCAATTATAAAATACAACGTTTCTCCAAGCTTCTATACACATTGTTCCAAGAAAAGCGGAAATTTTCGGTATCGGCAGCTAAAAAGAAAGCCGGGCATAATTCCCCCCCAAAAAGTGTTATAGTATGATAGAATTAGTAAAACGTGCAGCAGATCGTTGGTAGGGCAGTCTAACCTCTTGACGGAATAGCGCCATCCATGTACAATCATGCTCACAAATGTTCAATTTACTCGGGGGTTGCCATGAAAAAAGGAATACATCCAACTTACATTGAAGCTACAGTAAGTTGTGCCTGTGGAAATAGCTTTAAAACACTCAGTATCAAGCCCGTCTTGAAGGTTGATGTCTGCTCAAATTGCCATCCATTCTTCACCGGGCAGCAGCGTATTCTTGACGCTGCTGGACGCGTAGAGCGTTTCCGCAAACGCTTCAACCTGAAGGAAGAGTAAGCCATTCAGGAATGAGGTCACGGGGATAAAGGCTTTTTATCAGAGCACTTTATCCCTCTTTATTTGTACGTTTACAGTGTTGTACAAAAAGGGAAACACCCGTTGAAAGGGCCTCAAAGAACCATACTTTTCCTTATAGCCGACACCGGAGCCGGGCATCGCAGCGCTGCGAACGCGATTTGTCATGCCATAACTCTCATTGCCCAAAAAGAGCACGATGAATGGCTGGAACAACAGCAGACTGCCCCTGAGGAGCAAGCGTATACACCTGCACCGCCGGGCTATCGCATCGAAATAGTTGATGTGTTCGAGGAATATAGTCGTTTTCCCCTGCGCGAGGCTGCGAAACTCTACGGGCCAGCGATCCGCTACAATCCGAAACTGTATGGGCGCCTCTTTCATATGAGCAATCAGGCTCAAAGTATCTCCGCTTTTCAAACTCTCGCCTCGCCTCTCCTACATAACGGCCTGCTGCGCCTCATTACCAGTATACAGCCTGACATAATCGTCTCGATTCACCCTTTATTGAATCATGTCACCATTCGCGCCTTGCGCGACCTCGAATTCCACATCCCATTCCTCACCGTAGTAACCGATCTTATCAGCCTCCATTATGCCTGGTTTGCACCAGGAGCGGATGCCTATATTGTGCCAACAGAGTATGCCAGAGATATTTATTTACAACGAGGCTTCGACCCTGAGCGTGTCCACATCCTGGGTATGCCCATCGACCCCAAGTTTACGCTGCTAATGGAGAGTAAGCAGGAACTGCAGCGCAAATTAGGCTTGGAGCCTGGCAAACCGGTCATCTTGTTGGTAGGTGGCGGTGAGGGCGCGAGGGGGCTGCGTTCGTCGGTATACACTATCGCTCAGGCACGTTTACCCGTTCAGTTGCTCATCATTACCGGTCGCAATAAGCGGCTGTACATGCAGCTCCAGCGCACACGTTCGAGCTTGCCTGTTCCGGCGAGAGTTTTTGGCTTTGTGCAGAATATGCCCGAAATGATGCATGCCTCTGATGTGATAGTGACCAAGGCGGGTCCGGGAACGATCTGTGAAGCGCTGGCATGTAACCTGCCGATTATTCTTAGCGGCTATGTTCCGGGCCAGGAAGAGGGCAACGTTACCTACGTTGTAGAAAATAATGTTGGCGTGCTGGCGTACGACTCAGTCGAGTTGATCGATACGTTGCGCCGGCTGCTGAAACCTGGATCTCAGTTGCTGCGCCAGCAAGTAGAAAACGCTAAACGCATTAGTCGCCCGCGAGCGTCTTTCGATATCGCGAACTATATACTCAGTTTTCTCCCTCCTGCTGATGCGCCAGGCGTTTGGCAGAGCGCACAGGGATTGAGGCAACGCCGCAAGATGCCCAGGCTTCCGCGTACAGGTGGACCTGTGCGCAGGATAAGGCCCGGGCTGCAAGGTTTACGTACCAGGGCATCAGCCCGTGTATCGCCCAACAGGTTGCCGCGCTTAACGTTTTTGCGGCGGCCTGTACATAGCCCTTTGCAATTGCATTCTCAGGCAACCTTAAAACATTCGCAGGATCAGTCTCTTGATAGTTAGGTCATAGGGCCAACTGAAAGGTAGGATATCTGCATGGCAAAATTCTATTATGGTGGTCAGGCGGTGATGGAGGGCGTGATGATGAGAGGACGTGCATCGGCTGCTGTGGCAGTCCGGCGGCCAGGCGGCAGCATCTATCTTTATGAAGAAGCGCTGAATCCCAGGCTGTATCAAAATCGTCTTTTTCGCCTGCCATTTTTACGCGGCATGCTATTACTATGGGAAATGCTGGTGTTGGGAACACGCATGATGACCCTTTCGGCCAATATAGCCACCGGCGCAATCGATCCCGGTGAAGCTGCCGTTCAACCTGAGGGATCCAGCATGCCAGGGATCCATACTCCCGGTAGTGCCGCTGGTGCCTTGCCTGAAGAGCCAGCGCCACCTCCACAGATTGGCGGGATAGCCCTGGGTATCACTCTGCTCATCTCGCTGGGCTTTGCCATAGCCGTCTTCTTCCTGGGGCCGCTGCTGATAACTGGCCTGCTTCATAATCAGATAGGCGAGGGCTGGCTCAACCTGGCGCTCGAAGGGCTAATTCGCCTGGGGCTGCTCATTGGTTACCTGTACCTGATTGGACGCATTCCCGATATTCAGCGTCTCTTCGGCTATCATGGCGCTGAGCATAAAGCCATTAATGCAATGGAGCATGGCGAACCCTTAGATGTCCCGCACGTGCGCCAGGCCTCACGGGTGCACACGCGCTGCGGCACAGGTTTCCTGCTGCTGGTAGTCGTCCTCTCCATCTTTGTCTTTGCCCTGGTTGGCTCACCCCCGCTGCTGATTAAGGTTGTCTCGCGTGTGATTTTAGTGCCCGTGATAGCCGGTATCGCCTATGAATTAATGCGTCTAGGAGCGGCTAACTACCGCTATCGCATCGTACGCTGGCTGCTTGCTCCAGGGCTTGCTTTACAGGGTTTGACTACTCGCGAACCGGATGATAGCATGATTGAGTGCGCGCTTGCTGCTTTAAATCGTGTCATGCGCCGCGATGAACTGTATAATAATCACGAGGTAGTGCATACTGCGCTGCCTCCGTTAGTCGCATCGAAATAAAAAGGATATTCCTGTCATGCCGCCCGATCCAGCCGCGACTCCTGATCCTACCATAACTCCCCCTCCTACCGGGGCTACGCCGGAAGCTCCGCTCGCGGAGGCTCCCCATGTACATTTCTCCACGACGCGCTGGCTTTTTACGGGCATCGTGCGTGTAATGTATCGTCTCTGGACGCGTCTCGCTGCCCATCTCTTCCCAGAAAACTCACGGGCCGCGCGTCTCGCCCTGGCTTTGCATATTCCCTTACCGGACCAGCTCAACATGAGCTGGATCACAGACCACCTGGTTGTTGGTGGGCGCATTCGCCCGCAGGATATCAAGGCGCTGGCCGGGGTAGGCATAACCCATGTCGTAGATACACGCGCCGAACACCGCGACGATGCCCAGGCATTAGCAAAAGAGCATATAGAGTTATTATACCTGCCTACTCCCGACACCCGCCCCTTCACCATCGAGCAAATGATGCAGGGTGCGCAATGGGTACAGCAGCGTATGGAGCAGGGGGGGCGGATATTGATTCACTGCGAGCACGGGGTCGGGCGTAGTGCCCTGCTTGCCTGTGCCGTGCTGGTTTACGGCGGCATGCATGCGCGGGATGCTTTGCAACTGGTGCAGCAGAAGCGCTGGCAGGCCGCTCCTAATCACAGCCAGGTAGTACGCTTAAGAGAATTTGAGTCGGCTGTTGCCTCGCGGCGCAGCGCGTAACGTTCAATTGCCAGCGCAACCCCATCCTCCCAATTACAGGCTGTAACGGCCTGTGCAGCCGCTTTTACAACTTCAGAGGCCTGCCCCATTGCAACACCCCAGCCTGCTAACCGCAGCATTGCAATATCATTATTGTTGTCACCAATCGCCATCACCTGTTCCAGCGGGATGTCGAGATATTTTGCCAGTGTTGCAACACCGCTCCCCTTCGAACAAGTAGGGTTCATAATCGCCAGTTCCGCGCTGCCATAATTGCCGCGCCTGGTGATCGTCCATGCACAATCCAGGGCGGAAACATCTGGGAGCAGTGTGTGGATGGCCTCTTCAGACGCAAAAGCCACGACCCTTATTGGATCTGGATGTCCGGTGCAGAGGGCCTCAAAGGGCATACGGCGCACCTGTTCGGGAAAGCTGGCGAAGTAAGCAGTCACCCAGGGATTGTCGAAATCGGCAGGCCCGGTCCATATCTGCTCTTCCATACCCGTAGTGGGATGCACAACTGGCTGCAGCCGGTGGCGTACCAGCAGTTCAACCGCCTGTTGCCCAACTTCAGCCCGTAGCGGCTGGGTGTGTAGAATCGTCCCCTGGGGATATCTCACAATCATAGCCCCATCATAGAGAATCAATGGAGTAGCCAGGCCCAGTTCGGCAGCAATCTTAGTCGTGTTACTATAACGGCGTGCCGTTGCCAGCGTCACCACGATTCCTGCTTCCTGCGCGGCCCGCACCGATGCCAGTGTATGCGGGGTAATGGTGCCCTCGGGGGTAAGCAATGTGCCATCTATATCAATAACGAGCATTCTGATAACCGTTTCTGTTCCCATATCACCACCATCCTTAACAATAGTGATGCGACGGGCGATATATTCGATCCCGTCGCATATTCCCCGGAATGGGGTCCACTACATTATATACCATCAGCACAAGAGGTTGCACGCCCTGGCTACCTTTTGTGCGCAAGGTAACAAATGGATGAGGATAACTCGCGGCCCGATTCGCTAGACATTCTTCCCGGAGGTCTGCTACAATCCCCTCATGAGTATGCAAGACAATCGCCCCAGGCGTGTACACGCAAAAAAGTCGAGTGACAACCATAGTGTTGTGCAGCACAATATGCAGCTATGGACTGATACGACTGGTTTTCCACTATTACCTGACGAACAACCCGTAACCACTGTGCGTGATAGCCTGTATGACCTGATCCCACTTGGTCCGCGCGAAGAGAAGTTGATAGGTACGGCCCCTTTTCTACGCCTGCAGAAGATCAAACAGCTTGGGTTTGTCTATCGTGTTTGGCCCGGAGCGACCCACACACGTTATGAGCACAGCCTCGGTAGTTACTACCTGGCAGTGCGCGCATTGCGCTCGCTGCTTCAGCGTGGCAATGATGGCGGCCTCTATGGTATTTCCATTAGCAGCGTTCAAACGCTCATCGTAGCGACCTTACTCCACGATATCGGGCACTATCCTTTCTCACATACCATTGAGGAACTCGGTTATCCCATCATTTTGCATGAAAAAGTGGGGCGCTCCATCATCGAGAAGAGTGAGATAGCTGTCATCCTGGAGCGTGATTACCGCCTCTCACCGGAGCGTGTGGCGAATTTTATTGATCCTCCCAGGACCAGAGCCTTGCCCCCCGGCGACGAGCTGCTCGGCAGTTTACTAAGCGGCGCTCTCGATGTGGACAAACTGGATTACTTGCCTCGCGATGCGCGTGCCTGTAACGTCCCCTATGGCGGCGTGGATGTTGCCCGTCTGCAGGGAGCGCTGCGTATACATTCCGGCGTCGATGGCCGGCGGCGCATCGTCGTGACGCACAAGGGCATCAGCCCCTTGCACTCGCTCATCCATGCCCGCCAGGAGATGTTCGACAATATTTACTGGCATCACACCAGTCGCGCCATGCAAGTGATGTTAATGCGTGCCGTTCGCGAGGCCTTGTTGTGCGGTGCACTACAGCCCGAACAACTCATAGGCCTGGACGATGCCTCCCTGCTCTCGTTGCTCGCGGATGCGCATATGCCGGCCAGCTCCCGCGCCCTGGCTGACGATCTAGAGATGCGCCGTCCCTACAAGGGCGTGATAGAAATCAGCAGTATGGCTGGCCGGCTCTACAACCGCTTAGATGCACTCTTTTGGGATGCCCAACGCCGCCACCGCGTTGAGCAGCTCCTGGCCGCCGAGCTGGCAGGTGCGCTGGAGATGGAGATTGCTGATTACGAAGTGCTGTTTGATATCCCCCGTCCGGAGAAATATGAGATGGATGTGTGGGTGACCTTCTCCAATCCACCCGTAGGGATGGATTCGCTGGTAACCTGGGTAGAAGCCACCGGCCTGCAGCCTGACGACCTCGCGCGTTACGAGCAGCACCAGCGCCGGATTCGCATCGTGGTGCCCGCACGCTTGCGTGCGCCTTTGCTGGCGCGACGAGATGATGTGCTGCTGCCCCTCTTGGAGAAACTGGTAGAAATGTGATCTCGCGTAAACAAGCTTGTCAGGCCGCTCCGACATATTGTAGGGGCGACCCTCGCGGTCGCCCTGGCCCTACTTCTTCCTCTTCTTCTGCTGGTACATCATCCGCATCGCCTTCTCATGAATCCTTCTTGCAGGTGGGTACTCATCATCGATCTGCAGGGCGCGCTCAGCAGCACTCACTGCCTCGCGATAGCGCTGCAGCCTGTACAGGTTATCGGCCTTGATCGTCCAGTAGCGCGCATTGGTTGGATCGAACTCCAGCATTCTATTGATCGCCTCGCTTGCCTCCTCAAACCGTCCCACGCCGCGCAGAGCCCGCATATGGCTGTCCCAGCCGTATTGGCTGTCGGGGTCCAGGCGTACCAGCTTTTGTGTGATCTCTTGCAAACGATCATACTGGCCTAGCGCACCCAGAGCATGTGCCATTAAGTTCAGTGACGAGATATCGTCCGGTGCGATCTCCAGGGCATGCTGCATCGTCTCAACGACTTCCTCTAACCGTGCATATCTGCGCAAGATTTCGCCCTTTACCTGGAGAGCCAGCAGATAATCGGGTTCAACTGCCACGCCCTGGTTGGCTGCCTCTAACGCCTCGTAGAGCCGGTTGAGGTGAACCAGGGCCAGCGCTTTGTTACTCCAGATACGCGCATCACCGGGATCAAGTTCGATTGCGCGTTCCGCGTAACGCAAGGCCTCTGGAAAGTGGTCTTGCAGCAGTTGCTGGCCACTGCGGTTAAACCATGCCAGTGCCAGGTTGGTGTCAAGCAGTAATGCCTGGTCGTTAGTAATAGTGGCTTCGGGAATGCGTTCAAGTTTTTGCAATGCTCGCGCTTTATAAGCCAGGGCCAGCGCCGAGCCAGGATCAACCTCTACAGCCAATTGCGTCGTCTCGTACATCTGTTTGTACTCTTCAAGCCTATCCAGCGCTAATGCAAGACCGATCAAGGCATCTTCATCTTCGTGATCATATTGCAATAGATCGCTGAATGCCGTTCGTGCCTCGTTCCACCGCCTGGCTTGCAAATATTCGTGGGCCTCTCGCCGCAGTTTCTCAAGTTCGTCCACTGTTTTTGACCCTGTACTACCGATCGTAGTTATTCCCTGCTTACTGCCCTGTGCTGGCTCTGCCGTCTCATCCAAAAAAGTTGGCCTCCTGCCCGCTAATTCTGTCGTGTGTATTATCGCATTGTTGCTTTCTGGTGGCAATAGGCACAGAAACAGGGCTAACTTTGCGGTCACCCTGGATACGCTAGCCCCGGCAACTTGCTCATATGCTTATGCAGGAAGGCGGGCTTCCCCTGGACTTACTTCCCTTGTCGTAACCATGCGGCGGCTCGCCAGCAGCACACCCGTAAAGAATACGATCCAGCCGAACGTTCTGCATACCGGCCACGCTTGACTGGCGGCGTGCCAGTTTCCACCCTGAATAGACGGCCACGCCTACCACCGCCAACACCCCTAGTACATTCAGGATAGGAATGATCGCAAGCGCTGCTCCAGACTCCAGAATACCCGTGCCTGCTGTGCCTGCAATCTGGCTGAGATGGGACATATTGAGCGGGGATATGGAGATCAGCACTATTGCTAGTATGCTTAGCACACTCAAGACAATCAGGCTAATGCGTGTAACGCGGGCACTTGCCACCAGCGCGATGCTGCCCAGGCCCAACCAGGCGGATACAAGAGCGGCTCCCAGGAAATAATAGACCCGGAAGAGTACTACTCCCGCGCCACTCGTGGGTCCAGCAATAACCATAAACACGTAGGCCAGGGTCGCCACAAAAGCCATAGTCAAGGAAATAGACCAGTAGAGTTGGGAAGTGCGTCGTCGCCTCACGTACTGGCTTAAGACTACTCCGGCGAAGAGGGCCGTCACCACCACGTTGATAATGGCGAAGATCACCAAAATAGAGTTATTTGTCATGGCTTCATCCCACCTGTGTAATGCAACTATGTATGAAGGGTATGGAACAGTTGACCAAAGCCCTCGGCTATGCTATACTTATCTCAACTGTTGATGCACCTTGATGCATCACTTCCCTCTTTTGCAGGGAAGAAACCTCTGCCCTATATGGACTGAGGTCTGCCGCTACGGTTGCCGGCAATAAGCCTCCGGGCTTACTTCAGGGGCTTGCAGTATCCTGTCATGCCCTTTTGCATAGTAGGATAGTTCAATCTCTTAGCAACGGTATCGGAAACCTTTCAAAGCATACTCCTCATCAGCACATCCGTCAAGCCTGAAAATTTTGCGCAGCGAGTCATAGTAAGGGCGGGTGCGGTGGAGTGGAGCGGTGGGGACCCTCCTCCTTTCGTCCGGCCTGAGTGCGAAGCACTAGCTCTCCTTGCGTCTCACCTGACCCGCAGGGTAGCTGCGCAGCAGCGTTGGTGAGACGGATTGGTGCCAGCGCAGCAGCGTTGGCCGGACGGATAGGTGCCAGCGGTCGCCCTTGTTCACCTATCCTATACTCTGGAGAGGCATTGTTCGCTCGGTCTTTGCGCAGCAACTCACTCCCAGCACCATGCAGCAGGGAATGTCCTCGGTAAGAATTATCTTGCATTCATAACCCCTATCCCAATTCGTATGCGCTCACGGTACTCAAATGTGGCACAAATGAGTATAATTTTGGGGGGAGAACAATTCGTATCATTGTAAGGGCGGGGGTAGTGAAGTGGAGAGGTGCCAGCAGTCGCCCTGTGTTGCTGTTGCACGCACAAGCACAGGAAATAGATACAACAGGAGGAACACAAATGTCAATAGAGATTTCTATGTCCACAAGCCTGGATATTTCGGTTGAGCAAATTCGCCAGGCTCATGGAGCGGAATTGGATGCCATAGCCCGCTACCGGCGCGTTACCAATTACCTCGCGGCAGCGCAGATTTATCTCAAATCCAATGTGCTGCTCGCAGAACCGCTGAAACCCGAGCATATCAAAGATCGCCTTTTGGGTCACTGGGGCACCAGCCCCGGCATCAACCTGGCCTATGCCCACCTCAATCACCTCATCATGCGCTACGATCTCGATATGTTTCTGGTCACGGGGCCGGGTCATGGCGCTCCAGCGAACCTGGCAAACCTGTATTTAGAGAACACGCTGCATGATTACTATCCAGAACTGACGCTCGACCGGGCAGGAGTTGAAAAATTTGTGCGGCGCTTCTCCTGGCCCGGAGGTTTTCCCAGCCACCTGTATCCCGGTGTCCCGGGAACTATTCACGAAGGAGGAGAGTTAGGCTATGCCCTGGCCACTGCCTTTGGCGCGGCCATGGATAATCCTGACCTGATCGTAGCCTGTATCGTCGGCGATGGAGAAGCAGAGACTGGCCCTACCGCTGCCGCCTGGCACAGCTATAAATTCCTCGACCCCGCAGAATCAGGTGCAGTACTGCCTGTCTTGCACCTGAACGGCTACAAAATCGCCAATCCCACTATCTATGGGACCATGAGTGACGAGGAACTGCTGGCCCTGTTCACAGGCTACGGCTACCAGGTGATTTTCGTGGAGGGCGATGATCTGGATGCCTCTCTGTATGGAGCGATGGACTGGGCATATCACGAGATCCGCCGCATTCAGCAAGCGGCGCGTTTCGGCCAACCCATTGAGAAACCGCGCTGGCCCGTGATTCTTATGCGTTCACCCAAGGGTATGTCGGGCGTAAAAGAGATGGATGGAGAACCTATCGAAGGCTCGTACCGTTCCCACCAGGTTCCGATCCCCGACCCGAAGACGAATCCCGAGCATCTGCGTTTATTAGAAGGTTGGCTGCGTTCCTACCACATCGAGGAGCTATTTGATGAACAGGGCCGCCCGAAGCCAGAGATTCTCGAGCAGTGTCCAAAGGGCGATCGCCGCATGGGCAGTAACCCGCACACCTTCGGTGGCCGGATACGTCGAGACCTTGATCTTCCTGATATTTTCGAGTATGCAGTTCGCGTTGAGCAAGTTGCCGCAAGCGAGGCTGGCCCCGAAAAAAATAGCCTTGTCAGCGGTCCTGAGATGCTGGCCAGGTATCTGAGCGATGTCATCCTCCGTAACCTGCGTACCTTCCGCATCTTCAGCCCTGATGAATTGGAATCGAACAAACTGACCGCGGTGCTCGACGTGACAAAGCGCGACTACCAGTGGCCTGTTCCACCTCATAACGAGAAGATCACTTCGCAGGATGGGCGCGTGCTGGAGATCCTGAGCGAGCACTCGCTACAGGCCTGGCTGCAGGGCTATCTCCTGACCGGCCGCTATGGGCTTTTCCCCTCCTACGAGGCCTTTCTGAACATCGTTGTCTCTATGATGGACCAGTTCTCCAAGTTCTTGAAGATGTCCGGAGAATTTCCCTGGCGCTTACCTGTTGCCTCGCTGAACTACCTCGAGACCTCTACGCTATGGCGGCAGGAACACAATGGCTTCTCGCACCAGAGTCCTGGTTTAATCAATGACATCTTGAACAGGAAAGCGCAGGTATCGCGTGTTTACCTGCCGCCGGATGCCAATTGCCTGATCAGTACCGTGGATCACTGCTTGCGCAGCAAGGACTATGTCAACCTGGTCATTGCGAACAAGCCTCCTATGCCCCAGTGGCTCTCTATGGAAGACGCTATTGCTCACTGCCGCGCCGGCGCCTCGGTCTGGCAATGGGCCAGCATAGATGATGGCGTTAACCCGGATGTCGTGCTGGTGGGTATCGGCGATAACCCGACGCTGGAGGTCATGGCAGCCGCTCATATCCTGCGCAATGAGATGCCCGAGTTGCGCGTACGCGTGGTCAACGTCACCGATCTCTTTATACTGGAGAAAGAGACCGCCCATCCACATGGCCTGGATAGCGAGATGTTTGAAGCCCTATTCACGCCGGATATCCCCGTGATCGTCAACTTCCACGGCTATCCCTCCGCGGTGAAACAGTTGCTTTTCGGGCGCGACCATACTCGTCGCTTCCACATCAACGGCTATCAGGAAGAGGGTACAACCACCACACCCTTTGATATGAACGTGCGCAATGGTACCGACCGTTACCACCTCATCATGCAGGCCATCCGGCTGGCAGCGGCTCGTAATCCACGTGTAGCTGTACGAGCCAGCGAGCGCGTACATCATTATGAGTATGTCCTCCTCGCTTTCCGCCGCTACATTGATGAGAACGGGGTCGATCCGGAGGAAATCTCCAACTGGCAATGGAGTTGATTGCATGAAAATTCTCGTTCTGAACGCCGGGTCAAGTAGCCAGAAGAGTCGCTTGTACGAAGTGCCTGGTGCCCTGCCTGAACTTGCGCCCACGCCACTCTGGCAGGCTGATGCAGATTGGACGCACAATCAGGGGACCACGGAACTGAAGATCACCACTGCCGGCGGCGTTACCCTCGAAGAGAGTTTGCCCACGGATGCGCGTCCAGAGGTGATTACGCATATGCTCAAAACCCTCTGGAGCGGAAAAACACAGGTCATCGCTCAGGCCTCGGACATCGATATCGTAGGCCATCGCGTCGTCCATGGCGGCCAGGAATTTGAGGAGAGCACCCTGGTTACGCCGGAGGTGAAAGCGGCGATCAGGCGTCTGGCCGTTCTCGCTCCCGTACATAACCCTGCGAATCTCGAAGGCATCGAGGCGATTGAGCGCATCTTGCCCTCCGTCCCGCAGGTTGCTGTGTTCGATACAGCCTTTCACCGGCAGATGCCCTTGCCTGCCGTGGTATATCCCGTACCCTACGAGTGGTTTGAGCAGGGAATTCGCCGCTATGGATTTCATGGTATCAGTCATCAATACTGCGCCCACCGTGCAGCACAGTTGCTCGGCAAAGACCTGGCAGCGCTGCGTCTCGTCACCTGTCACCTCGGCAATGGCTGCTCTTTAGCGGCCATCCGTGATGGCCACAGCATAGACACTACCATGGGCTTTACTCCCATGGAGGGGCTGATGATGGGCAGCCGCTCAGGTTCGGTCGACCCCGGCATCTTGCTCTACTTGCAGCAACAAAAAGGCTACCCGGTGGCACAGTTGGATAGCATACTCAATAAAGCGTCGGGTCTCAAAGGTATCGCCGGCTTGGGTGATATGCGGGGGGTATTGCATGCCATGCAAGAGGGTAATACACAGGCCAGGCTGGCTTTCGATATGTTCGTGCATCGCTTGCGCTATTATATCGGCGCCATGCTTGCAACACTTGGAGGCTTAGACGCGCTCGTCTTTGCAGGCGGCATAGGCGAAAATTCCGCTGACGTGCGAGCAGCAGCATGTGCATCCTTTGCCTTCCTGGGCCTCAAGCTCGATCTGCAGAAAAATGCTCAGTCTCCTGCCGACCAGTTTATCAGCGCTGCCGATTCGGTTGTCCCGGTTCTGATAGTCAGTACGCAGGAAGATTGGGCCATTGCCCAGGAATGCTGGAAACTGGCCTGAGCTAGTGGCTCAGCGAAGCGGAGCGCGTATCAATACACCGTGCCTCGTCTGCGCCTCGTGACAACCAGGCCGATAATACCCAGCACGAGCAGCAAAGCCCCTAAAGCGAGACGCCCTTCCGGCTGGCTCAAGTCCAGGAATGGCGGCAAAGTCGGGGGTTGAACTGCTGGAGGGGTCCTCGAACCGGTATTTGACTGCACTTTGGCTGCCGGGGTTGACTTTGGTGTCTGGACAGGTGTCTTTGTGCCATCCGCTGCCGGGGTTCTACCAAGCGTGGCCGTTCCCTGAAAGTGTGGAGTATTTGCGCTATTAGAAGGCGCGCTCTGGTTACTCGATCCAGCCGTAGTTTCAGAAGCTGTCGAGGCACCCCCTCCACCTAAGTGCGACGGCAATATGCCCGATAAGATAAAGATCAGTGCCAGCACAGCCGCCAGCGTGCTCACAGTGCGGACTGTGCGCTGTAGGACAGAGACCCTGGCACGCCGCTGTTGCGGAACAGGTGTGACTGTTGCTGGCCGGGGGGTAGGGCGTTCTGCAACAGGTGCTAACCTGCTGGGTAGAACGAAAGAGCGGGGGACCTCCTCCTGTGGCAATGCACGCACCAGGGCAACTGTCAGCCGTAAATCGGCCAGCCTGCTTTGACACTGCTGGCAGTTAGCTAAATGAGCATCAAAAACAGCCCGCTCCGCTGGAGAAAGCTGCTTGTCGAGAAATGCTGAAAGTTGCTCGGTTGTCAGATGCTCATCCTGTTGTGCCACGCATATACTCCGTTAAGCTATTACTCTCTATCAGTTAGTAGACGATAACTACGTGGTAAAAGTTCCTTGTGCCTGTACAGGTAGTCGCGCAGCCGCGCTCGCCCGCGTGCGATACGCGACCGCACCGTTCCCAGGCTGGTTTGTGTGTTTGCAGCAATCTCTTCGTAGGTAAGTCCCTGTACATCACATAAAACGACCGCGACCCGCTGATCGAGGGGCAGTTCTTGCAGTCCTTTCTGAATCAGTTCTTGCAATTCCTGGTTCAGTAAAAACTCCTCGGGGTTTACTGCCTGGTCCGTCGTAACCAGTGTACTCAGCAGACTGCCCCCGTGTGGCTCATCTTCGTCCATGGCACTATCCAGTGAGTCTATTGGGTGGCGATGAGTGCGTCGCCAGTGGTCACAGGCCTGATTGGAAGCGATACGAAGCAGCCAGGCTCGAAATGAGGACCCTCCACGGAAGGATTGAATAGCTCGAAAGGCGGCAATAAACGTATCTTGTGCCACGTCGGCAGCAGTATCACGGTCTCCAAGCATACGCAGGATCATGTTATAAATGATTTGCTGGTAATACAGCACCAGCTGATTAAATGCATTGACATCCCCGCTTTGGCTGCGAGAGATAAGCAGCGCTTCATCTTCGCGCAATAGCTCTCCCATGACGCTGCCTCTTTCTTTACAATTACTATTTTTGCCAGTGTAACATAATTTAGTTTGTATGGGTACCCATTTTTTTGTTTGCATATCCTTTAAGTGAGAGTGTTTTTCTATAGATACATACGCCTGTTGGAGCCAAGATTTCGCAGGCATACGAAGAACCTTCCCAAAAAGTACAAAAATAAGCCTTTCTGTGGCCCTTGCTCGTTAGTAATAAGGAATGCTATGCTATGATCTGTGTTGAATGAGAGATTTGCCAAGATGATCAAATATGTCCAGTACCCGTTTCTGTGGCTACAAAGCATCTTTCAGTGGTTTGGCCGTTGGATATCATTTCTATTAGAGGATAAACAACCGGACAGTAAGAAAAATACGATAGCAGTGCTGGACGGGGTGCGCGGGGTGGCCGTGCTGATGGTTATGGTATTCCATATCGACCGCATGACCGGGGATAATCTCTGGAGCAGGGTCACGTACCCCCTGGCCACCTCCATCTCGACCGCGGGAGGCACGGGCGTAACGCTCTTCTTCGTGCTGTCTGGCTTTCTTCTGTTCATGCCCTTTGCTAAAGCGCTCCTTTATAAGACCAGGTGGCCCCTGGCGCGTGTCTTCTACCTGCGCCGCGCCCTGCGCATCATTCCTGCATATTATGTGTCGCTTTTTCTGCTCATTTTATTTACTCACCCGGAATACCTGCACCGCGATCACTTAAAAGACCTGTTCCTATTTGCGACCTTTTTTATGGACTCCACGCGTACAACATTCCGGCAGATCAACGGCCCGTTCTGGACGCTGGCAACAGAGTGGCAATTCTACATGCTCCTGCCGCTCATTTGCCTCGCCATCGCTCTCATCGTCAGTCGTGTCCCCGTTCAACGGCGCTTGCGAGCAGTATCGTTCTGCCTCCTGGGAGTCATCGCGTTGGGCTTATTTGTGCGTTTCTGGGGACTTTACTTTCTCGATCACCCCTCGCAGACCTTCCTGGTACCCCGTTCACAGCTTGATATCATCATGTTCTTTACGTTCGGTATAACCGGCAAGTACACTGAAGATTTTGCCATTGGCATGCTTATCGGTCTCCTTTATATCTACTCGCAAAATCCCTCGGCGGGTGGCAAACTTGCGCAAAATTGGCAACGTTACAGTCAGTGGTTGTGGGGTGTTGGCATCGTGGTGCTGGTTTTCGGCGCAATGTGGCATTTCAACCATGAAATGCAGGGATGGCCGTTCTTGAATCCTCTCCTGCCCGTGTGGGACTGGCTGAATGAATTCCTGCTCGCGCTTGGCTTCGGTGCCTGTATTGCTGCTATCCTCTATGGCAGCTCTGGATTGCGTCGCATGTTCGAGTGGAAGCCGCTGCGCTGGGTAGGTCTGATTTCATTTAGCCTCTATATCTGGCATTTGCCACTGCTCGTCCTTTTCCAGACCCGTCTCCTGCCACTGTTCCACATCTCGAATCGTTATGTATCTTACAGCCTCCTCTGGCTATGGGCATTGCTGATCATCTTTCCAATTGCCTTTCTCTCCTATCTCATCATTGAGAAGCCCTGGATGAAGCTGGGCGACCAATGGCGAGTGATTATCGAAAAGAATCACAAGGAAAGGCTGAAGCAGCTCGAAGCGCAGGTTGCACATCAGCAAGAAGCAGAGCAAAGAACCGCTGTACCGCAAGAGGCCGTTACAAAATAATTCAGAGTACTTCCCTTGGTCTTGCCTGACGGACGCAGTCCGTAGCGACGCAGTCGCGTCAAGAACGGTTCGGGGAACCGTTACAAGCAAGACCCATTTCAAGATTCTGACATGCTCCCTTGCTTTCTCCGTTGACATTGCACTCCATTGCTGACTATAATACTTTACAGAACCGCATAGTGTTTGTTGTAGTGAAAGTTGTCTGCTTCGCCGTGGAAGCAACAGTTTCGCGACACCCGCCAACCAATCGGATGCCCGACGCTACGCTTCTGCTCGCAGCGAAGCGTACATCCCTGGAGGAAAAACCCAAATGCCGATCACCGAAGGACTTGAAGACATCGTAGCAGCGCATTCCAGCATCTGTGACCTGGATGGCAAGCTTGGCAAACTGTCGTACTTTGGCATTGATATTCACGACTTAGCGCGTTATTCTTCGTTTGAAGAGACTGCTTACCTGCTCTGGTATGGTGTCCTGCCAACGAAATCACAGCTTGAGGATGTGACTGCGCAGCTTCGTGCCAACCGTGCGCTCCCTGGCCCTGTGAGCGAGTTGATGCGATTACTGCCCACCACATCTACTCCCATGGATGTACTGCGAACTACCGTCTCAGCCCTCTCCTCTTTTGATCCCGATGCAGGCAACAATTCTCCTGAAGCAAATCACCGCCGTTCAATTCGCCTGACAGCCATCATGCCAACCATCGTTGCAAGTTGGGATCGACTGCGCAATGGCAAAGAGTCGGTTGCCCCACTCGAGAGCGAAAGCCATGCTGCCAACTTCCTCTACATGCTAACTGGCGAGATGCCCGATGCCGGCAAGGCCCATATGTTAGACGTTGTTTTAATCTTGCATGCCGACCACGAACTCAACGCATCCACCTTTGCTGCTCGCGTGACGGCTGCCACCCTGGCAAGCATGTATGCGTCCATTACATCAGCCATCGGCGCTCTCTCTGGCCCGCTGCATGGTGGCGCAAACGAGCAGGTCATGCGTATGCTCTTGAAAATTGGTGAAGTTGACCGGACTGAGGCATACATTCAAGGAGCGCTTGAACGCCACGAGCGCGTCATGGGATTTGGACATCGCGTCTATAGAACTGAAGATCCTCGTGCCACCCACCTGCGCCAGATGTCAAAAGAACTTGGCGAGCGCACCGGTGACAGCCGCTGGTACGAGATGTCGCGCATCATCGAGGAATATATCAAAACGCACAAAGGCCTCTATGCCAATGTTGATTTCTACTCCGCCTCGGTCTACTACACGATGGGCATTCCGATTGACCTGGATACGCCTTTTTTTGCCTGTAGCCGCATTACCGGCTGGACTGCTCATGTCCTGGAACAATACGCCAATAACCGCCTGATTCGCCCGCGCGCCGAGTATGTCGGCCCCAAAAACGTGCCTTACGTACCGCTTGGACAGCGGCGATAGCGTCAACCGTTATTGCACATTGACAAAATAATTCGATCAGCAGTAGGTGCCGATTTATCGCGCACACCGCCGATTTATCGGCCCTTGGTGGCTGTTCCGCTAGCCTGATTTAAATAGTTAAGGCAAGGTTCAAATGCACTTGACAGTTCCTCATCAACAGAAAGGTCCAGCTCTGTCATGCTGAGCGCAGCGAAGCATCTCGCTGCCCATCGCGACAGACCCTTCGCGGAGTTTACACTGAGCGGAGCGAATGGGCTCAGAGCCTGCCCTTGAGCGAAGCGAAGGGGTGACACGATGTGACTGTTCAAACGGTCAAGGACAATTCGTCCAAATTGAACCTTGCCTAAAGAGCGCATTAACTACTCCCGCTTACCCCGGTATCAGCCAGGGTAAGCGGGAGTAGTTATAATAGACGCTTCACATCTTTCTGCATCTCTGCATAGCTCTGATACCTCGCCTCTCTCTCTTCCATCAAAGCGCGAGCGAGGATTGCCTCAAGCGCAGGTGATACGAGCGGATTCAGCGTGCGTACTGCTGGAAACGCGGGATAATGTGGTGGAGCATAGTTCGTCAGTACATGATGCATACTTGCCGCGAGCATATAAATACAGGTGCGATGATCATAGGGCATATCTTTTACCGGTACATATGGCGAAATAGCTATTTTGCGTGCGCACGCCCTCGCGTATTCTCGATCACAATGTTGGCCGGCGAGATGTCATAGTGACGCAGGGGAGGCCGCTGCTGCTCCAGCGCTATCAATATGTTCAGCATGTTATTCATATAGCCAAGAACTTCACGTTCTGAGAGAGGCCTCAGCAATTTTTGCAGCAATTCCTCCAGGTTTTCACCATCGATATATTTGAGCACCAGGTAATAATGTTTCCCTTCAACAAAGCGGTCAAGTACGGCGGGAACCAGCGGATGGTGCAGGTGCAACAGCGGCTCGCTCGCCCTCTCGTAGTAGATTAGCTCTTTTGCGCGGCGAGCGACAGGAAAATCGGTACACTCCCAGCGCTTCAGTATGACCCGCTGTTCATTGACCTTCGTATCAATGGCAATGGCTGTCATCACTTTTGTTTCTGCCGCGTGTTTCAGAACATGCTTGATGACATAGCGCCCCTGGCGAGCGCTGACGCCCGAAAGTGGACTATGGGCCACCATCGCTGGTGGGATGGTCAGCCGGCCGCAGACAGAACAACAGCGCTGCCCAAAACGAACGGGCGTCTCACAATAGGGGCAGCGGCGATCATCATAATCAGTGCCGCAGTTGCTGCAGCGCTGCGCGCCGCTGCGATTCTGGTACCCGCAGCGCTGGCAGACGTAGCGCTGCAAAGCAGTTTGGACCGCGCCGGTGTAGTTCTCGGCAAATTCTATGATGGTGCGGTAACGCAGGTGATAATCCTTCGCCAGCGCGCGCAACAAGACGGCACTTACCTCGACAGGAATACGCGGATTCCACTGCTGTGGCGCTGGCGGCTGCTCTTTCAAATGGGCATTCCACATTTGCTCTATAAATTTGTAGCTAAAAGGCGGGCGCCCTGCCAGCAGTTCGTACATGCAGACGGCAAGAGCGTACTGGTCGGAGTCGCGTCGCGGATTGCCCTGCCACTGCTCCGGTGGCATATATGGAGCCGTACCGGTGACTTCTCCCAGCGAGGCATGTGTCTGCATGCCAAGATAGAACGTCGCGCCAAAGTCTGAGAGCAGGATTTGTCCATTGCGCCCAATCAGTAGATTACCGGGTTTGACATCCTGGTGTATGAGGCCGTTCTCATGGATGTAGTAAAGCGCCGATGCCGCCTGCTGGAGATACGGCACAAGCTCTTCCGCGTAAGCGAGCCGCTTGCTGCCGTCTTCTCTACGAAAGAGGTCATGAATCGTTCTCGGCGCGTACTCCATCACCAGGTAGGGGCGTCCATCATCTAACTGGCCGAAGTTGTAAACCGGTAGAATATTGGGATGTTGCAGGTTGGCGATACGCTGCGCTTCAGCAAAAAAGCTGTCCTGTGCCTTCTCGTTGAACTGGTCAACACGCAGCACCTTGAGCGCCAGTATACGACTGAGCGGCGCCGGTTCACGTACCTGGTAGACATGGCCATACGTTCCTGTGCCAACGAAAGAAACAACTTCGTAGATGCCGATGTGCGCTCCCTGTACCAGGTAATCGCATCTTTGACAGTATGTCGCGCTTGCGGGATTCTCGTGCCCCCCGCGTGGATTCAGACAACGAACCAACTAACTATCCTACCTCTGTATATTGTAGGGGCCGATTACATCCCCCTCTTGTACCGGTACAAAACAAGGCTCACCCTGCTGGTTTCTCAATAATATGTACGCTCATGCCGGTTAGGAGTTGCGTATATGCAGGAGTAGTACCACTCTACGCCATTCACACCGATTTGCTAAGAGCCTGTAAAAAAATATCATACGGAAATGGGGGTAATGGAGTAACGAACCTATTTCATTACTATCCTAGATGGTGAAGGGAACCAATACAATATTACGATACGTCACAGGGAGCACTCGTACTGCTTGGCACAAAACCCCTTGCCCTGGTTCCTTCAACAACGTAAGATAGAAGCCGAAGCTACACCTACCGAACGATCAGTGAGAATGAAGAAGGACGCTTTCCTATGATGAAATTGAGTACGATGCGCACCGTGGATAGCACTGTAGATACACATGGGGGCAGCCCAATTGCAGAGCAGATCCTGACGTCATGGGATCATGATCAGGGATCTATACGGTTCTTCAGGTCCAGTGCGAACTTCGTCTACCGCTTCCGCCAAGGAGGGAAACCGTGCTTTCTGCGTTTCGCTGATACCTCGGAGCGGAGGAGAGACACTATCGAGGCAGAGATTGGCATCCTCCAGTGGGTAGCCCAGAGGGGAATGACAGTTACCTCTCCCCTTCCGTCCAGAAACGGGAACTTCGTCGAAACGGTTATGACTCATCTGGGAACCTTTCACGCCGTCGTGTTCGCCGGACTGGAAGGTTCCCAATTGGATATTGAGGACCTCGATGACTCCCAATTTGGGGAGTGGGGGCGGTTCTAGGGAAGCTCCACTCAACCGTACAGGGCTATAGAGGCTCTGCTCTGTCCGCACGGAGCACCTGGAGAGATCATCTGGAGTTGGTCAGAGCATCTCTTCCTGAAGAGAAGTCGGCGGTTCGGTCTGAATTCGAGCAGGTTGCCTCCTCGCTTCAGGTGCTCCCAGTAACGCATGACACCTACGGGTTGGTCCACTTCGATTTCGAGCTGGATAACCTGTATTGGCAGAACCAGACGATAGGAATAGGTGACTTCGATGATTGT
>WNFF01000946.1_pt1 | contig 27782 bp, 30 predicted proteins | sample 5400441 | NCBI WGS metagenome assembly WNFF01 (sample SAMN13153345, study PRJNA577476) | soil metagenome | isolation source: 120 cm saprolite under Douglas fir tree site 2 hole 3 replicate 1 | place: USA:California | collected 2015-04-18
AGATTGCGCTCTGCATCGAGCACCTCCAGCTGGCCGGTCATCCCGTTCTGGTAGCGAAGGCGCGCGAATCGCAGCGTGGTCCTCAACGCCGCCACGCGATCGCTCTCGGCCTCGAGCCGCTCCCGCGCCTTGGCCTGCGACACGAGCGCGTCGCGCACCTCTCGGAAGGCATTTTGGATCGCGAGCTGGTACTGGGCGAGCGCCTGGCGTTCGCGCGCACCGGCGGCCTGCACCTGTGCGTCGATGCGCCCGCCCGCGTAGATCGGCTGGCCTGCCGCGAGCGCGGCCTGCCAGATCCCGGTCGGTCCGGTAAACAAGTCGGACAGCGCCACGCTCTCACTGCCCAGATAGCCAGTGAGCGAGAGCGTGGGGAAGTAAGCCGCGCGCGCCACGGCGACGCGGGCGTTCGCGGCGATGAGCGTCTGCTCGGCCTGAACCAGATCCGGCCGGCGCAGCAACAGGTCCGACGGCAAGCCTGCCGGGACGACGATTGCAACCGTCTCGCCTTCGGGGTCGCCTCCCGCTTCGAGCGCGCCCTCGTAGATCGCTCTGGGACTCTGCCCGAGCAGCACGGCAAGCGCGTTTTCCTGCTGTGCGCGCTGCTGTTCGAGGAGGGGCATGAGGGCGCGTTCGGCAGCGACGTCGGCCTCGAGCTGGCGGTAATCGAATTCGGAGATATCACCGACCTCGAAGCGCCGCTTTTGCATCCCGAGCGCTTCGGTGCGCGCGGCGAGAGAGCGCCGGGTAGCGGCAAGCTGTTCGTCGAACGCGCGTAACGAGAAATAACTCTGTGCCACGTCCGAGGTCAGCGTGATAAGGACGGTGTCGCGGGCGGCCTCGGTGGCGAGGAGGTCCGCGCGCGCGGCCTGCGTGGCGTTGCGCAGCCGGCCCCAAAGGTCGATCTCATAGGAGACGCCCGCCGTTACCCGGGTGTCGTTGAACTCAGGATTGACGCCCGGCGGCAGCGGCGTCGATCCGCGCTGCGAAACGCGCGTGCGAGCGCGGCTCGCATTGGCGTTGACTTGCGGCCGCTGATCGGCCGATGTCACAAAAAGCGCCGCGCGCGCCTCGTCGACGCGGGCGATCGCGAGCATGACATTTGCGTTGTGGGCGAGCGCCTCACCGATCAGCCTGTCCAGCACCGGGTCGCCATACACCTTCCACCAGTGCGCATCCCGGACCTGCATACCATCGGCCGGTGCATCGCGCCAGCCCGCCGGCAGGTCGACCGCGGGTTTCGTGTAATCCGGTTTCAGGCCCGCGCAGCCGGCAAGCAGCAATGCGAGTCCTAAAGCAAAAAGCTCACGCATGACCGTCCTCCGTCTTCGGAACGTGGTGTGGAACGTCGACTGTCTGGTGCGCGCGCTCGCGCTCGATCTCGCTGCGTAGCGCCGACGCAGGGCGGCGCTCCGAGAGCTTGCGGTCGGTGACGAGCCTGAAGAACAGCGGCACGAAGAAGATCGCGAGAAACGTCGCCGCCATCATCCCGCCCATGACGCCCGTACCCACGGAACGCCGCGCGCCCGCGCCGGCGCCCACCGAGATCGCGAGCGGCAGCACGCCGAGGATGAAGGCGAGCGAGGTCATCAGGATCGGCCGGAAGCGAAGCCGCGCGGCCTCGAGCGCCGCCGCCGAGGTCGACAGCCCCTCGTGGTGCTTGAGCAATGCGTACTCCACGATCAGGATGGCGTTCTTCGCCGCGAGACCGAGGAGCGTCACCAGACCGATCTGGAAATACACATCGTTGGTGAATCCGCGCAGCCACACCGCCGCGAGCGCGCCGAAGGTGCCGAACGGCAGCGCAAGAAGCACCGAGAGCGGCAACGACCATTTCTCGTACTGCGCCGCGAGGATCAGGAACACCATGAGCCCGGCGAGCGCGAGCGCGATCCCCGAGGTGCCGCTCGAGCGCTTTTCCTGGAACGAGGCGCCGCTCCAGTCGTAGCTGAAATCGGGCGGCAGCGCTTCAGCGGCGATCTTCTCGACCGCCTGGATCGCCTGCCCGGAAGAAACGCCGGGCGCGCCCTGTCCGATCAGCTTCACCGCCGGCAGGTTGTTGAAGCGGTCGAGCGAATCCGGGCCGGAGGAGTAGCGGACGCTCGCCAGAGCATTGAGCGGCACCATCTCGCCCCTTCCCGACCGCACGTAGATCTCGCCGATCGAATCGGGGCGCTTGCGGTAGGCGGGCTCGGCCGACATCAGCACCTGCCAGGTGCGGCCGTACTTGTTGAAGTCGTTGACATAGTAGGTGCCGGCCGTGGCCGCGAGCGTGCCGTAGAGATCTCCGATCGGCACGTCGAGCGCTTTCACTTTGTCGCGATCGAGATCCACGTAGAGCTGCGGCACTTTCGCGCGCCAGAAGGTATTGACAAAAGCGAGCTGCGGCTCCTTGCCGGCCTGCGCGAGGAACTGCTGCAGCACCTCGGCCGTGCGCTGTGGGCCTCCCTCGCCGTGGTTCTGGATATAGAACTCGAATCCGCCCGCCGTTCCCAGACCGAAAATCGGCGGGGGCGCAAACGCAAGCACCAAGGCTTCCTTGATTCGCGCCGTCTTCATGAAGACCTCGCCCACGAGCTGCTGTGTCGTGACCGAGCGCTCGTCCCAGTCTTTTTGCGTCACGAAGATCGTCGCAGCGTTGTTGCGGTAGCCGCCGCCGATGAAGTCGAACCCCGTGAACGCGATCGCGTTCTCGTTGGCCGGGTTGGAGCGGATCGCCTCCACGACCTCCGCGACCACGCGGTCGGTGCGCTCGAGCGTCGCGCCGTCGGGCAGGATCACGGCGGTGATGAACCAACCCTGATCTTCGTCGGGCACGAGGCTTCCCGGCGTGATGCGCCACAGTCCGGCTGCAAGCGCGACCATCCCGGCAAAGAGCGCCACGCCGATCCCGCCGCGCCGGAGCATCCACGCCACGCCGTCGGCGTAGCGGCCCGTCACGCGATGGAACCAGTCGTTGAACCAGTCGAAGAAGCGCCCCGGCTGCTTGTGCTCGCGTTTCAGGATCAGGACGCACAAGGAAGGCGTGAGCGTCAGCGCCACCGTCCCGGAGATCACCACCGCGATCGAGATGGTGACGGCGAACTGGCGGTAAAGCTCGCCCGTGAGGCCACCCAGGAATGCGATGGGCACGAACACCGCGCACAACACCAGCACGATTGCGATGATCGGACTGGTCACCTCTGTCATCGCCTTGACGGCGGCTTCGCGCGCATCCAGGTGCTCCTCGTGCATGATGCGCTCGACGTTCTCCAGCACGACGATGGCATCGTCGACGACGATCCCGATCGCGAGCACCATTCCGAACAGCGTGAGTGTGTTGATGGAGTAGCCGAGCAGGTACAACCCTGCAAAAGTGCCGATCAGCGACACCGGGACCGCGGCGAACGGGATGAGGGTGGCGCGCCAGTTCTGCAGGAAAAGAAAGACGACGAGGAACACGAGCAGCATCGCCTCGCCGAGCGTCTTCAGCACCTCGCGGATCGACACCTCGACGAAGCGCGTCGTGTCGTACGGCACCGAATAGACGAGGCCATCAGGGAAGCGCGCAGAGAGCGTTCGTACCACGTTCTTGACGCTTTTCGAGACTTCGAGCGCGTTGGCGCCGGGTTGCAGGAATACGCCGACCAGGACCGCTTCCTTGCCGTTGACGCGGCCGATGAATTCGTAGTCTTTCGAACCGAGCTCGACGCGAGCAACGTCCTTCAGGCGCAGCGTGGAACCGTCAGGATTGGCGCGCACGATGATGTTCTCGAATTCGCCCGGATCGGCGAGCCGCCCCTTGGTGGTGACGGTGTAGACGAGCTCCTGCGGTCCGCTCGCGGGCGCCTGCCCGATCTTGCCCGCCGCGAACTGCGCGTTCTGTTCGTTCAGCACGGCGATCAGGTCTGCCGTCGTGAGTTTGAGCTGCGTGAGGCGGTCGGGCTTGACCCAGATCCGCATCGCGTAGTCTTTGGCGCCGAAGATCTGCACGTTGGTCGTGCCGGGGACGCGCTTCACCACGTCGAGCACGTTCATCGTGACGAAGTTGCTGATGTACAGGCTGTCGTAGCGGCTCTCGGGCGAGTAGAAGGCGGCCACCAGCAAAAACGACGAGGAGCTCTTTTCCACGGTAACGCCGAGACGGCGCACCTCGGTGGGCAGGCGCGGCTCGACCTGTCTGACGCGATTGTTGATGTTGACTGCGGCCTGGTCGATGTCGGTGCCGACGTCGAAGGTGACGTGAATCTGCACCGTGCCGTTCGAGGTGGAGGTCGAGCTCATGTAGATCATGTGCTCGATGCCGTTGATGGCGTTCTCGATCGGCGCGGCCACCGTCTGCTCGATCACCGTGGCGGACGCGCCGGGATAGTTGGCCGTGACCGTGACCACCGGCGGCGCGATTTCGGGATACTGTGCGATCGGCAGATTACGCATCGCCGCAAGCCCCGCGATCACGATGAAAACCGACAGCACCGCGGCGAAAATTGGACGGTCGATGAAGAGGCGTGAAAACATGTCCGTCCCCTATTTCTTCGCGACGGCGAGGGGCGCGTGTCCGCCCTTTGGACCATTGCCCGGCGCTTGCGGCGAGATCTTGGCCGCTTCGCCGTCGGGCACCGCGGCGACCGTCACGGGCGCGCCCGGGCCGATTTTCATCACGCCATCCACGATCACCTTGTCTCCGGCGTTGAGGCCCGCCGTGACAATCCAGGCATTGCCCTGCCAGGTGCCAAGCTCGACCGGCCGTGGCTCGGCCTTGCTCTCGGCGTTAACGACGTAGACGAACTTGCCTTTGGGACCTTCGAGCACCGCGCGCTGCGGCACTAGCATCGCAGCGGGCCGCTCCGCGCCTTTCAAGGTAACGCGCACGAACTGGCCGGGATGCAGGAAGCCCGCGGGATTGGGCAGCTCGGCGCGCGCTTCGCTGGTGCTCGTGCTGCCGGAGACGCGCACATCGGTGAAGTTGGGCTTGCCGGCTTCGCTGTATACACTGCCGTCGGCGAGCTTCACTGTCACCTCGAACCGCCCGTCGCGGGGCAGCATGAGGCGCCCCGCGTCGACCTCGCGGGCGAGCCTGACGCGCTCTTCGTCGGCGACGCCGAACAGAACGTAGATCGGATCGATCTGCGATACCGTCGTCAGCAGGACGTCCGGACCGGAGACGTAGTTTCCTTCGGAGCGCTGCGCGCGGCTGGCGATGCCGGTAATCGGCGCCTCGACCCGGGTGTAACCGAGGTTGAGCCGTGCATCCGCGAGATTGGCGCGCGCGGTCTTCACCTCGGCCTCGGCCACTTGCTCCGCAGAAGCCGCATCGTCGTAGTCCTTTTGGCTGGCGGCCTTGATTTCGAACAGCGGCTTGAGACGCGCGCTGTTGCGCTTCGCCTGCGCAAGCTTCGCCTCGGCACTGGCTAGCGCGGCTTCGGCTCGTGCAGCGGCCACTTCAAAGGGCGCCGGATCGATGGTAAACATCGACTGCCCCTGCGCGACCGGCGCGCCTTCGCGATAGTTGCGTTTCAGGACAATGCCCGTTACGCGCGCGCGCACCTCGACCTCGCGCGAGCCGGCGGTCTGGCCGACGTATTCAAACGTCGCCGGCACCGTTTGTGGCTGCACCGTTACCACCGTAACTTCCGGGGGCGGCATGCCTCCATGCGGTTGCGAATTGGCGGGCTCACAGCCGGAGAGCACCGCCGCGACTGCCGCGACCGACACTGCCGAAGCGGCAGCCAAGTAGAAATTTCTAACCTTCATGTCTTACTCCCTTCCTTCAGTTTGCGTGGGCGTTGCGCTCGTTCAATCATCTTGCGTTACGACAATGACGCTCCTGCTCGCTTGAATTCGACAAAGCGTCAAAAATTAGTGTCCTGGGCGCGGGAAGACCTATCTACGCATCGACCGAGGCCGGCCGCGCGTCGTTTTGGTGATTCTTGCTCGAGAGAGAATCGATCAGGCCCTCGATGCCGTGGTTGCGGACTTCTTCGGCGAAGACATCGCGGTAAGTGGCGGCGAGGCTCGCGCCGCTGATCTTGACGTCGTACACCTTCCATCCCGAGGCGGTTTTCTCCATCTCGTAATCGATGGAGACGGCTTGAGCCCCCGATTGCCTGACCTCGGATTTGACGGTGACTTGCGGGTCGCCTGGCCGGGCGCGCAAGGGCTTGAACTCGATCACCTGGTCGCGGTAGGCGGCGAGCGCGCTGGAATACGTTCGCACGAGAAGCGTCTTGAATTCCCGAACGAGCTGTTCGCGCTGCTCGGGGCTGGCGCGTCGCCAGTTGGCGCCCATCGCGATCCGGGTCGTATGAGCAAAATCGAAGTGGGGCAGGATCTTCACCTCGACGAGGCTCGCGATCTTATTCGGATTGCCGGCTTGGATGTCTTTGTCCTGGCGGATCGCGGCGATCACCTCCAGTGAAATGGTCTTGACGAGCGCATCCGGCGCCAGCTCTTCCGCGGCGGAAGCGGACGCCGCAAGCGCGAGCACGATCGCCGCTGCCTTGAGGGCGTTATGCATGGAATTCAACTCCTTTCGATGAAGCCATCGGCAGTGAGTAAGGTTGCGCCGGGGCTACTGACAACGTTGTGTCAGGAGCATGCTTTCCACGTCGGTTGCGGCGGCGCTTTTCGGCGGTGGCCGAGCCACCAGAGAATCGGCGCGCCGATCAAAGCGCCGGGCAACAGCAGGATCGCTGCCAGGTACAGCCCGCCTTTGAGAAAATTGCGCAACAAAATGCTCATGTCCGATCTCCGTTTGAGTCTCTGATCACGCGAACTCGCGCACTACTTCTTCCGATTGCGCTTTGGCGGCCGCCATCGCGTTCTTGAGGGCCTCTTCGCCCATCGCCACGCCTTCGACGCGCACCACGTGTACATTCGTGATGCCGATAAATCCGAGGACCGCGCGAAGGTAGGACTCCTGGAAATCGAGCTGCTGCGCGGGGCCTTCGGAATAGACGCCGCCGCGGGCGACTACGACGACGGCCTTTTTGCCCTTGAGCAGTCCTTCGGGGCCTTTCTCGCTGTAGGAGAAGGTGAGCCCGGGACGCACGATATGGTCGATCCACGCCTTCAGGCTGGAGGGCAGTCCGAAGTTGTACATGGGAACAGCGAGCACAACGACATCGGCTGCGGCGAGTTCGTCCACCAGCGCGTCCGATAACGCGAGGGCTTTTGCTTCCGCCGGGCTGCGTTTTTCCAGAGGCAGCACACGGCCGGTACCAAACGCTTCGCCCACATGCGGCAAGGGTTCCTTCGCCACGTCGCGCACGACCACCTTCGCGCCGGGGTGACGCGCTTTCAGGTCATCGACGATATGGCTGGCGAATTGATGCGAATGGGACCTCCAGCCGCGGGGGCTGCTCAAAACAAGCAAGATGTTCTTCATGGTGCTCTCCTGGAGTAGGTGATTTCTCGATCGCTGGAAAAAATCTTGCGGATTAAGCTTCTCATCTGCACTTTTCATATATGTACTATTCAGTCAAAAAAAACCTATCTGATCGCCGACAGCATGCGCTCGAGCGAGCCCTGGTCGATTCCTGAAAGCGTCTCGGCGAACTCCCCCTGCACTTTCTCGACCTGCCGCACGCCCGCGGCGTACCGCTCCTTGCCGAGCGGGGTCACGACGGCCCTCACTGCACGGCGATCTTCCGGATCTTCTACCCGGCGCACGAGCCCGTCCGCCTCGAGACGATCCACGAGCTGCGTGATGTTCGAGCGGACGCAGGTCATCTTCGTGGCGCATTCGCTCAAGCTCAGCGGCTCGCCCTCCTTGACCAGGTGCGACAGCGCGCCGAATTTCGGCATCGAGAGCCCAACCTGCTCCAATGCCTCTTCGAGCCGCGTTTCGAGCACATGCGCGGCTCGAACGAGCGAGTACATCACCTGACCGTTTGGGGTCACTGGGCTGGCGGAACGCAGCTTGGCCGGTTTATTCATATATGAATAATATAGTACTGACGCTTCGCTTGTCAAGCCCTGCTGCCTTGCCCCCGCTTGACAAGGCGCGGGCTTGTATTTAACCTACAGGTTAAATACGGTGCAACATGTCGCCCGATCGCCTCAGCGCCACCTTTGCCGCCCTCGCCGATCCCACGAGACGCGCGATCCTCGCGCGTCTCGCCTCCGGCGAAACCTCGGTCCTTAAACTGGCCGAGCCTTTCGAGATAAGCCTGCCTGCAGTCTCGAAACACCTGAAAGTGCTGGAACGCGCGGGCCTCATCGAGCGCGGCCGCGAGGCGCAGTGGCGGCCCTGCCGGCTCCAGGCCAATCCGCTCAAGGACATCGCCGACTGGGTGGAGTACTACCGGCGCCACTGGGAGGAGAGCTTCGACAAGCTCGACCGCTACCTGAAGGAATTGCAGCACAAGAGCGAGGTGCACGAAATTCAACGCAAGGAGAAGAAAGATGGCCGCAAAACTTAACGTCGTGACGAAAGACGAGCCGCTCGTCGTGGAGCGTACTTTCAATGCCCCGGTCGCCCTGGTCTGGAAGGCCCTCACCGACAGGGAGGACATCAAGCAATGGTCTCTCGAGCTCCGCGAATTCGCGCCGGTAGTCGGCTTCGAGTTCCAGTTCGACGTCGAGCATGAAGGCTTCAAGTATTGTCACCGCTGCAAGGTGACCGAGGCGATTCCCAACAAGAGACTCGCCTACACCTGGCGATACGAGGGCCACGCGGGCGACTCCCTCGTGACCTTCGACTTGTTCGCCGAGGGGGGCAAGACCAGGCTCAGGCTGACGCACGAAGGTCTGGAGACCTTCCCGAAGCTCCCCGCGTTCGCCAAGGCGAACTTCGCGGCAGGCTGGACGGAGATCGTGGGCACTTCGCTGAAAGATTTCGTCGAAGGCAAGCACGCGGGCGAGATGATCCTCACGCGCGTCTTCGACGCGCCGCGCGAGCTCATATGGAAGCTGTGGACCGAGCCGGAGCACATCCGCAAATGGTGGGGCCCGAAAGGCTTCACGCTGCCGCGCTGCGAGATGGACTTCCACCCGGGCGGTACATACCGCTTCGTGATGCGCGGACCCGACGGCCAGAACAACCCGTTCCACGGCGTGTACCGCGAGATCGTCCGGAACGAGCGCATCGTCTTCACCGCAATCCTGGACAACCTCCCCGGCCACGAGCTCGTTGCCACGGTGACGTTCGCCGACGAGGGCGGCAAGACGAAGCTCACCGTGCGGCAGACTACGCCTCCGGGCGAGGCCGGCCGCGGCCAGAACCAGGGCTGGAGCGAAACCCTCGAGCGCCTCGCCGACCTGGTCGCCGAGGAGACGAAGCATGGCCGCAGAAAGTAGGAACGCCGCGCTGGTCGGCGACCGCGAGATCCGCGGGACGCGCGTCTTCGACGCGCCGCGCGAGCTCGTGTGGAAGCTGTGGACCGAGCCGGAGCACATCGCCAAGTGGTGGGGCCCGAACGGCTTCACCACCACGACCCACAAGATGGAAGTGAAGGCGGGCGGCGTGTGGCGCTTCGTCATGCACGGCCCGGACGGGCGCGACTATCAGAACAAGATCACCTATATCGAGGTCGTGAAACCCGAGCGCCTGGTGTACAAGCACGGAGGGACCGGGGACAAGGAAGACCGCGACCTCGAGCCGGTGAATTTCCACGTGACGGTGACTTTCGCGGAGGAGGGCGGTAAGACGCGTCTCGGCATGCGCTCGGTGTTCCCGTCCGCCAAGGCGCGCGACTACGTGGTCAAGAACTACGGAGCTGTCGAGGGGATGCACCAGACTCTGGCACGCCTCGGAGAGTACTTGGCGAAGGAGGTGTCGTCGTGAGCACAGACCGCCGGTCGTTCCTGAAATCGGTCGCGGCTTCTGCGGCGTTCGCCGCACCCGCGGTCGTGCTCGCGCAGTCCCCGCAGAGTGCCCCCAGGCCGCCCTCAGGCAAAGGCGGATTGTCCAGGACGCGGCTCGCCCGCATGCACGAGGCCATGGCCCGCCATGTCGAGCGCGGCCGGATGCCCGGACTCGTGACGCTCGTCAGCCGGCGCGGCGAGACGCACGTCGATGCGATCGGCGTGAAGGCCTTCGGCGGCAAGGACCCGATGCGGCGCGACACGATTTTCCGCATCGCATCGATCACCAAGCCCATCACGGCCGCGGCCGCGATGATCCTCGTCGAAGAAACGAAGCTGCGGCTGGACGATCCGGTCGACCCCTTGCTGCCTGAGCTTGCCAACCGCAAGGTCCTCAGGCGCATCGACAGCCCGCTGGAGGACACCGTGCCCGCCAAGCGCGCGATCACGCTGCGCGACCTGCTCACGTTTCGCCTCGGCATCGGCGCGGTGATGGTTTATCCCGAGAAGCACCCGATCCAGAAGGCGATGTCCGAGGCGGGCGTCTCGCCCTCGGCAGCCTTGCCGGCGTTTGCATCCGACGAATTGATGAGGCGCTTCGGCAGCCTGCCGCTCGCGCACCAGCCGGGCGATAAGTGGATGTACAACAGCGGCTCCGACATCCTGGGCATCCTGATTTCGCGCGCGACGGGCAAGACTCTGGAGAACTTCCTGCGCGAGCGCATCTTCGCGCCGCTCGGCATGAAGGACACCGCGTTCAGCGTGCCCGAGACTAAGCTCGACCGCCTCGCGACAGCCTTCCAGACGGATTTCGCGACCGGCAAGACCGCGCTCTTCGACGAGGCGCGCGGCGGCCGCTTCGCACGGCCTCCCGTCTTCGAGTCAGGCGCAGGCGGCCTCGTCTCGACGGTCGACGACTTCCTCGCTTTCGGCAGGATGATGCTCGCCAAGGGCGTGCACGGCCGCGCGCGCATTCTCTCGCGGCCCTCGGTCGAGCTGATGACGGCCGACCACATCAGCGCGGAACAAAAAGCGGCGTCCGATTTCTTCCCCGGCTTCTGGGACGACCGCGGCTGGGGCTTCGGCATGGCCATCGTTACCCGGCGCGACGATCTGGCGCGCTCGGTCGGAACCTACGGCTGGGACGGCGGCTACGGAACGTCGTGGTACGCCGACCCCAGGGAGGACATGACCGGCATCCTCATGACCCAGCGCGTCTGGGAGTCGCCGGTTACCCCCGCGGTCAACCGCGATTTCTGGACCTCGGCCTACCAGGCGATAGACGATTGAAAGAAGTTCGTTCAACCTGTCGACTCTGACCGGTCTCGTTCGTCGTATGGTCAGAGCGAGGTTTTCCATCCGGTCGAAACCGCCCGGAGGCCCGGCTCCCAACCCAATGGAGAAATTTCTATGCGATTCATGGTGATGGTCAAGGCCACCAAGGACTCGGAAGCGGGAGTCCTCCCCGACGAGAAGCTCCTCGCCGAAATGGGGAAATTCAACGAAGAGCTGGTGAAAGCCGGCGTGATGCTCGCGGGGGAGGGGCTCCAGGCGAGCTCCAAGGGCGCGCGCGTCAGGTTCTCGGGCACGAAGCGCACCGTGATCGACGGGCCCTTCGCCGAGACGAAAGAGCTGATCGCCGGTTTCTGGCTTTGGCAGGTGAAGTCCAAGACGGAGGCGATCGAATGGGTCAAGCGCTGCCCCAATCCCTTCAAAGGAGAGTCCGAGATCGAGATCCGCCAGGTGTTCGAGGCGGAGGACTTCGGCGCCGAGTTCACGCCCGAGCTCAGAGAGCAGGAAGAGCGCATGCGCGCGCAGATCGCCGCGAAGAAGAAATAGCCGCGGCGCCGAAGGAGAATAGCCGTGACAAGCCGCATAGACGCCCGCAAGCGCTGGGTGGCCCTCATCGTCCTCTGCCTGGGGGAGCTGATGATCGTCCTCGACACGACGATCGTGAACGTCGCCCTGCCCTCGATCCGGGAAGCTCTGCTCTTTACGGAGACTTCGCTTGTCTGGGTGGTGAACGCGTACATGCTCACCTACGGGGGCTTCTTGCTCCTCGGCGGACGGCTGGGCGATCTCTACGGCCAGCGCAGGCTGTTCCTGCTCGGCATCGTGCTCTTCACGCTCGCCTCGCTCGCGTGCGGCGTGTCGACCTCCCAGGGGCTGCTGGTCGTGGCGAGGGCGGTGCAGGGGCTGGGAGGCGCCGTCGTGTCGGCGATCGCGCTCTCCCTCATCATGAATCTGTTCAGCGAGCCGGCCGACCGCGCGAAAGCGATGGGCATCTTCGGCTTCGTTTGCGCCGGCGGTGGAAGCATCGGCGTGCTGCTCGGCGGCTTGCTGACGAGCGCGCTCAGCTGGCACTGGATCTTCCTTGTCAATCTGCCGATCGGCGCTGCCGTCTACGCGCTCACCGTGGTCCTGCTGCGGGAAACCCGCGCGCCGGCCGCCGCCGCGCGCCTCGACGTCGGCGGCGCGGTGACGGTGACGACGTCGCTGATGCTGGCGGTCTACGCGGTCGTGAACGGCAACGAGGCCGGTTGGACTTCCACGCAGACGCTTGGGCTTCTCGCCGCCGCAGCGGTGCTGCTCGCTCTGTTCCTCGCAATCGAAGCAAGGGTCCGCGACCCGCTGATGCCCCTGCGCCTGTTCCGACTGCGAAACGTCGCGACGGTCAACGTCGTCGGCATTCTCTGGTCTGCGGCGATGTTTGCGTGGTTCTTCGTCTCGGCGCTTTACCTCCAACTCGTGCTTGGCTACAGCGCGATGCAGGTAGGCCTCGCTTTTCTTCCTGCCAACCTCATTATGGCGGCGTTTTCGCTCGGCCTCTCCGCCAAAATGGTGATGCGCTTCGGTATCCGCGTGCCGCTCGCGGCCGGCCTTGCACTCACGGCCGCAGGACTCGCGCTCTTCGCCCTGGCGCCGGTCGAGGGCAGCTTCGCCTTGCACGTGCTCCCCGGCATGACGCTGCTCGGTATCGGCTGCGGCATGGCCATGAACCCGGTGCTGCTCGCCGCGATGAGCGACGTGCCCCAGACCGAATCCGGCCTCGCCTCGGGAGTGGTCAACACCGCGTTCATGATGGGCGGGGCGCTCGGCCTCGCGGTCCTCGCCAGCCTCGCCGACGCGCGCACAGACAAGCTGCTCGCGTTGGGAGCGGATTCGGTTGCCGCGCTCAACGGCGGCTACCACCTCGCTTTCGCCGTAGGCGCCGTCTTCGCGGCAGCGGCGGCCCTGCTCGGCGCCGCGTTGCTTCGCCCCGGAGAGCAGGCGGCGGGGTCGCGCGAAGCCGCACAAGCTTCGGCGGCAAGATCCTAAAGGATCTCGTTCGGCTGCGTGAGCCTGTCGCACTGTCGCAAGATCGTGCACCGTGTCGATTTCGCAAAGGTCCGTTCGTCGTGCTTTAGAGCGGGGTTTTCCATCCGGCCGAGACCGTCCGGAGGCCCGGCTCCTGACCACATGGAGAAATCGCGATGCGATTCATTATGATAGTCAAGGCCACAAAAGACACGGAAGCGGGCGTGATGCCCTCCGAAAAACTCATCGCCGACATGGCGAAGTACCACGAGGAGCTGCAGAAAGCCGGGGTGCTGCTCGATGCCTCCGGGCTCCAGCCGAGCTCCAAGGGCTGGCGCGTCAAGTACGCAGGGGCGAAGCGCGCCGTGATCGACGGGCCTTTCTCCGAAGCGAAGGAGCTGATCGCCGGCTACACGATCATCCAGGTGAAATCGCGTGAAGAGGCGATGGAGTGGGCGCGGCGCTTTCCCAATCCCGCCGTCGACGGCAAGGAGGGCGAGATCGAGGTCCGGCAGTTCTTCGAGCTGGAGGATTTTGGCCCCAGCGACGCGGTCGAGCGCTTTCGCGAGATGGGGGTCGGGACGAAGAAGTGATGGGGCGCTATCATTGAGCGTGCGGCAAACCCGCCGGCGCTCGCTCCGGAAGCGGGAACAGGGTCAGGAAGCGCTTGACCGACGATTTGTCCCCCTCGACTTTCAGATCCCCGGAGCGCAAGGCTTCGGCGAGCTTGCGCCCGCCGTACACCAATGCGGCCAGCGTGTCCGGGCCGGCCGAGAGGATGGCGGCGGGCTGGTCTGCGCTGCCGCGCGCGAGCTCGAGCCGGCCGCGAGCGACCTCGGCGTGGAAACGGTCGTCGCCCAATCGCAATTCGATGCTCGCCTCGAGCCCGGCGGCGGCTTTGGAGTCGAACATCGTGCGGAACGAGAGAATGAGTGCATCGACGCTGATGGAGGGGCCTTGCGGGAAGTGGGGAGACCGGGCGGCCCAGCGGCCGAGCGCCATGATGGCGGGCTCGAGCTCCAGGCCCCAGTCGGTCAGCTCGTACACCCAGGCGCCGGCCGGCGGCGAGAGCTTCCGCCGGCGCACGACCGACGCCCGCTCCAGCTCTTCCAGCCGCTGGGTGAGAACGTTCGGGCTGATGCCGGGCAGCCCCGCCCGCAGGTCGGTGAAGCGCTTGGGGCCGAGCACCAGCTCGCGCACGACGAGCAGGGCCCAGCGCTCGCCGATGAGGTCAAGCGCATGCGCCGCCGCACATCCGTCGTCGTAGCTGCGTTTGCTTGCCTTGCTTGACATAGCGGGCAGTTTACCACATAGTCCTAATGTATGTCTTAATAGTCTCTATTTAGGACTAAATGATTTAGGCTGCAATTTTCAACGACCCTCAAAAGGAACCGCCATGCCCGATGCCTACCTGTTCTTCAACGGCGACTGCGCCGACGCGATGCGCTTCTACGAACGCACACTGGGCGGCAAGCTCGAAGTCATGATGACGCACGCCGAGTCGCCCATGGCAGCCCAGACGCCGCCCGGCAGCGCCGACCGGATCCTGCACGCGCGCCTCGTCATCGACGGCCGCATGCTGATGGCGTCCGATGCGATGGCCGGCCAGCCCTACCAGGGGATGAATGGGTTTTCGCTGTCGCTGGTCTACCCGAAGGTCGCCGATGCGAAGCGGGTATTCGACGCCTTGGCCAAGAGTGGCAAGGTGACCATGCCGTTCCAGAAAACCTTCTGGGTCGAGGCTTTCGGCATGCTGGTCGACCGCTTCGGCACGCCCTGGATGGTCAACGGCGGCAAGGCGAGCGCCTGAAAGGAGAATTCCATGAGCGCCAACAGCGGCCCCGGATACAAGAAGTATCCGACCCATCGCATCACGACGAAACCGGCGGGCGTGCGCGTGCAAGTGAAGCTCGACGGCGAGGTCATCGCCGACACCCGCGACGCGATCAAGCTCGAGGAGAGCGACCATCCCGCCGTCTACTACATCCCGCGCAAAGACGTGAAGATGGACCGGCTCGTCCGCTCGAAGCATCAAACGGTATGCCCCTTCAAGGGCACCGCGTCGTACTACTCCCTTAAGAACGGCGCGGAGAACGCGGTCTGGACGTATGAGACGCCTTACGAGGAGGTGAGCGCGATCGAGGGGCGGCTCGCTTTCTACCCCGACAAGTTCGATTCGATCGACGCGGCCTAAGGGAGCCGATCATGTTGAGAGCCGCGCCGATCCGCGCTTACATCCCGGTTGCCGACCTCCCGCGGGCGAGGAATTTCTACGAGAAGACCCTCGGGCTTGCGCCCAAGGAGGAGTACGCCGGCGGCGTGATCTACGAATGCGGCGGCGCCGAAGTCTTCATGTATCCGACGAAAAACTCGGGCACCTCCAAAGCCAGCCAGGCCTTCTGGCAGGTGCGCGACGTCGAGGCCGAGGTGGCCGAGCTCAAGGCCCGGGGCGTGGTGTTCGAGGAATACGACATGCCGGGGATCAGGATGAAGAACAGCATCGCCACCGGCGGCGGCGCGAAGACCGCCTGGTTCAAGGACACCGAAGGAAATATTCTGGCAGTCAGCCAACGCCTCTGAAAAAGGATCATGCCGAAACCCAAGTAGCAGCAGTTTCCGTGTGGCTTCATCAACTCAACCTCAAGGAGGTCTTTTATGGCCAGCTATGTCGATGGGTTCGTTGTTCCGGTCCCCAAAAAGAAAATCGAAGCCTATCGCCGCATGGCGCTCAAATCCGGCAAGATCTGGCGCGAGCATGGGGCGCTCCAGTACCGGGAATGCATCGCCGACGACGTGAAATGGGGCAAGCGAACCTCGTTCCCGCGGAGCGTCAAGCTCAAGGCCGGCGAGGTGGTCTGGTTTTCGTGGATCGTATACAAGTCGCGCAAGCACCGCGACCGCGTGAATAAAAAGGTGATGAAGGATCCGCGCCTGGCCGGCATGATGGACCTCAAGGCGCTGCCTTTCGACGCCAAGCGCATGATCTACGGCGGCTTCAAGGTCGTGGTGGGTTTCTGAGAAGCGACATTTCAACCCTTGGAGAGATCAATGTTCAAGAAAATCGCCATCGTCGTCGCCGTCCTGATCGCCGCGCTTCTCGTTTTTGCCGCGACCAGCCCCGACAGTTTCCGCGTCCAGCGCGCGGCAAGCGTCAAGGCTCCGCCGGAGAAGGTCTTCGCCCTGCTCAACGACTTTCAGCGCTGGGAGGCCTGGTCGCCCTGGGAGAAAAAAGACCCGGCGATGAAAAGGACCTTCAGCGTCGTAACCAGCGGGAAGGGCGCGCAGTACGCGTGGGAAGGCAACAAGGACGTCGGCCAGGGTCGCATGGAAATCGCGGAGTCGGTTCCGCCTTCCAAGGTCGCGATCAAGCTGGATTTCGTCAAGCCGTTCGAAGCCCACAACACGGTCGAGTTCACGCTCGAGCCCAAAGGCGAGGCAACGAACGTCACCTGGGCCATGCAGGGCGACACGCCCTACCTCGCGAAGATCATCCACGTGTTCATCGACATGGACAAGATAGTCGGCAAAGACTTCGAGGCGGGTCTGGCCAACCTGAAAGCCGCGGCCGAAAAGTAAACGAATGTCCGTCCCCCGTGTCGATTTAGCCCGGCCTCGTTCGTCGTATAGTTAGAGCGAGGCCAGAGGGCCGGTCGGGTCCGTCCGGAAACCCGCTCGCGAACCTCAAGGAGGCGGGAACATGCGATTCATGATGCTCGTAATACCCAAGGGCTACGACAAGGCCAAAGCCGGCGCCATGCCGGACGCCGAGATCGTCGCGGCGATGACGAAGTACAACGAATCCCTGTAGAAGGCCGGCGTGCTGCTCTCGCTCGACGGTTTGCACCCGCCCTCGATGGGTGCGCGCGTGTCGTTCGCCGGAGGCAAGGCCAAGGTGACCGACGGTCCCTTCGCCGAGGCGAAGGAAGTGCTCGGCGGCTACTGGATGATCCAGGTGAAGTCGAAGGAAGAGGCGATCGCGTGGGCCAAGCATTGCCCGATGCCCGACGGCGACATCGTCGAAGTCCGCCAGGTGCAGGAGTTCGAGGATTTTCCGCCCGAGGTCCAGAAGGCGGCAGGCAACGAGCCCGAGTTGCGCAAGCGACTCGCGCGGCGCAAGGGCAAGTGATCCGGGCTGGCGCGGCGCGCATCCGGCGCCGAAGAAAAGGGCGCGATCGCCATGGCCGCTTCTGCAACGCATGCCGCGATCGATGCGGTCTGGAGGATCGAGTCGGCGAAGGTCATCGCCAGCGTCGCGCGGATGGTGCGCGACGTCGGCCTCGCCGAGGAGCTCGCGCAGGACGCTCTCCTCGCCGCGCTCGAGACCTGGCCCGGGACGGGCGTCCCCGACAATCCGGGCGCCTGGCTGACGGCCGCCGCCAAGAACCGCGCGCTCGATCATTTCCGGCGCGACAAGTTGCTCGAGCGCAAGCACCAGGAGCTCGCAGGCGAGATGGAGCTCGAGCAGGAGATCGCGGCGGCGGATCTCGAGGCCGCCCTGATCGACCAGTTGGACGACGACATCGGCGACGATCTGCTGCGGCTGGTGTTCGTCGCCTGCCATCCGGTGCTCTCCACCGAGGCGCGCGTCGCGCTCACGCTCCGGCTGCTCGGGGGTCTCACGACCGACGAGATCGCGCGCGCCTTTCTCGTGCCGGAGCCGACCGTCGCCCAGCGCATCGTCCGCGCCAAGCGCACGCTCGCCGAGACGCGCGTCCCCTTCGAAGTCCCGCGCAAGGAAGATCTCGCCGCGCGCCTCGCGTCGGTGCTCGAAGTCATCTATCTGGTTTTCAATGAAGGTTATTCGGCAACCGCGGGCGAGGACTGGATACGGCCCGCGCTGTGCGAGGAGGCGCTGCGCCTCGGCCGTATCGTGGCCGAGCTTGTTCCCAAGGAGCCGGAAGTCCATGGTTTGGTCGCGCTTATGGAGATCCAGGCCTCGCGCTCAGGCGCCCGCATCGGCCCGTCGGGAGAGCCTGTCCTGTTACTCGATCAGGACCGCGCACGCTGGGATCACCTGCTCGTGCGCCTCGGTCTCGCGGCTCTCGAGCGTGCCGAACAACTCGATGGCAGGCTCGGGCCTTACGCGCTCCAGGCCGCGATCGCCGCCTGTCACGCGCGGGCGCGTACCGCGGCGGAGACCGACTGGGTGCGCATCGCCGCGCTCTACGATGCGCTCGCCCAGACCGCGCCGTCCCCCGTAGTGGAGCTGAATCGCGCGGTCGCGGTCGCGATGGCTTTCGGCCCTGCGGAAGGCCTGGCACTCGTCGATGCGCTCGTCTCCGAGCCGGCTCTCAGGGGATATCACCTCCTGCCGGCCGTGCGCGGCGATTTCCTCGCCAAGCTCGGCCGCCACGACGAGGCGCGCGCGGAATTCGAGCGCGCGGCATCGCTCACCCAAAACGCGCGCGAGAAGAAGCTGCTCCTCGACCGCGCCGGAGCGTCGAATCACAAGTTGCGCGTGGTCAAGTAGGCTAGTCGTCGAGCGAGATGTTGCGCTCGCGGGCGAGCGCGCTCCAGCGCGCGATGTCCGCCTGTATGAAGCTTCCGAACTGATCGGGCGTCATCGGCATCGGCTCGATCGCTTCGCCCGAGAGGCGCTCGCGCAGCGCAGGCGCGGCGATCGCCTTGTTGATTTCGGCGTTGAGCTTCCTCGTGATCTCCGCGGGCAGCTTCGCCGGGCCCACGATCCCGTACCACTGCACACCGTCGAACCCCTTGAACCCCGATTCCTCGAAGGTGGGCACGTCGGGCACCAGAGGGTGGCGCTTCAAGCCGGTGATCGCGAGGGGCTTCAGCTTCCCGGCGCGGATATGCGGCAGCGCCGCGGCGAGCCCCGGCATCAGCACCTGGATCTGCCCGCCCAGCATGTCGGTGATCGCCGGACCGATGCCGCGGTAGTGACCGTACACCGCGTCGAAGCCCGCGGCGGCCCTGAACTGCTCGAGCGCGAGGTGGTTGAGCAGGCCGATCCCGCCCGTGCCGTAGTTCAGCTTTGCCGGATTCTTCTTCGCGTAGTCGATGAAGCCGGCGAGCTCGGAGACCGGGAGCGAAGGAATGACGACCAGGATATTGGGCGTGCCGCCGACCATCGCGATCGGTGTGAAGTCCTTCACGGCGTCGTACGGGAGCTTGCGCACGGCGGGATTGGTGCCGTGAGTACCCACGTAGCCCACCATCAGCATGTAGCCGTCGGGCGCTGCGCGCGCTGTGGCCTGCGACGCGATCACGCCGCCGCCGCCCGCGACGTTCTCGACCACGAACGACTGCGCCATCGAGCGGCCGAGCTCCGCGGCGACGGTGCGGCCGATCAGATCCAGGCCGCCGCCGGGCTGGGCGGGGACGATGATCTTCACGGGCCTGGCGGGATAGGTCTGCGCCGCGCTCGGGTGCGGCAGCAGCGCGACTGCGGCGAGGAGCGAGGCGACGGCGAATGAACGCTTATTCATGACGAATTCTCCTCGGCGTTACTAAATTTTCTCCCTGCCGGACCCGGCTCAAGATCGGGCCGGGCGGAACGCGATCGACGCCGCCCCCGCCAGGAGCGAACCTGCGATGACATCCAGCGCAACGTGTTGCCGGGTCGCGATGGTGGAGTAGAGGATGCCCAGACACCACAGCACATTGCACGCGAGCAGCGCGCGCGGAGCGCGGACCGCCGTCAACTGCCTGTGGAGCACGACCGCGGCGAACATGGCGAAGGCGGCATGCAACGACGGGCAGGCGTTTCCCGACGCGTCGATCGTCTTGAGAAACTGGAGCGACGGGTAGAGTGACCAGTCGATCGCGGGATCGGGGATCTTCGTGGGCAGAACCAGGAATATCGCGAGGCCCACTACGATCATCGCAAAAGACGCCGCGCACCAGGCGGCGAGCTCCCGCGCGTCCTTGGCGAACACGGAACCCAGGGAGACGTAGACCCACAGGGAAACGTACAGAAGAAAGGACTGAGGGAGAAACGAGACGAGGTCATCGATCCACGTGACCGGCATGACGGTCACGGTGGAAAACGGATGGCGCATCACCCAGAAATACGCGTAGAAGAAGATGGCGATCCCGCCCGTCGTCACGAGCGTCTTGAGCACCCATAGATGGGCTGCTCTCCTCCTCAGCTCGTGCTTCCAGGTCTCCGGTTCAGCCGTCGTGGCCCTGCCTTCAGGGCCTGCGCTCAGCCAGTCGATCGAAAAAGCGCGACGTTGGCGCTCATCTAGGCTCACGCGTTCTCCTTGCGCTACTTTTTCATCTTGATCAGCGCGTCGTACGCATTGTCGCAACGCTCGACCTCTGCGCGGTCCGCCGCCGGGTCGACGAAAAGGATCCTGGAGCTCCGCAGCGGCGAGGCCAGTTTCTTCAACGGCGACAGATAATTCATCTTCAACATCAGCGGCTGCGCATCGCCGATCGCGTATTCGTAAAACAGCAAGGCGGCATTCGGATGAGGCGGTCTGCGCGATACGCCTATGCCGTTCGAGCGCCCGATCACCGGATCGATCGTCAACCAGTCGACGGGCGCGCCCTGCTGCCTCGCCTGCTCGATCATGTGGCCGTAGACGGCGAGTGCCAGCGGCACCTCGCCCGATACGACCATGTTGGCCAGAACCGAATTGCCGTTGCGCACCGAGAGGCCGTTGCGCGCCGCGATCTGCCGGAACAGCTCGCCGCCTTTTTCCTCGCCCAGATTCTTGAGGAGGCTGCAATACCATTCGCCGCTTTTCGCTTCCACGCCCAGCTTACCTCTCCATCGGGCGTCGAGCAGATCGGTCCAGCGCTCGGGCAGATCCCGCTTTTTGACGGCCTCGGTGTTATAGGCCTGCACGAAAACGTTGATGAATTGCGGAGCCCAGCCGCGATGGGCGGGGAGGGTGCCTTCCAGCATTTCCTCGTGCCAGCTCGATTTGATTTCCTCCAGGAGTTTTTCCCGATAAAGCGCTTCGAGCTCCGGCGAAGAGACGCTGACCGCGTCGAAGTCCCAGCGGTTCGCTCTCTTTTCCGCGACCGTGCGCTGCAGCACCTTGGCCGAGGATGCCCGCCACGCATTGACGCGGATGCCGTAGCGCTTCTCGAAATCGGCGCGAAGGACCTTGAGCGTATCCGCGGCATTGGAGGTGTAGACGGTCACCGAGCCTTCCTTTCGAGCCGCCTGCACCAGTTGCTGATGACGCGAAGGACTCCCGTCGGATGCGAGGTCGACGAACGATTGCGCCGGTGCGAAGGGGGCCGCAACGGCCAGCAGAAACGCTGAAATCATCACGCGCGACCAAAACCGCATGGCGCCGACGGACTAGGCTGCCGCTTGCGCGGCCTGCGCCGCCCTGGAAATGCCGGCCGGAAGCGCCGCCATGTCGAGGCCGTACAGCCTGCCGACATTCGTGGCCAGCACTTTCGTCTGCGTCGCCAGAGGCAGGTGGCCCAAATCGCGCCGGATGACCTTGATCGAATTCGGCCAGGTCGAATTGGGATGGGGAAAATCGTTCGACCACATGAGGTTGTCCTGGCCCCACCACTCGAGATTGCGGCCGCAGACCGAATCGTTGAAGAAGCAGGAAAAGACCTGGTTGCGGACGTACTCGCCCGGATCCTTCGTGAAAGGCGGCGGGTTCACGCCGCGGAAGCGCCGATAGTAATAATCCCACTGCTGCACCATGAAGGGGAGCCAGCCGGATTCGTTTTCCACGGTCACGAACCTGAGCCTCGGGTAGCGCTCGAGCACGCCGTAGAAAATGAAATCGAAGAGCGCGTTCGCGACGTCCATCAGTTTCAGGTTGACGCTGCCGCGGTAATGCTCGATGCCTTTTCTTTCCTTGCTGTGGTAACTGTGGCCCGTGAGGATATGCATGCTGACGGGCGCATCCAGATCCTGGGCCGCCGCCCAGAATTTGTCGTAGTGGCTGGAATGAAAAGGCAGATCCGGATGGGGCGCCTGCCAGATCAACGCGCCTCTGAGCCCCGCCTTACGGCAGCGCTCCAGCTCCTTCACTGCGTGGTCGATGTCGTACGCGGAGATCGCCGCGACGCCGACGAGGCGCTCCCGGTTGACGCTGCAATATTCGATCAGCCAGTCGTTGTAGACGCGGAAGCAGGCTTCCTGGAGCCCGGCGTCCTCGAGCGCGAAAAGCTTGAGCATCAGCGTCGGGTAGAGCACCTCTGCGCTGAGGCCGTCGACTTCCATCTCTTTGATGCGCGCGTTCGGATCGTGCCCGCCTTCGCGCTGCTGGAAGCCTTCGCCCAGCTTATGCGGCGGGAAGAGCGGCGCGGCCTCGCGGTATTTTTCCGGCACGCCCTTCTTCCACAGATCGACCGGCTCCATCACGTGGGAGTCGGCCGAAATGATGATCCCGTCGATCCCCCGGCCCTGACTTTCCATCGCGCCCACGATGCGCTACTCGAAGAACTCGCCGTCGCGAACCACCACGGGGACGCGCTTGTTCTCCTTCGAATCGCCGGGCATCGGCTCGCCGCGGATATTGAGCCGCCCGGAAGCGTCCTGTGGCCCGACCCGGCAACCGATCCGCACCAGCACCAGGGGCTCCTTGCTGGTGGCCTCGAACCAGTAGTACGCGCCGGCAGGCAGCATGATGCCCTCGTGCTTGCCGACGTCCATGTGGCCTCCGTCCGCGTCGTAGTAGCGCGCGCTGCCCTGCAGTACGATGAAGGTGTGGTCCTCGTTGGGATGCGTGTGCAGACCGTTCTCGCCGCCCGAGGCGTAGACCTTGAGGATCGCCCACATGTTGTCGGTCCTCGCGAGCGGCGTGTTGGTGCGCCCCTTGTCGAGCATCTGGGCGCGCATCTTGAAGAACGACGGCTTCTTCGCCGTCGCCTTGTCGGCCGCACGCGCGTTGCGGCGCTACGATGTTAGATTAGTGCAGTGCGATACTCAAGTTTGGTCCTGTTCCTGGCGGCGCTGACAACCACCTTGCCCGCCTTTGCGCAAGATACTTCGCTCCTGCGGTATGACGGCCCGGATCGGGCGCCGAAGCTCGCCGCGGCGGCGCAAAAGGAAGGCTCGTTCACGCTCTACACGAGCTTCGCCGAAAAAGATCTGCCGCCCCTCACTGCCTCGTTCGAGAAAAAATACGGTGTCAGGGCCAACGTCTGGCGCGCCGGGTCCGAGAAGGTGCTGCAACGGACCCTGGCCGAAGCGGCGGCCAGGCGCTACGAGGTCGATGCGGTCCACTCCTCAGCGCTCGAAATGGAGACGCTGTATCGGGAGAAAATCCTGCAACCCGTCAGCTCGCCGTACTCGACGGAGCTGATCGCGGGCGCGCTTCGGCCCCACGGCGAATGGGTGGCGACCTACCTCTCGGTCTGGGTGCAGGCCTACAACACCCGCCTCGTCAAGAAGGAAGAATTGCCCAAGACTTTCGAGGATCTGCTCGATCCGAAGTGGAAGGGCCGGCTCGGCATCGAGGCCAACATCCCGGAATGGTATTCGACCGTCGTCCTCGACATGGGCGAGGAGAAGGGCATCCGGTTCTTCCGCGACCTGGTGGGGCGCAACGGCATTTCGGTGCGCACGGGGCATTCGCTGCTCAACAACATGGTCGTCGCCGGCGAAGTGCCGCTCGCGCTGACGGTCTACAACTTCATGGCCGAAGCCGCCAGGCGCAAGGGCGCGGCGCTCGACTGGTTCGTGCTGGAGCCGGCGGTGGCGCGCTTGAGCGGGATCGGCATTGCACGCCGAGCGCCGCATCCGAATGCGGCGCTCCTGTTCTACGATTTCATGCTGTCGACCGAGGCGCAGGAATTGATGGTGTCCATGGACTACGCGCCGACCCGTTCCAAGCAGCCCTCGCCGCTCGCCGGGCGGCGTTTCACGCTGATCGACCCGGCCGTCGCGCTGGACCAGAGCGACAAGTGGGCGAAGTCCTTCGAGGAGGTGATACTCAAGCGGGGTGGCCGGTGATGAAGCGCGTTTTCATTGCGCTCGCGTTCGCCATGTCGGCGGCGGCTCACACCGCGCATTCCCAAACGCTGCAAAAGCTCGCCGCGTATCAGGGCGAAGACCGGCAGCAACGCCTGGTGGAAGGGGCGAGGAAGGAAGGCTCGCTTCTTTTTTATGCTACGTTCCCGGTCGAATACGCGGATCAGCTGATCGGGCCGTTCAGGAGCAAATACGGCATCAAGGTCGACCTCTGGCGCGCCCGCTCCGAAATCGTCCTGCGCAAGGTCATCGCCGAGGCGCGCGCGGGCGGTCCCAGCGCCGATGTGATCGCCATCATTTCGCCTCAACAGGAAGCGCTGCGACGCGAGAATCTGCTGCAGGAAATCCGTTCTCCGTATCACAAAGACCTGGCCCCTGCCGCCGTGCCGGCGCACCGTGAATGGGTCGCGACCCTGCACCACGTGTTCGTGCAGGCCTACAACACCGACAAGGTCAGGAAGGAAGACCTCCCCAAGACGTATCGAGACCTGCTGGCGCCCAGGTGGAAAGGGAAACTCGCGATCGAAGGCGACGATCACGAATGGATGTCGTCGGTGATCGCGGACATGGGCGAAGCAGCGGGCGTCAAGTTCTTCCGCGACCTCGTCGCGAGCAACGGGCTCTCGGTCCGCAGCGGCCATCCCTTGCTGACGAACCTGGTCGCCTCGGGCGAAGTGCCGCTCGCGCTGACCGTCTATCAATACAGCGTGGAGCAGGCAAAGAAGAAGGGCTCGCCGATCGACTGGTTCGTGATCGAGCCCGCGGTGAGCATCACCAACGCGATCGGCGTCGCGAGGAGGGCGCCGCACCCGCACGCAGCGTTGCTCTTCTACGACTACGTCATCGGTGCGGAAGGACAGCGCATGCTGGCAAGAATCGGCTACGTCCCGACTCACGTGAAGGTCGAATGGCCGGTCAAAGGCGTCAAGCTCAAATTTCTCGACGCCGCGACCTTGCTCGACGAGCAGGAAAAATCGTTCGGACTGTTCGAGCAGATCATACTCAAGGGCGCTGGCCGCTAGTTGAAGCTGGGTTTTCGGTTGAGGTAGTACTTCCGCATCTCCGGACGGAAGCGCTCCATCATTTCGCGGTTCAGATCGAGCGGCGGCTTCGCCTCCACGGGCAGGAGCGAGAAATACTGCGTGTCGCGAATATCCTGCTGAAACTGCTCTTTCGCTTTTGCGAGGAGCCCCGGCGAGGTGAGCAGATCGAGGAGACTCGCGGCGAGCGCTTTCGCTCCCGCGACTTCACCTTTGTGCGCGATGGTGCCGATCGGCGTCACCGCGGCCTGCCAGTTGTGGTAGTTCACGCCTGGCACGCTCGCGGGGAAGTTCAGGCTGCCCGACGGCACGTTCCAGGTGACGTCGCCGCTGTCGTTCGAGGCGAAAGACTGTGGCCGGGCGCCGAATTTCACCGGGGCGGTGTTGAGGCCGAGGGCTTTGAGGCCAAGCGCGGTCTGGAATTCCCTTGCGAATTTTTCTTCGGCCTCGCTCCACTTGGGATTGCCCACCAGCTCGATATTTTTCTGGATCGCTTCGGCAAGGACCCGATTGCCCAGTTGCGGCCAGGCGGAGGCCACGATTTCCATTTCCATGGTCGTGCTAGTCATCAGCGCGGCGCCGCGGCCGATATTGACCAGCTTGTCGAAATTCTCCTTGGCCCAGGGCGCGGTAGCGTCGCGCACGAACCACCAGATCTGGCCGAGATCGGGAATGATATTCGGCTGAATGCCACCGATGGTGATGGTGCGGTGCGCCCGCTGGCTGGGCCGCAGGTGCTCGCGCAGCTTATCGAAGCCCAGATCCATCAGCTCGACCGCGTCCACCGCATCGCGGCCTTCCCAAGGATTGATCGCACCGTGCGCGGTCTTGCCATGGAAGGTGAACTTGGCGCTGATCGCAGCGTAGTTCAGTAGACCGTGGCCGGTGCCGAAGTTGTCGCCGATGTGGATCAGTATCGCGGCGTCGGCGTCCTTGAAGAGCCCCGCGCGTACGAGAAACGGGCGGCTGACGAGCTGCTCCCCGGCGGGCCCAAAGGAAATCGCAACCGTGCCCGGCAGCCTGTAGCGCTCCATCACCTGCTTCACCGCGTGGGCCGCTCCGATTGCGACAGCACCGTGCGTGTTGTGACCCTCCATGTGCCCGGGCGCCCCTTGGACGAGAGGTTTGCGGGCGATGCTCGCGGGTGTCTGCGAGCCCTCGGGCAGAGCGTCGATCTCGGTGACGACTACGATCTTGGGTTTGCCGCTGCCCCACTGCGCCCAGATGTTGGTGGGCATTCCGGCGCCGCCCGTCTCGACCTTGAATCCGATTCCCTCGAGCGTTTCCTTCAGGAATTTCGCGCTCTCGAACTCTTGCATTCCCAGTTCGGCGAAGTAGTAGATCGAGTCGCCGACGACGGCAAGCTGGTCGGCGTTGCGCTCGACGGTCTCAAAGGCGAGCTTTTTCCGCTCGTCGACTTGAGCGTTGCATGTGATTGCGAAAAGGAAGCCGAGTATTCCAAGGATGACCGAGGACGGCGTGCGTTTCATTCCTGTGCTCCCGGTGGAGGGTAGCCTGTGGGAATCCTACTATTGCGTCGAATCTATGCCGCAACTTTATCGTCACCTAATGGTGGTTCTGCAACGCAGCACGAGTTCGGGCACTCAAATTCCCAGATTCGCTTATCCACAAATTCCTGGGATTTCAGAACGGGCGGATACGGTCAAAAGCGGACGTTGGGCATTTCGAAGCCGTAGTGACCCGTCGTTTCCTAGAAAATTACGAGCCGCCTTTTTGCAGCAGGCCTCGGAGGGCCTGCAGAGCCCCAATTGCAAACAGGAGCGTTGCCAGATAGATCGGCCCAAGATGACTCACCCAGTTGAATGAAAAGTGACCAAAGTAATGCATCGGCAGAGCGACTGCCAAACCCACTACCGGGGAAACCAAGGCGGCCCACCACGCCCACCATTCTCCTTTGCGGACCCCCCACCAAGAGAGGGCTGCAACGGCGATGCCGGTGGCGGCAATGAAACCGGCGGTGGCGATGTGCAGATGATTGATGTAGTAGACCACCGCAGGGTTAAGAGCGTTGAGCTGTTCCTTGGTTACGCCGTTCAAGGTCTCTACGCCAAGCTCAAAACCAGTACCGGTGAAACTGCGGATAAAAAAGACTACGGCATACCCGATGAAAGCCAGACCAGCAATCAACATCATGGTGGAACCGGTACGAACAGATGAATTGTCTTGTGCCATGTTGTCGCCCCCTTTCCGTTACTTAAAACGCACAGTGGAATGGAACTCCGCCATCAGCTGAGTTTGAACACGGTCCTGAGAAATTCGCGCACGCTGGCGAGCGTCGCTTGGTGGGCAGCCGCGTTGTAGCCGACATGCGGCCCCTTCTCGACGCACGGATCGGAGAGGTCGTAAGGCTTCCCAGTCTTGACGTTGAGGATGCCGCCGCTTTCGCCCTCCTTGAGCGTGCAATTGCGCGTCGTCTGATTCGCGGGGAAGGCCGTGGGCACCGGGATCGCCGGGTTGTCGTAAGCGTGATGGGCACCGGCGAGCTCGGTGAGCTGGACGTCGGCACCCGCCTTCTTCAGCCGCTCCGCGTAGGTCCGGCACGGGCCGATCGCGACGTAGTCGTCGGCGATGCCGTGGAACAGACGGATGGGCTTGCCCGTCGTCTTGTCGTCGTCGCGGTACTCCACGTTGCACGGCGTGTAGAGCCCGATGTGGGCAGCAAAGTCAGCGCCTCGCGGTGCATACATCCTGCGAAACCGCTCATTGGCCGAATAGACCGAGGC
>WNFF01000574.1_pt1 | contig 27766 bp, 24 predicted proteins | sample 5400441 | NCBI WGS metagenome assembly WNFF01 (sample SAMN13153345, study PRJNA577476) | soil metagenome | isolation source: 120 cm saprolite under Douglas fir tree site 2 hole 3 replicate 1 | place: USA:California | collected 2015-04-18
CCGCATGGCGACAAGACCCAGGAGCGCGCCTCCGGCAGACGACGCGAGCGCAGTGGACGAGCCCACGTGCTCGGCGACGAAACCCCACAATGCGCTGCCGAGGCCAAGCCCCCCCTGGAACACTAGGAGATAGATGCCGAGCGCTCGAGCGCGCACCCACGCGGGCACCGCGGTCTGAGCGGATCCATTGAGGCCGGCCATCATCGCGATCCACGCGACGCCGGCGAGGATCATCGCGATGCCGAGTCCCGGAATGAACCGCCAGAAGGCCGTCAGCACGCTCACGACCGCGAACGCGACGGTCGCGAGGCCGATGACCGCGTCGAGCGGCAGCCGGCGCTTCACGGTCGGTAAGAGCGCGGCGCCGGAGATGGCGCCCACACCGATGCAGCCCAGCAGAAGACCGTAGCCGAAAGCACCGAGGCCCAGGTCTTGACGAGCGATGACCGGCAACAAAGCCCAGAACGCGCTAGCACAGACGATGAACAGTCCCAGCCGAACGAGCACCGCAACGAGCGGCGGAGCGTAACGTGCGTAGCGGATGCCGGCTCGCGTCGCGCCGATCACTCGCTCTGCGGGGAGCATGGTCCGCGGCGCCTCGCGACGCCAGCGATACACGACGACGAGCACTGCGACGAATGACACCGCGTTGAGCGCGAACACGAGGGCCGGGCCAGCCGCCGCGACCAGAACACCGCCGAGGGCGGGCCCGATGGCGCGGCCGATGTTCACGGGCAACGCATTGAGGGTCACCGCGCGGGTGAGCTCGGACGCAGGCACGAGCTCTGACGTTATTGCCTGCCAGGTCGGCGTGTTCATCGCCACGCCGATGCCGAGGGCGAATGTCAATGCGAGGAGCGTGGTTGCCGTCATCAGGCCGAGGAACGCCAGCACCGCGAGCAGTCCGGCGGCCAGGAGCATCCAGCACTGGGTGACGAGAAGCAGTCGCCGCCGGTCGACGATATCGGCGATCGCGCCCGCCGGGAGGCCGACGACAAAGACGGGAAGGCTCGTCGCGCTCTGTACGAGGGCGACCATCAAGGGAGATGGCGAGAGCGAGGTCATGGCCCACGCCGCGCTGACGTTCTGCATCCACGTCCCGATGTTCGAGACGAGCGAAGCGATCCACAGCGCGCGGAATACCGGATGCGACAGCGGAATCCAGGCCGACTCGGCGGTGCGGCCATCAGAACCCATATTTGAACTCGACATTGAAATACGTGGGGTCATGGCCTCCGGCGCGGCGGATCACGTCACCGATCTGGAAGCGGACGGCTTCGACGGCGGCCGCGAGATTCGGCGTGATCGTCCAGTCGGCTCGGAACTGCCAGTACACCCCGGACCACCGCCCCGCCTTCCCCGCCGTGCCCGGGACGGGCAAGTTCGGCTGGACGTAGACGGCGTCCGCAGTCGTTTCACGCCATTGCAGGCCCGCGGCGACCATCAGCGCCAGGCTGGCGATCGGCTTGACGGTGAGTGAGGGCTTGAGATGAATCAAGTTCACGTACCCGGTGTAGCCCGCGAGGGTGAAGTAGTAGCCGTTCGGAAAGAGTGGATTGAACGTGCCGAGCGTGTTGTCTCCGGCCTTGTGATCACCCGACGCTGCGTCGATTTGGAGGCCCAGACGAGGCATCCAGGAGAGGTCGGAGATGGTGTACCCACTACGGCTGCCGACCGCCCAGGCGCGGATGCTTTTGCCGGCGATGTCACCAGCCTGGCCCATCGCTTCGAGGTCCCAGTCGAACCCGCTGCGCGCGCCGGCGTATCGGATGTCGAGGTTGTGGCGGCGCTCGTCGCCGCGCGCGTCGAGAAAGCGGGTCTTGTCGAGGATGAAGCGCGAGTAGTAGGCCGACAGGTCACCGGGGCCGACGTTCTGGCGCTCGGCCCTCACGCCTCCGTACTGGAAGTGCTCGCTGGAGATGTCGTCGAAGAAATGCTCGTGGCGATATTGAACCGGCATGCTCCAGAATCCGATGAAGCGCCATTGGCCTTGCTCCCAGTCCAGCCACGCGGCGTCGTAGGCCTGCCTGACGTTCGGACCGTCGCGCACCGAGACGAACCGCTGCAGATCGAACGCCATCTCCTGCCGCCCCACGCGGGCCTTCAACGTGCCGCCCCAGAATGAATCGACGTAGGTGATGAAGGCCAGACGGAGATCCAGCGGGTTCTCGTCGACTGGCGTGATGACGTCTTTCGCCGGCGCGCGGACGTCCTCGAGCTCGACGAAGATCTGCCAGTGCTCATTTGGGCGAACGTCGACGTGCCACTGGAGACGGTCCAGCAGGTAACTGTCGCTCTTGTTGCCTCCAATCCCGAACAACGGCGCGTCGTTCACCTCGAAGCGCTCGCGCACGGTGAGACCGAGGGATACGTAACTCTTTGGGTCGTCGAACAGGAGCGGGATGTACTTCAAGCTGTCGAGCGGCTCGGTTCGAAGGCGCGGGTCGGCCAGCGCCGACCAGTCTTCCAGCCAGCGGTAGAACAAATTTATCCTGGGGCGAACTGCCTCGTCGTCCTCAGCCGCCGGCGTCGACATGCTCGAAGCTAGGACGAGCAGGCCGGCAACAGCGAGAAGACCGGCGCGGTGCCGCGTCATCACTTGCGAAGTGTCGCATGGAGTTCCGCGATGTAGCCACCGGGAAATTGCACCAAGGCCGACCGCCGGTCGTCGGCCGAGTAGGGCTCGACCAGCACGCGAGCCCCGGCACTCTTTGCCTTGGCCAAGGTCACGTCTAGGTCGGGCGTCTCGTAGCCGGTCAGCTCTCGCCCGTACGGGTATGGGAGATGGCCATCCGTCACGAGGACGGCGACGTTGCCGAACGTCGACGCGATGCGGACCCGCCGGTAGGTATCGCTGGGCCGGCCGATCTCGACCCCGGGCGCCTTCGGATCGTCACGCGTCACGGTGCCGCCTGAGAAGGCGACAAAGCTGCGGATGAAGGCGTCGGCGCGATCGGGCGAGACGTACACGCGGTTTTCGGGAATGGTTTGCAGCTTGCCGTAGTTCGGCGCCGTCGTGTGCCAGTAGAGCTGCATGTTGACGCCGCCCGGGAACTGCACGATGGCATCGCGACCGATCGGATCATTGAACGGCGAGACGATCACGTCGGCGCCGCTCGCCCGCGCCGCGCGGACGGCGACATCCAGGTCGGTGACGAGATAGCCCGTTCGCTCGGTGCCGAACGGATACGGGATCGGCGTTTTGAAGCCGAACACCGACACCGTGCCCACCGGTGTGAGCACCAGCTGGGACATCGTGCTGCTCGGCGTCGGCGTCACGGTGAAGACGCCCTGCTTCGACGTGCTCCCGCCGAACGTCGCCACGAAGCTCGTCACGAGCCGATCGAAGTCTTCCGAGGCAACGTAGACGTGGGTGGTGGCGTATTGCGGTCCGACGGCCACGGCCGGGGAACTGGAGGCCGGGCTCGTCTGCGCCCCGGCGGTCGCCGCGCTGGCGAGCAGCATCGTGGCGAAAATGAGTGCCGTGATCGTGCGCATGGGTGTACTCCTCAGACAGCCGAGCAGGCTGTCATCGGCTGGGTGCCAGTTCTGGGGTCGCCGTCTGCTGCTGCCTGGTGACCTCCTGGGCCTTCCCGTAACTCTCCATGACTGCGCCATAGTTCGGCGCCACCATGGTGTACAGCTGAGCGAACTGCGGTGCATCGGGACGGTTCCAGGTCCTCTGCAGCTCGCACAGTACGGCATTGGCGCTGGTCGGTATGACACCGGCCTGGGTGAAGCGAGCGAGCGTCGTTCTCGACGTCATCTCGCTCGGATCGCCCGACGCGTCCATGACTGCGTATACCTTGTATCCGGCTACCAGTGCATCCAGTGCCGGAAACATCACGCACACGCTGGTCCACACGCCGGCCATGATCAGGGTTTTCTTGCCAGTCTCCTCCACCGCCTTGACGAAGGCCTCGTTGTCCCAGGCATTGACCTCTCCCTTGCGGTGGACGAAGACGGCATGGGGCGCAAATTGCTTTATCTCGGGCATGAGAGGGCCGTTCGGTCCCTCCGGCTCCGAGGCGGTCTGGATGACCGGAACTTTCATCAACGTCGCCAGCTTCGCGAGCATCGCGGTGTTGGCCCGCAATTCGCTCACACTGATGTCCTTGACGGTTTGAAACAGCCCCGATTGATGATCGAGCAGCAGGAGCGCCACATCGGCCGCCTTCATCAAGGCGGCGCCGCCGCCCGGCGCGTGTCTGATTCCGTCTTGGATCGAGTTCGAGGCCTGCACTGACGCTCTCTGATTGCTCATCGTGATCTCCTTTCACGGTGTGGGTTTGTTCATACGACGCTCTCCGCATCTAGCGCTCCTTCCGCGAACATCCTTATACAGCCCAGCAGGCGCAGCCGAGCGCGCCCCAGAACGATTTGAAGTCGCGGACGTGCCTCGCGCGGACGCGACCGCAGGCCGAAGCGACTCGTGGTACTACCGCCTTCGCCGTCGATCGCTCGCGATCGTCCCAGGCCGCGTACCCGCCGAAACGGCGTACCGGCGACCAATCCGGCATGGCCGGTGGCGGCGTCGTCGCCTCGTCCAGATGCGCGAATTCTCCGGCACCGTAGACGATCTCGCCGCCGACGACGGTGAGGTGCACCGTGATGTCCGCGATCTCGGTCTCAGGGCAGGAGAGATAGTCGCGGTCGGGAACGATAAGATCGGCAAGCTGGCCGACCTCGATGCGACCTTTCTTGCCTTCCTCATTGGAGAACCAGGTGACGTTCTCGGTCCACATCCTGAGCGCGGTCTCGCGATCCAGGCAGTTGCGCTCGGGGTAGAGGCGCAGGCCGCCGACGGTCTTGCCGGTGACGAGCCACGCCAGCGAAACCCAGGGGTTGTAGGACGCGACCCGGGTCGCGTCGGTGCCCGCGGAAACGCGGATGCCCTTGCTGAGCATCCTGGCGAACGGCGGCGCCGCGGCCGCGGCGGCCAAACCGTACCGCTCGACGAAGTACTCGCCCTGGTAGGCCATGCGGTGTTGAACCGCGATGCCTCCACCCAGAGCGGCGATTCGGTCCATCGACCGCTCCGAAATGGTCTCAGCGTGGTCGAAGAACCAGTTCAGCCCGTGAACCGGGATGTCGCGAGCGACCCGTTCGAACACGTCGAGGGCCCGGCTGATCGTCTGGTCGTAGGTGGCGTGGAGTCGCCAGGGCCAGCGATTGGTGGCGAGAATGCGCACGACGTCCTCGAGCTCCCGCTCCATCTCGGTCGGCATGTCGGGGCGAGGCTGGCGAAAGTCTTCGAAATCTGCGGCGGAGAACACGAGCATCTCGCCGGCTCCATTGTGGCGGAAGTACTCGTTCCCCTGCTTGTACGTGGACGTCTTCACCCAGTTGAGGAAATCGTCCTTCTCACCCTTCGGCTTCTGCGTGAAGAGATTGTAGCCGAGGCGGATGGTCAACTGCCTGGCTTCGTCGAGTTGTCGGATGACGGCGTAGTCGTCCGGATAGTTCTGGGAGCCGCCGCCGGCGTCGATGGCGCCCGTCACGCCGAGCCGGTTCAGCTCACGCATGAAGTGTCGAGTGGAGTTCACTTGATAGTCGAACGGCAGCTTCGGTCCTTTGGCGAGCGTCGCGTACAGGATGGCGGCGTTGGGCTTGGCGAGGATCAGCCCGACCGGAACACCGCGCGAATCGCGCACGATCTCGCCGCCGGGCGGCTCCGGGGTGTCCTTCGTATAGCCGACCGTCCTCAACGCAGCGGCGTTCAGGAGTGCGCGGTCGTAGAGGTGGAGCAGGAACACGGGAGTGTCGGGAGCGATCGCGTTGAGCTCCTGCAGCGTCGGCAGCCGCTTCTCCGTGAACTGGTGCTCGGTGAAGCCGCCAACCACGCGCACCCACTGAGGAGGCGGGGTGACCGCGACCTGCCGCTTCAGCATCTCCATGGCGTCGGCGAGCGAGCGCACGCCGTCCCAGCGCAGCTCCATGTTGAAGCTGAGACCGCCCCGGATGATATGAAGGTGGTTGTCGATCAATCCGGGCACGACGCGGCGTCCCTTCAGGTCGATGACTCGCGTCCCTGAACCGGCGAGCGACATCACATCCGCGTCCCGACCGACGCGAACGAACTTGCTGTCTCGAATCGCGACCGCCGTCGCGGTGGGATTCGAGCGGTCGAGCGTCGTTATGTTGCCGTTGTACAGGATCAGACCGGCCGCCGTGCTCGCGTCGTTCACGATCGCACCTCCCGGGCATCGGCGATGGTCGTCGAAGGGGACCGTTCCGCATGCCGGCCAGGCATCGCGCCGAAGACATGCTGGCCACACCGGATCTGCTGCCACGCGGCGGTGATGGAGCTCCCCGCGATCATCTGGCGTCCCACCGGGATGATCTGCTCACCAAGCAGGATGCCGAGCAGGCCGATCAGTGCGACCACCGGAGGAGCGGGGGACCGGACGTTGAACAGGCTGTAGACGACGCCGACCAGGAGGCCTGCGCCGAAAGACACGAGATAAATCTTCATGGGCAATCCTCGCTTGGCGGCCGTCTAGCGGTGACTCGCGGCCGAGGGGACCACGTACTCGGGAAAGACGGTCGGCGGCGCCTTGTGCACCATCGTGTACACATACTCGACACCGACGCCGTACGCGCCGTAGTGGGTCTTCACGATGTCCATGACCGCGTCGTAGGTGTCCTTTTGAGCCCAGTCGCGCTGCAACTCGAGCATGACGGAGAGCGACGTCACAGGTCTTGCGCCGGCCTGGATCATGCGCTTCATGGCATTATCGTGCGCGAGCTGGCTAACGTCGCCGCAGCAGTCCTCGACGATGTAGATCTCATAGCCGTCGTGAAGCGCTTGGATGGTCGGAAGGGTGACGCACGTTTCGGTCCAGAGTCCCGCCAGGACGATCTTTTTCCGACCGGTGGCCTTGATCGCGGCCACGAAGTTCTGGTCATCCCAAGGATTCATGGACGACCGCTCGACCGGCGTCTGCTTGGGGAATACCGCCTGGATCTGCGGCCAAAGATTTCCGCTGAAGTTGTGCGTTTCTACCGTCGTCAGGACGACGGGCACATCGAAGACCCGGGTAGCTTTCGCGAAAGCGACGGTATTGTTGATGATCGATTGGCGATCAGGATATGAGGCACCGAAGAGCATCTGTGGTTGGTGATCGATGAGTGCCACGACGCAGTTGTCCTGAGTCAGTAGACCTTTTTCACTGCGCTTGGCATGACCATTCGCTGAAGGCATGAGCGTCCTCCTTTTCCAGGTTGCTAGTGGGTCTTGGAGCGTCTACTCCTCGACAAAGCAAAGTAGCGGCCAAATGTAAGCCACCGATTCTATTGAGGGCAGAGGGCGCGCTCGCAGATTTCTCGCGACGGCTCGTGAAAAAGAATTGATGGTGCGGTTTCGGCGCCAGCGGTGAGTCACCGCTCGAGACCGCGATCCGGGTCGTGAAATTCTCGCGAAGAGTCACGACGCGGCCACTCAGCAAGCGACCGCAAAGGCCCTGAACGCACCGGGTGGTATGAAACCGCGGAGGGTGCCCAGAAAAGTCCGCCAGACACGGGTGCCGACCGCCCGCCTCGCCCGGAGGGCGTCGGTCGCCTCGACACCCGATGCAGCCGTCGAAACGGCCGGATGTCGAGGGTCACGCGGAATACCCTCGAGGAAGCCTGACGGAGGGCTACCCCGGCTTGAAGCGCCGCTTGTCGATCTGCAGCGCCTTGATCTTCGACTCCAGCGTCGACGCTGGCACCCCGAGCCGCCCGGCGGCGCCGAACGGCCCGGCCACGCGGCCCTTGCTTTGCGTGAGCGCCGCCTTGATGGCGTCCTTTTCGTGGGTCGCCAGCGTGCCAGTGGAGAGGCTGGCGACCGGCGCGGTCCCAAGGGACCGACCGGAGAGCCACCGCGGATCGATCGAGAGCGTGTCCGAATCACACACGATCACCGCGCGCTCGATGACGTTCTGCAACTCGCGGATGTTGCCGGGCCAGTCGTACGACTGAAGCAGCTGCGACGTCGCCTTGGAGACGAAGCGGATTCGCTTGCCGACGCGTTTGGCGCAGCGATGGACGAAATAGTCGACGAGTAGGGGGACATCGGACCGACGGTCGCGCAGGGCGGGCACGTCCAAGGGGAACACGTTGAGCCGATAGAAGAGGTCCGCGCGGAAGGTGCCGTCGGCCAGGGCGGCGCGCAGATCGCGATTCGTGGCGGCGATCACGCGCACGTTCACACGGACGGCCCCGCTGCCACCGACCCGCTCGAATTCGCGCTCTTGCAACACGCGGAGCAGCATGATCTGGGCCTCGGCGGGGAGTTCGCTGACCTCGTCGAGGAAGATGGTGCCGCCGTCGGCCAGCTCGAAGCGACCCTGGCGCCGCTGCAGGGCCCCGGTGAAGGCGCCCCTCTCGTGGCCGAACAGCTCTGAGGCGATGAGCGACGACGGAATCGCCGCGCAATTCACGGCGACGAAAGCCCGGGCGGAGCGGGGGGATCGCTTGTGGATAGCCCGGGCGATGAGCTCCTTGCCCGTGCCGGTCTCACCGGTGATCAGCACGGTGGAATCCGTCGGCGCCACCTTGGACACGTGCGACAGAACCGTGCGAAGCGGCGGCGAGGTGCCGACGATCTCCTCGAACATGGAGGTCTTGTCGATCTCCTCACGAAGGATAATGTTCTCGCTCTGCAGCCGGTCCTTCAGGGCCTGGATGTCGGCGTAGGCGCTCTCGGTCCCGGCGGTCGCGTCGTCGTGGACGGCGTGCGCGACGACGTGCAGGTGCTTCACGACGCCGGCAGGCATCCGGAGTCGATGCTCGCGATTCCAGTCCTCGACCTCACGCGTGATGCGATCGATGAGCTGCTGGATCGCGGCCCGATCCTCGGGGTGGGCTTGTGAAAGGACGATCTCGACCGTCGGCTTCGTCGTTCGATCGACGGCGAAGGTTCGGTACGTGTCCTCCGACGATACGACGGAAGCCTCAAGCCCGCCCTGAAGCCCCTGAGCGTCTTCTAACCCTGTGACAGTCGGCGCCGGCGGAGGCGTGGCCGCAGTGCGCCCTAGCAGCGTCGGCGGCCCGTCGGTTGGATGGTTGAGATGCGAGAGGACGAACTCGCTGTCGTCCGAGAGGACGTCGAATTCCGCACCTTGTAGCGCCGTCGTCATCGCCCCACCTCCTGACGAGAAGGGTACCGTCCACACCGCGCCCGAAGCGTGATCGCTCGGGAGTTTGTTGGTAAAGACGTCGTGTACGTGTCGTTCGTTCCCAATGCAAGGAATCACGCGGAGCGTGGAGGCTCTGGCCCGATTCGGCTAAGAACTCTAGAGGGTTGCGGTACAATCCCTGTCGTCCATTGGGGGCGGTGGCCGAATCCTCAGCAAATGTTGAGCATAGTCCTCTGCGAGGGCGGACTGAAGAGCCGCGTGGCGCGCTCGGCCCCGCCGAGCGACGTGCGCTTCTCTCCTCGCTTCGCTGAGCGATGAGAGAGTTTCCGCCGTTCCGGCTCGACACCGTCAACCAGTGCCTCTGGCGTGGTGAGGACCCGGCCGAGGAGCGCATTCTTCTCGCCCCCAAAGCGTTTGCCGTGCTGCGGTATCTCGTCCAGCATCCCGGGCGGCTCGTGACCCACGATGAGCTCTTCGAGGCGCTGTGGCCGAAGACATATGTTCAGCCGGAGGTGTTGAAGAGCCACATCGCCGCCATTCGGGCGGTGCTGGGGGACGACGCGAGGAAGCCCATCTTCATCGAGACGCGGTCCCGCCGAGGGTATCGATTCATCGCCCCCGTCACGGAGGACGCGCCGGCGAGGCCCTCGCGGACGACGAACCTTCCTGAGCCGCTTTCGGAATTGATCGGTCGAGAGGCCGAACTCCGAGCGGTCACGGCTCTGGCCACCGAGCATCGGCTGGTCAGCCTGGTCGGCGCCGGCGGCATCGGCAAGACACGCCTGGGCCTGGAGGTCGCGAGACACCTCTTGCGCAGATTTCCCGATGGCGTATTCGTCGCCGAGCTGGGCCCCTTGTCGAGTCCAGAGCTTGTTCCGGCCACCGTGGCGAGCGCGCTCAGTCTGACGCATGTAGCGCACACCTTGTCAGACGAAGGTGTCGCGGGTGCGGTCGGCACCAAGCAGCTCCTGCTGGTCATCGACAATTGTGAGCATGTGATCGAGGCGGCGGCCCGCATGGCAGAGGCACTGTTGCGCGCCAGCCCGGGCGTCTCTCTGCTCGCCACCAGCCGCGAGGCCCTGCGAGTCTCCGGCGAGTACGTCTACCGGGTCCCGTCGCTCGATGTGCCAGGGGAAGACACCCAGGACGTGGAAGACGTCTTTCGGTACGCTGCGGTCAGGCTGTTCGCGTCGCGGGCCCATGCCGTGGAGCCACGATATGTTGCCGGGGGCCCCGTCGCGGTGGCGACCGTCGCCATTTGCCGGCGCCTCGACGGGATCCCGCTCGCGATCGAGCTCGCCGCGACGCGCATCGCGGGGTTCGGTGTCGCTGGGGTGGCCGCCCGGCTGGACGACCGCTTCAGGCTGCTGACTGGCGGCAGCCGCACGCTACCCCGCCACCAGACGATGCGTGCGACGCTCGACTGGAGCTTCGAGCTCCTGTCCGAATCCGAGCGGGTGGTCCTGTGCCGGCTGGCGGTCTTCGTCGGGGCCTTTACGCTGGACGCAGCCAGTGCCGTCGCTGCGGGCGTCGACATCCCCGCTTCGGAGGTGGCCGATTCGGTCGCGAATCTGGTGGACAAGTCGCTCGTGTCGACGGATGTCGGCGGCGCGATCGTGTACTACCGCCTGCTCGAGACGACGCGCGCCTACGCGCGAGAGAAGCTCAACGAGAGCGCCGAATTCGACCACGTCGCGCGACGCCACGCCGAGTACTTTCGAGACCTCTTCGAGCATGCCGAGGCCGAGCTGGAGACGCGGCCCATCGCCGAGTGGCTCGGTGCGTACCGGCCGCACATCGACGACGTGCGCCTGGCCCTCGACTGGGCTTTTTCACCGCGCGGCGATGCCGGCGTCGCCGTGGTGCTCACCGCGGCAGCCCTGCCGCTGTGGACGCACCTGTCGCTGGTGACTGAATGTCGCGGGCGAGCCGAGCAAGCGATTGCTCGCCTCGGACATCAGGTGCCCGGCGATCCGCGCCGTGACATGCAGCTTTATCTCGCGCTTGGCCTCGCCACCAACTTGCAGACCCAGGGCGGCGGGCAGGAAATGAACGCCGCCTTGACGAAGGCTCTCGAGCTTGCCGAGATCAGGAACGACACCCGGTGCCGGTTGCGAGCGATACACGGACTCTATGTCCATCGCCTCACCACGGGCGACTATCGCGATGCGCTGAGTCTCGGCGAGAAGTTCCGCGCCGTCGCAACCGAAACCGCCGATCCTTCCGATGTGGCGACCGGCAGTCAACTCATCGGTCTTGCGTTGCACATTCTGGGCGACCAGCCTGGTGCGCGTCGGCACCTCGAGCCGCTGGTTGGCTTGCGCTTCCCGACGGCTCGGACGTCGCACGTCATCCTCTATCAATTCGACCAGCGAGTGCTGATCGACGGCACCTATGCGCGCGTTCTCTGGTTGCAGGGATTGAGCGATCAGGCAATGCGGCTCACAGAGAGTCTCGTGGATTACGCCCGCTCGAACGATCATGGGCTCTCATTTCTGCAGACCCTGATCTTCACGGCGTGCCCGGTCGCGCTGTGGGTCGGTGATCTCACGACCGCCGATCGCCACATGAGACTGGCGTTCGACCTCGCCGCCAGGCATGCACTGGAGATCTGGAAAGTCTGGGCGCAGTGCTTCGAGGGGATACTGGCGATCAAGCAAGGGCATCATCGCGCTGGCTTAGAATTGCTCCAGTCGGCTCTTGAGAGACTGGCCGAGCAAAGTTCTCATCACCAGATGAATCTGTTCCTTGCGGAGCTAGCTCTGGGCCTCGGCGGCGCCGGGCAGATGGCCGATGGGCTGGTCGTGGTCGACAGGGCGCTGACACGCGCTGAGCAGACGGAATCGGCAGGGCACCTCGCAGAGCTGCTTCGCACGAGGGGGGAGTTGCTTCTCCTGGGGCGAGAACCGACCGCTGCCGGGACGGCCGAGCAATGCTTCCAACAGGCACTCGACATGGCGCGACGCCAGGGCGCTCTCTCCTTGGAGTTGCGAGCCGCGACGAGCCTCGCCCGCCTCTGGCGCGAACAGCAGCGTGTGAGCCAGGCGCGCAAGCTGCTGGCGCCCGTCTACCGCCGCTTTACCGAGGGGTTCGAAACCGCCGATCTCGTCGCCGCCAGAACGCTTCTCGCGTCGGTTCGCTGAGCGATGAGAGAGTGTCCGCTACTGCTTGCGCACTGCGCACCGAGACGGTAAAGAGACGGGGCATGCACGGCAAGGTCGTGGTGATGACCGGCGGCACCTCGGGAATCGGCGAGGTCGCGGCCGCGCGTCTGGCCGGCCTGGGCGCGCGGCTGGTGCTGGTGGCGCGGGACCGCGCGCGCGGCGAGGCGACGCTGGCGCGCCTGCGCGCGCGGGGGCCGGGCGTCGGCCACGTCGCGCACTACGCCGACCTCTCCCTCATCGCCGACACCAAGCGAGTGGCCGCCGAGATCGCGGCGGCGGAGCCACGGATCGACGTGCTGATCAACAACGCGGGCGCGATGTTCGGCCGCCGCCGGGTCACGGCGGACGGCCTCGAGCTGACGTTCGCGACCAACCACATGTCGTACTTCCTCCTCACTCACGGCCTGCGCGAGCGCCTGCTCGCCTCCGCGCCCGCGCGGGTGGTGAACACGTCCTCCGCCGCGCACCGCCGGGCGGGCCTCGACTTCGAAGATCTTCAATCGACCCGCGACTATCGCGGCTTCACGGCCTACAGCCGCTCCAAGCTGTGCAACATCCTCTACACGCGCGAGCTGGCCCGGCGATCGGCCGGGACCGGGGTCACCGCCAACTGCCTGCACCCGGGCTTCGTGGCCACGCGCTTCGGCGACGCGAGCGGCGGACTCTTCTCCTACGTGGTGCGCGCCTCCAAGCAGGTGTTCGCGATCTCGAGCGACAAGGGAGCCGAGACGCTCGTCTACCTCGCGTCGTCGCCCGAGGTGGCCACGATCAGCGGCGGCTACTTCTACCAGTGCCAGCTCGCGACGCCCACGCGCGCCGCGCAGGACGACGCGGCGGCCCGGCGGCTCTGGGCCGAGACCGCCCGGCTCGCCGGTCTCTCCGGCTGACCTCACGCGGGGGCGGCCGGCGCCGCGCCGGGCGGCCGGGCCTCGTCCGGCACGCGCCCCGCGTCGCGCAGCGCCCGCGCGAAGGGCCCGCGCAGCCTCCCCGGGGTGACGCGCGCCACCGTGACCCGGTCGGCCTCGACGAAGCGCGCGAGGGAGCGCGCGGCCTCGGCGATCCCGGCCAGCATGCCGTCCCGATCGATCGCGGGGCCGCCCATCGGTGGCGTCTGCCCGCGCGCGGCCCACCCCTCGAGGTGCACGTGGCGGACCTCGAGGTGGTGCTCGCCGCGGTGGGCCTTGGCGTCGAGCCGGCCGACGAGCTGGCCGTCGTGGAGGATCGGCAGCGTGTAGTAGCCGTGGACCCGCTTCGGCCCCGGCGTGTAGACCTCGATGCGGTAGTCGAATCCGAAGACGCGCGAGACGCGGTCGCGATACCAGAGCAGCGAGTCGAACGGCGCGAGCAGGGTGGTGCCGTGCGAGGCCGCGGGCAGCCTTCCGGCTCGTCCGAGCGCGGGCAGGTCGCGGGTCAGCGCGAGCCAGCGCGTCGTCGAGCCCTCCACCGCGATCTCGGTCACCAGCCCCTCCGCGATCATCGCGCGCAGCGCGGCGCGCCGCGCGGAGGTCGCGCCGCGCGGGTAGGTGAGGTAGTGGGTGAGATCGAGCTCGATCGCGGCGCCCATCGCGTGGAGCGACCGCTCGATGTGCCAGCGGAGGAACGTCTCCGCCGACACCACCTCGCCGCCGGCGGTCGCCGGGAGCACCCGCTCCAGCAGATCGAAGCGCTTCTGGAAGTGGCGCCGGGAGTGGATGGTGAGGACGCCGGTCATCCAGAGGTAGTGGAGCGCGTGCTGCACCGGCCGCCAGTCCCACCACCCGCGGTGTCCCCGCGCGGGCCGCCGTCCCTCGAGCTCGGCGTGGCCCATGGGCCCGCCGGCGCGGATCAGGTCGGTGACGGTGCCGAGCAGGCGGGTGTTCTTGCGCAGCCAGCCCGACCAGCCGGTGTGCCGCACGCGATAGTCGAGCATCGCGCGCTTCCACCACGGCAGCATCGAGGCGGGCACCAGACAGGCGGCGTGCGCCCAGTACTCGAGGAGGAGCCGGCGGCGGTAGACGAGGCGATCGAGGCGCGCCCGCTCGTAGGGGCCGAAGCGGCTCCACACCGTGAGATAGTGCGCGCGCTCCACCACGTTGATCGAGTCCATCTGGAGACCGCCCACGTCCTCGACGAAGCGCGTCAATCGGTGGGGCGTCAGGCCATGGGCGCGCGGGCGACCGAGATGCTGCCGGTGCAGGAAGAGCGCCCGCACCGCGTGACGTGAGAAGACACGCATGGCGCTTGAGAGTATCATCCGTCCATGGGGACACGCCGGGGACTCCTGATCGCGGGCCTGCTCGCCTCCCTACTCGGGCCCCCCCCGGCCCACGCGGTGGAGTACCGTCTGGAAGTCGCCAACCTCTGGGAGACCGCGCTCTATCCGTTCGCCAAGCCGGCCGAGCTGCGCGACGGCGCCTCCGGCCCCGGGCTCGAGCAGCTCGAGGCGAGCCTGGACCAGGGGGCCATGCCGCACGCGGTCGTGCTGCGAGACCGCACGCTGCGGTGGTCGAGCGAATCGGTGGCCCACGCCTACGGCACGGTGCGGGTGCTGGCCGAGATCAAGGCGGCCGGTGACGGCACGCGCTGGGACGAGGTGCGCTGGGAGGGCAAGCCGGGCGAGCGGAGTGTGTGGATGGTGCTGCCTAGCGGGCGCGGCCTGCCGCAGCAGCTCTACCGCGTCGTGCTCAAGGGCGACGGCCCCGCGCGCCAGTTCATGGCGTACGTGCCGGTGAACGGCTCCCGGAGCGCGGCGGTGAAGTATCCGCTCGCCTTCCTCTGGTTCTACGAGGAGCGCGGCCTCATCTGGGACCGCTACGTCTCGCAGAGCCTGGACCTCGGCGGAGGGCTGGGCGCAGTGGTGGGGGAGAACTCCAACCAGACCTTCCCGGATCAGGCCTACCTGATCGTGCAGCAGGGCGCCCAGCCCACGACCTACAAGGCGGTGCTGCTCTGGCGCGATCCGGGCTACGATTTCCAAGCGCCGGGAAGGCCCGGCCACCGGAGGTCGCGCTAGCTCTCTCAGGCCTCAGCGCACCGACGCCGCGAAGATCCGCAGGTAGTTGCCGCCCACGATCTTGGCGGTGTCGGCGGGCGTGAAGCCGCCCCGCAGCATGGCGTCCACCAGGCCAGTGAACTTGTCGTAGTCGGGGAAGAGGCCGCCGCTCGCCGAGGCGTCGGTGCCGATGCTGACGTGGTCCACGCCGACCACGTCCACCATCTCCTTGAGGCCCTCCACGTAGAGCTCGGGCGTCGCGAAGAAGTGCCAGACTCCGATGGAGCCGCCGGTGTCCGCGATCGCCTGCGCGTGATCGGGCGTGATCTGCCGCTCCACCAGCGGAGTCTCGCCCTGGGCCTTCGAGCCGCGCAGCGCGGTGTGGGAGAGCAGGAGCGGCCCGCTCGTGGCGCGCGCGGCCTGCTTCACGGTGTCGGCGGTGGCGTGGGCCACGTCGACGACCACGCCCAGGCGATTGCACGCGCGGATGACGTCGGCCCCGAACGGGGTGAGCCCGTTGTGGGTGACCGCGCCGGTCTGGAAGTCGCCGATGTCGTTCGGGGTGTAGTGGACGAGCTGCATGGTGCGGACACCACGCTGGTACGACTCTTCGAGACGCTCGAGCTTGCGCTCGAGGAAGTCGAGGCCCTCGATGTCCATGATGATCGCGGGCGCGCCCGCCGCGTGCGCGGCCTTCACGTCGGCCGCGGTGAGGATGCGCCGGATGCCGTGCTTGGCGCACAGCTCGTCCACCCAGCCGAGCCGCTCCAGGTGGTACTGGTAGAGGAACCCGGGCTCGGGCTCCCGCAGGGCCCGCAGCACGTTCCTCGCGTCGCGGCCGAGGATGGGCCCGTCCGGCACGTCGGCCAGGCAAAGCACCGCGATGCGGCCGGCGCGCATGCTGCGGGCCAGGCCGTCGCTCGGCGCGGCGGTCCGCGAGGCGATGCCGTTCGGACCGGCGTGGGTGTGCACGTCGACCGAGACGTGCTCGCGCAGCAGCTTCGCCGCCGCCGGGTAGGGCGTGTCCGCGGTCGCGGCGGCGGGCGCCTCCGGGCGGGCGCCCGCGCACCCGGCGACCATGGCCGAGGCGGTGGTGAGCAGCGTGCTCCACATCCATTCCCGGCGGGTCCAGTGAAGCGCGTGGCCGCAGCAGGTCATGACGATCTCCTCAGGGGTTGACCGCGCCGTGCTCGCGCAGGAAGGTGAGCCCACCGCGCGCGTCGTCCAGGTCCAGCTCCAGCACCCCGGGCAGCCCGGCGAAGGCGGGATGCCGCGCCACCGAGACCACGCCCATGCCGATGGTGCCGGTGCCGGGCGCGGCGTGGCGGTCCCGGTGCGCCCCGCAGGGAAGCTGGCAGTCGTTCAGGTGAAAGGCCATCACGCGCTCGAGCACGCCCTCGGCAGCGAGCGCGTCGGCGAGGCGCGCCCCGCCCTCGTCGCCCGAGAGGTCGAAGCCGGCGGCGTGGAGATGGCAGGTGTCGATGAGCAGGCCGAACTGCTCGGGGAGCGCGCCCACGTCGCGGATCAGCCGGGCCAGCTCGGGAATGGTCTGGCCCAGCTCGCTCCCCTCGCACGAGTTCTCGAGCAGGAGCCGCGGGCCGGCCGGCATCTTCGCGATCAGCTCGCCGAGCTTGCGGGTGGCGAGGACCAGCGCCTCCTCCGCGCTCGGGTGGCCCTTGGCGTAGCCCACGTGGAAGCACACCGCGTCGAGCCCGACCTCCGCCGCCACCTTGAGATCGGCGAGCAGGCTCGACACCGACGAGTTGCGGATGCGGCCCTCGGGGCTCGCGAGGTTGACGAGGAGCGAGCCGTGGGCCACGCCCCACGTGCGCCGGCCGGCCAGGCCCTCGACCAGCGCGGCCCGGTCCGCCGGCTCGGGGACGCCGTAGTTGCCGAAGCGCCCGGGATCCCGCAGCACCGTCTGGTAGACGTCCACGCCCTCCTGGGTGAGGAGCGCGGGGATCGAGCCGAGCGGGGGGTCGATGGACAGTCCGACGCGCATTTCGGTACTCTACCACCCATGACGAGACCCGGCGCCGCCCCGATCGTGGTCGTGGTCCTGGCCCTCACGCTCCTGCTCGCGCCCCGCCCCGCTCCCGCGCAGTCCCCACCGCCGCTCACGCCGGCGCAGGCCGCGCTGCGCGAGATCTACAAGGAGCTGGTGGAGATCAACACCACGGATTCGGTCGGCGACACCACGGTGGCGGCCCACGCGATGGCGGCACGCCTCAAGGCCGCCGGCTTCACCGACGGCGAGCTCCGCATCGTGGTGCCGCCCGGCGCGCCCAAGAAGGGCAACCTGGTGGCCCGGCTCAAGGGGCGCGGCACCGGCAAGCCGATCTTGCTCCTGGCTCATCTCGACGTGGTCGAGGCCAAGCGCGAGGACTGGGAGCGTGATCCGTTCACGATGGTCGAGGAGGGCGGCTACTTCTACGCGCGCGGCTCGGTGGACGACAAGGCGATGGCCGCGATCTTCGTGGCGAACCTGGCGCGCTACCGGCAGGAGGGCTACGCGTCCGACCGCGACCTGATCCTGGCCCTCACCGCGGACGAGGAGCTGGGCTCGAGCTCGCGGTGGAACGGCGTGAGTTGGCTGCTCAAGCACGACCGCGCCCTGATCGAGGCGGAGTACGCGCTGAACGAGGGCGGGGGCGCGGAGATGACGCGGGACGGCCGGCCGATCCTGCTGCGCCTGCAGGCCGCCGAGAAGGTGAGCGTAACGTTCCGGCTCGAGACCAGGAACCCGGGCGGCCACAGCTCGCTGCCCCGGCCGGATAACGCCATCTATCAGCTCGCGGCCGGCCTCGGGCGGCTCTCCCACCTCGAGTTCCCCGCGAAGCTCAACGAGATCACTCGCGGCTACTTCCAGCGGAGCGCGCCCCTCTTCGAGGCGGCCACCGCGGCGGACATGCGCGCGGTGGCCCGCGACGGCGGCCCCGATCCGGCCGCCGCCTCCCGGCTCTCCGCCCGCTCGGCCGGCTACAACTCGCTGATGCGGACCACCTGCGTGGCCACCCGCCTCGAGGGCGGGCACGCGAGCAACGCGCTGCCCCAGAGCGCGCGGGCCACCGTCAACTGCCGCGTGCTGCCCGGCGAGCCGATCGACGGGGTGCGCGACGAGATCGTGCGGGCCCTCGCCGATCCCGCGATCACGGTGACCCGGACCACCGAGCCCGAGCTGAGCCAGCCCTCGTCGCTGCGCCCGGATCTGCTGCGCGCGGTGGAGGCGACGACCGCCGCGCTCTGGCCCGGTATCCCGGTGATCCCCACCATGTCCACCGGCGCCACCGACTCGCGCTTCCTGCGCAACGCGGGGATCCCGGCCTACGGGGTCTCCGGCCTCTTCCTCGGCCCGGACGACGCGCGCTCCCACGGCCTCAACGAGCGCATGCCGGTCGCCTCGCTCTGGGGCGGCCAGGAGTTCCTCTACCGCCTGGTGAAGACGCTCGGCGGCGGCCGCTGAGGCGGACGATCACCCGCGCGCGAGGCGCGGGAGCACCGCGCGGCCGAAGAGCTCCACGGTTTGCACCGGATCCGCGGCCAGGCTCACCGTGAACATGAGCTGCGTGACCCCGGCCGCCTCGGCGGCCCGGACCTGCGCGAGGCAGTCCTCTGGCGTGCCCGCGACGGCCAGGCGCGCGCGCAGGTAGTCGAAGATCCCGAGGCGGCGGGTCAGCCCGGGGTCCATCTCGCGCTGCCGCGTGGTGTAGGTGGCGCGCAGCTCGCGCACCGCGGGTACGAGTGCGGCGGGCACGCCGCGGCCTTCTGGATCCGGTCCCAGGATGTAGGCGGCCACGAAGCCCAGGATGTTGCCGAGTTTCTCGAGCGCGTCCTCGCGCCGCTCCGCCACGTCGAGGCAGGCGATCGACCAGACGTCGACCGCGCCGGCCGGCCGGCCCGCGGACGCGGCGCCCTCGGCGAGGAGGGCGCGGACCCGGGTCACCTCGGCCGCCCCGAGCCCGTAGTTCACGAAGGCGCCGTCGGCGGCGGCGCCCGCCGCCCGGAGCGCGGCCGGCCCCGACGCGGCGGCGTAGACTGGCACCGGGCGCTTGACCCAGGGCAGGTGCGTGGCCGCCCCGCGCCACGCGGCGGGCGCGCCGGAGAGCGCGGTCTTGAGGAACGCGAGGCCCTCGCGCAGCTCGGCCGCGCGGGTGGGCGCGCCGCCCACGTTGGCGACACCGCTGTGCCCGGCGCCGATTCCGAGGATGGTCCGGCCGCCCGCGGCCAGATCGACCGAGGCGGCGGCGGAGGCGGTGATCGACGGGTGGCGCGTGACCAGGTTGGTCACGCACGTCGCGAGCCGAACCCGCGAGGTCGCAGCGGCCGCGAGGGTCATGGCCACCCACGGGTCGAGCGCGTTGCCCGGGGTATCCGCGATGCCGACCAGGTCGAAGCCGAGCTCCTCGCCGAGGCGAGCCATGCGCGCGGTGTACTCCGGCGTGTACGGCCAGAAGAAGAAGCCGACGCGCATCGGCGGGTTACGGCTTGGCCGGGGGATACTCGCGCGAGTAGGGCGGGCTCTTGAGGAACTCCTCCGGCTTGTAGGTCCAGAACTGCGAGACGGCCGGGTAGGTGTGGATCACGGTGGTGGCGAGCTTGCCGCCGACCTGGTCCACCCGCAGCACGTAGACGTTCTCGGTCGGGTTGCCCCAGTCGTCGAGCTTGATCGGCCCGCGCGGGTCCGGGGTCGTCTCGATCGCCCGGCGGATCGCGGCCACCAGCTTCTCGCGGTCCTCGACCTGGCCGTTGAGGGCGTTGGCGGCCTCGGTGATCCACCGGCCGCTGCTGTACATGATCGCGTGGAAGTAGGCGGGGGTGCGTCCGAGCTTACCCTCGGCCAGCTTCATGAAGGTCTGGTTGGCCGGCGTCTGCAGCGTGGGACTCCAGAGGAGCGTGCCGATGGTGCCGACCGCCTCGTCCCCCATGCCGCGCAGCGCGCTCTCGTCGATCATGACCCCGGTGCCGATGAGCGGGGTCTTGCCCTTGAGCCCGGCTTCACCGTATTGCTTCACGAAGCGCACCGCCTGGCCGGCCACGAAGACCGCGCACACCGCGTCGACGTCCTTGGCCACCTGCGAGAGGTACGGGGCGAAGTCGAGCACGTTGAGCGGCACCCAGATCTTCTGCACCACCCGACCGCCCGCGTCCTCGAACACCCGCTGGAAGCCGCCCGCCTCCTCGTGGCCGAAGCCGTTGTCCATCGCGATGACCGCCACTCGCTTGTACTTCAGCGTCTTCGCCGCGTAATCGCCGAGAGGGTGCATGATCTGGCTCGCCGCGAAGTTGGAGCGGAGGATCCACTTGGCGATCTTGCGCTTGGTGAGGTCGTCCGGAGTGGTGAGGAAGAGGGTCGGGAGCTGGTCCTTCTCGATGAGGGGCACCAGGCTGTTGCCCACGTTGACCAGCAGCACGCCGGTGAGCACGTGGATCTTGTCGTGGCCGACCAGCTTGCGGTACTTGGCGATGGCGGTGGCCGCGTTGCCCTCGGTGTCCTCCTCGATCAGCTCGATCTTGCGCCCGGCCGCCTGGTAGTTGACCTGCTCGAGCGACAGCTTGAGCCCGTCGAGCATGTCCTTGCCGGCCTGGGCGAAGATGCCGGTGAGCGGGCCGAGATAGCCGATGCGGATGGTCTCCGCGGCGACCGCCGGCCCCGCGGCCGCGAGGGCCACGACGAGGCAGACGACGGCGGTCAGCGCGATTCGGATCGATCCCATGGGCGCGGCTCCGTCGGGCGGGCTGATACTAGCCCCCGCTAGTCGCAGAACTTGCACGGCGGATAGTTGCGATCGTAGGGCGGCGTCTTCAGATACTCGTCCTGCTTGTAGGTCCAGAACTGGGAGACGTTCGGATAGGTGTGGATCACCGTGTTCTGGAGCTTGCCGCCCACCCGCTCCACCTTCCGGATGTAGACGTTCTGGCTCGCGTTGCCCAGGTCGTCCATCTTCATCGGGCCCCGCGCGTCGTCCTGGATCTCGACCTTGCGGAGGGCGGCGAGGAACTTCTCCTTGTTCTCCACCTCGCCGTTGATCGCCTTCATCGCCTCGTAGTACCAGCGCGCGCCGGTGTAGCCCTCCGCCGAGTAGAGCGACGTCGGCCGGCTGTAGCGCTTCTCGTAGGCGGCGGAGAACTTCCGGTTGGCCGGGGTGTCGAGCGCGCTGCTGTAGATCAGCGAGGTGATGATCCCGAGCGACTCGTCGCCCATGTTCTTGAGGATGTTCTCGTCGGTGAGGGTCCCGATTCCGATGAGCGGGAACTTGTCCTTGAGGCCCACGTCGCTCCAGGTCTTCACGAAGCGCGGGGAGAGACCGCCGGTGTGGCAGGCGTAGACGCCGTCGATGTCCTTCTTCAGCGAGGCGAGATAGGGCGCGTAGTCCTGGACCGAGAGCGGCGTCCAGATCCGCTGCACCACCTTGCCCCCGAGGTCCTCGAACACGCGCTGGAAGCCCGCATTGGATTCCCAGCCGAAGGCGTAGTCCATGCTGATCGTGGCGACCCGACGCAGCTTGAGCTGCTTGTAGGCGTAGTCGCCCAGCGGGTGGGTGGCCTGGCTGCTCGTGAACGACGTGCGCACGATCCAGCGCACCGGCTTGCGCTGGGTGATGTCGTCGGGCGCGGTCACCGGGTAGACGGTGGGGATCTTGTTCTGCTCGACGTAGGGCGCGACCGCGTAGCCGGTGGCGGCGAGGAGCCCGCCCGCGATCGTGTGCACCTTCTCCTGCTCGACCAGGCGCCGCACCTTGGTGACCGCGCCGGTCGGCTCGGGGTCCGAGTCCTCCACGATGACCTTCACCTCGCGGCCCGCGACCTTGTTGCCGACCTCTTCCCAGAAGAGGTTGAAGCCGTCGGTCATGTCCTTGCCGGTCTGCGAGAAGTTGCCGGTGAGCGGTCCGAAGTAGCCGATGCGGATCGGATCGGCGGCGTGGGCGGGCCGGGCCGCCGCGGCCGCCATCGCGCCGCTCATGGTCACGAGGAACTGTCGCCTGTGCATGGACTGGCCTCCTCCTCGGCGAGGAAACTGCGGGTGTCTGGGCCGCTAGACTAGGGAGCGCACCGCGATTTGTCAACCGCGGCGGGCTTGACAGGCCGATGCGGTGTCGGCAGAGTCGGGCCATGCTGAACGCGACCCGGGACCTGATCCTGCCCACCACCATCACCGGCTCCTATCCTCGGCCGCACTGGTTCACCGAGGAGCTGCGCGGGCGGAGCTTCAAGGACGCGCTCGGCGACTCGCGCTTCCGCGAGCAGTACCTGGACGCGGTGGCCTGTCTGGTGCGCGAGCAGGAGATGGCCGGGCTCGATCTGGTCACCGACGGCGACGCCCGGTTCGACCTCACGGTGGGGGGCAAGTCGTGGTTCTACTACGTGATCGAGCGCCTCCGGGGCATCACCGGCGCCCAGGACCGCTCGACCGGCGGCGGCTGGAAGGCGCTGCGGCCCGGCCACATCCTCTACGAGGTGATGGAAGCCTACCAGCCCGCGGTGGTCGGAGAGCCGCTCGCGCGCGGGCCGCTCCAGTACTCGGCGCTCTTCAAGACCGCCCAGCGGCTCTCGGCCAAGCCGGTGAAGTTCGGGGCGATCACCGCCCAGTCGCTCGCCAAGATGCTGGTGAACCAGCACTATGGTGCCGACCGCGACGTGATCCTGGCCCTGGCCGACATCTTCAACGCCGAGCTCCGGGAGGTCGCGGCCACGGGCTGCCGGGTCATCCAGGTGGAGGAGCCGCAGCATCACATCGCGGGGGCGGCGGGCGCCTCCGATGAGGACCTCGAGTTCTACACCGAGTCGGTGAACCGGGAGATCGCGGGCGTCGACACCGAGATCTGGCTGCACACCTGCTGGGGCAACCCGAACCAGCAGCCGCTGCACTGGGAGCGGCCGTCCTACGAGCGCTCGCTGCCGTATCTCCTGGCCACCAACGCCGACGTGCTCACGCTCGAGTGCGCGTCGACCAACGGGCGCGACCTGCCGCTGCTGGCCCGGCATCGCACCGACAAGAAGATCGCGATCGGGGTGGTGAACCACTCCACCGCGGCGGTGGAGCCGCCGGAGGTGGTGGCGGCCCTGATCCGGCGCGCGCTCGAGTACGTGCCACCGGAGCGCCTGATCCTCTCCACCGACTGCGGCTTCGGGCGCGAGGGACTCGCCCGGCGCATCGCGTTCTACAAGAGCGTGGCCATCAACCTGGGTGCCAACATCGTGCGCCGCGAGCTGAAGCTGCCGGAGGCCGAGATCCCGGCCGCCGACCCACGCTTCACCTTCGCGGGCTGAGACCATCCCCCTCTCCCCGCTGGGGAGAGGGCAGGGTGAGGGGAAAGGTGAGGGAGGACGACAATGACTCTGATCAAGGTGCGAGACCTGGCTTGGGCGCGGATGCGCGCGCCGGACCTGGACGCGATGGAGGAGTTTCTCACCCACTTCGGCCTCACGCGGGCCGCCCGCACCCCGACCGCGCTCTTCATGCGCGGCACGGACCCGGTCCACCACATCCACGTGACCGAGAAGGCGGACGACGCGGGCTTCGTGGGCTTCGCCTACCACGCGACGAGCGAGGCGGACCTGGCGCGGGTGGCCGGCGCCCCGGGCGCCTCCGCGGTGGAAGCCCTCGACGAGCCGGGCGGCGGCAAGCGGGTGCGCCTGCGCGAGCCCAACGGCTACCAGGTCGAGGTGATCTGGGGTCTCGAGGCGCTCCCGGCGATCCCGGTGGCGCATACCCCGATGAACACCGGCGCCGAGCCCCTGCGGCGAGCGGGGACCCTGATGCGGCTGCGCAAGTCGCCGACCCCGATCAAGCGCATCGGCCACGGGGTGATGGGTACCCCGAAGGTGCGGGAGACCGTGCAGTGGTTCCGCGACACGCTCGGGTTCATTGGCTCGGACGACGTCTACGCCGGCCAGAAGGACAACCTCATCGGCTCGTTCAACCGTTGCGACCGGGGCGAGGAGTACGTGGACCACCACACCCTCTTCTGCGTGCACAACGAGCGGGCGGGCCTGAACCACGTCTCCTTCGAGGTGCCGGACGTGGACGCGGTCTTCAAGGACCACGAGTATCTCGCGGGCCTCGGCAAGTACGAGCACATGTGGGGCGTGGGGCGGCACCTGCTGGGTAGCCAGGTCTACGACTACTGGTCCGACCCGTGGGGCCGCGTGCACGAGCGCTGGGCGGACACCGACCGCCTGAACGCCCGGAGCGGCTCCAATCTCCTGTCCGCCGAAGAGGGGCTCGTCAGCCAGTGGGGCGAAGACCCGCCGGAACGGTTCATCCGCCACGTGACGACGTAGCCGAGCCGCTGGCTCGGCTGCGGCGCATCTGCCGGTCCCTGCCCGGGACCACGGAGAAGGTCTCCCACGGGGAGCCCACGTTCTGGGTGAACGGCAAGATGTTCGCCATGCTCGACAACCACCACCACGGCGCCCCGCACGTGGGGGTGTGGCTCGCGATGCCGCTCGGCGCCCAGGAGGCGCTGGTCTACGCGGAGCCGAAGCGCTACTACGTGCCGCCCTACGTGGGCAAGCGCGGCTGGGTGGGCATGCGCCTCGACGCCCGCCCGAGCTGGAAGAAAGTCGAGCAGGTCATCCGCGAGGCCCACGCGTTGATCGCTAGGACCAGACTTCCTTCGGGAAGGGGAGCCCTTCCAGATCCGCGTCGGTGAGCGGCGCGTCCTTCTCCACCCCCATCTCGTCGAGGAACCAGTAGATCTGTCGCAGATGCTGCGCGGAGTGCCACGTCGTGCGCTCCATGAACTCGGGCGCCGACTGCGGACCGTAGTACGTGCTCACCTCTCCGTCGCACCAGCCGGGCCGGGCGAAGTAGGCCCGGAGGCGCTGGCGCACCGTCTCGCCGTAGCGCGCCACCGCATCGCCGTCGGCCATCTCGGGCGGCGCGTTCTCCTCGAACCACGCCCCGTCGAGATGCCCCAGCTCCCGCGTATCCGCGAACGAGGCGGCCACCCGGAAGACGTGGAAGCCGAGCTGGCGCACGGTGCGATCGCGCCCGGGATACTTCATGCCGAGGTGCTCGCGCGGCACCTGCCGCATCGCGCGCTGGGTGGCGTCGAGGACCACGTCCATGCGTAGGGCCAGCTCGGCCGGCGTCAGCTTCTTGGCCGCGCGGTAGCGCACCCCGACCAGCTCGGCCAGCGCCTGCGGGTTCCAGCCGTGGACGATGCGGTCGCCCACGATGGTGGCGGGCACGCGCTGCACGCCGAACGCGGTGAGATCGGCGCGCCGCTCCGGCTGGGCCTCGACGTCGAAGCCCTCGAAGGCCACTCCCCATGACGAAAGTAACTCTTTCGTCTTGGCGCAGGAGCTTCAGCCCTGGCGGTAGTAGACGCGGGCGGGTGTGGGGTGCTCGCTCTCGGCCATGAGCCGTAGCATAGTCGATGATGATTGCGACGGTCCAGGACTCTCCGCCGGCCCGAATTTGTCAGAAGTCGGCCTCTGGCCCAAACCGGGCGTGTGGGAACTGCTTTGTTCCCGGGGCCTCAGGAGGCGGGCACCCGCCGGCACGGCCCATGCGTGGCAGTCAAGCGGGGAGAGACGCGATGAAGCTCTTGGGTATCACGATGCGGACGGCGCGATGTGGTACATGCAATGAATCCTTCTTCACCATGACGCCCAAGTCCACCGAGATCGAGTATTGCTGCCCGGCGCATCAGGGCCGGGTAATCCTTCGCTACGACAAGATGGGTCACCGTCCGTAGCACCTGCCGCAAGCTCCGGCGCCTCTCTCGAGCGCATTGGTGTAGATTCGTCCCCGCTAGGCCGTCGTCCCGCCCTTTGCCATCATGCGGCCAGCCAGGCGATCTCATCGCCGACCTCGTGCGCCTCCGGGTGGACGCGATCGTCTCGACGTGGAGCACCCCGGCCGCCCTGGCCACCAAGAAGGCGACGTCGACGATCCCGATCGTGTTCGCCGGAGTGGGCGACGCCGTCGGAGTGGGGGTGGTCGAAAGCCTCACCCGGCCCGGGGGCAACGTGACGGGCTCCACGTTCGTCACCGAGGAGACGATCGGCAAGCAGCTCGAGCTGCTCAAGGCAGCGGTTCCCCGGCTCGCTCGGGTCGGGGTGGTCATCAATCCGATCAACCCGTTGTATGGCTCGGTCTTGAGAGCAAGCGAGGCGCCGGCCCGAGCCCTCGGGCTGCAGCTCGACGTCGTCTCAGTGCAGAGTGCCGATGACTTCGAGCGCGCCTTCCGGGCCGCGGTCAAGCGACAGGTGGATGGGCTCGTGGTCCTTGGAGACGCGGTGCTCGTGGCAAACCAGCCACGGCTGCTGACGCTGACGGCGAGCGCGCGGCTGCCGGCGATGTACGGAGTCCGGGAGTTTGTCGACAGCGGTGGCCTCATGTCCTGCGGCCCCAGCCTCGTCGAGATGTACCGCCGGGCCGGGTACCTCATGGACAAGATCCTGAGGGGCGCCAAGCCGGCGGATCTTCCGGTCGAGCAGGCCACCAAGTTCGAGCTCGTCATCAATCTCCAGACCGCCAAGGCCCTCGGGCTGGCCATCCCGCAGTCACTGCTGGAGCGGGCAGATCAGGTGATCGAATAGCGGGACGATGTTCGCCGTGGCTAGAGCCCAAGCGCGTCGATCTGTGCTGGCGTCAGCGCGACCCGCGGGACCGAGTAGATCCGACGCTTCGCCAGATTCTGCCAGGCCCGTTCGATCTCCGGAAGGGGTACGCGCGCCAGTCGCAGGAAATCGGTGAGCGCGTCGAGGCCTTGGCACTGGGCATGCCTGTTGCGAAGCCGGCCGCCCAGGGGGGCGAACACGATCCGGTACTCGGCATTGACGGGATCGATCGGGCCCGGGCCTCGGGTGATATGTAGAAACCCCAGGGCCGGGCTTTCCATGGCACCCAATCATAGGGGCGTTCAGCGACCGGGCCCTCATGGAGACTTCGCGAACCATAGCCCGAGCTCGCCCGGCACGAATGTCACGCCGCCACAGGCCAGCGGGGCGGGAGGAGGTCACTCCACCGGCCCGATGCCCCGGCGGCGGAAGATCCGCTTGAGGATCGTGGCGTGGCGCTTCCGGTAGAGGTTCCGGTCCGCGTCGAGGATGGCGCGCGCGCCGCGCGCGAAGGTGGTGAAGCCGTCGAGCTGGAAGTGGCTCTCGACGATGATGCGGTCCGCCACCCGCCGGCCGGCCGCCTTCCAGATGTCCCAGAGGGTGGCCGACCAGATCTGACCGTTCTCGTGCTCGTCGGCGGTCGCGCGGTGGTCGAAGCTCGCGTAGGTGAGATCCGAGTCGAGCCGCCGGACGCACGGCGGCTTGCCGTCCCCGCGCGCGCCGTCCCAGGTCATCACCGCATCGCGATAGTCGGGCGGCTTCCTCGCGGCGAAGAAGCTGCCCGCGAAGTAGTCGCCGAAGCCTTCCCCCATCGCGGCCGCCTCCGGCGACTGGCCGAAGTCGGGACAGATGGCGTCCTGGAGGGCGTGCCCGAACTCGTGGAGCACCGTCTCGCCGTCCTCCGCGTCGTCCACGTCGCCGGTCCCGAAGGTCAGGGT
>WNFF01001858.1_pt1 | contig 27699 bp, 19 predicted proteins | sample 5400441 | NCBI WGS metagenome assembly WNFF01 (sample SAMN13153345, study PRJNA577476) | soil metagenome | isolation source: 120 cm saprolite under Douglas fir tree site 2 hole 3 replicate 1 | place: USA:California | collected 2015-04-18
GCCGTCGCCCGCCTGCGCGGCCAGGCGCGCCGCGATATTCGTGGTCATGCCGGAGGCGGTGTAGGTCCAGCGGGTGCCCGCGCTGCCCTCGATCTTGGTCGCGCCCAGCAGGGCCGGCCCGGTATTGACCCCCACGTGCATGGCCACCGGCTCGAAGCGGTCGGCGAGCTCCGCCCCGATCTCGGCGGCCCGGCGGTGGATGGCCCGCGCCGCGTCCACCGCCGCGCGCGCGTGCGGGCCCTCGTGGAAGATCACCATGAGCCCGTCTCCCGCGGTCTCGTTCACGTCGCCCCCGTGCTTGACGATCTCGTCGAGGAAGGCGCCGAAGTAGCGCTCCACGAGTGAGGCCAGGTCGTCCGGCGGCAGCCGCGAGGACAGCCGCGTGTAGCCGCTGATGTCGGCGAAGAGCACGCTGACGTCGGTTTCCCGCTTCTCCAGCGACGGCGCCTCCGGCGATTCCTCGATGAGCTGGCGGACCCGGCGCGGCACGAACTTGGCGAGGCTGCCCCGGATGAGGAGGCTGCGCTCGAGCTGCTGGGCGTAGTCCAGCACCTGACGGTGCGCCTCCGCGTTGGCCACCGCCACCGCGGCCTGGTCGGCCAGCGCCTCCAGCATCTCGAGGTCCTCGCCGGTATAGGGCGCCTCCGAGGCGCGCCTGGAAGCGCAGCGGCACCACCACCTCCGCGCCCAGCGCCTGATAGGCGCCCAGCGCGGCCCCGCCGTCGGCGCCGAAGCGCGGATCGGCGGCGAGCTGGTAGCGCGAGAGCGCGCCCGGGGCGATCTCGAGCGCGGCCAGGACGTCATGGGGGAAGCCGTCCACGAGCAGGCGCGTGGCCCGCACGTGCATGGACGACTCGATGGTGGTGGTGAGGCGCCGAGTGATCTCGTCCAGATCGAGCAGGCTCGACATGGAGCGGGCCAGCGTGCGCATCGCCTGCGCGTAGTCGTGGCGCTCGCGGAAGAACGTGCGGTCCACCGCCCGCCGCACCCGCTCGCGCAAGGGATTGAAGAGCAGCACGACCACGAACATGAAGCCGGCCGAGAACCACGGCGAGCGCGTGAGGTCGGTCTGGGCCAGCAGCGCGTTGGTCCCGGCCAGGAGGAGGGCGTAGGCGCCGGTGATGAGCCCGGCCAGCCCGGTGTAGATCACCGAGCGGCGGATCACCACGCTGGCGTCGAAGAGGCGGTAGCGCACGGTGGCGTAGCCGATGGCCACCGGGTAGAGCAGCATGAGGGCCGAGCCCACCTGCGGATCGAACGGGCTCCCGTAGAGCTGCTGGAGCGGCCAGAGCATGAGGCAGAGCCAGGCGCCGAGCCCCATCCCGATCCCCAGCAGCAGCACGGTGGTCTGCTGGTTCACGAGCGGCGAGGCGGCCCGCCGCCGCGTGTCGAGCAGCGCGCCCACCTTGATCGGGAAGGAGAGCGTGCTGAGCAGCGAGAGCACGGCCGCGGAGGCCGGATAGACCCAGCCGTCCACCAGGAGCGCCGGCGCGAAGGTCGAGATCAGGAGGAACGAGAGCGCGCTCGCCAGGCCGAGCGCCACCGCCACGCGATAGAGGCGCGGGATCACGCGGTGGCGCTCGAGCCACCGCTCGCGGTCGGCATTGGCCGGGTACGTGAGAAAGAAGACCCAGCCGTGAATGGAGAGCAGCGGGGCCAGGAGCCCGACGAGGGCCGCCGCGTACTTGCGCGCGCCCAGCACCGCTTCCGGCACCGCCACGTTGGAGACGGCCCAGAGGCACATGTAGAGGAGGAAGCGGCGATTGGGCGCCGCCGCGGGATTCTGCGCGTAGACCGCCGCGCCCACGATCAGCATGATGGCCGAGACCAGGAAGTAGACCGCGAAGCGGTCCACCAGCCGGCTCCAGGTCAACGGCCGCGGCGCCAGCTCCACGGAGAACCGGCGCCCGGCGCGCTCCACCTCGTAGCGGATGGGCCCGGCGGCGGCCCGCACGCGTGCGGCCAGGGTGAGCGGCGAGTCGCCCTCCACCGCGACCAGCCGATCGCCCGCGCGCAGGCCCGCCGCGCGCGCCGCGGGCTCGACGGGGACGACGAGGTAGTCGGGCGTGGCGAAGAAGCCCGGATAGGGGCGGCCCGCGTCGACGGCCAGGCCGCCCAGCAACGCCAGGAGCACCGCGAGGCTCGCCGCGACGAGGAGCTTGGATCGCCGATCCCACCGCGGCATGAGGACCTGATAATACTCTTCAGCTGCGGGGGCCCCGAAATGGCCCCCGCACTCCCCCAGCGGCGGACAACCGTCTCCTTCCTCAAGCTCTTCAGCTGCGGGGGCCCCGAAATGGCCCCCGCACTCCCCCAGGCCGCGGACAACCGTTCGGCTTATACTCCGAGCCCGTGACTGGGCTCAGTGCGGTGTTCCGGCCTCGCGCCATTGCCGTCGTGGGTGCCTCCGACGATCCCGTCAAGATCGGTGGCCGGCCCCTGGCCTTCCTGCTGCGCCACGGCTATCCGGGCCGCGTCTTCCCGGTCAATCCCGCGCGCGCCACCGTGCAGGGCCTGCCCGCCTTCCCCTCGATCGGCGCGATCCCGGAGCCTGTCGACCTGGCCATCGTGGTGGTGCCCGCCGAGCGCGTGCTCGAGTCGCTGGAGGAGGCTGCGGCCAAGGGCGTGCGTGCGGCCATCGTGTTCAGCAGCGGCTTCGCCGAGGTCGGCCCAGCCGGGCGGGTCGCGCAGGCGCGCCTGCGCGAGCTGGCCGAGCGCACCGGGCTGCGGATCATCGGGCCCAACTGCCAGGGCTTCGCCCACCTGCCCTCGCGGCTCGTCGCCACGTTCGCCTCACCGTTTCTCGAGCCCGGCCTCGCCACCGGGCCCATCGCGATGGTGAGCCAGAGCGGGGCCATGGCCGGGATGATCTACGAGATGGCGCGCGCGGCCGGGCTCGGCCTGAACTACTGGGTCAGCACCGGCAACGAGGCCGACGTGCAGGCGGCCGAGATCCTGGCCGAGGTGGTCGAGGACGAGGAGACGCGCGTGGCCTGCTGCTACCTCGAGGACATCAAGGACGCGGGGCGCTTCCGCCGGGCGCTGGCGCGCGCCCATCACCGCGGCGTGCCGGTCTTCGTGCTCAAGTCGGGCCGCAGCGCGGTGGGCCGGCGCGCGGCGTCCTCGCACACCGGCGCGCTCGCGGGCGAGGACGCGGTCTACGACGCGGTCTTCGCCGACTGGGGCGCGATTCGCTGCGCCGATCCGGCCGAGCTGCTGGCCCTGCCGCAGGCCTTCCTGGGCTACCGGGAGGCCGGGCGCCGCGTGGCCATCCTCTCCAACTCGGGCGGCCTCGGCGTGCTCTCGGTCGATCTCTGCGTGGATCTGGGGCTCGCGCCGGCGGAGTTCACGCCGGAGACGACCGCGGTGCTACGCGGGGCCCTGCCGGACTTCGCGGCCGCCGCCAACCCGGTGGATCTCACCGCGCAGATGCTCACCGACCCCGGCATGCTCGCGCGCGTGCTGCCCGCGCTCGAGGCCGACCCCGGCGTGGACGCCATCGTCTTCCAGATCGCCCTGCTCGGCGCCGCGACCGACCTCGCCCGACTGGTCGGGGACGTGGCCGCGGTGGCCCGGTCCACCCGCAAGGTCGTCGCGGTGAGCTGCCCGCAGCGTCCGGTGGTGGAGGCCTTCCGGGCGGGCGGCGTGCTCGCCTTCGACGACGCCAGCGTGGCCCTCCGCTCGCTCGCCTGCCTGGCCCAGGCGACGGCGCGCCGCGCGCGCTGGCTCGATCGCGCGACCCTCGAGGCGCCCCCGCCGCCCCCGGCCCCGGCGGTTCCGGCCGGCCGGGCCGGCGAGCCGTTCCTCAACGAGTGGGAGAGCCAGCGGCTCCTCGCGCCCTTCGGGCTGCCGCTGGTGGACACCGTCTTCGTCACCGCCGCCGCGGCCGCACCCGCCGCGGCCGAGCAGCTCGGCTACCCGGTGGTGGTGAAGGTCTGCGCCGCCGCCCTGCCCCACAAGTCGGACGTGGGCGGCGTGGCCCTCGGGTTGGCGGACCGCGCCGCGGTGGCGGAGGCCTGCCGGCGCATCGAGGCCAACGTGCGCGCCGCGGCACCGGGCGTCGCCCTCGACGGCTTCCTGGTGCAGCGCCAGGTCCGCGGCGCGCTCGAGCTGGCGCTGGGCGTGAAGGTCGATCCCATCTTCGGCCCGGTCGTGCTGGTGGGCTCGGGCGGCGTCCTCATCGAGGTGCTCCGCGATTTCCGGCTGCTGCTGCCGCCGATCGACGCGGCCGCCGCCGAGGAAGCGCTCCGGAGCCTGCGCATCGGCCCCCTCTGGGACGGCGTGCGGGGCAGCGCGCCGCTCGACCTGCCCGCCGCCGTCGAGCTGCTGCAGCAGCTCGGCGAGGCCGCGCGCAGCCTCGGCGCGTCCGTCAAGGAGATCGATCTGAACCCCGTGGCGGTGGGCCGGCGCGGCGAGGGCGTCACCATCCTCGACGCCCTCGTGGGGCGCTAGCCATGCAGGCTAGGCGAGCACTGCGGCGCCTGCGGCCGCGCACTCCTGATCCTGCTCGCCGGTACCGCCGCCGCAGCCGATGGCGCCGATCACGCGGCCCTTCACCACGATCGGCACCGCGCCGTGGCTGGCCAGGAGCTGGCCGGGGACCGCGCTCCCCACCTGGGCCCAGAACGGCGAGCCCTTCTGGACGCGCTCGGCCAGATCGGCGGTGGACATGCGGAAGTTCGCGGCGGCCATCGCCTTGGCCCGCGAGGTCTCGGGCGTGAAGAAGCCGGTGCCGTCGCCGCGCGAGCACAGCACCAGCCGTCCCGCCTCGTCCACCACCGTGATCGTCATCGGGGTGCCGAGGGCCTTGGCCTTCTCCCGCGCCGCGCGCGACGCGCGCTCGGCCATCTCCAGCGTGAGCTCGATCATGCCGGCCACCTTTCTCGAAGCGCCTTCCGGAATTCCTGCGATCGCGCCCGCATTGAAGCCCGGCTGTCCCGCGCTGTCAACGGCCCCTGGGGCGGCGCTCGACACATTCGGGCCCGGGGGTGACAAATCCGGGGGGCGTGAGGCCCGTCACACGGGGAACGACTACAGGTGGGGCACGGCCCGGCTCCGTATCGTATGGAAAGTGCTTGAAAGAACGGCGCTCGGTATCCTATGCTCGCGGGTGGCGCGCCGTGGCACTGGCCTTGCTGCCTTGGTGCCGGGTCACGCCGGCCTCGACCAGCGAGCCCATGAGCGGCGCCAGCCAGAACTCGGGAGGAACACGGATCGTGCGTTTCGGATTCGGCATGCGACAGGCAGCGCTGCTGGTGGTGGTTTCGGCCCTCGCGATGGGCGGCTGCGGCACGCTGTCCGGCGGGCTGCACAGCGAGTCAATGGCGGCCGCGACCGCGGGCTCCACCGATCCGGACAATCCCCTCGCCGCCGCGCTCGCCCCCGACCAGCCGCCGACCGGCGCGATGGTGGAGCCCCGTGCGGGCGAGCAGGCCTTGGCCGCGACGGTGGCGTTCAGGCCGGCCTCCTTCGAGCTGATCCGGCCCGGGTCGCAGCCCTCCTACATGGTCGCCTCGGTGGGGCCGCTCGTGGTCGCCCAGGCCCCCGCGTGGATGGTCGCCCAGGCGCGCGCCGCCGATCCGGTCGTGCCCGCCGAGGGCATCCTCGAGGAGTACGACCCATGGGAGCCGTTCAACGAGAAGATGTTCTCGTTCAACTACAACCTGGACCGGTACGTGCTCAAGCCGGTGGCGAAGGGCTACAACTTCGTGATGCCGGACCGCCTGCAGCAGATGATCGACAGTGGCTTCGACAACCTGCTGGTCGTCCAGCGTGTCGTCAACAACCTGCTGCAGGGGCGCCCCCTGGGCGCGACCGCGGAGCTGGGCCGCTTCCTGATCAACAGCACGGTCGGCATCGGCGGCCTCTTCGACATCGCCAAGCAGGAGTTCAACCTGCAGAGGACCCGCGCCGACTTCGGCCAGACCCTCGGCATCTGGGGGCTCGGGCCCGGGCCGTTCCTGGTCCTGCCGCTGCTGCCGCCGCTCACCGTCCGCGATGGGATCGGCACCGCGGTGGACGGGGCCATGGATCCTCTGAGCTACGTGCTGCCCTTCATCTGGACGCGGCTCGGCATGAAGGTCGGCAGCATGATCAATGACCGGTCGCTCAACCTGGATCTCTACCAGGGCTTCGAGGAGACCACGGTCGACCTGTACAGCGCGGTGCGGAACGGCTACCTCCAGCGCCGCGAGAACATGATCAAGAGCCCGTCACCGTATTAGCTGAGCCGACGCTCGACCTGCAGCACCCCTCCCCGTAGCCTTTCCCTCCGCTGACGCGATGCGTGCAACTCCTGCCGTCTTTTTTTGTTGACAGGGTTCGACGGGGCGCAATATGTTGGGGTCCGTTCGCGAGACACACACTACCTATATGCATACGAGTTCACAGCGCGCCGTTCCGAGCCCCGACGCCCTCGCGTCGCCCCAACCCCCCTTTCCCGTCTGAAGCAGGCCGTCTCCGTGGATCGAGCAAGGTCGTGGTTTGGCCAGTGTTCCTTTAGGAGGAGCTCATGAGAGTTGCCCGGCGGTTCACCAGAGAAGGCCAGAGTCCCTACGCGGGCATTCAGTTCGACCAGCGAGTGTCGGAGATCAAGAACCCCGATGGCTCCACGGTCTTCCGCCAAGACGGGATCTCGGTGCCGGCCGGGTGGTCCGCGGTGGCCACGGATATCCTCGCCCAGAAGTACTTCCGGAAGTCCGGGGTGCCGCAGTATGCCCCGGACGGCAAGCCGCTGCTGGACCGGGACGGCCGACCGGTCCTGGGCGGCGAGCGGGACGCCCGGCAGGTCTTCCACCGGCTGGCCGGCTGCTGGATGCACTGGGGGGAGAAGTACGGCTACTTCGACACCCCCTCCGACGCGCGGGCCTTCTACGACGAGCTCTGCTACATGCTGGCGGGGCAGGTCGCGGCCCCCAACTCGCCGCAGTGGTTCAATACCGGGCTCCACTACGCCTACGGGCTCTCCGGCCCGGCCCAGGGCCATCACTACGTGGACCCGGACACCGGCATCCTCACGCGGGCCAGCTCCGCCTATGAGCGGCCGCAGCCGCATGCCTGCCAGCCCTATCACGCCCTGGTCTCGACGCCCGAGGGACCCATCCCGATCGGGCAGATCGTGACCAAGAACCAGGTCGGCCTCGAGGTCTACGACGGCCGCGACGAGGGCGCCGGCACGACACGGGTGGTGGCGGTCAAGGAGAACGGGGAGAGGGCGGTGTTCCGCGTCGAGCTCCGCAACGGCGTGGCGGTCGAGGCCACCGGCGACCACCTGGTGTACGCGATCGCCAACGGCGTGGGCGCCTGGCGTCGGGTGGACGAGGTGGAGCCCGGCGCGGCCCTCCGCCTGTCCACGCGGACCGACGTGCGCAAGGACTCGCGCCACACCGAGATCGACGAAGCGGCGCTGGTGGGATGGCTGCAGGCCGACGGCTTCGTGGGCCAGGACGGCCTCGGCACCGACCACAGCCTGGCCGTCGAGTTCACCACCATCGACAAGGACGAGCTCGACTTCATCGTCGAGCGCGTGCACCGCGTCTTCGATGGGGTGCACTACCACGTCCGCTCCATGGAGACGCGCACCCCGGGGCTCGATATCCACCGGATCCGCCTCTATGGCGAGCGCCTGCGGCCCTTCGTGGACAAGTACGGCCTGCTCCGCTCGAGCGCCGACCACGCGGTGCCGGCCATGATCGTGCGGGCCGGCCGCGAGGCCCAGGCCGCCTACCTGGGCGCCCTCTTCCAGGCCCAGGGTACGGTGCGGTTGCGGTCGTACTGGGCCCGCCAGGCCGACGTCACGCTCAGCACCATCTCGGCCGCGCTGGGGCACGGGGTGCAGGCCCTCCTGCTCAACCTGGGCATCTACGCAAAGCTCGGGCGTGGCTCCGAGACCCGGGAGAGCCGCCGCGCGCCCTACGTCATCTCGATCGTCCACGCGGAGGCGCGGACCCGCTTCCGGGACCTGATCGGCTTCGTCTCCGACGACAAGCGCCAGAAGCTCGACACCGCCTGCTCCGACCAGTTCGCGGGCAAGCGGCTGGCCGCGCTGCGGGACGAGACGGTGATGCGGGTGGAGTGCGTGGGCGTGCAGCCGGTGTTCGACATCCAGACCGAGAGCGGGCAGTACCTCTCCAACAACGTCATCGTCCACAACTGCTTCATCCAGTCCGTCTCCGACGATCTGGTCAACGATGGCGGCATCATGGACCTCTGGACGCGCGAGGCCCGCATCTTCAAGTACGGCTCGGGCAGCGGCACCAACTTCTCCAGCCTGCGCGGCGAGAACGAGCCGCTCTCGGGCGGCGGCAAGTCCTCCGGTCTGATGTCGTTCTTGAAAATCGGCGACCGCGCGGCGGGCGCCATCAAGTCGGGCGGGACGACCCGGCGGGCCGCCAAGATGGTGATCCTCAACCTCGACCACCCGGACATCCTCACCTTCATCCGGTGGAAGGTGGTGGAGGAGCAGAAGGTGGCGGCGCTGGTGAGCGGCTCGCGCATGACCAAGCGGCGGCTCCAGGCGGTGCTGGCCGCGGTGCGCACCCCGGCGGGCGTCGAGGCCGACCCGCGGAAGAACCCCGCCCTCCGCTCGGCGGTGCGGGAGGCGCGCGCGGCCCTGGTCCCCGAGGGCTACATCCACCGCGTGCTGCTCCTGGCCGCCCAGGGCGTGCGCGAGATCCATTTCCCGGAATACGACACCGACTGGGATAGCGAGGCCTACTACACGGTCTCCGGCCAGAACTCCAACAACAGCGTGCGCGTGCCCAACGCCTTCTTCGACGTGCTCGCGCGCCGCGGCCAGTGGGAGCTCAAGCGCCGCACCGACGGCAAGAGCGCCGGGTCCATCCCCGCCGAGCAGCTCTGGGACGAGATCGCGCACGCGGCCTGGGCCTGCGCCGACCCCGGCGTGCAGTACGACACCACCATCAACGAGTGGCACACCTGCCCCGAGGACGGGCGGATCAACGCCAGCAACCCCTGCGTGACCGGCGAGACCCTGGTGGCCACCGCGGAAGGCTGGCAGCGCATCGACGCCCTGGTGGGCAAGACCGCGCGCGTCATCGGCTCGGACGGCCAGCCGCACCTGGTGACCCGCATCATCCCCACCGGCCACAAGCCCGTCTTCGACCTCCGGACGCGCCTGGGCTATCGGGTGCGGATCACCGGCGATCACAAGGTCCTCACGGTGGGCCGCGGCGACGTGGCGGTGGCCGACCTGACGGTGGGCAACCGTCTCATGCTCCGGGGCCCCGGCTTCGGCCGGCGCACCCTCGCCACCGACCTGGCCCTGGGCGTCGGCGTGGCCGCGGCGGAAGGCTACCTGACCCAGTCGGTCGTCAAGGGCCGCGCGCAGGAGTCCCTCGTGCTCACCACCGACGCGGGTGAGTCTCCGCTCCTGGCCGCGGTCGCCGACGCGGTCCACGCCGGCCGCGCCGCGCTCCAGGCGGTGGGCGGGCTGGGACGGCAGGCCGGCACCGGCGTCATCACCCGGAGCGCCGCCACCGCCCGCCTCATGCTGAGTGAGGCCACCGCGGTGGCGGTTTTCCGCGAGTTCGCGATACTCGACGAGGGCGCGGCGGCCATCCGCTTCGCCCCCGCCGTCTTCGACCTGGACCAGCCGGCCCTGGCCGCGGTGCTCCGCGGCCTCTTCACCGTCGATGCCACCGTGGCCAACTACGGCGAGCAGTCGCGCTACATCTCATTGGACTCGACGTCGCCCGAGCTTCTGCGCCAGACCCAGCTCCTGCTCCTCGCCTTCGGCATCAAGGCGCGGCTCTACGAGGACACCCGGCTGGCCGAGGCGACGGCGGCGCGGCCCCACCCGACCCACTCGCTCCGGATCAGCCGGGCGTCCTGCCCGCTCTTCGAGCAGGCGATCGGCTTCCACGCGAAGAGCCCGAAGGCGCAGGCCCTGGCCCGGCTCAACGGGGAAGAGCCGGTGACCGGCGAGGAGCTGACCGACGAGGTCGTCGCCATCGAGCCGGCGGGCGAGGCGGACGTCTTCGACCTGACCGAGGAGGTCACCCACCACTTCGTGGCGGGCGGGCTCGTCGTGCACAACTGCTCGGAGTACCTCTTCCTCGACGACACCGCGTGCAATCTCGCCTCCATCAACCTGGTGAAGTTCCTCCACGAGGACGGCACCTTCGACGTGGACGGCTTCCGCCACGCGTGCCGCCTGTGGACCTCGGTGCTCGAGATCAGCGTGCTGATGGCCGCCTATCCGAGCCCGGCGATCGCCCAGCGGAGCTGGGACTTCCGCACCCTGGGCCTGGGCTACGCCAACATGGGCACCGTGCTCATGCGCCGAGGCATCCCCTACGATTCCCCGGAGGCGACTTCCATCTGCGGCGCGATGACCGCGATCATGTGCGGGGAGGCCTACGCGGCCTCGGCGGAGATGGCGCGTGACCTGGGGCCCTTCCCCGGCTACCACAAGAACCAGGACCACATGCTGCGCGTGATGCGCAACCACCGGCGGGCCGCCTACAGCGTCGCCCCGGTGGAGTACGAGGGCCTCAGCATCACGCCACTCGGCATCGACCCCGCCCACTGCCCCGCCCCGCTGCTCCTGGCCGCGCGCGAGACCTGGGACCGGGCGGTCGGGCTCGGCGAGCAGTTCTCGCTGGTGAAGTTCAAGAAGCTCGCGGGGGGCGGCTACTTCAAGATCATCAACCAGAGCCTGACGCTGGCGCTCGAGACCCTGGGCTACACCCCGGGCGAGATCGACGACATCGTGGCCTACTGCGTCGGCCGCAAGACGCTGCGGGGCGCGCCGTTCATCAACCACGACACGCTCCGCGCCAAGGGCTTCGACGACGCGGGCCTGCAGCGGCTGGAGGCGGCGATCGAGACCGCCTTCGACATCACCTTCGCCTTCAACACCTGGACGCTCGGCGAGGGCTATGTCGCGGCTCGGCTGGGCCTCAACGAGGCGCAGCTCGCCGAGTGGAACGGCAACCTGCTCCGCGCGCTGGGCTTCACCCCCGCCGAGATCGAGGCGGCCAACGACTACTGCTGCGGCACCATGACCGTCGAGGGCGCGCCGCGGCTGAAGGCCGCCCACCTGCCCGTCTTCGACTGCGCCAACCGCTGCGGCAAGAAGGGCACGCGCTTCATCGCCACCGAGGCGCATATCCGGATGATGGCGGCGGCCCAGCCCTTCATCTCGGGCGCCATCAGCAAGACCATCAACATGCCGCAGGACGCCACCATCGAGGACGTCAAGTGGGCCTACGACCTCGCCTGGCGCGGCATGCTCAAGGCGGTGGCCCTCTACCGCGACGGCTCCAAGCTCTCGCAGCCGCTCAACTCCACGACGGACGAGGAAGAAGAGCAGGCGGTGGCCGCCGACGTGGAAGCGGTGGCCGAGAAGATGACCGAGCGGGTGGTCACCCAGTACCTCCGCGAGCGGCACCGCCTGCCCGACCGCCGCTCGGGCTACACCCAGAAGGCGGTGGTGGGCGGCCACAAGGTCTACCTCCGCACCGGGGAGTACCAGGACGGGACGGTCGGCGAGATCTTCCTCGACATGCACAAGGAAGGGGCGGCCTTCCGCTCCCTGATGAACTGCTTCGCCATCGCCATCTCGCTCGGGCTGCAGTACGGCGTCCCGCTCGAGCGGTTCGTGGACGCCTTCGTCTTCACGCGGTTCGAGCCCAACGGGATGGTGCGCGGCAACGATCGCATCAAGATGGCCACCTCGGTCATCGACTACGTCTTCCGCGAGCTGGCCATCACCTACCTCGGGCGCACCGATCTCTCGCACGTGCCCGAGGAGGATCTGCGCGCGGACGCCATCGGCAGCCGGCCGGGCGAGGGCCCGGTGGCCGCGGCCCTCCCGTCCACCTCGGTGCCCGTTGAGCTGACGGCGCCGGAGCCCCCGGCCGCCCCTCGTCCGGGGGCCGCGCCGGTGACCGCGCGCGCCATCGCGCGCGTGAGCGGGGGCAGCGGGCCGGTGGCCGCGCTGAAGCAGCTCTCCGCGTCCGAGATTGCGCGGCTCAAGGGCTACGAGGGCGACCCGTGCGGCGACTGCGGCCAGTTCACCATGGTGCGCAACGGCACCTGCCTCAAGTGCATCACCTGCGGCACCACCACCGGCTGCTCGTGAGATGACGCGGGGTTAGCGCGCACGGAGGGCCGGGCCTGTCCGTGTTTTGTCCGAGTCTCGCCTGAAAGGAGGTGACCAGCAACAGGGCCGCGAGCGCCGCGGCGCGGGTGCTACGCGATCCCCGCTCGACGAAGGCTGAGCGGTCCGCCGCGGGTAGCGCCCTCTCCCAGCGGGAGCCAAGGCGCCACCCGAAGTCAAGGTAGCAGCCCCTCCCTGAAGGCATTGCCATCACCGCCGACCCTTGGACTTGGTCAACGTGGATGCTCGTCGAGTCTCGACATACTCGTCGGTCTTGATGAGGGCCTGACGCTGGTCCGCGGTGGTGGTGATGTTGTACCGCCGGAACCCGACGCTTCGGTGGCCCGAGATTGACATGGCCACCGGCTCGCTCACGCCCGCCCGGATCATGTTCCTGATCCCGGATCTCCGGAGGTCGTGAAAGACCACCCCGGGATAGCCGGCGCGCGTGGCCGCATCGCGCCACCACCCGCGCAGCGTCGTCTCCGCGACCGGGCGGCCCCCGCGGTGGTGAACGACCCAGGGCACGATCCGCCGGGCAACAACCCGAGCCGCCCAGCGGTGCTCGATGATTCGGGCAAGCTCCCCCTCCAGGGGTAGACTCCTGGGCTCGTCGTTCTTCGAGTCGGCGAGGCGAACTTCGCCCGCCCGACGGTCAACGATCTCCCAGTGCAGGGCCAGAACCTCGCCCTCTCGCCAGGCAGAGTGGTAGGCGAAGCGAGCGATCTCCTGGCCGATCTTCGGGAGGCGCCGCGAAGGAGTTCGGCCAACAGTAGCGGCCGTGGGGGTCAGTTCCTCCTGTCAAGGTCCCTTCGGGTATTCCCTGCCGGGTCGCCTACCTCGGGTAGCGGCCGCGGAACCAGGAGACGATGCGGTTCCGATAGGAGTAGAGCGGCAAGGCCACCGCCACCACGATGGCCGTGAGGAGAATCACGTGGAGATAGTTGCCGGCTGCCGTCTGGGCGCCTTGAGCTGACAAGACCCAGGTGCCAGGGATGCGGCCAAGCGTGGAGACCAGCGTAAAGACCCAGAGCGGCAGAGGACTCATCCCGAAGAGGTAGCAGGCCATGTCTTTCGGCAGGCCCGGGATGAGGTAAATGATGAAGCAGAGGATGGCGCCCTCGGCCTCCACGATGAAGCCCATCCTGTCCCAGGTCGCTGGGCTGACCAGGGTACGAACGTAGTGGGCGCCGAGCCAGCGGCCCACACCGAAGGCGGCCACCGAGCCCACCGTCAACCCGATGGTCGAGTAGATGAGGCCCAGCCACTCACCGAAGAGATAGCCGCCGAGGATGCCCGTGAGCTCCCCGGGGATGGGGGCAATGATGACCTGAAGAGCCTGGAGCGCCATGAAGATGACGGGCGCTAAGATCCCCCACTGGCGCAGCGTCTTCTTGAGGAAGAATCGGTCAAGATAGAGACGGACCAAGAACTGGTACGCTGGGGCGTCGGCGAGGACGAGCCAGACGCTATAGCCGAGGAGGACGGCGGTGAGACCTGCCCCGAGGATGAGGCCCCAGCGGCGCCAGGCGATCAGCTGATACGTCCTGTCATGGCCGATGAACGCGGTGCGCCGCGACCTCCGCTCGCACTATCTAATCCCTGCCGAAGTTCCGATTCGGATCAGGCCCTGACCAAGCAGTGCATCCTCTCCTGTCCAGGATGACCTCATCGACTCGCCTTGTCCTTCGGAGCCTGCGGGCTGCTTGACGAGGCGGGGGGCGGTGCGGGTGCGAGCCCAGCTGCCCCCGGCCTCTGTACTCGGTCAAGGATTGGATCTTCGACAAAGGTCGCATGGCCGGTCGTGATGAGCGTCACCGTATCCCCGGCCTCGAGCAGCAGGTCCAGCTCGGCGACCTTCTGCGTGAAGGTGACAAGCATCGGCCCCCGGGCCGTGCCCACCTTCAGCAGGAGCCGATTCTGCTCGCGCTGCTTGCGCAAGACCTCGCCTTGAAGCCGCTCGGCCTGCCCGCTGATCGACTTGGGCAGGTACCGAGTGACGAGAGCTGGTCCCATGGTCGCAGCACCGATACCAAGGATGACTCCGGTCAGGAGTGTAAAGGTGAGGATCAGCCATCCTCTCACGGCAAGCTCACTCAATCCTGCTTACGAGGGAGACCTCGATCATGTCGCGGCTTCGGCTCCGGCTCACGCAGGGTTGTTTGTGCCAGGCGCAGAATTGCCTGGGGCCGCCGTCCCACACCGAGGGCAATGGCTCCAGTCCGGTTCCAGCGACGTCTTACAGACCGGGCAGGGTCTCGGCGCCGCTGCCGTCACGATCGAGGGACCTGCTGGTCTGGGCGGTTCTTCCTCCCCCGCCTCGGATACTCCTTTCTTGAACTCCTTCATTGACTTCCCCAGTGAGGCTGCTAGTTCCGGGAGCTTCTTTGCTCCGAAGAGAACGAGAACAATAGCCAGGCCAACCAGCAGGTCCTGTGAACCGATCATCGCCGTCCCTCCTTCTGGTAGTCCAACGCCGCATGCTTTCGGTCGTCGGCCGACAACACTCGCTTGCTACATCCCGTCGGGTCGAGCGCGGTGAACGGCCGCCGCGTCACCAGGCCCTCGGCAATGCGGCGCATACAGGGATCGGCGGGCTCTTGGCGGAGGGCCCGATCCGAGATGATCAGGTATCCCATCTTCCCCTGCCGGGCGCGGTCCTCGAAGCTCTGGTAGTTTGCGTCGTTCACGACGGGGCGGTCCAGGTTGAAGGACAGGGCGAGATCTTGCAGGTCAACCGAGAAGAGGGACGCCGGCGCCTGCGCGAGCACGGCCCGCAGCGCACGGAGATCGGTCCCGGCGTTGAAGCGCGGGGTATCCACCGTGACGAGCGCGCCGCCGACCGCCACGACCGCGATCCACGCGCCCGCGAACGCCGGGGCGCGCCACCGCCATGCCAGCGTCGAATACCACCACCCGCTGAGAAGCGCCACGGCAGGACAGAGCGGAAGGTAGTACCGTTCTCGCTGTTTGCCCGACACGGCCATAATGGCGAACACCGTGGCCAGCCAGACGAGTAGAAGGCGCACTCGCCGGACGGTTTCCGGGTCGGATTCGCGGAGCGCTCGGCGGACCGCGAACGGCAACAGGAGGCCCCAGGGCAGCATCACCGTGGCGGCGAAAGCGATCGGCTCCGCGATGGTCCGCCAGCCCCATGCGTCGCGCCCGAAATACGCGAGCAGCTGGTCGTTCAAGACAACACCTTGGACGAATCGTTGGCGCCCCCCGGACACCGCCGACACAACCCACCAGGGGACGGCGAGCGCCGCGAGCACGATCCAGCCCGGAATCGACACCAGGCGCTTCAGTCCGACCACCCCGTGAGCGGTGATCACGTCAACGAGCACGATGGCGAGCGGGACGAAGCCGGCCGCGCCCTTGGCCAGCGAGCCGACGCCGATAAGACAGTAGAACGGCACCAGCACGTCCTGCCGGCCTCCAAACCCGGAGGCCACGTACAGGGCCATCGCGCCCGTCCCCGCGAGCAGCTGCACCATGTCCGGCATCGACGAGTGGGCCATCGAGTAGACCCCGACGGTGGTGGCCACGGTGAGGCCGGCGACGACCCCCGCGTCCGGGTCGAAGAGCCGACGTCCGAGCCAGTACGTCAGGAGCGCGACGCCGATGGCCGCCAGCAGGGAAGGCAGGACAGCCGTCCGGACACTCACTGAACCGGCGGGCCAGGCGGTGAGCGCGATCAGCCAGACCACGAGCGGGGGCTTCACGAGATGAGGTGTTCCGTCCGGGAGGGCCGGGACCAGCCAATGCCCGTTGACGAGAACGTCCCGGGCCATGACCGGGAACCGCGTGTCGTCGTTCGTCAGAAGCAGGCGCGATCCAAAATTGAAGCTGAGAACCGCGGCCGCGGCAACGGCGACAAGCGCAAGCCGTCCCGAGAGCCTTCGCGGGGCGCTATTCGGCCGATTCGAACGAATCAGTCCGCATCTTCGATCTGGGCCCATTTCCGGTCCCCCTCGTGCTGCCGACCGAGCTACACCCTCGTGGTTGGTCTGGCCGCTGGAGACCCCCGAGACGGGAGTCTCCAGATGCCGAAGAAGGGAGAGCTTAGGCTAGGGGAGGTGCTCGGCCCAGGAAGGCCGATAGGACCTTGGTCGAGCGGACCGGCTGCTCGCCGGACTGGACCAAGTGGACTGACACGGGCGCCGGCGTAAGACTTGCGAGCAGATCCACTTCAACCGCCCACGCGGCCCACGAGAGTGAGACGACAACGTCGTCGAAGTCCAGGTCGTCGAAGAATCCATCCATCCATGTCGGATCGGGTGGGCTGGCGAAGGCAAGCGGAGTCAGGGTGACGAGACAGACAAGGAGGAGGAGGACGAGCGCTCTCTTGAGTGCCATTGAACGGCAGCCTACGCCCGCCCCCATGTCCGGTCAAGATCGGGCATGGGCCCCCGGCGCGGCGGGTCTGACTTGACAACGCACAATGATCCGCGTATCCACTCAAGTGGAATGGTACGCCGGGTCCCGATGCTTGCACTTTTGGTCGCGCTGCTGGTGGTTCTGGTGGTGCTGACTCCGCTCGCCTATGCCACTCCCCCAGACCCGACCTGGGTGAGTGGCTTCTTCGATGACGACGACAACGACAATGGCGTGTTCCTCATCACGTCAAGTCTGGCTGCGCTCGACCCGTTTCCACTGTGCTGCTGGACGCCCTTGCCGGTGTTCGGACCTGCGGTCGGGTTGGAAAATCCGCGTCCAGCCTCCTCGCAGTACTTCTCCACCGCTGACGCTCGAGCCCCGCCGCTCTCCTAAGCATCTGCAATCTCGATAACGGCGGCTAAGCCGCCGCAATCCCTGCTGGGATGAGGTGGGCAGGGCGCCCATTTCGGGAAAAGTCAACTCACGCCCGTAGCCTGGCCGCATCGCCGCTGAAGCGTGACGCACCGGCGGATTGACGCTTCTATGCGTGAGGGCCGACACGGAGGACACGGCACGTGTGTGGAATCGCCGGGTTCGTGGTGAATCGAGTGCGAGACGGTCGTCGTGAGATCCTGCGCCGGATGACGGCGACGCTGCGACACCGGGGACCTGACGACGAAGGCGCATACGTCGACGGGCAGGTCGCGCTCGGCGCCCGCCGGCTCGCCGTGATCGATCTGGCCACGGGGCAGCAACCGATCGCGAACGAGGACGGAACCATCCGCGTGGTGCTGAACGGCGAAATCTATAACTTTGCCGACCTGCGCGGGCGGCTGGAGCGCCGCGGGCACCGGTTCTCCACGCGCTCGGATGCTGAAGTGATCGTACACGCGTACGAGGAGGCCGGTGAGGCGTGCGTGCGCGACCTTGATGGGATGTTCGCCTTCGCGCTCTGGGATGCCTCCCGACAGACCCTCCTGCTGGCCCGTGACCGAATGGGCGAGAAGCCGCTCTACTACTACGCCGGCCCGGACGCCTTCGTGTTCGGATCCGAGCTGCGGGCACTTCTCCAGCACCCCGACGTGCCCCGGACGCTGAGCCTGGAGAGCCTCTCGCGATACCTGCTGTTCGAATGCATTCCCGCCCCGCACTCGATCCTCGCGGACGTGGCCAAGCTGCCGTCGGGCCATACCCTGGTTGTCTCACCCGGCGACAAGCCGCGGCTTGCGCGCTACTGGGAGATGCGGTTTTTGCCCGACGACTCGCTCGGCGAGGCGGAGTGGCGGGAGCAGCTACGGGCCCAGCTCGCGGCTTCGGTGAAGAGCCGGCTGGTGAGCGACGTGCCCCTGGGGGTCTTCGTGAGCGGTGGCGTCGACTCCGGGACGATCGCCGCGCTGGCGGCCCGCTCAAGCGGGCTACGGCCTCTCCGGACGTTCAGCGTGGGGTTCGAGGAGTCCACGTACGACGAACGGCTATTCGCCCGTCAGGTCGCCGAGCACTGTGGGACCGAGCACCACGCGATCGTGTTCTCGGCGCGTGAGGCGCTCGAGCTCATGGAGCCGGTTGGCGCCCTTCTCGACGAGCCGCTGGGCGACGCGTCGTTCCTGCCGCGGTACGCCCTGGCGCGGGCGGCCCGGGGCACCGTGACGGTTGTCCTAAGCGGGGACGGCGGCGACGAGATGTTTTGTGGCTATCCGACCTTCCTGGCCGATCGGCCGGCCCGGTGGCTGCGGCGGCTCCTGCCCCCGGCGGGCCAGCGTGCCATGCGCGCGATCGTGGAGCAGCTTCCGCCTTCGCCGCGTTATGGGAGCGTCGACTTCCTGCTCAAGCGATTCGTCCGCGGGCTGCCGTACGAACCCGAAGTCCGGACCCAGCTCCTGCTCGGTGGCCTCACCCCGCCCGAGCAGGCCCGCCTCCTGTCGCAAGCCGTCCAGCGCGCCCTAGACGCCTTTGATCCATATGCCGAGCTGACGAGGACGATCGAGGACACCTCGCTCCGGGACCCCTTCGAGCGCATGATTTATCAGCATTGCCGCTTCTATCTCGCGGACCAGACGCTGGTCGCGACGGACCGCTCGACCATGGCGGCTGCCCTCGAGGTCCGAGCGCCGTTCCTCGACCCCGCGCTGGTCGAGCTGGCCTGCCGAATCCCGACCCGGTTCAAGGTCCGTGCCGGGACGACGAAGTATCTCCTCAAGCGCGCGGTCGATGACCTCCTTCCTGGCGCCATCGTCACCCGGCGGAAACAGGGCCTCGGGGTTCCGGTTGCGGCGTGGTTGCGCGGGCCGCTCCGGAACGTTCTCCAAGAGCGGCTCGCCCCGGCTCGCGTCGCGCGTCGAGGCTTGTTCGAGCCCGCCGCGGTAGCGCGGTCCATCGGCGAGCACCTTGCGGGCCATCGGAATCATGGAAAGATCCTCTGGACCCTCTTGATGTTCGACGCCTGGTGTGATCACTACCTGCCGAATGAGCGCTGGACCTGAGCGCTGGCGGGCGTTCGTGGGCCGGGCCGACCGCCGGGCCGGCGTCGTGGTGTTGATGGCGTTCAGCGCGGCGCTGCTGTTCTTCGACTTCGGCGCGCACGTGTTGGCGACCAACGACGAGACGCGATTTCCGATGATGGCGCGCGATATTCTCGCGCGCGGGCACTGGCTGCTCCCCGAGATCAACGGCACGCCCATGCTCAACAAGCCCCCGCTCCACGCGTGGTTGATCGCCCTCGCCGCGTGGCCAACCGGTGCGGTGACGCAGCGAACGGCGGCCCTGCCGTCGCTCCTCGCGGCGCTGGGCCTGGTCGCCGGAACGTACTGGATCGGCCGTCGCGCATTTGACGCGGACGTCGGGTTCACCGCGGGGTTGATCGCAGTGACGACGGCGGGCGTCTTTTCCTTGGCGCGCTCGCCCGTTCCTGACATGACCCTGTCGTTGGCCATGGTCGCTGCCATGGGGGCGTTTGTGGCCGCCGAGTTCGAGGGGCGTCGGGGCGCCCTGACCGTCTTCTATCTGCTGGTCGGCATCGCGTTCTGGATCAAGGGCCCGGTCGGGATACTGCCGCTCGCCATCGCGCTGGCGTACGAAGTCGCGACGTACGGATGGTCCGGGCCGTTGCGTCTGGCCTCGCGGGCCGGCCTGCCCGTCCTGGCGCTTCTCGTGGTGACCTGGTCGGGGCTCGCACTGGGCGTGGGGCGGGCGGCGATGGTCGACGAGGTTGTGATGAACGACTATGTACGGGCCTACTTCATGGCGGGCCCGTCGGGAGGCCGGGACCTCGTGGAGCCGCTCAAGCACGCGTCCACGATTTTGCTGCCCTGGTCGCTCCTGCTGCCGGTCGCGCTCGGGTGGGCGCTGCGCGGGGTCGAGCCGACGGGTCGGCGCGGGACGCGGCTGGCGCTGGTGTGGGCGGCCGTGGTGTTCGTTGCCGTGGCGCTCTCGCATCGACAGCGATGGCGATACTATCTCCCGCTGTGCGCCCCGATGGCGTTGCTGCTCGCCGCCTGGGTCCGCAACTTGCGATGGCACTGGCGTACCCCGGCCTTCGCCGCCGCGTGGATCATCGTCGCCGTCGGTTTGGCCGTCGGCCAAACTACGCTGACCGCGCGCCAGAGTCGGGCGACCGACTGGCGGGCCATTGCCGAAAAAGCGGTCGAGATCCGCGGGCCGCTGTTCGCCCTCGAGGCCCCCGAGCTCGTCTTCGAGTTTTATCTGGGGCGACCGGTCCTGGTGACACCCAACTACCAGACGTTCGCGCAGCTGCCTGAGGCCACGTATTTGCTGGCGCGCGACCGGAACGTGGCGCACTTTCCAGCGTCGGCCCGAGTGCGCGAGCTTGCCGCCGGGCTCGTGGCCGGTCGCCGCTTTGTTCTCCTCATCAGGGAATGAGCCCTGACGTCTTGGTTACCGGCGCGCTCGGCACCCGCTCAGCGCAGGGTCGCGGCAAGGCGGAGAGAAGTGAGCCCGAGAAGACGGCTGCTCGGCTTGGAGAGCTGGTGGCGATCACCTCGATCGCCGAGAAGATCGGCTGTGCCGCCGAGACGCTCCGGAGCTGGGTCCGACAGGCTGAGCGTGATCAGGGCCGGCGCCCCGGACTGACGACCGAGGAGCGCCAGCGCCTGAAGCAGCTCGAGCGCGAGAACGTCGAGCTGCGACGCGCCAACGAGATCCTGAAGAAGGCGGCGGCGTATTTCGCCCAGGCGGAGCTCGACCGCCGAGCGAAGTGATGGTGGGCTTCATCAACGACCACCGGGACGCCGATGGAGTCGAGCCGATCTGCGCGGTGCTGCCGATCGCCCCGTCGCGGTACTACGAACTGCGGGCCCGGCAGCGGTGTCCCGACCGGCGGCCGGTGCGCGCGCGCTGGGACGAAGCGCTCGGCGGCCACATCCGCCGAGTGTGGCGGGAGAACCGCGAGGTCTACGGCGTCCGCAAGGTGTGGAAGCAGCTGCGGCGGGAAGGCCGGCCGACGGCCCGCTGTACGGTGGCGCGACTGATGCGGCAGCTGGGCCTTCAGGGCGTGGTGCGGGGCCGGACATTCAAGACGACGACGATCCCGGACGCCGCGGCCCTGCGACCGCCGGATCTGGTCACTCGCCGCTTCACGGCGAGCCGGCCGAACCAACTGTGGGTGGCGGACCTGACGTACGTCGCGACCTGGCCGGGGCTGCGTGTACGTCGCGTTCGTGATCGACGTATTCGCCCGCCGGATCGTCGGCTGGCGGGCGTCGACTTCGCTGCGCAGCGATCTGGCGCTCGATGCGTTGGAGCAGGCGCTCTACGATCGCCCGATCGCGGAGTCGGAGCGGCTGGTGCATCACAGCGACCGCGGCGTGCAGTTGAACTCGGGCAGTACCTGTCAATCCGCTACACCGAGCGGCTGGCCGAAGCGAGCATCGAGCCGTCGGTCGGGAGCACCGGGGATTCGTACGACAACGCGCTGGCCGAGTCCGTCATCGGGCTCTATAAGACGGAAGAGATCCACCGTCGGGGGCCTTGGAAAGGGGTCGAGGACGTCGAGTTCGCGGCACTCGAGTGGGTCGCGTGGTACAACACGAGCCGCCTGCTCGAGCCGATCGGGTACGTGTCCCCGAACGAGTTCGAGCAGGCCTACTACGGCCGCCAGCCGGCTCCAGCCGGCCTGGCGGCACTCACGTAACGAGCTCTCCGGAGAACCCGGGGCGGTTCAGTTCGCACGTCACTCAATTCGGAACCCGCGGTCTGGGTGAGGTCTCTCTCGGGGAGGCCGGCGTGTCCGTGTTCTGTCCGCGTTCCCAAGTCCACGAGGTCGCACATGACACACACTGGTCCCCCTGGGATCACGTAGAATCGCGCACATGCTGACACCAGAAACATGCTGGAAGTCGAGAGCTAGGTGCATCACCTGCGGCACGACCACCGGCTGCTCGTAGGCCTGACGCAGGCCGCCCCCTCACCCGGCCCTCTCCCCCTCGCGGGGGAGAGGGTTCTTCATTCCCTTTCTCCCTCTCCCCTCTGGGGAGAGGGCCGGGGTGAGGGGCCCCTCCGATGACCACCACTCGCTGGCCCGAGGCGCGCGCCCCGCGCGGCATGGTGGCCACCCCGCACCTGCTCGCCACCCAGTCCGGCCTGGCCGCGCTGCGGGCGGGCGGCAATGCGCTCGACGCGGCGATCGCGGCGGCGGCCACCATCGCGGTGGTCTACCCGCACAACAACGGCCTGGGTGGCGACAGCGTGTGGCTCATCTACGACGCGCGCCAGCAGCGGCTCCGCGCTCTCTGCGCGGTCGGTCGCGCCGCCCGCGCGGCCAGCATCGACTGGTACGCGGCACGCGGGATCACCTCCGCCATTCCAGCGCGTGGCGGGCCCGCCGCGCTGACCGTACCGGCGGTGGTGGACGGCTGGTGGCAGGCGCACGAGTACAGCCGCGGGGCGATGGGCTCGTCGATCGGCTGGAAGGCGCTGCTGGCCGACGCGATCCTGTACGCGCGGGAGGGATTCCAGGCCTCCGACGGCCAGCGCATCCCGCCGCCGCGCGAGCCCGATCTCTTCACCGAGCGCGCGCCGGCGGAGATTCGCGGCTGGCTCTGGCCGCTCTACCACCCGGACGCCCTGCGCCGCGGGCCGTTGGTGCAGCGCGACCTGGCCCGCACCCTGGAAGCGGTGCGCGACGGGGGCGCCGAGGCCTTCTACCGCGGGGAGGTGGCCGGGCGACTGGTGGCGGCGGCCGCCGCGGCGGGCAGCCCGCTCGCCGTCGAGGATCTCGCCGAGCACCGCTCGGACTGGATGGAGCCGCTGCGCATCGCCTACGCGGAGGGGCAGGTCGCGAGCTTCCCGCCGCCCACCCAGGGCATCTCGGCGCTCGCGGTCCTGGGCATGACCGAGCGCTTCGACATGGGCGCCCTGCCCGAGGCCGACTACATCCACGTCCTCGTGGAGGCCACCAAGCTCGCCTTCGAGGATCGCGACCGGTACCTCACCGATCCGACGCACATGCGCGTGAGCCCCGGCGAGCTGCTGGACCCCGAGCGCCTCCAGGCGCGCGCCCGGCTGATCTCGCGCGAGCGCGCGCGCCCGCCCCAGCCCGCCGCGCCCGCGGGCGGCGACACCGTCGCGCTCGTCACCGCCGACCGGGAGGGTAACGCAGTCTCCCTGATCCAGTCGCTCTACTTCACCTTTGGCTCGGGGCTGCTGGCCGGCGACACCGGGGTGGTGCTGCAGAACCGCGGCTCGTTCTTCTCGCTCGATCCCGGCCATGTCAACGCGCTCGCCCCGGGCAAGCGCACCATGCACACGCTGATCCCGTCCATGTATCTCGAGGGCGGGCGGCCGCGCTTCGTCTACGGGACCATGGGCGGCGAGGGCCAGCCACAGACCCAGGCCGCCATCCTCACCCGCCGCCTGTTCCGGCGGCTCGGTCCGCAGGCCGCGATCGAGGCCCCGCGCTGGCTCTACGGGCGCACCTGGGGGACCGCGTCACGGGCGCTCAGCCTGGAGGGACGCTACCCGCCGGAGCTCGCGGCGGAGCTGGCCGGCCGCGGGCACGAGGTCGCGGTCGGTGGGGAGTGGGACGACCTCTTCGGGCACGCGCACGGCATCTGGGTGGAGCCGGAGGACGGCGGCCTGGTCGGCGGGTCGGACCCGCGGGCGGATGGAGGGGCGCTGGGCTATTGAGGGCCTCTCCTCCTCATCCCCCTCGCCCCTCAGGGGAGAGGGCAGGGTGAGGGGATCGGTGTGTCAGGCGTTGCCGCCGGCCAGAGCCTTGTAGAGCTCGAGGCCGACCTGCGAGAGATCCGACCGCGTCTCGATCGGCAGCCCCGCGTTGGTCCAGGCCCCGAGGCCGCCCTTCAAGATCCGCACGTCCTTGAAGCCCATCTTGCGCAGCTCGCGGGCCACCCGGGCGCTGGTTTCCTCGTCCGGGCTGGAGCAGTAGGCGACCACCGGGTGCGCGGGATCGAGCTCGAGGCCCGCCATGCTATTGGCCAGGTCCTCCGGCACCACGCGTATCGAGCCGGGAATCTTGAGCGGGAGCTGCTCGTAGGAGTCGGACTTGCGCGCGTCGAGGATGGTCGGCGCCTTGCCGGCCTCGATCATCCGCACCACCCCGAAGGGCTGGACCCGGTAGCGGTTCTTGTTCCAGCGATGCAGCCACTGCCCGCCGAAGCCGCCCATGCTGACCAGGGTGACGCCGATGGCGACCCAGAACCACGGGAAGGGCTTGGGCGGCGGGTTCTTCACGAACTCCCGCGCCTCGGTCAGCTTGCGCCGCACGTCGGGCAGGTTCGGGTGGAGCTTGTCGGCCTCCTCGAAGCGACGCAGCGCGCCCGTCCAGTCCTCGGTTTTGAGGGCGTGAAGCCCCGCGTACCACGCGTCGTTGAACTTGCTCCCGGCATTGACCTTGACGGGGGTGCCGCGCACGAAGTCGACTACCGCCGCCGACGGGATCACGAAGTTGAAGCCCTGGACGATGCTGCCCTCCGCGCCCGGCGCCAGCGAGACGAAGGTGAGCACCCCCACGACATTGCCCCGGTCGTCCACCGCCGGCCCGCCCGAGTTCCCCCATGCCGCGGGCGCGTCGGTCTGGATGAGCGGGTTGTTGCTTTGGTCCTCCTTGAGGCCCGACACCGCTCCGTTGGTGAACGACGCCTCGACCTTGGCGGACTGGTTGAGGAGCTCATGGGAGAGCACCACGCCCGGGAAGCCGATGATGTGGATGGGATCGCCGATCTGAGCGTTCTTCGAGTCGGCCAGAGGGAGGATCGGGAAGGCTTCCCCCGGTACCTTGAGGAGGGCGAGATCCTTCGCGGACATGTCGCTCACCGGGGGGCTGTACTTCTTCACCTCGGCCTTGACACGACCCTTGGCGGTGACCACGAAGATCTGGGGCTGCAGGTTGACCTTGGCGGTGGGCAGGACGGTGTCGAGCAGCTTGCGCTTGGCCGCCTCCTCGCGCTCCGGCGCATCCCCCGGCCGCAACCCCATCCGCTTGAGCACCTGGGGCAGGCAGGCGGTGGTCACCGCCCGCTGGGCCTGCTGATTGGCCAGCCAGCGGGGCGGCTCGTGGGCGGGCTGGACGACGTGACCATTGGTGATCAGCCAGCCGTCGGTGTCCAGGAACCAGCCGGTTCCGGTCTCCCGGTAGACGGGCGGGGTGACCTTCTGCGGCCCGGATCCGCAGTCCAGCGTGACCTCGGAGGCCAACTCGGCCACCACCAGCACCACCGCCGGCTTGGCGCGCTGGAAGGCCTCCTGGACCGTGATGGGCTTCTGGGCGGAGGCGGCGACGGGGAACGAGGCGATGGCCGTGACGACGGCCGCCCCGAGCAGCGCTGGACGCAGTATCATAAGGCCACTGTAGGCCATTCTACACTGAGACAGGAGCCATGAGCCGCCCGATCGGGGAAGTGCCGACCAGGACGTTCCAGCCCGGCGACGTGATCTTTCGCGAGGGTGACGACGCCAAGGGCGAGGCGTTCATGGTGCACGTGGGCCGCGTGGACATCCGCAAGCAGAGCGGCGGCGAGGAGCGCCTGCTGAGAACGCTCGCCAAGGGGGAGCTACTCGGACAGATCGCGCTCTTCCGGAATGCCCCGCGCTCGGCCACCGCGATCGCCGCCGACGCCGTCACGCTCATGGTCATCCCCGCCAACCGGCTCGATCACCTCGTGCGGGCGAATCCGGCGCTCGCCATCGCGCTGATCCGCGACCTGGCCGCGAACCTGGTCGCCGCGGAAGACCGGCTGCGCGAAGTCGAGGACCGGCAGGCGAAGAAGTAGCCGCTCAGGCCGCGGCGACGAGACCGAAGGTCTCGGCCGCGACGCCCGCGACGTGGCGCCCGATGGCCAGCGACGCGGTGGCGCCCGGAGAGGGCGCGTTCACCACGTGCACGGCGCCCGCCGTCACGCTGATCTTGAAGTCGTCCACCAGCGAGCCGTCCGGGGCCACCGCCTGGGCCCGAACCCCCGCCCCGCCCCGCTCGAGGTCGGCCGCCGCGATGTCGGGCACCAGCTTCTGCAGCGAGCGCACGAAGGCCGCCTTGCTGGCCGAGCGGTACATCTCGAAGGCGCCCACCCGCCAGTACTTGCGGGCCATGTGCCAGAAGCCCGCGTAGCCGAGCGTGCCCAGGAACTCCGCGGGCCGCACGGTGCCGAGGGTGTAGCCCTCGCGGGCGAAGGCGAGCACCGCGTTCGGCCCCGCCTCCACGTCACCGTGGATGGTGCGCGTGAAGTGGACGCCCAGGAACGGGAACTCGGGATCCGGGACCGGATAGATGAGCCCGCGCACGATCGAGCGGCGCTCGGGGCGCAGCATGTAGTACTCGCCGCGGAACGGGATGATCCGCACCTCCGGGGTCACGCCCATCAGCGCGGCCACGCGGTCGGAGTGGAGACCGGCGCAGTTGACGAGGTGCTTGGCCTCCACCGCGCCCTGCGCGGTCTCGAGCACGAGCCCGCTCCCCTGCCGCCGGATGGCGGTCACGCCGGCGCCGGTGAGGATGCGGGCGCCGCGCTGCTGGAGGAGCTCGGCCATCTTCGCCACCACCTGGATGTAGTCCACGATCCCGGTCTCGGGCACCTGGATCGCGCGCACCGCGCGGCAGTTGGGCTCGTACTCGCGCACTTCCTCGGCCGAGAGCATCTTGAGGCCGGCGAGCCCATTGGCCTGGCCGCGCTCGTAGATGGTCTGAAGCCGCGGCAGCTCACCCGCGTCGGTGGCCACGATGACCTTGCCGCAGGCCTCCCACTTGATGCCGTGGGTGTCGCAGAACCGCTTCAGGCGGCGCGCCCCGTCCACGCAGAGCTGCGCCTTGAGCGAGCCGGGCTTGTAGTAGACGCCGGAGTGGATGACGCCGCTATTGTGGCCGGTCTGATGCGAGCCGAGCTGCGGCTCCTTGTCGAGCAGGACGACCCGCAGACGCGGGTAGGCCTCCGTGAGGGCCAGGGCGGTGCCGAGGCCCACGATGCCGCCGCCGATGATCGCCAGGTCCGTAGTCTGCGTCACGGCCGCCAGAATACCATCACCCACTCGCCCCGCTCTACTCCAGCGTCAGGGTGATCGGGCAGTGGTCCGAGCCCAGCACGTGGGGCAGGATCGCCGCGCCGCGCACGCGCCCGCGCAGCTCGTCGGAGACGAAGAAGTAGTCGATGCGCCAGCCGACATTGCGGGCCCGCGCGCCCGACTTGAGGTCCCACCAGGTGTAGTGGCCCGGCTCGGCGGTGAAGATCCGGAACGTGTCGTGATACCCGGCCGCGATGAAGCGCGCCACCCATTCGCGCTCGGCGGGCAGGAACCCCGAGGTCTTCTCGTGCTCCTTCGGGCGGGCCAGGTCGATCTCGGTGTGCGCGGTATTGACGTCGCCGCACACCACGACCCCCTTGCCCCGCTTGCGCAGCGACTCGGTGAAGGCGAGGAAGGCCTCGTAGAAGGCGAGCTTGTGCTGCACCCGCTCGGGGCCCATCCCGCCATTCGGGAAGTAGACGTTGAAGAGATGGAAGTCCGGCAGCTCGGTGTGGACCAGCCGCCCCTCGCAGTCGAGCACCGGCGAGTCGCAGAGCGTGCTCACCGCAACCGGCTCGGCCTTGAGAAAGGTCGCCACCCCGCTGTAGCCCTTACGCTCGGCGAAGCTCCAGTAGCTCCGGTAGCCGAGGGGGGCCCGCATCTCGTCGGTGACGTGCTCGGCCTGCAGCTTGGTCTCCTGCAGGCAGACCACGTCGGCCGCCTCCGCGCCG
>WNFF01002111.1_pt1 | contig 27680 bp, 28 predicted proteins | sample 5400441 | NCBI WGS metagenome assembly WNFF01 (sample SAMN13153345, study PRJNA577476) | soil metagenome | isolation source: 120 cm saprolite under Douglas fir tree site 2 hole 3 replicate 1 | place: USA:California | collected 2015-04-18
CGGTGGCGTGTCCCTTTTGCATGACGATGATTAAGGACGGCACCAACGAAACCGGCCGAGATCAAATCAAAGTTAAAGATGTCAGCGAGCTGGTGGCCGACGCCCTCGAGCCAAATGCCGCTCAGTAGGGCGCGTAGAAGGGCTCGCTCGCCGAGGGTACTTTCAAAGCGCCACTGCCGTCCGTGGCGCTAGAAGCAACCACGTACACTGAATCATTTCCGCCGTAATCGGATGAATAGCCGACTTGACTGATTCCCACCCAGGTGGGGAACGTTTCGCTGGACGGTGCAGCGGGGTAATAGACCAGCCGGTGAAAACGGCCGTCCGCCCGATTGTACCCATACAGCCGGCTTCCACCATTGGATAGTACATCGAGGGCAACCTGATTACCGTCCGGGGATATCTGCGCGCGGTTGGCGAGTCCGGAGAGATCGTTCGGAAGCGGCGTGCGCATGGAAACGCCTCCAGAGATGCTGACTTCCTCGAGAGTGTCAAAATTTGCGGGCGTCGCCCCAGAGGCTGCCAATAACTGAGTGCCGCCAGGGAAAAAACTCGGGGAGGTGTAGGAGCGCGAAGGAAAAGGGCCACCGATGATGCGTTGAATGGGCCCCCCATTTGCAGTCACCCTGCCCAGGACAGATGCGCCACTGCTGTCATAGGCGAAGACGATGGAGCTGCCGTCCGGCGAAAAGACAGGGTTGCGGAAGTTGCTATGGCTCGCGTCGGAAGTCACCAACATATTCGGAGCGATACCGGACGCGGCGTTCACCGAAATGGTGTCGATCTCCGCGTTCGCTCCACTGCCACGTACAAAGACAATCTTGCTCGCATCTCTTGAGAGTGCAGGCATCCGGTACCCGCCCCCGGTGGTCACTTGAATCGGTATCGAAGGAGCGCTGTCATCGGCCAGGTACACGTTGCGGTCATCTCGACGAACATAAACAAAGCCGCTACGAAAGGTGGTTCCACCACCGCCGCCCAAATCTACCGAGCAGCCAAAGAGCTGAAGAGACAGAATCGCCGTCGCCGTACCAAGCCCCAATTTGATCAAATGATAGCCCCCTAGCGACTGAGCTTGGCCAGCTCGTTGCGGCAAACATTACACAGATTCAGGTTCTTCCGATCAATGTCCGCCAACGTCGCTGAAAGGTACATGATACATTTGGGCTCCTCGCAGAACGAGAGGCCAATCAGGTGCCTCTCCAGCTGCAGCCTGCGTTTCAGGAGCTCACTCTCCCCTCCTTCCCGTAGGCGATGGGCGGATACGACGGCCACTTTTGACTCACGATCCGCCTCACCAAACACGAACGGTGAATCCGGAACGAAGAGGTCGACGTCAGTTACGCCGAGCAAGAGGTTCTGCCCGGATCGCAACGGAACCAACCGCCGCATGATCGCATCGCAGTAATACTGCTTTCGGTCCTTATTGAACGCGTACGCAGGAGTCGATTGCTGCGCCTTGCCATAAACAACGGTCAGACCAAGCTGCGCCTGCAGGGGCTCCTCCAGTGCCTTCAGCAACAGCGATTGCACCGCGCCCGTAGGAACCAGCTGTAGCGTTCGGGTCAGCATTGGCCGCTACCTTTCTGGGCACTCTACGCTGCAACTGGCCGCAAACCCACTGCAAACTGGGGCGCAAGGATTCGAACCTTGATAATCAGATCCAAAGTCTGATGTCCTGCCATTAGACGACGCCCCAAAGTCCCTCCGACCTCAACACGAGATTCGGTCAAATGTCGAGGTTTTGAACGTCGAGCGCGTTGCGTTCGATGAACTCCCGGCGCGGCTCAACCGCCTCTCCCATGAGCAGACTGAAAATTTCGTCTGCCTCAACACCATCATCGACTTTCACCTGCAGGAGCGTACGCGTGCTCGGATTCATCGTTGTGTCCCAGAGCTGCTCGGCAGACATTTCTCCCAAGCCCTTGTACCGCTGGATCACGATGCCAGTGCTCGCGCTCTTTCGAACTGCCGCAAGCAGTTCCTGGATGGTAAGCGCGAGGATCTCTCCACTCTCCAAATGCAGCCGGTATGGAGGTCGGCCGAGCTCGTCGAAAGAATCCCTAAGCGACAAAAGCTCGCGATACTCCGGGCTGGAGAGAAAAGCATAATCCAGTACCGTTTCCTTGGGTGCGCCGTTGGTAGAAGTACGCAGCACCAGCTTCTTCGCCTGATGTTCCGGATCGTCTTTACGGAATACCTTGAGCTGCGACAGGACGTCGGGGGCATGCGTTTGGAGGTAGGAATGCATCTTCTCCACCTCGGCATTGAGCCGATCCAAGTCGAGCAGGGTGTTTTCGTCCAAGCGCGCAGCTTGGACTAGCGCGTCTACTACTCGAGGATCGCGCCGAGCCGCGAGTTTACCCAGGCGCTCCTGATAGGTGATCACCTTCTTGAGCATTTCCTTGAGCTTCTCGCCGGTAAGCTCGCCACTCGGCACGGCGACTCGGGCATGGTCGCAGGCAATCCGAAGCAGATATTCGTCGAGCGCTCCGTTGTCCTTAAGATACGTGTCTCTCTTCTGCCGAGTAACTTTGTAGAGGGGTGGCTGCGCAATGTAGAGAAATCCGTTGGCGATCAGCTCGGGCATCTGCCGGTAAAAAAACGTGAGCAGAAGCGTGCGAATGTGACTGCCGTCCACGTCGGCGTCGGTCATCAAAATGATTCGATGGTAGCGGACCTTCGTCGCATCGTAGTCTTCGCGGCCAATCCCAGTACCCAACGCAGTGATCAGCGTCACGATTTCAGCGCTGGTGAGCATTTTCTCGAAGCGCGCCTTTTCGACATTCAAGATTTTGCCTCGCAGCGGCAGGATTGCCTGATTCTTACGGTCGCGCCCCTGCTTCGCGGAGCCGCCGGCCGAGTCGCCCTCCACGATATACAACTCAGACTGAGCCGGGTCCTTGGTTTGGCAATCTGCAAGCTTCCCGGGTAGCGAGGCACCGTCGAGGGCGCCTTTGCGCCGAACCGTTTCCCGCGCCTTGCGCGCCGCGATCCGGGCCCGGGTTGCGTCCCCGATCTTGGCGACGATTTTGCGCGCGGCGTTAGGGTTTTCCTCGAGAAAGTTGCCCAGCTGCTCGTAGACCATTTGTTCAACGAGCCCCTTCACCTCCGAGTTTCCCAACTTGGTCTTGGTCTGCCCCTCGAACTGCGGATTCGGCAGTTTGACCGAGATAACCGCCGCCAGTCCTTCACGTGCGTCCTCGCCGGTTGGAGTTTCCTTGAGATCCTTCCAAACCCCGGTCTTTTCAGCGTAGCTGTTCAGGGAGCGAGTCAGTGCACTCTTGAAACCGGATAGGTGCGAGCCACCCTCGAGGGTATTGATGCTGTTGGCGAAAGCAAAAATGCGCTCGTCGTACCCGTCGTTCCACTGAAGCGCGATCTCCAATTGCACGCCATCTCTTTCGGTTTTGAAAAAGATCGGCGGCTCATTCAGGGCTTGCTTCGCCCGGTTGATGAATTGCACGAAGGAAACGATTCCACCGTCAAACTTGAATTCATGGCTCTTCGAGGTCCGTTCGTCCGTGATTTGAATTCGCAGTCCCGCATTCAAAAAAGCCAATTCCCTGAGCCGCTGCGAAAGTGTGTCGAAATTGAACTCGGTCACCTCGAAAATTGCCGGGTCGGGCTTGAACGATACCGTCGTGCCGCGCTGGGTGGTAACGCCGATTTCGGTGACTTGCTGTTGGGGCACACCCCGTGCGTACTTCTGCTCGTAGACCTTTCCCTCTCGTTGAATTTCAAGCGTTAGCCATTCTGCAAGGGCATTGACGCAAGAAACGCCCACGCCATGAAGTCCGCCCGAAACTTTGTAAGCTGAGTTCTCGAATTTCCCGCCCGCGTGGAGCTTGGTCATCACCACATCGACGGTGTCCATCCCGCTTACCGTGGGATGAGGGCCGACCGGAATGCCTCGGCCGTTGTCCTTAACGGTAATCGAGTTGTCGACGTGGACGACTACTTCAATCTCCGTGCACACCCCGGCCAACGCTTCATCGACGGAATTGTCGACCACCTCGTAGACCAGATGGTGCAGTCCATACGCGGCGGTATCGCCGATGTACATCCCGGGCCGCTTGCGAACAGCCTCTAGGCCCTCTAGGACGGTAATCGAGGACGCACTGTATTCCCCTGGATAGGCGTCCCCTTTGTCCTGGCTAACCGCTATTTTCTGCATAGAAGGAGGGGCGGGCTTTTGGCAGCCGAAACCCCCCTGTTTTTTAACACGCGCGGCCGTGTGGGTAAAGTTAGAATTCGCACGCAAGCTTGCGAAACTGTTGAGAAAATTGAGCTATTTGGCAGGCGACGAAATGAGCGCTTGAGGGGGGGCAGGAGCAAGGTTCACCGAACCTCCCTCAACCTCGTACCAGACCGTATCGGGACCCGTCGCACGCACCACCAAGGCGGGGTCGGTTGTAGTCAGAAAGACCTGCGCTCCTGTGCCAGCAAGGTAGTTCATCAGGTAGTCGTTCCGCGCGCGGTCGAGCTCGCTCGAGACGTCATCGAGTAAGAGCAGCGGCAGCAATCCGTTGGCATCGCGGAGATTCTCGATTTCCGCAATTTTCCAGGCCAACACCAAAGCCCGCTGTTGCCCTTGGGACCCAAAGGAACGGGCGGGGTATTCCCCGAACGAGAACTCCAAATCATCGGTGTGCGGGCCAATCGACGTGAAGCCCCGTTCGGTATCTTTGGGCAAACGGATACGAAGTCCCTGCTTGAGGGCTTCCGCGAGCTCAGCTTCGGTGCTGCCTTCATCGCCTGAAAGTCCGGTCCGCACGTAGCTGCACCGAAGCGGCGAGCTGATACGCGCGATTGCGCCAAAAGCCTGCTCAGTGCGAGGCGCCATCTCCCGCAGCAGCTTTTCCCGCCGGCACCAGATTCGTGCGCCGCTCGTCGCCAGCGCTTCGTCGTAAACGTCCAGATAAGAGAGGTCCGCCCCTTCTCTGAGAAGTCGATTCCTGCTTTTGAGCGCGATGGTGTAGTTGCGGCTCTCCTTCAGGAAAACCGGATAGCGGTTGAATACCGCCCGATCAAGAAACCGCCGACGCTGGTCGGGGCCTCCTTTGACTACCGCCAAATCATCCGGTGTGAAGGAGACCACAGAGACGCTTCCGAAGTATTCGTCTAGGTTCTGCGGTCGGACGCTAATTTCCCGTGATGTTCCCTCGATCGCAAAGCGACCCAGCACTTGGGCTTGGTCAACTCCGAAGCGGATTAGCTCGACAAGCTTGGACGATCGAAGTGGTTTGAGCGTCGCCAGAAAATACACCGCTTCCAACAGGTTGGTCTTGCCCTGGCCATTGTGGCCAAAGGCAACAGTGGTGTGCGCGGAGGGGCGGAGCTGGACCTGTTCAAGATTACGGAAATCCGAAAGGACTAAGCTGAGCAGTTGCACGCCGCGCCGATTCAAGCGCCCTAGACGCGCATCGGCATCACGACCGCAGTGTAAGTGCGGTCCTGCGGCGCGTGGAGAACACCAGGGCTATGCTCGTCTCCCAGCTCGAACGCAACCTCGTCACTGTCCAGCACAGACAGGACGTCGATCAGATAGCGAGCATTGAACCCTACCGTCATTTCAGCTCCGTGATAGTTGACTTCGAGCTCGTCCTTCGCCTCGCCCAGGTCCGGATTACTGGAGGTAACGCGCAGTACATTTTCAGCTAGACTAATTTTCACCGCATTTGACTTGTCGGCAGACAACAACGCGATTCGCTTCAGCGCCTCGAGAAACCGGGACTTCGGAATGGTGGCAACACGTTCGCTTTGCTCGGGAATGACGCGCTGGTACTCTGGAAATTGGCCATCGATCAGGCGCATCACCATCGTCAAACCGGACTTCTTGAACAGCACGGAGTTTTGCGCAAAGCCTAACTGGCATTCTGCATCAGGCGCCTCGTCCAGCAGTCTTTTGAGCTCGTAGAGGCCCTTGCGAGGAACGATCACTCCGCTCTTCAGCTTGAAGTCACCATCCATCGGACGCTCCACCAGCGCTAGTCGGTGACCATCCGTCGCGACCATACGAGTAGAAGCACCATCCTTAGCCTCGAAGAGAACGCCATTTAAGATGTACCGCGTTTCATCGGTGGAGATCGCGAACGAAGTCTTTTTGATCATTTCCAACAGCACGCTTCCGCTGACTTTCACCAGCGGGACGCTCTCTTCCTTGGGCAGCTTGGGATACTCCTCAGCAGCCATTCCGACGATTTTAAACTGCGCGGTTCCGCTGGTGATCTCGGCGTAGTTGTTCGGCAGCTTTTTCAAACCCAACTGCGGTTCTGGCAGGCTCTGCACAATGTCGAAAAGATACTTCGCTGAAAGAGTTACGGCCCCGCCCTTGAGGACCTCCGCCGAATGCTCACTGACGATCCCATTGTCCAGGTCAAATGCGGTTACCTGCACCCCAGACTTACCCGCAGTGATCAATACATTTGCCAAAATCGGCATCGTCGCCTTCCGTTCGACGATCCCTTGTGCACGGTAGAGCGCCTTCTTAAGTTCGTCCGTGGCAATCCTGAATTCCATAAGCCTTCCTCGCGCAGGAGATCTTTCGGCTCGCGGCGGTGTAGCCCGCTCAGCGAGTTCAGTCAACGCGGGTACGCTCGCCCAAACTCAGCGCCGCCAATCACGGCTCTTGTCCAAGCGGCAATCAAAGTATTGACGACCGGGTGTCGCGATTCGTAGACCAGGTACATGTGGATCGTCTTGGCGTGCCTCGGTGCTGCGGCTCTCGTCAGTTTGGCTCTTTGGGCAATCCAGCGCGGGGAGGGCGCGAGCGTTGTTGGCTCTGGGAATGCCTTCAATGCGTACTACGGGAAAAACCGATTCTCCCCTGGTCAAACGCCCCCTTGCTCGAAATGCGCCTGGAAGGGCTGCATCGGGGCCGGTGAATGCCGGTGCAAGTGCCACAGAGCTCAGAAGACTAAGCAATAGTCACTGCGTCGTGAGTTTTGGTCCAATGGCAAACGATCTGCGCATTTGCCCTTGACCTTGTTGATTTTGCGATTCATTATCAACTTCTCTGAACATCCCGCAGGAAGGGGAGGATGGGGAAAGCGGCGCGCGTGCTTTGTTTGCTCTCGGTCACCGTTTCTTCGACCGTGGTCGCCGACGAGCGACACTTCACTTTCACCTATGAGAGTGCCGTTCTCCCCCGATTGGAGAACGAGATTGAGCTTTGGATCACACCGCGCGCTGGCAGGAGGGACTATTTTCTGGGGTTCGACTATCGGCTGGAGTTCGAGCGCGGCATCGCCGATCGTTTGGTGACTGCGCTCTACTTCAATTTTAGTCATCAAACCGCAGGCGCGGCCCACAACACCAGCACCGACTGGAGCTTCTCCAACGAATGGAAGTACAAGGTGCTGGACCCTGTGGGTGATCCGGTCGGCCTGGCTTTGTATGGGGAGATCACCGGTGGGCCCCACCAGCTTGACTTGGAGACCAAGTTAATCCTCGATAAGTACTTTGCGGGATTCATTGCGGCTCTCAATCTAGTCACCGAGTACGGATGGGAGTTTCGTGACGGGAAGACGACGAGAGATCTTCGGCTGGAGGCAGATTCCGGTGTCGTCTACTCGCTTGGCGCTGGGTTCTTTTTAGGCCTCGAAGGAAGAAACGAGACCATTATTTCCAGCGATGGAGGCTTCGAGTCTTCCGCATTTTTTGCAGGCCCGGTGTTTAGCTACGCAGCTTCGGCCTGGTGGGCCACTGCGACTCTTCTGCCTCAACTAGGCGCGATCCAGTCCACGGATCTCGCCGCCGCGTCTAACAGCCACCTGGACTTAGTCCAACATGAACGCTTCGTGGCGCGTCTTCTAGTTGGCATCCACTTATGAATACCCGGATTCGTGCGGTACTCGTCGCAGGCCTCATTGCTGCAAGTTGCGCCGCACTACCGCATCCCGGGCCGGCCGACGCACAGCGTGCGCAGGCCAAATTTCCTGGTACAACGGTCGACTCGCTTGAGGCAGGCCGGACCGCTTATGTCCGCCGATGCTCCGGTTGCCATAATCTGCGTCTGCCGGAGAGCCAATCGTCGGACAATTGGCCGCGCATAATCGACGAAATGGGGCAGAAAGCCCATCTCGTTCCCGGAGAAAAGGAACTCATCACCGCATTCTTGGTCACTGTCAGCCTTCGGTCCTCCGGTCGGCAGGAGCGGTTGCACTAGGGGCTGTCCCTGATTAGCGGAGCCATACGAGCATCGAGGCCACGTGTAGGACAGCGAGGTAACTGGCCGCTGTCTTGTCGTACCGGGTTGCGACCGCGCGGTAGCGCTTGAGGTCATGGAAGAAGCATTCAATTCGGTACCGAATTCGGTAGAGGCGGCGATTAAGGCGCGGAGGCTTCTTGCGACAAGGATGTGGATGAAACACCGGCGTCATTCCGAGCGTCCGAGCCGCTCGGCGAATCCGGTCACCGTCGTACCCGCTATCACCGACGACTGCCTTGCCCTCTGCGTGGACGAGCAATTCCTCAGCTACCGTCGCCTCGTGCTGTTGTCCTGGCGTGACTTCGAGGTGGAGCGGCTTACCGCGCGTCGTTGTGACGGCGTGAGTTTTTGTTGAAAAACCTCCTCGAGAACGCCCCAAAGCATTTCTTCGGATCCCCCTTTTCCACCCGCGGCGTCTTGGTGGGCCCGAACCACAGAAGCGTTGACGAGCGACCCGACATCGTCGACGTCCAGCCGGAGCGCCTTGAAAATCGATTCCCAACGGCCAGTTCTCGCCCACCGGTGGAAGCGGTTGTGGACCGTTTTCCAGCTCCCGTAGCGTTCGGCCAAGTCGCGCCACTGGACACCCGTTTTGACCCGCCAGATAACGGCATTGACGAAATCTCGGTCACCACGTCGCGAACGCGGACCGGATCGTCGGCCGAGGAGCGGCCGAATACGTTCCCACTCTGAATCGGTTAATTCATGTCGGCGCATTGGCAGCGTTGATCACATTGAGGCGATCCAGGCAATTTTTACCCGGCGGACATGGGCCGTGTCCCTTAAGTGATCGATTTTACTGCTGCAAGTTCTGGCTGACTGGTGAGAGATCAGGGACAGCCCCTAGTCCTCCGCCAAGTCCGTCACTTTCAAGTAAGTGCCTGCCCCGGTCTCTACGATCTCCGGGCAAGCTCGGAGCAAACCGCGAGCGGTCTCATCTAGTCGGATGAGTTGGCCCCCTGGACGATCGGCTGCGAGGTCGGCAAAAAGAGCGTCCACCGCCTCACGAGTGAGCAACGTAGAAGCCCGATCGATTGTTCCTTCGTTTACGGTTCCGCTGGCGCGGCCGGCCACCAAGGCCATCGGTGCGTTGCTGACCCGCGCTCGCAGTTTCCTCGCCAATTGCACCAAGCTTTCGATTCTGGCCCCCGAAACTGGCGGACCCATCTCCAACTTGACGACTCTCGCAATCTCGCCAACTCGCTCCATCCGAGCGCCATGGCTCTCCGCTAGGGACGCAAGCAGCGTATCAATCGAAGGGCCCTGGCTTTCCGCTTTCGAGGCGGAGCCAATCAGAATCAAAAACTGATACGAATCGGGATCTTGTTTCTTTGGATCCTGCGCGGCACCGTTGGCCCCAGGTAATACCACCGTCGCCGCCGTGTGAAATTGAGGAGCGCTGGGCCAGCGCTTAGGACTGGCACTCTCGAGCAACCCGCTCAGTTCACCCGCCACCGCTGCGGCGCTGCGCGGGCGCATCGCAGGATCTTTCGCGAGCATTCTTCGAACCAGGTCTTCGAGCTCGACTGAAACTTCGCTGTTCAGTTCACGCAGCCCCAGCGGGTCACCCATCAAAACCTTGATTCGAATCGCCAACGGATCGCCTACAAAGGGCGGTCGCCCCGTGAGGCACTGATAAAGAATGCAACCAATCGAGAAAATGTCCGCCCGCGGATCCAACATCCTTTCGCCGCGAGCCTGCTCTGGCGCCATGTACCCGGGCGAGCCGATCACCATTCCGGTCTTGGTCAAATCGACATTCTCGCCATGCCGCGCAATTCCGAAATCGACGACCTTGATACGATCGCTACCCTGCTCCTCAAACATCAAATTACGAGGGGTGATGTCGCGGTGAACGATGCCGTGTTGGTGGACAGCGGCTAGGGCATCGGCTACCAGGCCGAGCGTCCTGACGCTCTCGCGGATGGTCAGGCCCCGCGTTGCGAGACGTTCGGCAAGCGTTCCTCCGCTCAACCACTCCATGGCCAGATAGTGCTCTTCGTCCCCGGTGACGCCATGGGCGAGATAGTGCACGATGCCCGGGTGGGAGATTCGGGCGAGCAGAGTCGCTTCACGAGAAAAGCGCGAGGCATCGCTCGCGCTGGCTAAACGCAGGACTTTGAGCGCTACGGGCAGCCCACTCTCTAAGTCCCGGGCGCGATAAACGACTCCCATCCCGCCGGAGCCAACCTCGGATTCAGTCTCAAATCGACCGGCAATCAACGCGGATGGCCGCACGAAGCCAGAATAACGACCCCATTGCTTCGCGCATAGTGCTGCCGAAGGAACCGCAACCCGGCAAGTAACGTGGCTGGAGTCCTTAAAAGGTGCTTGGGAACTTCCCCCCCAAGAGGCTGCTAGGCCCGAATGAGCCGCGCCGAGTATGGCGTTTTAAGCCCGCGCCTATTGGTGCGGACGAAGGTGGGGGCTCGGGAACAGAAATGGATACTTGTGAGATACGGCAGGTGTGCTCAGCGACCCGGATCCATTTGAGAAGTGCGGATGGTACGTCGGAACACCGCCAACGACAGCCTGAAGCTGTTCAGCGCTCAGTGTTTCGATGATTCGTTTGGTTTTCATTTTCTTTCGGCCCTCTAGGGAATCTGCACCCTATAGAGCAAACACCCTGCCAAGCGTATCCCCTCAGAATGACAGGGCTATTCCCTAGGAGCTTCCACCATGGAGTTGACTCCAGGAGCAGCTGCCTGCGCTAGTTGCGCAGCTCGCTTTCTCTGTTTGGACGAGCCAACCCGGCTTTTCGCGGTGGTCGTGCGCTGGGCCTCCGAAGACTCCAGACCACGGTTCTTGTGAAGCCTCTGTGCCCGGAGCGACGAGCAGTTGAAACGCCGCCCTACTTCCTGCGTAGGATGGATCACATTGCCCACACGTCTGCGCTCCTTCCATCAGGCCCCAATAGCCATCGGCAACCTCAAACAACTGCGGAGGCCCACGCGACTCGAAGATCACCGGACACCGCTAGGTTTGCCACCTTCTCTCAGCATTGATCGCCAGCAACGTTAGCCTTCAGCGTTGGATCTTGGATCCCGGCACGTAATGAGAAGTAGCGCAATCAAAGAAGCAACTGTGCGTGTCCGCAACTTGTAGTTGCTCAAGGAAGTACGCCCCCAAACCGTATTTTCTACTTTAAGTAGAGAAGTATAGAAATTTGTAGAAGAGGTAGTCGGTCGAACAAACTTGGTGAGAACTTCTCAGGTCCCTGAAAGAACTACGCAATGAAGGTAGCCGGGGTTGTGTCTTTCAATCGGGGTTAACGCCCGTAATTCACAGGAGATGCCGGACCCTTCGGTTGCCCACAGGAAAGCGGTTGAAGTCTCTACTACCAATTCACATCGGTTCCACAGATAGATGGGACAAAGTAGGACTCTGGAGAGGGTGGGACTCCAATTTTGGATTCCAGCTCAGCGAGCTCTCTTCCGACCACTGCTTCCGTCTCACGCTGCTTTTCTACTTTGCGCACCGCAGAGATGACCGTGGAATGATCCTTGTTGAACCGAACGCCAATCTCCGGAAAAGAGCTCTTGGTCAGCTTTCGACAAAGGTACATGGCCACTTGCCGGGCATGAGCGACGTGCTTCGTACGCCGATCTTGCCGCAGATCCTCAACCGCCAACTTATAGAAGCGGGCCGTCTCGCGCTGAATCGATTCAATGTCGATCGGTCGGTTGGTAGGAAGAATGTCCTTCAACACTTGAGCGGCAAATTCTTCGGTGATCGCCTGTCCTGTAAGGCTATGAACGGCGGAGATCTTGATCAGTGCTCCTTCCAGCTCTCGAACGTTCTTCTGGATGTGGCGGGCAATGAACACACACACGCGATCAGGAAGGCAGAAGCCTTCGGCCTCCGCCTTTTTTTTGAGAATTGCCACCCGAGTCTCGAAATTCGGTTCCTGGATGTCGGTGATTAGACCCATGGTGAAGCGCGATCGGAGTCGCTCTTCCAGGCCGGGAATCTCGGCGGGCACTGCATCCGAAGTAAGCACGATCGCTTTGGACATCTCGTGCAGGGTATTGAACGTATAGAAGAACTCTTTTTGAGTTTCCTCTCGCTTGCCGAGAAACTGAATGTCATCAATCAACAGCACATCGCATTCGTCTCGGAACTTGCGACGAAACTCGGGCATCTTGTGGTCGCGGACACTCTCGACAAACTCGTTGGTGAATTCTTCTGAGGAAAGGTACACCACCCTCGCCTCGGGAGTATTCTGACAGACGCGACTCCCCACCGCGTGGAGCAAATGTGTTTTGCCTAGTCCAGTGCCGCCATAAATGAAGAGCGGGTTGTAACAGCGGCCGGGATTCTCGGCGACTGCCAAGGCGGCAGCTGCCGGCAGTTGATTGGAGTCAGCGACTACGTACGTGGCGAAGGTGAATCTCGCATTAAGCCGGTGGGGCCGGGCTGACTGCGAGTTGACTGTTGGTACGGGGGTGGTGCTCGTGGCGCTGGTCGATTCCTCGATCAGCTCGTAGGCGATTTGAATCGGTGAGCCCACGAGCGCGGAGAGCATTTCTTCCAGGAGCGAACGATAGTGGTCGTCGACCCAATCGCGAAAGAAGCGGTCGGGCACGCCGAGCGTCAAGAGCCCCTCTTGCAATTGGAGTGGGCGCATACGCACGAGCCAGCTAAGCGCGTAGGTCTTCCCGTCGAGGCGAATCGTCTCGAGCACTTTTTCCCAGAGAGTATAGGCGCTTACTTCAGGGGCAGCCGTCTCAGCGAAAGCTTGCAAAGTCCGCCTCGCAAAAGCAGGAATTTTTTCAAAGCTCGGCTCGGTAACAAACGTCACACAGGGGATCAAGCATCTTTCGCAAACGTCCGGAACCGAAAAAGGATTCAGCGAGGACCTTCGATCGCAAAGCGTCGGCGGTCGATGTCGATTGTGGCCTTGCCCTCGCTACCCCCTAACTCTTGTACGATCCCGATCACGCCTTTTGACTGAATGTCTTTGAACTTACAATCGCTTTTCGCGGCCGAGTACCACCACTGCAGCAGCGCGGCGCGTTGACTTGAACGGACGAACGCGCTATGCGCGGCGCCCCAGTTCCTGGCAGGAGCACACTGGTGCCGAAACGAACTTATCAGCCATCCAAAGTGAGGCGGAACCGAAAGCACGGGTTTCGTCATCGAAACTCGACCCAGGCGGGGCGGGCAGTGCTGAAGAGGCGAAGGGACAAGGGCCGAAAACGTTTGGCCGTATCTGCTCCAAAGAAGTAGGAGTTATGACCGGTGGCGCGATGGCCTGCGCGCCCAAGAATGAGCGCTTTCCGAAGTCGCTGCGTCTGGCCAAGCGATCACAGTTTCTGCGAATCCAACAACATGGGCTTAAAGTCTGGAGTCATCCATTTGTGGTGCTGGTGCTGAGGAACTCAGCCGGTGTCACCCGCATGGGGATTACCGCCTCAAAGAGAGTGGGAAATGCCGTCCAGCGCAGCCGACTGCGCCGCCGCTCCCGCGAGCTCTTTCGAAAAAAGCGGCATCTTTTTCCGAATGGACTAGATCTCCTCTTGATTGCTCAGCCCGCGATGAAAGAAGCGGACTGGGCGTTTCTGAGCCGTGCGTTCGATCAGCTGGGCCAGAAACTAAAAAGGTCCTTCGAATGAGATTTCTTGCGTACCTCTTGGCGGCTCCGGTCCATTTGTACCGGCTCGTTCTTTCGCCGCTGCTGGGGCCGCACTGCCGCTTTTACCCGTCCTGTTCCAGCTACGCGTTGCAAGCGCTTCGGGCGCACGGCCCTTTTCGTGGACTGCTGCTTACGCTCAGCCGGTTGCTGCGATGTCATCCGTGGTCTCCGGGGGGCCTTGATCCCGTACCGCCGGTACCGCTGAGGGCTCTCCAGTAATGGATAGCCAAAAGCGGCAGCTCCTAGCGGTCGGCCTTGTGCTGGTCCTCACGGCCATCTACTGGACGTTTTTTATGCCTACAGCCCCGCGCCAACCTCCGGCACCGATCGCTCCTGTGGCACCGGACGCTGGAACGGGAGTCGTCAGTCCGTTGCCGCCGCCGGTCGCGGCGCCGACCAAAGTTGATGCGGAAGACAACGTACCGGCGCAAGAGGTTGAGCGCGTACGCCCTCAGATCGACTACGTCTTTTCAACGCGCGGTGCTGGGCTTGTGCAGGCGAAGTTGCTCGGCAAGAAAATGCGCGAGCAACTTCAATTGAGTCTTTCAGAGGGTCTTCGGCTTTTAGTAGGCGACAAGATTCCGCCTCCGCCGCAGATGGACATGGCTCGTCCTGTTCGCGACCAGCCGCTACCGCTGAGCATTTCGGTCGAAGGCTCTCAGCCGCTTTCGCCTACGGCTGCTTACTCTCCAGCCGCAGGAGCCCCCGGCGATCCCCAAGTGACGTTTACCACTCAGCGCGGTGGCTGGGAGGTGGTGAAGAAGTTCGAGTTTGTCGACGATGGCCTGGAAGGCACCTACACGATTTCTCTGAAGAATACCTCCTCCCAGGCTGCGAACGGACAGTTGGTAATCAACTACAGTCGCGATGTCGACCCGCGATCCGAAGAGAAGCCAAGCATGTTTGGCGGCGTGGGCAACCTCTCGAGCGCGGCATGCAGCGTTGGCGAGGATTTGCACAAGCTCGAGCCGGACAGTAAGCCGACCGTGGAGTTTCAGGGCTCGCTCAACTTTATTGGAATCGACCAGCAATATTTTTTGGCTGCGCTGTTCCCACTTCGAGGTCCACAGAATGGTCGCTGCGTTTTGACGGTTAGCGCGGGTAGTCGCAGCGTCAGCGCTTACTTGCCTCTTCAAGTTGGCCCGGGCGAGACCTTCACACAGACCTTTGGGTTTTTCATGGGCCCAAAGGATTTCGAGAGACTAAGCACCGTCTCCACCCGATTGGCTAGCGGGACGGCGTCGCCCAGTGCCTACTCACCACAGCTGGAAAAGACGGTGGCCTTCGGCATCTGGGCTTTCATCTGCAAAATCCTGCTCTGGATTTTGAAATTCGCCCATAGCGTGTTTGGCAATTGGGGCGTTGCGATCATTGTCCTCACCGTCGTCGTCAAAATGGTGCTCTTGCCACTTACTCACAAGTCGATGGTCAGTGGCGAAGCGATGAAGAAGCTTCAACCGAAGGTCGAGGAAATTCGAAAAAAGCACGCCGCAGACAAGGAGCGCCAAAACCAGGAAATGATGAAGCTGTATCAGGAGGCGAAGGTAAACCCGCTCGGTGGATGCCTACCGCTGCTGCTTCAGATGCCGGTGTGGTTCGCGCTCTACACGACTCTGCGCAATACCTACGAAATCTATGGAGAACCTTTCATCCCTCCAATCTGGATGGACCTGACGTACAAAGATCCTACCTACTTGCTACCCGCTGCCCTTGGGGTGACGATGATCATCACCCAGCGACTGCAGCCACAGGTTATGGACGCGGCGCAGGCCCGGATCATGACTTACGTGATGCCAATCTTCTTCACCGCGATCATGCTGAACTATCCGGCAGGCTTAACTCTGTACATTTTCACAAACAATCTGCTTTCTATTGGCCAGCAGTATGGTCTGCGTAAGTACCTTGAGAAGAAGGGAAGCTCGAATTCACCGGAGAAGAAAAAATGAGCGACACCGATCCCTCGGCTTCTGCAGAAACGTTCTCTCTGGACGAAAAGCGCGACAAAGCAGTGCAAGTGATTGGCGAAATCCTAAAGCACATGGACCTTCCGGCCGTCTTGGACGCCAAAATCTCCGCGGATGGAGGCATCTCGGTTTCCCTAGAGTTGGTGGGTGAACCACCGGGGGCGACTCCTGGCCGGAGAACTCATGTCACCGATGCGCTGCAGTTTCTCGCGAACAAGATTGTCAATCGCCCGGGAACTGAACGCCGATGGATTTCGTTGGGGATTGGGGGACACCCTGAGCCCAAGCAACGTCAGGAACGCAAGCGGCCGCCAACAAGCACGCCAATCTCGCCCCCCAGCGCACCGAGCCCAGTCTCTCGAAAAGCCGGGGGTGGCAATGGAACGACAGCGGCTCCAATCAGGCGAGAGCCAGAGGACGTAGAGCTGCAGGTTCCCGAGGACGTTCCGCTGACGCAAGCCGCTCGCGAACTCGCCCATCGGTCCAATGTGCTGGGCAGGTTCTACGCGATTACCGGGATGAGCCGCGAGGATCGGGCTCGCGTCCTTCACGCCCTGCGGGGTACACCCGGAATCAGGGTGGCAGTCGAAGGGGAAGGGCGGCAGCGCCGCGTTGTGTTCGTTCCCGAAAAGCCAGCGCCCTTGCCGAAAAGGACCCTGCCCGCAGTTGATGATGAGGAGTGATCCTTTCCATGGCGAAAGGAAAGTCGACAAAAGAAAAACTCTTTGGGGCGGCCGTGCTCAAGATGAGCTTTCGTCTGCGCGGCGACGAGGAGTCTCCAGCTTTTCAGTTTGTTTACCCAGGGGTCCTGAGGGACCTCGAGTTGAACGATGCAGCAGTGGAGAAATACATTGAAGAGAACCGGGATGCCGTTGAGCGAGCAGCCCGCGGCAAGGCCTCGGACTCCGAATGAACGGGAGACCCCACCGGAATCGGGTACGAGCCCAGTAACCTTTACGATTGTGGCTGCTGCTACCGCTCCAGTGCGAGGGGGCGTTGGGATCCTGCGATTGTCAGGACCGGCCTCGCTGCCGGTTTCACGTGCTTTGGCGCTCGACGTGCCGCACACGCCGGCACCTCGTCACGCATATCTCACAAACTTGTCTGACCGGACCGGCGCCCCTTTGGACCAGGGTTTGTTCATCTACTTCCAAGAGCCGCAGTCGTACACCGGCGAGGACGTGGTCGAGCTGCAGACCCATGGAAGCCCTCGGCTGCTGGAAGTGCTTCAACGCGAGTTGCTTTTGGATGCGCGTGTCAGGCTGGCTGATCCGGGCGAGTTTACCAAGCGTGCCTTTCTCAACGGTCGCTTGGATCTCACTCAAGCCGAGGCGGTAGCGGACCTTGTGGCGGCAGAATCAGAAGCTGCGCTACGAGCCGCAGCGCAGCAGGTAAGTGGTGAGCTTTCGCGACGACTGGTGCAAATCCGCGAACCGCTCATTGCGCTCCGGGCAGAGATCGAAGGATTGTTGAATTTCCCCGCCGAGACCGAGGATGAGGAGGTGGATCTCGAATCGACGCTGCGCGATTCATTGGAGAGAGCAAAGTCCTTGCTCGCCGACGCAGATCGGGGGCGCCTGGTCCGAAGAGGCTCACGAGTCGCACTCGTAGGGCCCGTTAACGCGGGCAAGTCCACTCTGTTCAATCGATTGCTCGGCGAAAACCGAGCCCTCGTGGACGCCGACCCCGGCACCACACGGGATATCGTCGAGAGTCGTTTTGAGCTGCAAGGTCTGGCAGTAACGCTTCTGGACACGGCAGGACTTCGACATCAGCCCGGCCGATTGGAGGCGCTGGGAATCGAGCGAACGCGTGAGGCCGCAAGCTCTTCCGATTTGGTCATCCTGGTGATCCCACCGGAGGCCAGCCAACCCGATGTGTTGAAGTGGAGTCATGAGCTGGGCGTTACTTCACCATTGCGGGTGCACAGCAAAAGTGATCTGTCCCAGGACCGAAGCGCAAAAGAAAGGTACGTAAGCGGGTTGACCGGAGAAGGAGTTGACGAACTTCGACGGACGCTCGTTTCCACGCTGATGGGAAGCAGCGTGCCCGGCGCGGTACTTCTGACCAGCGAACGGCATGTAGAGGCCCTCCATCGTTTCGCGGCGCACCTCGAGCGAGCTCTCTCCGCAGTTCATGCCAGCACTTTGGAGGTGGTTTCTGGGGAGCTGGCGATCGCGCTCGACACGTTAGGAGAAGTACTTGGCGAGAACGCCTCTCAAGACGTCCTCGATGCGATTTTTCGGCGCTTCTGCATTGGGAAATGAGAGTGATACGTGGCGAAAGCACGCATCGTGAACTCCACCGTTTTGGATCGCTTACACCTCGGCAGGTCGAGGGCGCTTTTGGGAATCAGCCTTGAACGAACCGAAGCGCGTCGGCTCACTGCGATTTCTGAAAGGACGCATCGCTCGGCAATACGCGTAAAGCAATACGGCTGCTCCCACGAGCGAAGTACCGATCTGAGTCGAATCGCCCGGGCTGGAGTACCACTCGAAGCCCCACGCCAGCTGGCCGGCAATCACTGCACCGGTCATTCCGATTATCAGTCGAGAGAGTACCAACAGGAAGGCAGTTTTCGTGGGCACAGCCATCATCCTGCGCGGCTTGATGTACGTTCCAACTGCTACGCCGGTCGCCAACATCACCGCAAAGTGCATTGCGGTGCCCAGTACCTGCTCGCCCTCGCCCATTCCCTCCGCCCTCGGTCGCGACCACTTTGGCCGAATGTACGAGAACATTGTTCATCAACACGCGTTAGGTCAATTGCGCGCGCAAGCGGCCGTTCCCAGTGGGTTTTAGACCAGCAAGTACGGTTTTGCGGCTCTCGGGAATAGGGTACAGGACTCTCTGTGGACCAGTTCTCAAGCAGCTACGACACAGTGGTAGTGGGCCTAGGCCATGCGGGCTGTGAGGCGGCGCTTGCCTGCACTCGGATGGGCCTCGCAACGCTTGGCGTGACGCTTCGTAAGGATCGCATTGCCGTCATGAGCTGCAACCCCGCAATCGGCGGGACGGCCAAGGGGCACCTCGTGCGAGAGCTTGATGCGCTCGGTGGCGAAATGGGTCGCGTAGCCGACCTGACTGGCATCCACTTCAAAACGCTCAACGAGTCGCGCGGGCCCGCAGTTCGCGCCTCACGCGTGCTTTGTGAACGTGACGCATATGCGGCAGAGATGCATCGTTCTCTCGTGGATCAGTCTGGGCTTTCGATCTGCGAGGCTGAGGTCGTTGAGATTGTTACCGAGGCTGACGCCGTGCATGGCGTGGTGCTGAAGGGAAAAGGCTTTGTCCCTGCAAGGACCGTCATTTTGACGACCGGCACGTTCCTTCAGGCGCTCATGCATGTTGGTGAGAAAAAGGAGATCGGGGGTCGGCTCGGAGATTCAGCCGCGACGGGATTGTCTAAGTGCCTTAAATTACTTGGCTTTGAGCTCGGAAGATTCAAAACCGGTACTCCGCCGCGATTACGTCGCGACTCCATCGATTACGCTCGTTGCGAGCCTCAGCCGGGTGATGAACGGCCAAAGCCGCTGTCCTCACGAACGCTCCAGGCAATCGAAGCCGGGGAACCGTTTCCACGCAAAGCTCAACTTGTTTGCCACATCACGTACACGTCTCCGAAGGCTCACCAAATTATCCGCGACAACCTGCATCGTTCGCCCCTCTATCAAGGTGAGATCGTTGGGCGAGGCCCGAGGTACTGCCCATCCTTCGAGGACAAGGTGGTTCGTTTCTCGAACCGCGATCGCCACCAAGTCTTCCTAGAGCCAGAAGGCGTCGAGAGCGAACTGGTCTATCCAGCAGGGCTCTCAACGAGCATGCCAGCGGATGTGCAACTTGCGGTGTTGCGGTCCATTGACGGACTCGAGGACGTTGAGGTGGTTCGCTACGGGTATGCCGTCGAGTACGACTTTGCGCCGCCAACGCAGCTTCGGCCAACGCTGGAGACTCGCCGAATCGCCGGCCTCTATTTTGCCGGCCAGCTGAATGGCACATCTGGCTATGAAGAAGCGGCCTTCCAGGGCCTACTTGCCGGGATTAACGCCGGGCTCAAAGTGCGCGGGGAGCCCGAGTTAATACTTAAGAGGAACGAAGCGCATGGTGGAGTTTTGATCGACGAACTGGTCACACGAGGAGTTGACGAACCGTTCCGAATGTTCACGTCTCGCTCCGAGCATCGTTTGCGCCTTCGGGAGGGCAATGCCGATTTGCGGCTCACGCATCATGGGCACCGCGTCGGGCTCGTTTCGGGTCGGGCGCTGCTCGCCGCGAGCAGGCGTCGTGAGCTCATCCACCAAGAGATTCAGCGTCTCGAGCAAGCCGGCCTGGCAGCAACACTCCGGCGTCCAGAGAACACGTACTCCAAATCAGCTCCACTCGATCGAGCACGCCCGTGTTTGCCCGACGATGTGACCGACGAGGTTGAAATCGAGATCAAATACGCGGGCTATATCGCGCAGCAAGATCGCGCCGAGGCCCGCCACAAGGACGCTTGGGACGAGTGCCGACTTCCAGAGGCTTTCCCTTTTCATTCGATTCGTGGACTGTCGCGCGAAGTACTTGAAAAGTTGGAGAAGCATCGGCCCTTGACCATCGGGCAAGCCCGGCAAGTTCCGGGCATCACACCCGCGGCTATTTCTTTGCTGCTGATTCACTTGCGGCGCTGGCGGGAGTCACGAGAGGGCGCAAGCCGTCCTCAGAACCTGTCTTGTGGATAAGATGTTGGGAAGCCACAAGCCGTCGCTCGCTACAATAAATTTGACAGTTTAGGTGTTGGCTTCGAGAAGGCGCTGTGGATAAGGCTAAGTCTCTGCAGCTGCTACTTGAGGGCGCGCGCGCAGTCGGAGTGTCACTGTCGCAAGATGCAGCGACCAAACTGCATCTGTTCCGCGAAGAGCTGACGCGTTGGAATCGGAAGGTCAATCTCACCGCGATAACCGGCCCTGCGGAGATTTTGGAAAAACACTTCGTCGATTCGCTCGCAGTCGTTCCCCAGGTTACCGGAGCCACAACCTTGCTCGACATAGGAAGCGGCGGTGGCTTTCCAGGGATTCCGATCAAACTGGCGCTGCCAGATCTGGATGTGACGTTGCTTGAGAGATCGGGCCGTAAGGTTGCCTTTTTGAAGCACGCGTTAGCGACTCTTGAAATGAGCGACAGAATCCGAGCCGTGGAGGGCCGCGCAGAAGGGCAACCGCGAGCTGAGAAGGTTGCGACGGCTGAGGTCGTAATCTCTCGTGCCGTACAAGCGCCGGATGACTGGGTAGCGCTTGGACGGACGTACGTTGCGGAGGGCGGGTGTTTGATCGCGATGCTGGGGTCGAAGGGGGGACCGCCGGAAATGGAAACCATCGCACGCCACTATGGCGGAAAGGTCCAGCTATTCCCGTATCGCTTGCCGTTTTCTGGTGCTCGCCGCGCCTTCGCGGTATTCCGCTTCTGAAATGTTCCACGTGGAACGCTGAGGTCCGGTCACAGGTCAAAGAACTTGGCCACGGAATCGTTGGGTGCGCAGGTATTTGTTGAATCGCCGACCACGGGTGTGGTACCACGCGCCTCCCTTTCGGAAGGCGCACCTTTGCTGAAAGAGACAGTTGTGTCTCGGGTCATTTGCGTTTCGAATCAGAAGGGAGGCGTGGGAAAAACCACCACCGCCATTAACTTGGCGGCGAGCCTCGCGGCATCTGAACGAAAGACCCTGCTCATCGACTTGGATCCTCAAGGCAACGCAGGTAGCGGCGTCGGCCTGACGCCGGATAAGATGCGCGGGACAGTTTACGAGGCCTTGGCCGCAACCAAGTCCTTGCGCGAGCTTATTCACTCGACTGAGCTTCGCTATCTCGATGTAGTTCCGTCGACCGCGGCTCTCATTGGAGCAGAGATTGAGCTGGTGACTGTAGAGCGCCGCGAATACCGGTTGCGGCAAGCGCTTGGTGCTGTCACGGATCTGTACGACTACATTCTTATCGACTGCCCGCCGTCGCTTGGGTTGCTGACGCTCAATGCACTCACCGCAGCCGACTCAGTGATCATTCCGCTCCAATGCGAGTACTACGCCCTTGAAGGCCTCTCGCAGCTTCTTCGTACCATCGAGCTTGTAAAGCAGGGCCTTAATCCTGCGCTGGCGACCGAAGGAATTCTCCTGACCATGTTCGATGGAAGAGCAAACATCGCGCACCAGGTTGCCAAGGAGGTAAGGGAGCACTTTCCCAACTTGGTTTTTGGCGCGGTCATCCCGCGTAATGTGAGATTGTCGGAGTCGCCTAGCTTTGGAAGGCCCGTGCTTCTTTACGACATCAAGTCCAAAGGGTGTGAAAGCTACCTTGCGCTGGGCAATGAGATTATTCGACGCGAGCAGAAGCGCCTGCAGACACAGACATCTGTTGCCTGAGAGGTCACGAACCCGGGCTAACGATGACCATGGATGTCTATGATCAGTAACGAAAAGTCGCAGAAGCCTGCCCTTGGACGAGGACTGGCCGCGCTCATCCCTCAAGCAGCTGGGGTGCCGGTTTCGGGGGAGCTGACAGACCGGTCGATCTTACGATTGCCAATTGACGCAATTCACCAGGACTCGAATCAGCCCCGAAAAGTCTTTAAGGAAGAAGCAATTCGAGAGCTGGCTGACTCGATCCGCGTCCAGGGGCTCATTCAGCCCGTATTGGTTCGAAGGGACGTCGAAGGCTATCGGTTGATCGCCGGAGAACGTCGATGGCGTGCTGCCCAGCTTGCCGGACTTCCCGAGGTGCCCGCGATTGTTCGGGACGTTTCGGATAGCCAGGCTTTTGAAATGGCGCTCGTGGAAAACCTTCAGCGAGCCGACCTAAACCCGATCGAGGAAGCAGAAGGTTATCGGCGCCTGATTGCAGATTACGCATTCACTCAAGAGCAGGTCAGCCAGCGGGTAGGGAAAGATCGATCCTCCGTTGCAAACTCGCTGCGCTTGCTCACACTACCGGAAGAAATCAAAAGTATGCTTGCCGATGAAGCGCTTTCAATGGGGCACGCGCGCGCTCTACTCGGTCTTGGTGATCAGGACCAGATGATCCAGCTTGGGCACAAGATTGTTGCGCAAAACCTGTCGGTGAGAGAGACCGAACAGCTCGTCAAAAAAAAGAAATCGCCCACCCCTGAACCAAGCTCCGAGAAAAAGGCAGCAGTCAATCCGCACGCGCGGCAAGTGGAGGAAGAGCTTCAGCGGGTTCTCGGCACCAGGGTCCGTTTGCTCGACCGATCGGGCAAAGGGGTTTTGGAAATACACTTTTTTTCGTACGAAGATCTGGATCGGCTTGTGAATCAACTACGAAGATAGAGATGGGGCGATGGCGCTTCTGGGAAGAAGAGAGGATCGACCTGGCATGCCTTTACTGAATCGGGAGGACGATGTGGTTGCACGGAGCGGCGAACTCAATGCGCTGTTGGGAAAAGGTAGCGAGTTCGAAGGAAAGCTGACCTTCGAGGGACAAGTCCGAGTTGAGGGAAAATTCAGCGGCCAGATTATGACTAAGGATACGCTGATAATCGGAGAGGGCGCGCGCGTTTCCGCCGAGATCATTGCCGGAACGGTAATCGTGAATGGCTGGCTCGAGGGGAACATCAAGGCTTCACAGCTCATCGAGTTGCATCAGCCCGGGCGGATCAAGGGCAACTTGGAAACGCCTGCTCTGGCCATCGACAAAGGCGTGGTGTTCGAAGGTTCGTGCAAAATGGAGAACATCACGAAGGGCGCCGCAGCGGTGCCGGCCGAGTTGCCTAGAAAATAGAAGCCTGTCTTATGCACCCGCCAGCGATTATGAGCGGGTGCGCGTGTACGAAGTCGGAGTGCGTACCGGCGCGCCGTGCGAATCAGCTAAAACCCTTCGCCACTTTCAACGCAGAGTGCCGGTCGTCACTGACCAAATGAAACAAAGACACCTGCGTCTCAAACTCCAATCGCAAGCGTCTGCGATTAGCAATTGAAGTGCTCGGCAAACCCTGTTCACCGCGCGCTCAACGATCTGTTTGGTCAAATTCGTTTGGCAGGAAAATCTGAGATTACTGTGATCAGCGGCGATGGTCTGTTCATGCAAGCAATCTAAGTTTTGATCATTTGCATTTTACTTATCTGTTAGACAAGAAGTCATGGTCTGGTAACTTATCTAAAAAGGAGCTAATTCAGACTATGTCCGTCGATCAGGCATTTCGAAAAATGATTCGTCGCGAAGTGGAAACGCAACTGCGACCACTCCAGCACGCTGTCACCGAGCTCGGCGTTCTCCGTGCTTTGGCCGAGCGCTTACAACCCATCGCAAACTTCCTCGGTGGTGCTCCTTTTGGTGCTTCACTTGCGCTGCGGCGCAGGCCCGGCCGCCCTCCAGGGTCCGTGAAAGCGAAGGGTCGTCGTGGTCGCAGACCCACCGGTGCGAACGATCGTCCCTGTGCGATCATTGGTTGCGGGCGCTCGAGCCGCACCAAGGGATATTGCGCCGCTCACTATCAGAAATTGCGGATGCTGATTCGAACCAAGCGCCGCCCTGCGGCCTGGTCTGACTACGCTCCTGCCGATAGTGTCAAGGATGTCGTTTTGCCTCGGGGCCGAGCAGCGGTGAAGGCGCTAAGAGCGGCGCGGCAGCGACGGCGAAAGAGGTAGTCCGCCGGCCTAACCAAATCAGCGGCAAGGTGCTAAGGGTCGATTGAAGCGTGCCCGGCGTTGCTGAACGGCCATGAACAAAAGAGAATTTGAGCAGTCAATTCACGTTGATTCGACGGGTATTACCTACGCCGATTACCTGAGGCTCGACCGACTTCTTTCAGCGCAAGAGCCGAGATCGCGGCCGGCACACCACGACGAGCTTCTCTTCATCATCCAGCATCAGACGTCCGAGCTGTGGATGAAGCTAATGATTCACGAGCTGCAATCCGTCCGCGAGCATATCAAAGGCGATCGTCTGGAGCCCTCGTTCAAGATCCTCGCCCGCGTTGGTCAAATTCAGAGAATTCTTTTTGAGCAGTGGAGTGTGTTGGAGACACTTACGCCGAGCGAGTACCTCGCATTTCGTGGCGTGCTTGGCCATGCGAGTGGATTGCAATCTTATCAGTATCGAGCGCTCGAGTTCTTGCTTGGAAATAAGGACGCGCAAATGCTCGGTCTGCATCGACAGGACCCCAAACTTTACGACTGGCTTCGCTCAGTGCTCGAGGCCCCATCAGTCTATGACGAGTTCCTGCGCTACCTCCAGCGCCAAGGTCACGATATCCCGCCGGAGGTCGCTGAGCGCGACTGGTCCCAACCCTACGAGCGCCACCCCGCAGTGGTAAAGGTTTTCAGCCGGATTTACGAGAATACCGATCGCTATTGGGATGAGTATGAGATGTGTGAAAAGCTGGTGGACGTGGAAGAGCGATTTCAACTGTGGCGCTTCAGGCACATGAAGACGGTCCAGCGAATCATTGGGTACAAACAGGGTACCGGCGGAAGCTCCGGAGTGGAGTTTCTTCGAAAGGCTGTCGATCTGACGTTTTTTCCCGAGTTGTGGGACGTTCGAACTGCACTCGGTACTTAGGATGTCATCGCCTCTTGTATTTCGGAAGGCGAGTATCTTCTGTTATCGGATTTTCGATATTGCCGACGAGATCGAGCTGGAAAGCGCTCAAAAGATCCTCTCTGCGGATGCGCGCCGGCTTAGGCTCTCACGCGAGGGCTCCCAGTATCTGGAACTGCCCAACCCTCCTTTGGCAATCGAGTTGGGAAAGAAGAATTTATCGCTGCGGGACAGGCCCTGCGCTGTGGACGCGGTCGCGCGGGTCTTTGACCACGGCGGTGCCTCGGTCATTCTCAAGGTTCCGGTTGCTCCCGGAATCGAAATCGAGCCGCTGATCGCGCTTGCCGACGAGCTCTATGACAGCAAAGCGGTGGACAAGTTGTGCCTGGAATTACTGGAACCCCTGAGACGGGTGCTTGCGCCTGCGATACAGGGCGCACACCTTTGGGATCAAAGCGAGAGCTATACGGTCATTTTCGTCGAGCGAATCGACGGTGATCCGCCCGCCAAAGAGATCGAGGATCGCGTCGAACTGGCGCGTCTTCTACTGGGAGAGGTGGAAAGTCAACCGCTTTCCGAGTACGAGCGCAAGCAAGTCACTCAGCATCGCTTCAGCTACCGTGAAACCGACTTGGTGATAGTCGATTGGAACAGTGCATTCGTCTACGAGCCTTCCGGCAGTTCGGATATTCCCGACATCCTCGAAATCTGCAACGCGCAATTGTTGGAATTCAGATTTTACGACAATTTACTGGATACGAATATTCGGCGGATTTACGCGGAGGTTCAGCGCAAACGTCGTAGCTGGTACTCGATCTTACGAAGTCCTTACAGCCTGCTTGCCCGCCGGGTGCTGGCGATGAACCTGGAGATGTCGGAATTCGTTGAGCGGGTCGAAAACTCGCTCAAGATTATTGCAGATTTCTACCTCGCCAAGGTCTACGAGGCCTCCCTCCGACGGTTGAGAATTCCGGCCTGGCAGGCAAGTGTCACCCGCAAACAGCAGATGCTTGCCCAAGTTTATCAACTCCTCAAGGGTGACGTGGATATCAATCGCTCACTGACTCTGGAATTTACGATTGTCGTTCTTATTGTCACCGAGCTGGTGCTTGGTGTCGTATCCATTTTGTCTCGCTAATCCTGAAAACAGGATAAAGTCCACCGTCAGCCAAACGCCTGCGGAGGTACTCGATGGAATATCGCGGGTATAGTGAAGATGAGCTTGTCTGCAACCGTGCTGCCCTGCTGCTTTACGGCGGAGACGAGATCGATCGGCGCGCCTGGGCGCTGGAGGCGGCTGGCAGCTTTGCCAGCGAGGGACCCTTGGTGGAGGCTCACAGCCTCCCCGAGCTGGAAGCCGCGCTGCAAAGAAACAACGGCGTGGTGTTCGTGCCTGCAGTCTTGGGCGCGGGCTTCGAGGGTCAGTCGCACATTTTGCGCTGCATGCATGAGCGTGAGGAGCGTCCCAAGCTGATTCTTGGCCTCTCTATGAATCCGGACGACGCGCTTTCACAAGGGATCTTGCGGGACGACCTTGCGTATCGACTGAAGCCCGCACGGGTGAACCTGGATGATCCGAGCGTGTTTAGTGCGATCCGGGCACGACGACAGCGGGCAGAGGAAGCGCTCGCGGCGGCCAAAACGCTGGTGCCCTCGGGCTTGCGCCAGACACAGCTGGCGGCGCGGATGAAAAGAAAGCCTGCCCCCAAGCGGGTGTCTCGCGCGAAGCGCGCTGCGAGAAAGAAAAGCTCGAGCAAGGCAAGAAGGAAGACGAAAAAAAAGCGTTAGCAGGCGCTATTCGCCGCGGCTGGCCAGCAACCCGGCATCCCGCAGCAGCAAGTCGACTGAATCGTCTTGCGATGGGTCGTAATAGCCACGGATTCGCATCTTTGCGTCAATCAACACAAAGTGGCTGCCATGCCCGATTGACATCAGATCGTCCGCCGGGGCGGGCTGTTTTCCCATGTAGATTTTCAGGCCCTCATTCAGCGTGCTCTTCAGCTTTTCGGGATCTCCGGTAAGAAAGCTCCACATCCGCGGGCTCACCTTGTTTTGTTTGGCATAGTCCAGCAGCTTGTCTGGCGTATCGTTCTCGGGATCGACTGAAAAAGAGACAATATGAAACCAGGGTCCTAGCCCACGGGCACGGTGCTGAACTTGAAACATTCGCCGGGTGGAGACCGGACAGATTGTCGGACAGCGGGTGAAAATCGCATTCGCAACCCAGACTTTGCCGTCCAGCTCCTTGCTTCCGAAAGATTGTCCGTTTTGGTCTGTGAATTCGAAGACAGGAACTTGGGACAACACTGGAAGGGGCCGCGGAAGGCTCAGTCGAACGGAGCGTG
>WNFF01000583.1_pt2 | contig 27648 bp, 23 predicted proteins | sample 5400441 | NCBI WGS metagenome assembly WNFF01 (sample SAMN13153345, study PRJNA577476) | soil metagenome | isolation source: 120 cm saprolite under Douglas fir tree site 2 hole 3 replicate 1 | place: USA:California | collected 2015-04-18
GTCCAATTCGAAGCCAAGCTCGACCAGGTCGATCTGGCGACGCTCGCCGCCACCGCGAAGATTGCCCCCGCGCAGCACCAGCGGCTGCGTGGTCTTGTTCGCGCGCACCTCGTCGCCACCGGCACGCTGGGGCAGCCGCGCGCCACCTTCTCGCTCGAGGCGCACGGCCTGGGGACCGAGATCATCAAGCAGGTCGACGCGCGGGCCGGCCTGCTCCTCGAGAAGGGCGAGTTGACCCTTGACGGCGACGTCTCGCTGCAGGGCTCGCCGGCGCTGGGGTTCACGGCGCTGGCGCCGTTCGATCTGCTGCGCGCTCTGCGCGAGCCGGGTTACCTGCGCGGGGCGCTGGAGCGGGCGGTCAAGGCCGACGTGGCGGTGACGCGGCTCGAACTGAAGCGGCTGGCCGAGGCGGGGTTCTTGCCGCAGGGGAGCGAGGGCGCGGTCAGCTTGTCGTTGCGGCTGGGCGGCACCCCGTCGCAGCCGACGCTCTCCATGAGCACTGCGGGCGAATCCATCACCTTGGGCCGGCTGCACGGCCTCGGCTTCCAGGGCGAGATGGACATCGCGAGCAGCGTCAAGCTCTCTTTTGGGGCGACGGCGCAGCAGGACGTGGTGGCGCAGCTCGATGCCAAGGCGGCCCTCTCGGGTGGCGAGCTGCTCGAGCTGATCCAGCGCAGGGACGACCCAGCCATCGCGCCGCTGCTCGGCCGCGCGGTCTCGCTGACGCTGGACATCCCCGGGCTGGCCATCGCGCGCGCCTCGCAATGGGCCATGCAGAAGTCCGTGGCCGAGGGAAGGTTGACCGGCCAGGTGGCGCTGAGCGGCACGCCCGCGCGGCCGCGGCTCACGGGCAGGCTGGAGATCAAGGACGTCGCGTCAGAGTCGCGCAAGATGGGCAAAGCCGACCTCTACGTCGACGGCGACCAGAGCGGCGCGCTGCTGCACGTCGGCATCGATCCGCCGGGAGGCGGCAGCTTCCTCGGACACGTGCGGCTCGAGGCCGACCTGGGGGCGCGCGCGTTCCTGCGCCGCGGCGCGATGGCCTTGCTCGACGGGCAGCTCAGCGGCGACGTGCAGGCCAAGCGCCTCGACCTGGCTTTCCTCTCCGGGCTGGCCCCGAACCTGCGCCGCACCGGCGGCAAGCTCGACGGGGCGCTGAAAGTGTCAGGGCTCCTCGGCAAGCCGCTGGCGGAGGGCGACGCGCACCTGCGCTCCGGACTCTTCGACGTGGTGGGGCAGGGCGTGTTCGACGACGTGGGGCTCGACGCGAAGTTCTCGCCCAAGGAGGTGGTGATCGATCGCCTCACCGGCTCGACGGGCGACGGCACCTTCAGCGCCATCGTGGTGGCGTCGCGCCGCCCCGCCGCCGCGGGCGATGCGCCCGACCGCCTCGAGTACACCGGCGAGGTCCACCTCGGCGACAGCGAGTCGGTGCGCGACCGCAAGCGATCCGACGGCAAGCCGCTCCGGGCGGGGCCTGTCCCGGTCCGGCAGGCCGGCGAACAACGCGCCGACGTTTCGGGCGAGCTGGACCTCTTCGGCGACTACGCCGACAGCCTCTTGACCTTGAACGCCAAGATCCCCGACGCGCGCGTGCAGATCCGCCAGCTGTCCAGCAAGAAGCTGCCCGGCCTCGGTCCCCACCCCGAGGTGGTGCTGATCCATCCCGGTGAGCGGCCGCACCCCCCGGGCGTCGAGCCCGAAGAGGCGGCGGCCGCGGAGAGAGCGCGCCAGCAGGCCTCCTTCCGCATGCGCGCGCACCTCGAGGTCGTGCACCTGTACGTGAAGGCGGAGGACTTCGAGTTCCCCGTCGAGAGCAATCTGAACTTCGACTACGACGCGCGCCATCCCGACAAGCCTACCGCCGACGGCGTCGTGCACGTGCCGTCGGGCTCGTTCACGGCGCTCGGGCGCAGGTTCACCATCGTAGACGCGAAGATCACCGAGACGGGCGCCGACCTGGAGGATCCCGAGCTGGACATCAAGGCGCGCTTCAGCAACCCGCAGGCGACGGTGATCATCACCGTCGCGGGGACGGCGAAGGCCCCGGAGGTCGACATGTCGTCCGTCCCGTCGATGGACCAGGACGCCATCGCCTTCTTCCTCGCCACCGGCCGCGTCCAGGGACGCGCGACGCAGATGGGCGGAGGCGTGGACTTGTCGGGCGCGGCCAGCAGCGTGCTGGGGAGCATCCTCTTCGGTCAGGTCCGCAAGGACCTGGCCGACGTGCTGCCGGTGGACGTGCTCACCATCGAGACGGGCTCGACGGGCGCGGCGGAGGCGACCGTGGGCAAGTACATCGGAGACCGCATCTACATCGGCTACCGCCAGAGGTTGACGCCGGCGCCGGCGGAGAACACCACCGAGGGGCACATCGAGTACGAGATCAGCAGGTCGCTGGCGGCGGAGGCGACCATCGGCGACAAGACCCGCGACTTGTCCTTCCTCTTCACCAAGGACTTCTGACTACCCGAAAGTCAGCGGTGACGGATTCGGATCGTCCACCCCAGCTTCACCAGCCCTTTGAGCACGCGGGGAACGCGCTGGAGCAGGTGTGTCGAAGGCGGACGCTTCTCGCGCAGCGTGATGGGAATCTCGCGCACGTCCCGCCCCATCCGCTGCGCCCGGATGACGAACTCGCTGGCGAAGAGATCGCGCTCCACCACGCATGCGCGCGCCACCTCGACCAGGCGGTCGCGCTTGAACGCCTTGAGCCCGTGCGTGTCCGTCCCGCGAAAGCCGGTGACGATGCGCAAGAAGAGCGTGATGACGCGCGTGGCGGCCCGCCGCACGAAGGGCCGCTCGTCGTTCGCGCCCCTCATGGCCTTGGAGCCGACGATGAGATCCGCGCCCTGGTCGAGCAGCGGCAGGGCTCGTTGGTAGAAGCCCACGTCGCAGAGATCGATCTCGTCGCAGACGACGCGCTCGCCCCTCGCCTCGAGGATACCGTGCTTGAGCGCCCTGCCGTAGTTCGGCTCGCTCTCATGCAGATAGCGAAGGCGCGGCAGCGTCAGGGAAAGATTTTGCAAAACTTGCAGAGTGCCGTCGGTCGAGCCGTTCTCGGCGAAGACGATCTCATAGTCCCAGCCCAGCGCGTCGAGCTTGCGGGACAACTCTTCGGCGGCCTCGCGCACGATCCCTGCTTCATTGAAGACGGGGATGACGATCGAGATCATGAGAGCCGGCGCGCCGCCTCGCGCCCCGAGAGGAGCGCGTCCTCCATCGAGCTGTACTCCCAGAGACCGTAGCGGCCCGCCACCTGGACGCCGTGGGCGGCGAGGTGCTGCAGCACGGTCGCGCGCGCCGCCGCGTGCTGGTGGTCGAAGAGCACGTACGCCACCGGGATGGTGCGCGCCCGGGTCAGGCGCACGCGCGCCCGATCGATCAACCCGCACTGCTCGAGGCCGGCCAGCGCCTTCTCGATCAGGTCCGCCTGATCGGCCGGCCCGCGGTGCGAGAACTCGACGGCGAAGCTGCGGCAGCCGCGCGGCGCCAGCGCCGGGTTGACCTCGGACGGCGACCCGATCCGATAAAAGGCAAATTGCTTTTCGGGAAAGTACGCCCACTGGAAACGCTCGCCGCCGGTGTCCTCGGCGCCCACTTCGACCACCGTCACCGAGACGGCCCGCAACTGCGCTGCCGCCTCGCGCACGGCAGCCGGCGCGTCGGTCAGCGCGCGCGCCACCGACGGCAGCGGCGCGGTCAGCACCAGATGGTCCCACGCCAGCTCGTCGCCCGAGGCGAGCCGCAGCTTGCGCGCAGCCAGATCGAGCGCCGCCACGCGCGCCCCGGTGCGGACGATGCCCGGCAAGCCGCGCACCTCGGCGAGAAGGCCCTGCACGAGCGACTCGATGCCGCCCTCGCGCGGGTACCAGAAGGTGGCGTTGTACCCGGCCGCGTCGCGCGCCAGGCCGATGGCTCCGTCGATGACGTCGTCGAGCATCGGACGCGGGATGAAGCGCCCGCCCCACTCCGGCGACAGCTCCTCGCACGGCACGGTGAAGAGCTTTTCGTTGTAGGGAAACATGAAGCGCCGCGCGAATCCCTCGCCGAGATGACGGAGGATGAACTCGGCGGCGTTGCGCAGCGGACTCGACCGCAGCTCCGCGCCGCCCGGCCCCAAGGTCGCGTCGATGAACCCCAGGACGCAGTCGGAGACGGTGCGCGAGGGCAGCCCGTGCAAGTTGAACTGGTAAGGAAAGCGCGTCCAGACCCCTTCGCTATGGATGAGCGCGCGGCGCTGCACCTCGAGCAGATTTCCCGCCAGCCACTTGCGCTGGATGAGCTCGCGCATCTCGGGATCGCGCGCGTGCAGCCAGTGGCCGGTCCAATCGAACGAGAAGCCGCCCACCTGCTCGGTGCGGACCAGTCCGCCCGGGCGATCCTCCGCTTCGAGGACGACGAAGCCCGACCCCAGCTCGCGCGCGCACGACAGCCCAGCGAGGCCGCCCCCGACCACGATGGTCCTTCCGCGCGCCGGCATGGGCACCGCCTCTACCACGAAAACCCACGTCCTTTCCTTGGCGTGAGCTCGGCCGGAATGCTAGCGTGCGAGATGAGTCATGAGCGAGATGCTGTCGGGAAACCTCGAGCAACTCGTCCGCAGACATCCCGCGGGTGCAGTTCTCTTCCGCGAGGGCGACCGCGGCGAGAAGATGTACGTCATCCGCGCCGGCAAGGTGAACATCTGGAAGCGCATCTCGGAGAACGATCTCACGCTGGCGGTGTTGGGGCCGGGCGAGTTCTTCGGCGAGATGGCGCTGCTCGAGGGGCTGCCGCGCAGCGCGGGCGCCACCGTGGTCGAGGACGCCATGCTCATCGAAGTGGAGGCGGCCGCCTTCGAAATGCTGGTGCGCAAGAACAGCGAGATCGCGGTGCGTCTCATGCGGCGGCTCTCGAGCCGCTTGCGCGAGGCCGACCGGCAGATCCAGGCGCTCATGAGCCGCTCCGGCGCCGCGCGCGCTCTCTCGCTCATCCGCACGCTCGCCGAGGCGCCCGACAAGAAGGGCAGGCGCTTTCTGCCCGAGGAGCTGACGCCCGAGGTGGTCACGGCGCGCGTGGGCCTCACCGGCGACGAGGCGCGCCGGGTGCAGCGCAGCTTCGAGCGCAGCGGCCTGCTCTTGCGCAGCGGCGCGCGCTGGGCGCTGGGCCCCGACCAGCTGCTCACCGATTTTCTCCTCTACGTCGAGCTGCAGGAGCAGTACGACCCGCTCAACATCCACCAGCTGGCCGAGTTGGCCGGCCTCAACGACGCGGACGCGCTGGTCATCGCCCGGCGCGTGCTGGAGGCGCGGCTCGCCGACTCGCGCGAGGGATCGCGGCAGCTCACCGACGCGTACAGCACCTACCTCGCCCTCAAGAAGCGCTTCGAGTATTCCGAGGACTGAGTGAAGATCTCCTGCCCAAACTGCTCGGCGGCCTACGAGCTGGACGACGCGCGCGTCCCGCCGGTGGGGCTCTCGATCAAGTGCCCGAAGTGCAAGAAAGCCTTCACCGTCAAAAAGCAGAAGGCGGGTGAGGCGGCCGCCGGGGCGAAGACGGGCGCGGTGCCGCTGCCCGGTCAGGCGGGAGCGACGCCGGCCGCCGCCCCCAGGACCGTGCCGCCGAAGTTCGTTCGGAAACCTGCCGGCGGCGCGGTGCCGCTGCCGGGCCTCGGCGACGGACCGCCGTCGGCCATCGAGCCCGCGCTGCCCCCGCTCGATGCGCCGCAGCGCACCGGCGGCGATGTGCCCGTGCCGCTGCCCGGTCTCGACGATCTGCCGCCGTCACCCGGGATGCCGGCGGCCAAGACAGGCGCCGATCCCTTCGCGAACATCGAGATGGGGGCGCCGCCGTCCGACACGGTGGTCGATGACGACTCGTTCGCCATCGATCTCAAGCCCGAGGACAAGCACAAACCGGCACGTCCGGCCGGGCCGTCGAAGCCGTCTTCCTCGGCGCCCGACGACGGCGGGTTGAACTTCGATTTCGTCGCGGCGCCCCAGCCGCCCAAGAAGCCTGCCGGAACCGCGCCGGGGGCAGGGGCGGAGATGCTCGACTTCGTCGACGAGGAGCCCAAGGCGAAGGAGAAGCCGAAGCGGGGCGCGCCGCCCGTCATCGCCAGGGGCGCCGCAGCGTCCAAGGAAGAGACGCTCTCGCTCGAGGCCGAGCCGAAGGATTCCAGGAAAGCCGAGAAGGAGCGCAGGAAGAAGGAGAACCGTGCGGAGGACGAACGCCGCAAGGCCATCCGCGGGCCGGGCGCCTTCGAGGCGCTCACGCGGCCCTGGGTGGTCGTCGTCGCGGTGCTGGTGGCGGCGCTCGCCGTAGGCGGCGTCCTGGGGTACCGCGCGCGGCTCACGCCGGCCGGCTTGTTCTGGGTGAACAAGTACATGCCCTCGAAGAAGGCCGCCACCGCCGCCGAGGCCAAGGTGATCGCGCGCGGCCTGGAGAAGCTGGGCGAGGGCGACTTCGCCGGCGCGCGCGAAGCAGTGGGGACCGCCGCGCAGCTCCTCGCCGTCCTGCCCGACGACGATGACGTGAAGGCGTTCTTCGTCCTCTCCGCCTCGGAGCTGAAGCTCGCTTACGGCCAACTGGGCGGCGACTGGGACCAGGCGAAGCGCGTGGTCGAGAAGATGAAGAGCAACAAGCTGCCGCAGAACCGCGCCCGCGGCGCGTTCGCGCTGGCCAACGGCGAGTTGGCCAAGGGCAAGCAGCTCCTCGCGCCGCTGGGCGACTCGCCCAACGCGGACCTCGAGTCGGTCTGGCTCTACGCCGAGTCGCTCCTGAGGGCGAACGAGTCGGTCAAGGCGGCGCAGGTGCTGGACAACGCGCTCAAGAAGCAGGCCCCGAGCAAGCTCTTGCTCCAGCGCGGGCTCGTCTCCAAGCAGCAGGGCCAGTTCGCCGACGCGGCCGGCTTCTTCGACAAGGCGCTGCAGAAATCGTCCGACAACGGCCGCGCGCTGGTCGAGCTGTCCGAAGCGACGCTGCGGCAGGGCGACAACAAGCGCACCGGCGAGTTGCTCACCAGGGCGCTCGAAACGGACGTGCGCAAGTCGCTCGACGCCGGCGAGGAAGCGCGCGCCAACATGCTCAAAGGCAAGCTGGCGGCGGCCTCCCACGAGCCGAAAGCGGCAGAGGCGGCCTACGAGCGCGCGGTGGCGATGGACCCCGCGTCGGCGGAGCTCCGCGAGTCGTACGGCGAGTTCCGCCTCTCGCGGCGCGAGTGGGACAAGGCCGCGCGCCAGTTCGACTCGGCCATCACCAGCGGCACCGCCTCGGCGGTCGCTTACGCCGGCGCGGCGCTCGCGTACCTGGGCACCAACCGGCTGCTCGAGGCGGACAAGCGCATCAACGAAGCGGTGCTCAAGGATCCGACCAACCCGCACTATCTGTATCTGCAGGGGCGCGTGGCCGAGGCCATCGGCAAGGCGGAAGAGGCGTTCAAGAGATACGAGGCGGCGCTGCAGAAGAAACCCGACCTGACCGAGGCGCTGGTGGCGGAGGGCATGGTCTTCGCCAGCCGCGCCGAGAAGCCCAAGGCGAAGGAAAAGCTGGAAGCGGCGCTCAAGACACCAGAGGCGGGGCGCACCTCGCTGGAGGAAGAGGGCATCGGCGACCTGGCCCTCGCCATCGGCGACAAGGACGGCGCCAGGGCGGCGTTCAAGCGCGCCTTGCAGAAGGCCCCCGACGATCCGCTCGCGCACTCCGGCATGGGCAGGGCCCTGGCGGCGTCGGGCGACTTGCGCGGCGCGCACAAGGAGCTGGAGACGGCGCGGGCGCAGCTCGACGGCGACGCGCCGCTCGAATACGAGTACGGCTCGCTGCTGCGGCGGATGGGCGAGTCGGACACGGCGCTCGAGTCGCTGCGCAAGTCGGTGAAGATCGACTCGAAGGACCCGCGCTACCGGGCGCGGCTCGGCGCGCTCCTGGTCGAGCGGGGCCAGTATGAAGAGGCCGAGGCGCAGCTCCGCGAGGCGGCGATGATGGATCCCCGCTTCGGCGAAGCGCAGTTCTTCCTCGCGCGCGCGCTGGCGGGGCGCCGCAACCTTTCCGAGGCGATCAGCACCATGAAGAAGGCGGTCGAGATCGACCCCGACAACTCGGACTACCTCTACCACCTGGGTCTCATCTACGAGCAGGGCCAACAAGTTCAGGACGCCGCCGAGTCGTTCCAGAAAGCCATCGGGACCAACCCGAAGCACGCCGACGCGCACGAGCACCTGGGCCGCAACCTCATGGTGGAGAACCGCTTCGACGAGGCGGTGGCGGCGTTCAAGCGCGCGGCCGAGCTGGATCCGCGCCGCGCGCGGCTCTGGGCCGAAGTGGGCGACGCCGAGCAGCAGTCGGGCGACCTGGACAGCGCCATCCGCGACTTCCAGAAGGCGCTGGCGCAGGACGCAAATCTGACGGGCGTGTGGACCAAGCTGGGCATCGCCTACAAGGACAAGGACTGCAAGGGCTGCCGCTCCAAGGCGCTCGACGCGCTCAAGCGCGCCGCGCACGTCGATCCCGCCGACGCCACCGCGCACCACGAGTTGGGCTACATGTACAAGGACGACGGCAGGCGCCGCGAGGCCATCGCCGAGTTCAAGCGGTATCTCGAGCTGCGGCCCGACGCCGGTGACATCTCCTCCGTGCAGGACGACATCTATTACCTGACGGAGGAGACGCGCCGGACGCCGTGATTTTTTCGGTCTCGGTCGATCTCGACGGGCTGGGCTGCTACGCGGCCATTCACGGGCTCGATCTGACGCTCGACGATCGCGCGCTGCGCGCCGTCCCGGAGGTGGCGGTGCAGCGGCTCTGCGAGGCCCTGGGCGAAGTGCGCGGGACGTTCTTCGTCATCGGCCGCGAGGCGGACATCGCGCCGGCGCGGCTGCACGCCGCGGCTGCCGCGGGCCACGAGATCGGGTCGCACTCGCACGAGCACGACTACGCGCTCTCCCGGTGGGAGCGCGCGGAGATCGCGGCCGATCTGGAAAAGGCAGATCGGGCCATCGAGGCGGCGGCGGGGGTGCGGCCGCGCGGTTTTCGCGCGCCTGGGTACACGCTCTCGCCGCAGCTTCTGGAAGCCGTGCGGGGGCGCGGGTACGTCTACGACAGCTCGCTCTTGCCCTCGCCGCCGTACTACGCCGCCAAAGCGGCGGTGATAGCGGCCCGGTTTGGCCGCAGCGCGAGCATCCTCGGCGGCGTGGGCCAGCTCTTCGCCCGCCGCGGGCCGCACCGACTGCTCGGAGTGCGCGAGCTGCCCATCGCCACGCTGCCGCTCCTGCGCGCGCCCCTCATCGGGACCGTCGTGCTCGCAGCGGGCGATGGGATCGCTTCGTGGCTGGCACAGGTCGGCGCGGCGGGCGGGCACTTCAACCTCGAGCTGCATGGCATCGACGCCCTCGACCGGAGCGACGTTCCGCCGCAGATCGCGGCGGTCCAGCCGGGCCTGCGCGCGCCCGCCGCAGAAAAGCTGCGCAGGCTGCGGGCGCTCATCGGCTCGCTGCGGTCGCGGGGCGAGGCCTGCACGCTGCATGAGGCCGCATTGCGCCTGCTCCCCGACTGAGCTACAGCGATCGGTCATGGCGGAGACCCGGGCCCTCGCGAGATACGAGCGCGACAAGCCGCGCGGGCTCTTCGGGCGGCTGCGTGGCGCGATGGAGAAGTGGGCGCTCGTGCAGGGCGGGCCGGAGCTGGAGGCGCGGCTGGCGCGGCTGGTCGCGCCGCAGAACGAGTACGGCGTCGATCCCTTCGGCATGGAGCTGAATTTCACCAGGGCGGCCATCGCCCCGGTGCTCTGGCTCTACAAGAACTGGTTCCGCGTCGAGACCCACGGCATCGAGCAGGTGCCGGCGGGGAAGGTGATGCTCATCGCCAATCACTCCGGCCAGCTGCCCTTCGATGCGCTGATGCTCGGCACGGCCATGCTCGTCGAGGCGGAGCCGCCGCGGGTGGCGCGCGCCATGTTGGAGAAGTGGGCGGTGTCGCTGCCGTTCGTCGCGCCCCTCTACGCCCGCATCGGTCAGGTGGTGGGCACGCCGGAAAACTGCCGGCGCCTCCTGGCCGCGGGTGAGACGATCATGATTTTCCCCGAAGGCGTGCGCGGCTTGAACAAGCTCTACGACAAGAAATACCAGCTGCAGGAATTCGGGCGCGGCTTCATGCGCCTCGCCCTCGAGACGCAGACGCCCATCGTGCCGGTGGCGGTGGTGGGCGCGGAGGAGCAGGCGCCGGGCCTGTTCGATTTCAAGGCGGGGGCCCGGTTGCTCGGGTTCCCCTCGCTGCCCATCACTCCCACGCTGCTACCGCTGCCGCTTCCGGTGAAGTACCACCTCTGGTTCGGCGCGCCGATCCGCTTCACCGGCAGCCCCGACGACGATGACGCCGAGCTGGATGGCAAGGTGCGCGAGGTGAAGGGGCAAATCCAGTCGTTGCTCCAGCACGGCCTCGAAGAGCGGAAGGGGATCTTTTGAAGGACGCGGTCCTCATCACCGGCATCAGCGGCAACCTGGGGCGCGTGCTCGCCAAGCAGCTGCACCGGACCGAGCGCGTCGTCGGGCTCGACCGGCGCGCCTTTCCCGGCGCGCCCAAGGACCTCGAGGTGCACCACCTCGACATCCGCAAGCGCAAGGTGGAGGAGATCTTCCGGCACGGCGAGATGAAGGCGCTCATCCACATGGCCATCATCCATGACCCGCGGCTGCCCCAGGCCGAGCATCACAGCTTCAACGTGCTCGGCACCAAGGCGGTGCTCGAGTACGCCGCCAAGTACGGCGTGAAAAAAGTGGTGGTGCTCAGCTCGGCCAACGTCTACGGGCCGCAGCCCGACAACGACAACTTTCTCACCGAGGAGTCGCCGCTCCTCGGGTCGCAGCGGTTTCCCGAGATCCGCGACCTGGTCGAAGTGGACATGTGGGCGCAGCAGTACATGTGGAAGCAACCCGAGGTGGAGACGGTGATCGTCCGGCCCGTGCACATCATCGGTGCCACCGTGCGCAACGCGCCGGCCAATTATCTGCGCATCGCCCGGCCGTGGACCATCGCGGGGTTCGACCCGATGGTGCAGCTCATCCACGAGGAGGACGTGGGGCGAGCGCTGGCGCAGGCGCTCGAGCCGGGCGTGCGCGGCGTGTACAACGTCGTGGGGCCCGGCGAGCTGCCGCTGAGCGCGGTCCTGGCCGAGCTGGGGCGCAACCCGATCCCCGTGCCGCACCTCATCGCGCGGCCGCTGCTCGAGAAGCTCTTTCAGTATCGACTTGCCGGGTTTCCTTCCAACGAGCTCGACCATTTACAATTCCTTTGCACGGTCGACGGCTCGCGCGCCGAACGCGACCTGGGGTTCCGCTCCAGGTACACGCTGCGCGAGACGATTCGCAGCGTGCTGGGGGAAGTGCCGCCGCGGGTGGAGCGATCGCAGGGCGCGGCATAGATGGACCGCGTCGTTTTTCTCGAGGGGACGGGCGTGCGGCTCGCGGTCTGCAGCGCCGCCGGCGTGGCGCGCGAGGCGTCGGCGCGACACGGGTTGAAGGCCGGCAGCGCGGCGGCGCTCGCGCAGGGCCTGGTCGGATCGTTGCTCGTCGCCGCCACGGAGAAGGCGCGCGTCGACGTGCAGCTCGAATGCGGCGGGCCCCTGCGCGGGCTGCTCGCCGACGCCGACGAGTCGGGAGCGGTGCGCGGGCTGGTGCGCGTCAACGATTTGGACGTCGCTCTTGCGGCCCGCCCCTCGCGTTTCGACGCGCGGCCCATTCTCGCCACGCCGCACGACGAGAAGGCCGGATTGATTTCGATTCTCCGCGCGCGTGAGGGCGAGCAGAGCGCGCACCGCGCGGCGTTCCCTTTCGCGGGGGCGGATCTGGGCGCGGCGCTCACCTTTTTTCTGCGCAACGATCGCGCGCTCGGCGGAGAGCTGGCGCTGGAGGTCCTCGTCTCGGCGGAGGAGCCGCTGGCGGCGGCGGCCGGCGCGCTGCTCTGGGGAGCGAGCGAGGACGACGAGCAGCGCGTGCGTCCGCTCGGCAAGCCCCTGCGGCAGGGCGCGCTGCACCGGGCCCTGGTTCGCTCCGCCGACGCGCACCGGCTCGCGCGCGAGCTGGCACGAGAGCTGGGGATGGGCGACGTGACCGCGACCGCCGAGCTCGAGCCGCGCTTCGCCTGCCGCTGCTCGCGCGAGCGGGTGATCCGCGCCCTGCGCACGCTCGGCGCCGCCGAATTGCGCGACATGGCCGAAAAGGATCGCGGCGCTTCCATCTCCTGCGATTTTTGCGCGGCAAGGTACCAGGTCACCGCCCAAGACCTGCTCCGCCTCGCCGCCGGCTCCTGATCGGGCGGGTAGAGTTGGCTCGGCCTTGTGCGTTTAGGAGCCCCCGGCTGAAGCAGCTTCAGCCGGGGGCTCCAGAAAAGCTGCTGCTAACGCAGTTGAATTCCCCACGCGGCCAAGGTCGCCACGCCAGAACGCCGCGCCGGGAACGAGATTCTAATCGGCTCTATAAACCAAAAACCAACCGCACCCCCTCAAGTGCTGTCGGCGCCGACCAGTTTCTTCAGCTTCTGCACGGCGTGGTGGAAGTTCACCTTCGCGTTCACCTCGGTGATGCCCAGCGTCAGCGCGATCTCCGCGAAGGGCAGGTCGCCGTCGATGCGGAGCAGCAGCACCTCGCGCTGCCGCCGCGGCAGGTGCGCCACCGCCTCGCGCAGCGCCAGCTGCCGCTGCATCATCTCCAGCCGCTCCAGCGCATCGGGGGCGGTCGGCTCGGCCTCGCGCTCGTGCGCGCCCTCGCCGCGGTCGAAGCGGGCCGTATCGCGCAGGTGGTTCTTGGCCAGGTTGACGACGATGCGGAAGAGCCACGACTTGAACGACCCGCCGCGCCAGCCCCCCGCGCGCTCGCTGGCGTTGATGAAGGCGCGCTGGGCCAGGTCCTCGGCGTCGTCCCCGTCGCGTGCGAAGCGGCGCGCGATGGCCAGCACCGGCCGCTGGTACCTGAGCACCAGCGCCGCGAAGGCCTTGTGATCTCCCGCCCGGAACGCCTCGAGCAACTCGGCGTCGCCCGCTGGAACGCTCACAGCCAGCACCCTTAGCGATTGACGCAGGAAAAAGCGAGGGCTAGATCGCCGCCCCATGCTCGATCTGCGCTGGGTGGTGGCGAATCTGGAGGAGACCAGGCGGCGGCTGGCCGCGCGGGGCGTGCACGCGGCGGAGGCGCTCGCGCCCATCGAGCAGCTCGCGCAGGAGCGGCGGCAGCTCATCCAGTCGAGCGAGACGCAGCGCGCCGAGCAGAAGAAAGCCTCCGAGCAGATGCGCACGCTCAAGGGCGAAGAGCAGGCGCGGCTGCGCGCCCGCCTCAAGACGCTTTCAGAGGAAGTGAAGGAGAAGGAGTCGCGGCTCAAGGAAGTCGAAGAGAAGATCGAGGCCGCCCTGCTCAACGTCCCCAACCTTCCGCACCAGAGCGTCCCCAAGGGCGAGGGGCCCGAGCAGAACCAGATCGTGCGCACCTGGGGCGAGAAGCCCGACGTGCCGGGCGCCAAAGAGCACACCGAGATCGGCGAGAAGCTCGGCCTGCTCGACTTCGAGCGCGCGGCCAAGGTGTCGGGGGCGCGCTTCGTCTTTTACAAGGGAGCATTGGCGCGGCTGGAGATGGCGGTGGTGCAGTTCTTCCTCGACAATGCGCGGCAGCGCGGCTACCTCGAGTTGCTCCCGCCTTACCTCGTCAACGCCGATTCGATGCGCGGCACGGGGCAGCTGCCCAAGTTCGAGGAAGACCTCTTCAAGACGACCGCCGGCTACTACCTCATCCCCACCGCCGAAGTGCCGGTGACCAACTACCACCGCGACGAGATCCTCGGCGACTTGCCGCTCAAGTACGCGGCCTTTTCTCCCTGCTTCCGCAGCGAGGCGGGCAACTACGGCAAGGACACCAAGGGCATCGTGCGCCAGCACCAGTTCCACAAGGTGGAGCTGGTGCGCTTCGAGAAGCCCGAGAGCGCGCACGCCGCGCTCGAGCAACTGGTCGAGGACGCGCAGGAGCCGCTCAAGAAGCTCGGCCTCCATCACCGCGTGGTGCTGCTCTCCACCGGCGACATGGGGTTCTCCGCGGAAAAGACCTACGACCTCGAGGTGTGGCTGCCGGGGCAGAACGCGTTTCGCGAGATCAGCTCGTGCTCGACGTTCGGCGACTTCCAGGCGCGGCGCGCGCAGATCCGCTTCCGGCCCGCGCCGGGCGAGAAGCCGCGCCTGGTCGCGACGCTCAACGGCAGCGGGCTGGCGGTGGGGCGCACCGTGGTGGCGATCCTCGAGAACGGCCAGCAGCGCGACGGCAGCGTGCTCCTGCCCGAGGCGATCCGCCCGTACATGGGCGGCATGGAGCGCCTCACTGGCTGAATTCTAACCGGCGCGCGAGATGCTCTCGGCCGGGACCACGTTGTGCACCACGATGCCGCCGTCTCGATCGAGGGAATACAGCGCCACCGAGTGGTACACCTTGAGTTGCAGCAGCGACGATTCGTCCCAGCCGTCGTCCCCGACCGGAGCCAGTGCCGCCACCTCGGCGATCTCGGCGAGCCGGGCGAAGATCAGTTCCGCGATGCGCCCCGGCAGCAGCGCCAGCGCGTTGGCGGCGGCTGGAGTCACGCGAGCACCTTTCGGAGCGGAGGGCAGGCTTCTCATGACACCTCCGTTACCTAGCAATCCAACGGCCACTCTTGGAGCGCGATCTGTCTTGCCGCGAACGGCGAAAGGACGCTTTCTTTCGCGATCGGCGCACAAGGCGCGAATTCCACACAGTCACATTGCCCGCCCGGACCCGAACCTCTGATGGAGTTCGGAAAGAAGTGTTGCCTCGCCGGCCGTGCGATCGGGCGATCCTTCCAAACCGTGGTCGCGGCACGTTCACCGGCGGACGAACGAGGCGGTGAGACGCCAGCGAGTAGACGGAATGCGGCGTGGCCAACCCCCGCGCTGAAACGCATCTGATCGTTACCGGGCGCCCGAACTCGTTCTAGAATGAAGCGCCGCCTCCGACCAAGGGGGGAACGCTATGCTTCTTGCATTCTGTCTTATCAGCGCGGCCGCCGCGGGCCAGAAACCGATCTCCATCGGCGCGGCTTTGCCGCTCAGCGGGCCGGAAGCGAAGAGTGGCGCGCGCGTCCGCGACGGATACGAGTTGGCGATCGAGAACGCCAACCAGGAGGGCGGTGTCGAACTGGCCGGCCGGCGTACGCCCGTGAAGCTCGTCATCACCGACGATCGAAGCGAGGGCGCGACCGACGCGAAGACCGTCGAGGAGTTGGTGCGCGGCGGCGCCGTCGCGATCCTCGGGACGTTCGGCTCTTCGCTGGTCGAGTACGGCAGCGCGGCGGCGGAGAAGCTGCAAGTGCCGTACGTGGCTCCCACCGGCGCGAGCCGGGCCCTCTACCAACGCGGCTTCAAATACCTCTTTGGACTGCAGACGCCCGTGGAGCAGATGGCGAACGCCACGCTGCGCTGGATCGAAGACGAGCAGCAGCGCGGCAAGCTGCCCTCGCCGCTGCGCATCGCGCTGCTCGCCGAGAAGACCCCGCACGGCAAGGAGTACGCCGCGGGAGTGAAGGACTTCGTGGAAAAGACGCCGCGGCGCCGCGGGGCGTACCAGATCGTGCTCGAGGAGTCGTTCGACCTGAACGTGAAGGATGTGAGGCCGTTGCTCGAGCGAGTGAAGGGCGCGCGGGCCGACGTGCTGCTGGTGGACGCGCACCTGCCCGACTATCTCACCTTCCATTCGCAATACGCGAAGATGGACATGTGCCACAAAGTCATCTCGTACGGGGCGCGCGGGCCGGAGCACGAGGCGCGCGAGCAGCTCAAGGCGGCGGTCGACTACGTCTTGTCGGCCGTGTGGTGGAGCGCGCAGATGGGGCGCACCGAGCGCGTCGCCGAGTTCATCGCGAAGTTCGGCGCTCGCTACCGGCGCGAGCCGGAGTGGTATGAAGCGCTGGGGTACGAAGCGGCGCGGACCCTGCTCGAGGCGATGCACAACGCGGGTTCCACCGAGCCGAATGCGGTGCGCAGGGCGCTCGAGCAGCTCAAGATGGAGTCCATCCTGCCTGGCGGGTATCTCGCTTTCCCCGAACAGTACGGGCGGCAGGCTTGGTATCTTTTCCTCGTCCAGCAAAACATGCCCGACGGAACCGCCCCGGTGATTTTCCCGCGCATCGCGGCCGTGAAAGACGGGGTAGCGCCCAATCCCCGCTGCGCCCAAGCGAAAGTAGCGAAGTAACCGGCGGCTGACGGCCGGCGGCCTCCCAACCCGGGGCCGCGCGTCGTATTATGATTTCGAGTCCGATATGCCGGCGAAGAGACAGCTAGCGCGTTTGCCCCTCGGAGAAACCCGGGACCGGCTGTTGGCCCGCATCGCTTTCGAGGCGACCTGGGAGAGGGACCTCGACAGCCAGGCGATGAGATGGGGCGATGGCGTGGAGTCGATCTTCGGCTACGACCGCGCCGAAGTGGTGAACCGCCTCTCCTGGTGGCGCGAGCGCGTCCATCCGGAGGATCTCGAGCGCGCCGAGCAGGCGGCCGTCGAGGCGGTCCGCAGCGGCGGATGGGTCTGGTCGAACGAGTACCGCTTCCGCCGCAAGGACGGCTCCTGGGCCTGGGTGACCGCGCGCGGCGGCATCGAGCGCGACGGCGAGGGACGGGCCGTCCGCGAGGTCGGCGCGATGATCGACATCAGCGCGCTCAAGGAGACCGAGGCGAGGCTGCGGCTCTTCACCGACCAGATCCCCGCCCGGGCCACCGCCACGGATCGGGAACTGCGCGTCGTATGGGACGCGGGCGCGGGATTCCCCGGCAGCCCCTCCGCGGTGGGAAAGACGGTCCCGGAGCTGTTCGCGGATTCCCCAGACCGCGAACGCGTCCTGGAAGGATGCCGCAAGGCGCTGGCCGGCGAGTCGTGCAAGCTGCAGATCGACAACGGGGAGGTGGCCGCGCAGCTACAGCTCGGTCCGATCCGCGATCTGGCCGGAAACGTGATCGGCGTGACGGGCGTAGCGTTCGACGTCACGGAGCGCGCGCGCGCGGAGAGAGCGCTGCGCGAGGCCGAACGCATCATTCTGGCGGCGCAGCGCGTCGGCAAGGTCCGCGCCTGGGAGGAGGACCTGCGGGACGGCACGGTGAAGCTGGCCCCGCGGATCTTGCTCGGCCCTGCGGCGGCGGCCGGAGGAATACAGTTCCAGCAGCGCACGAAAGAGGAGGCCTGGAAGTTGATCCATCCCGACGATTTTCCGCGGCTGATGGAACTGCGCCGGCGCATCATCGAGGAGGGCCTGCCCTTCGAAACCGAGTACCGGATGGTGCGGCCCGATGGGACGGAACGCAACATCCTCGTGCGCGGCGAGTTGGTGCGCAACGCGGCCGGATGGCCCGAGCGGCTCATCGGAGTCTCCCTCGACGTCACCGACCGAGTACGTAGCGAGGAGGAGGTCCGGGCGAGCCAGCGGCTCCTGCAGCGGGTCCTCGACACGCTTCCGGTGGGCGTGGTGGTCGTCGATCGGGCCGGGGACCTGCTCCTCAGCAACCCGGCGTCCAGCCGCATCTGGGGCGGTCTGATCGCCTCCGGGCCGGAGCGGTGGGCGAGGACCAAGGGCCACTGGCACGGCTCCGGGCAACAGATCGGCCCAGGCGAGTGGGGGTCGGAACGCGCGCTGACCAAGGGGGAGACCAGCCTCGGCGAGCTGATCGACATCGAAACCTACGACGGCCGGCGCAGGATCATCGAGAACGCGGCCGCCCCCATCCGCGACGCGCAGGGGTCCATCGTCGGCGCGGTGGTGGTCAACGAGGACGTCACCGAGCGCAAGCGCGCCGAGGAGGAAGTGGCGCGGCGCGTGCGGCAGCAGGCCGCGGTGGCGCAGCTCACCCTCTCGGCCCTGCGCGGCGACGATTTGCAGCCGCTCTTCGACGAAGCGGCCGCGCTGGTGGCGAGCACGCTGCAGATCGACCGCGCCATGCTGCTCGAGTCGGTGCCCGATCGGGGTGAGTTGGTCTTCCGCGCCATCGCCGGGTCCTGGATGCCAGACATCCTGCCGCGCATCACCATTCGGACCGAGCCCGGCATGATGAGCTGGTTCTCGCTGCGTGCCAAGGCGCCGCTGGTGGTCGAAGACCTGGCGGCCGAGACCCGCTTCGTTCCCTGCGACGTGCTGCGCGCGCAAGGCGTGACGAGCGGCATCAACGTGCCCATCCCGGGCCAGGATCGCCCCTTCGGCATCCTCGGGGCGCATTCCACCCGCCCGCGCGCCTTCACCGAGGACGAGGTCAGCTTCGTCTGGTCGGTGAGCAACGTGCTGGCCACCTCCATCGAGCAGAGGCGCGCCGCGGGTGAGCTGCGGGAAAAGCGCGAGCAGCTCCACGCTCTCTCCGGCAAGCTGCTCCAGGCACAGGAGGCCGAGCGGCGGGCGGTGGCGCGCGAGCTGCACGACGATTTCGGCCAGGTCCTCACCGCCATCAGGCTGAATCTCATGCGCAAGGAGCGCGACGAGGCGGAGACCATCTCGCTGGTGGACGGGGCCATCGCGCGGATGCGCGACCTGGCGCACGACCTGCGCCCTCCCATGCTCGACGAGCTGGGGCTGGCCGCTTCCCTGCGCTGGTACGTCGAACGGGAGGCCCGCCGCGCGGGCCTCGAGTTCCATTTCGCCATCGCCCCGCCCGAGCTCCGGCCGCCGCCCGGCGTGGAGACCACCTGCTTCCGCGTGGCGCAGGAAGCGTTCACCAACGTCATCCGCCACGCGCAGGCCCGCCGGGTGGACGTCGAGCTGCGCGTGGAGGGCGGCGAGCTCGAGCTGGTGGTGCACGATGACGGCCGGGGTTTCGACGTGGGCGGGGCGCGCCGCCGCGCCACGCGGGGCAAGAGCCAGGGTCTGCTCAGCATGCAGGAGCGCGTCGCGCTCGCCGGGGGAAAGCTGGAGATCGATTCCGCGCTCGGCCAGGGCACCGCCGTTCGCGCCCGCCTGCCCCTTGGAGGTGCCCGATGATAAGGAGGAGCGATGGCGGCGTACCTGGTCGTGGAAATCGAAGTGAGCGATCCGGGCAAGTACGAGCGCTACAAGGAGTTGGCACCGCCGTCGATCGCGCAGTACGGCGGCCGATACCTGGCTCGCGGTGGCAAAACCGAGACGCTGGAAGGCTCATGGTCGCCGAAGCGGCTGGTCATCCTGGAGTTCCCCTCGATGGATAATGCGCGGGCGTGGTGGGCGTCGAAGGAGTACGCGGAAGCGAAGGGGCTGCGCCAGGCGAGCGCGGCAACGGAAATGGTGCTTCTGGAGGGGCATGCGACGGCCATGGGGTCGAGTCGATAGTGGCTGCGCTGGCCGCCGCCATGGTCCGGAACGGCGTTCAAGGTTCGTCGGGTTTGAACGGTGGCTCCTTGCCGGCAGGGACGCTTTCTTCGGCCATCGCCAGGAGCATGGCCACGGCCACGTAGGTACCGGTCACCGCGGTCAGATCCACCACCTGCTGCTCGCCGAGAATCTGCCTGGCGCGCGCGAAGGTCTCGTCCGAGACCTGATGCTTCGTGGAGAGCTCCATCACGAAATCGTAGACCGCCGCCTCGTCCGCCTTCATGCTCGCCGGGCGCTTCCGCGCCTTGAGATCGGCGACGATCTCCGGGGAGAGCCCCGCCTTGATCGCGAGCGGCGCATGCGCGTACCACTCCACCTGGGAACGCCAGAGCCGCCCGGTGACGAGGATCGCCATCTCGTTCAGGCGCAAGGGGAGCGAGGAATTCCAACGGAGGTAGTAGAGCAAGTCGAACATTCGCTGCCCCAGCACGGGGCTGCGCAGCAGGGGATTGTATGGCCCACCGAGACCGACGCTCGACACCTTCAGGATCTGCTCACCCAGGGGCTTCTGATACACGTTCAGTTGATCGTAGGTCAGCGGCGCGAACCGTGGCGCCCTGGCCGGTGGCGACGCATCAGCCGCCCAGGCCGGGAACGCCGCGAACAGCAAGCCCACCGCCATGCCAGCACAGACGTTTCTCATTGTCTCCTCCTTTGGAGTAAGGGGAAGCACATGATCGCACGTCACTGGAAGGGTTGGACTTCGGCCGAGACCTGCATGCGCAAGCTCGCCCTGTTCGGGCTGCTCCTGCTCGCTCCCAGCGTCCGGGCGGAGCCGGCCGAGATCCGCGTCGCCGAGCAGTACGGCCTCGCCTTCCTTCCGCTCATGATCATGCGCGACCAGCGGCTGGTGGAGAAGCACGCGGCCAAGGCCGGGCTGGGAAGCCTCCGGATAACCTGGTCGAAGCTCGGCGCCATCAACGCCATCAACGATGCGCTGCTCTCCGGGAATCTCGACTTCGCGGCCGGCGGCGTGCCCTCGCTCGTCACCCTCTGGTCGAAGACCAAGGGATCACCCGATGCGGTGCGCGGGGTAGTCGCGCTCGGCGACATCCCCAACGAGCTGATCGTCTCGCGGCCCGAGGTGAAATCCCTCCGCGACCTCGGCCCCCAGGACAAGATCGCCGTCACCGCCGTGAAGATTTCCAACCAGGCGCTCGCGCTGGAGATGGCCGCCGCCCGCGAGTTCGGCGACGCTGCCTGGGAGAAACTCGATCCGCTCACCGTCGGGATGGCCCACCCGGACGCAGCGATCGCACTCCTCTCCGGCACGGGCGGGATCACCGCCCACTTCTCCTCGCCCCCGTTCATGGAGCGCGAGATGGCGAAGCCGCCGCTCCACTCCATCCTCTCCACCTACGACGTGCTCGGTGGCCCGGCGACGCTGAACGTGATCTGGACACGGGCGAGCTTCCACGACGGGAGCCCCAAGGCCTATCGGGCCTTCGTCGATGCGGTGGCGGAGGCCGTCGACATCATCAATCGGGACAAGCGCGCCGCGGCAGCGACCTACAAACGAATGGCGGGCGGCTCCGAGAGCGTGGACGAGATCCTCGCCATGCTCGAGGATCCGCGCATCGTCTTCACCCTGACGCCCCACCGCGTGCTCCGCACCTCCCAGTTCATGCACCGCATTGGCCGCGTCAAGATCCGGCCGGCGAGCTGGAAGGATTTGTTTTTCGAGGACGCCCACGGCCGCGACGGCGGAAGCTGAGGGCGCTGTCAGCGGAGTCGGCGGATCTCGAGGCCTTCCACTCGCATTTGGGCGGGCGTGACGGCGGGAGGAATCCAAGGGACCCGCACGCTGACCTCCCGGACTTCGCCCGCCTCGAGCCGCACCCCCGAGTCCTTCACCTCGAAGCGGTCTGTGGGCCAGACGATCCGATACCCGTGCACCTGGATGCGCCCGGCACTTCGATTTTCGATGGAGATGATCACTATCGAGTAGGGGACGCTTTCGAGAGAGTTCCGCGATCCGCGCACGGTCGCGACGACGTCATTAGGATCGCGCTCCCTCATCCAGCACCCGCGGGCGGCGAGCAGGAACAAGGCCGTCGTCAGGATACCTCGCGGCACTTCAGGCAGTTCTCGTCGCGGTTTCGTCCGCTGCCAGGGGGCCTGCAAATCTGGAATCCTCGGGCGAGGGATCGAGTGAAGCCAGCGCGTCGGGGACGCTCCCGTGCTTCTTGCCCGGAGCAGCGGTGTAGTCGAACGCGAGGATCCCTTCGCCGGCCATGTCCTGGGGTGAGACCTTTAGATTTGCCGCGGCGATGGCATCCCATTTGGCCAGGAGCTCGCTGTCCTTCCATGCGCCGACCGTCGCTGCTCTCTCGCCCAGGTTGTGCGCCCAGAGGCGTTTGCGGAAGCTGGAGACCAGGCCCGCCTCGAACGTCTGGACGTTCAGCTCGCTGTCGAGCTGGAAGCTGCGCACGTTTCCGTTGGCGGAGCCGATGCACATCCACCGGTCGTCGACGAGAACGAACTTCGAGTGCACGGCGCGGTCTCGCATGGTGAAGATGCGCACGCGCGCCGCGCCCAGACCTTTCACGATGGCGTCGAAGGTTTCGAACTGGAGGTAATTGCCATGAGCGGTGACCGCGTTCTCTCCGTCGTCCGCGCCCGCGTTGGCGACCACCACGAGAATCACGACCAACCCGGGGTTGACCTTGCCCTCATCGACGATGAACTTCGCCAGCTCCGCGCTGCGGAAGTACTGGTTTTCCAGATAAATGAAACGGCTGGCGGTGGCGATCCCGCGCCCGTACGCCTCCTGGATGTCGGAGCGCTTGTTGTCATAGGGCGAAAGGATCGCGTCGTCCGAGATGGTCCGCAGCATCTGCACCCGGTGCTGCTTCTTCGCCCCAACCTCGTCCTTGGCAGAAAGCGGCGCCGGGACGAGCGTGCCGAATCCTGACCAGTCGGCGCGATCGGGCGTCCGGGTACTTTTTTGCTCCCGGTTCCAGCGCAGCACGAACTCCTGCTCGAGGTCGCGCGTGATTGGCCCGGTGAGCTTCACGTGCAGATCGTGCCATCCCACCATAAACGGCGCCACGTAGGCCCATTTGGCGGGAGTCTTGCGGGACTCGATGTCGAGGCCACCGCAGAACGCGGTCAGCTCTTCTCCCCGCCGAGCCACCATGAACTTCTGGTGATGGCTGGCGACATTGATGCTCGTTTTGGAGTGCTTGCTGCCCGTCGTTGCCAGCAGGCTCTTGAGCGTCCCGACGTGCGCCGGATGCATGCTGACGAAGTACTTCAAGTTCTTGCGCGCCGCGGCCGGAAGCCCCGACACGAGGGCATCCAGCGGCTTCAGGCTGTCTTGATCCAGCCATTGGTCGAGTCCGCTGACGGGGTCGAAGTCGTTGATCAAGATGCGGACCGTGACGCCCTCCTTCGCCTTGAGGGCGAAGAGCGCGCCCCAGGTCGTCGCGCCCGCCACAGGACCCTTGGTGAGCTGGGTAGCGGGCTCGAAGAACCAGGCGGAGAGATAAACGAAGTCGCCGTTGCCGAGGCTCGCGACCGTTTCCTGCATCCGGTCGAGCGGCTCGGTGTGATCGTCGTCGGGGCCCGTCCCTCCGGAGCTCCGGCCGTTGATCAGCGGCTCGATGACTCCGAGGCGCACCGGCCTGACGTAGGCGAAGTAGTCCGCCACGTCATGGACGGGCAGCCAGGGCGTCGTCACCGTGACCTGGACGTCGCTCTTCACCTCCACGAAGTGGTCGGCGTCAATCTTCCGGGTCGCCGTGAGCTGGTAGACGACCTTGCTGCTGGTGTCCCCGTCGCGGTTGGGAGGCGCGTCGAACTCGATGGTTCCCTTGCCGCTCGCATCAGGAGGGGTGGCAGCGTGCAACAGGTCGACGTGGCCGGGCTCGAGGAAGAGGTCGTCGGCTTGTCCCGACATCTTCCAGTCGATCCTCAGCTTCTTGTTCTCGACGATCTCGCACGCCGCCTTTTGCGGGGCATTCCCGGCGGGCCCCACGAGCAAGGACTCGATATTCGGAAGCGGGCGGACCGGTTTGCCGACCTGGACGATCTGCGGAGTACCCACCGGCACGGCGACGCCGCCGTCCACGTAGACCGTCACCGGGCCACTGCTCGATTGCGGTGCAGAAGAATTTCCCATGCGCTGTCTACGCGGAGCCGGAAGGGCCCTGGCCGCCGCTCTTTGCGCCGGAGGAGCCGTCGCCGACGAGCACGAGGTGAGCGTCGCCTTTCTGATTTCCCGCGTCTTCGCGGATGTAGCCTTGCCCGTCGCTCTCTCCCGTCCGGACGGTGCCGTCCGGCAGCGTGAGCTTGTACGCCCATCCGGCGACTGGCACGCCAGTGGGATCCACGAGCTGCGCCACGACTTGCGCGGCTGGCTTTTGCGGCTGCGGGCTGCCGGACTTCGAAGGCGCGGGGGCAGGGGTCTGGACGGGGATTGTGTACGCACTTCCTCCGCTGGACGCGCCGGTGTTCCCGGGATTGCGATCGCGACGGCTGACGGCCTTGGACTTCTTCGCCGCCATGGCCTGCTGGACCACTATCTGCAGCGCGCGCACGAGGTAACGGCCGAGTCCGGAAGCAGCCGCCGCGCCGTCGTCGATCAGCACGTCGGGCGAGCCCTCGATGATCGGTCCCGTCCCGCCGCAGTGCTTCGCCTTGTCCTGCATGCGCGCCAGCGGCTTGCCATTGACGTAAACGGTCGGGGACCCCTTCGCGATCTGAAAGTTGTTGGGCCCGCAGCAGGCAGCGTGAATGCCGAGGTCGTCGAGACGCGCGGCGGGCTTGGCGTTGACGAAGACGTCGGGCGAACCTGTGACGATGGGCCCGACAGCGGGGTGAGGACACGCCGGACACCCGTGCGCATCGGCAGCTACCTGCGCTTTGTCGCCGAGCCTCGCCGCCCCGGGCATTCGTCATCCACCCCCGAGCATGCTCGCAACCCCGGGTATTCGTCATCCACCCCCGAGCATGCTCGCAACCCCGGGGCACAAGTGTCAAGCGAGCGATCATCGGCCGTGTGGCGGTCTCGCCGTCCTCGACGCCTGGAGGATCGTCAGTTAACCTGCCGGATCGACACAGTTGGAGGAGTGGCCGAGCGGCTGAAGGCGGCGGTCTTGAAAACCGCTGGCCCGCAAGGGCTCGCAGGTTCGAATCCTGCCTCCTCCGCCAATCAGGCACTATCTCACTTTCGTCGAACCGCGGATCTTCTCTAGTAGGTTCGAGACCTCCTTGCGCACCTGCTGCGAGACGGGCAGTTCGCGCGGGGCCTGGCGGCGCGCTGCGCGCAGGCGCGAGAAGATGCGCCAGGCCTCTTTTCCGTCGAGCGGCGCGACGGGGATGAGGTTGAGCAACAGCACGACCAGGTTGCGCCGCGTGAACGCGTCGTACAGATCCGGCGAGGTGCGGACCGCCAGCGCCGCGGCGAGCAGCGCGAGTTGCGCCGCCGGGCCCGCGAGCGCGATGAGCGATCGCCGGAGCGGCGCGACGTCGCCCTCGAGCAGCAGCTCGCCGCCGAGGCCGTGCAGCGCGAAGCCGCGCACGCCCGTCCTGCCCGCGGCAACGGCGTGGCCCAGCAGGTGGACGAGCAGCACCACCAGATACCCGGCGAGCAGCGCCGGCCTTGGCTGGGCCGCGCAGAAGAGGACCGCCCCGAGCAGGAGGCTCCAGTGCAGGCGGAGCGGACCGACCTTCAGCATGGTCCCCTGATTCTAACGCCGATCAGGTCAGCGGACTGCGCGGACTTGTCCCGCGGCGGGGAACGCGTCGGCGAAGGTCTGCACGGTGGTCAGCTCGTCGAAGCGGTGGGCGAATCCCGACTCGGCGCGGAACGCCGCCGCGTCGACCACGATGGGATACTTGATGTGCGCCAGCGCCCCGCTGCTCAATCGGGGCAGGCCGGCGCGCCCGAGCAGGAGCGAGAGCAGCGTCTCGGGCAGGGGCAGCGTGGTGCGCCCTGCCTCGTGCGCGATCACGCTCAGCGGCAACGGTTGCGGCCCGGCAACGTTGTAGACGCCGCGCAGCTTCTTCGCCAGCGCCAGCACGATGGCCTCGGCGGCGTCGTCTTCGTGCATGAAGTGGAAGAGCGGATCGAACCCCAGCACCATGGGCACGAAGCGGCCGCGCAAGAAGCCCGCCAGCGTGCCGTGTCCCGAGGGTCCCAGCGTGTAACAGACGCGCAGCACGGCCGTCGATAATTCCGGCAATCGCCAGAGCGCGTTTGCCGCGTAGAGATCGGCGGCGACCAGATCGGCCAGCTCGGCATAGGAGCCCAATTCTTGTGGAGGCTCGGCCTCGGTGTGGTAGAGCGGCGCGTCGGGGCCCGCGCCGTAGTAGGTGTGGCGGCCGACGAAGACGAGCTGCTCCACGCCGTACGCCGCGCAGTGCTCGAAGACGGCGCGCGTGCCGCCCAGGTTGATGCGGTAGCGCTCCTCCGACGAGACTTGCAGCGCGCTGACGGTGGCCATGTGGACGACCGCCTGGGGACGGCGCTTGCGAAAGACGTCCTCCGCGCCGCGCTTGCGGATGTCCACCGCGTGCAGTTCGATCTCCTTCGGTGCGCCGGGCCAGCCGCGCGCATCGACGCCCATCACCTCGTGGCCGTCGCGCAAGAGGCGCGTCGCCACCTTGCGCGCGAGCAGGCCCGCGATGCCGGGGATGAGCACCCTCATCTGGCGCTCCGGCGCGACTCGCGGCCCTTCTCGATGAGCGCGGCCACGTTGCTCTTCACCTCTTCGACGTAGCGCTGGACGACCTCGTCGTCCTCGGAGCCGGTGCCCTGGAAGAGGAGCGGCGCGCCGTAGTGGACTTCGAGGGGGATGGGCCGCGGCAGGGGCGCGATCCACGGCGTCACGGGGATGTACGGCATCCCGAATAGCTTGCCGATTCGATAAAGATTGGTGACGGTCGGAATGGCGTCGCCGCCGCCGATGAAACCAAAGGGGATGATGGGCGTCTTGGTGCGCAGCGCGAGGCGCACGAAGCCGGTGCCGAAGTCGACCAGCGACCAGCGCTCCTTCCACAGCTTGGCGGTGCCGCGCGCGCCCTCGGGAAAGACGAGCAGCAGCCGGCCGTCTTCGAGCAGCCGCTGCGCGAGATCGGGCAGGCCGGTGAACTGGCCGCAGCGGCTGGCCCACACCGAGGCGAAAGGGAGGCGGTTGATGAACTTCTCCGCCATTCCCTGCGCGAGCCGCGGCGGCTCCATCTCGAAGAAGCAGGAGGCGATGACCATGGCGCCGTCGAGCGCGATGCCGCCCGAGTGGTTTCCCACCAGCATGGCCCGGCCGTTCGGCGGGATGTGCTCGGTGCCGAAGCTGCGCATGTGGAAGTAACGCTTGTAGAGCAGCCCGAGGACGCGGAAGGCGACCGTCAAATGCCACTTGGAGATGCCGTAGGGATCGATCCCACGCGCGTCGAAGGGCAGTTCGAGGCGGTCGACGCGCGCGGCGATGTCGTCGCCGGGCGTCACTGCAGGGTGCAGGTGTTGGCGAGCTGCGCCGGCGTGGCTCCCTGGGGCCGGGCGATGGTGTGGCTCGGCGGCGGCGCGACGCCGCTCTCCACCCAGAGCGCCAGCGCGTCGATGGCCGCGCGCACGCAAGGCAGCATGGGCCGCAAGACGGTGTCGCCGTACGAATCGATGCCCGCGTGATCGTCGTACTGCGGGTCGACGTGGTTTCCGCCTTGCACGAGGTAATAACGGTGGCCCGAAGACTTGCGCGCCCGCGCCACCAACTGCGTATAGATGTCCGAGTCGGTGGCGATGGGCAGCAGCGAATCCTGATCGCCGTGCAGCGTGATGAGCGGCCGCTGGATGTTGCCGGTGTTGGCCACCTCCTGCATGCGCGCCAGGATGGCGGGGTTCTGCGCGATGCGCGCCTGGTAATCGTAGAGCGCGTCGGGATCGCCGGGCGGCACCGTGAGCGCCGGCGGCGAGACGCACGAGGGGCCGGCGCCGAGCGGGTCGGAGCAGGTGTAGCCCGTGTACTCGGGGTCGAACTCGAGGCGGTAGATCTTCTGCGTCAGCCCCCAGTAGATCGACCAGTGATACGGCCAGAGGGGCTGCGACTGCGGGTTGAACCCGACGGCCGCCAGCGCGGCCACCGAGGGCGGCAAGCCCAGCACGTCGCCGGGATAGTTGAGCAGCGCCGTCGGCAGATAGGTGAAGAGGTTGTACCCGGTCGTCGGCGCTTGCGTCTTGATGCCCGGCGGAAGCGTGGGAAGGAAGAGCGTGCCCTCCCAATCGACGCCGCCGTCGTAGAGCTGTTGGTGGCGGAAGTCCGTCTCGATGGCGCGGCGGACCTGGTACCCTCCGTTGGAGATGCCGGCGGCGTA
>WNFF01000588.1_pt1 | contig 27596 bp, 25 predicted proteins | sample 5400441 | NCBI WGS metagenome assembly WNFF01 (sample SAMN13153345, study PRJNA577476) | soil metagenome | isolation source: 120 cm saprolite under Douglas fir tree site 2 hole 3 replicate 1 | place: USA:California | collected 2015-04-18
TGGTCTCCGCGAGCGCTTTTTCCAAGGGCTCGATCCAGGCGGCGTCCTCGCCGCGGGCGGCGCGCACCTCGCGCATGAGCCGAAGATTGCGCGCGGTCGAATCCACCTCCCACGCCGCGCGCGCGCGCGCCAGCGCCTCGGAGAGCTGGTCTTCCGCGTCGGCCTGATCGCGACCGAGGACCGCGAGCTCGAGCAGCGTGGCGTAGTCCCAATAGTCGGCGTTGGTCTTCGCCTTCTGCGCGGCGGCGTAGCGGACGACGGGCAGAATCCTCGCCTGCGCGGGATCGGGCCGGTCCATCATCTCCATCAAGGCGACGGCGTTGACGCCGGGATAGGCGTCGCGCCAATCCGCCTCGAAGCCTTGCAGATAGGTATCGACGGCGCGCTTGAGCAGCGCGCGCGCCTCCGGGCGGCCCTCGTTCCTGGCGCTCTCCCAGCGGTCCTTGTAGATGCGGCCGAGCAGCCCGTTGGTTTCGCTCGAGGGGCCGAACTCGTCGATCACCGCCTTGAGCACCTTCTCCGCCTCCTCGAACCGGCCCTGGCGATTGAGCGCAAAGCCGTGCTGCTCGCGCATCATCTTGGCGCGTTGCAGCGGCAGCGGCATGCGATCGTAGAGCGCGATCATCGCGTCGTAGGCCTTGACGTCGCGCAGCGACAGGAACAGGTCGACCACGATGCCGGTCTCGACCTCGGAGAGATTGGCGAGCCCCGCCTCCGCCGCGATGCTCGCTACCGCCTCGGCGCCCTGCTTCACCGCGGCCGCCAGCCGGGTCTTGTAGCGCTTCGAGTAGTCGACGCTCTTGCGGAAGACGTCGGTCTTGGTGTGGTCGATCTCCCAGCGCGGCAGGTCGTCGACCAGCTGGAACACCGGACTGTCGTCGTGCGGATTGCCGCGCGCCTCCTCGAGCTGCGTCGCGATCGATTGCACGGGGGCCGCGGCCTCGACCGGCTCGCCGGCGCCGTCGGTCTTGTAGGAAATCCCGCGCACCAGCACGATGTCGAACGGCAGCACGGTCCCTTCCCGGAACAGGATGACCGTGCTGCGGGGGCGCAACGCATGGCGAATGCCGAGCTCATAGAAGACGTTGGGATTGGCGCCAGTAATGTCGGCCACGGCGTAGTGGCAGAGCATGAGGCGCTCGAACATCGGCTTGTGGATGGTGCCGCCGATCTTCTCCTCGTCCGCCCGCACCGGCTCGAGGCCCGCCTGCTGCACCGCCGGCACGATCACCTTCTGGTAGATGGAATCGAAATTGGTCACGCGCCCGGCGGCGTCCATCTTGCGGCCAAACGGCATCAGCACGAAGCACAGTGGAGCCGGTTGATCCAAGCCTTCCATGCAGACCACCCTTTGACCTCGGCCCCAGAGCGCGGGCGAAACCGCCTTTCGCCGCGGCCGCCGGGATGGAATAGTAGGAGTTCTGCCGCAACACGCCACCGCAAAGAGGAAGCCCGATGCCCGCCAAGAAAGCCGCGCGCAAGCCCGCGAAGAAGATGCCGCCGCCCCGCGTCCCCATCCTCGCCGAAGCCGAGCTCACGCCCGACCAGCGCGCGCTGCTCGATTCGATCCGCTCCGGGCCGCGCGGCGGCGGCACCACCATCCGCGGTCCGTTCGCGGTGTTCCTGCATGCGCCGGTCTTCGGCGAGCTCGCGCAGAAGCTCGGCGGCCATTGCCGGTTCAAGACCGCGGTGCCGCCGCGACTCTCGGAATTCGCCGTCCTCACCACCGCCAAGCTGTGGCGCGCGCAATACGAATGGTTCGCCCATGTGCCGCAGGCCGAGCGCGCCGGCGTCAAGCCGGAGACGATCCGCGATCTGTACAAGGGACGGGTCCCGAAATCGGCCCCGAAGGACGAGCGCGCGATCTACGATTTCATCCAGGAGCTGTACAAGGGCAAGCGCGTGAGCGACAAGACCTTCGGGCGCGTGCTCGCCGTTCTCGGCGAGCCGGCGACCATCGAGCTCGTCGGCATCCTCGGCTATTACGTGCTGATCTCGATGATCCTCAACGTGTTCCGGATGTCGCCGCCGCACGGCGAGCCGCTGCCGTTCCCGGAATGATCACGCCACCCGGCCGATCGAGCCGGCGGGGGCTTCTTCCGCAGCCGCCGCCTCGGCCGCCGGCGCACGCGGCTTGCCGACGCGCTGGCGCAGCAAGTCGAGGAAACGCTGCTGCGGCATCGGCGGAGCGATCAGGACGCCCTGGCCGAAATCGCAGCCCATCACGATCAGCGACTGCATGTCGGCGGCGCTTTCGATGCCTTCGGCGACCGCGGCGCTGCCGAATCGGTGCGCGAGGTCGATCGCGGTCTGGCAGATGGCGGCGTTGGTGGCGTCGGTCGCGCAGTTCTTGACGAAACTCGAATCGAGCTTGAGCTCGGCGAACGGCAGCCCGCGCAGGCTCGAGAACGAGGAATAGCCGGCGCCGAAGTCGTCGATCGAGATGGTGATTCCGCAGGCGCGCAGCTCGCCGGCGATCTCGTTCGCGAGCGCGATATCGCGTACGATCTGGTCCTCGGTCACTTCGAGGATGAGACCCGGCCAACGCTCGGACGGCGGTCGATGCGTGCGCACGAGCTCGGCGATCGGCAGCCGGGTGAGGACGCCGACCGGGACATTGATCGCCATGTGGAGATTGATGCCGGCCTCGTCGAACATCGACCAGCTGCGCAAGGTCGCGATCAGGGCGTGCTCGGTCAGGCGTGCGACGCTGTCCCCGTCGATGCCGGGCAGGAAGCTGTCCGGCCACATCAATCCGTGTTGCGGATGATGGATGCGGGCGAGCGCCTCGGCGCCCGCCAGGCACTTTCGCCGGAGATCGATCTTGGGCTGATACCAGATTTCGAGCCAGTTGTTCTGCAACGCCTCGTTGATCGAGATGCGCGGCCGCCCTTCCGCGGTCGCCGAATCGACGGACGGACGCAATTCGGCGTCGCCGGGCCGTTCGGCTGCAGACCAACGCCGGCGCTCGTGAGCCGGGTCATGCGGTGCCATCAGGGTCTCTCGCGCGTCACTGGCGACCCTGTTCTATCCCGAACTCCCTTAATCATTGGTGTGATCGGCAAATTTTAGGTAAATATTTACCATAGGCTTGCAGGCCGGCCAGCGGGGACAGCGCCGGAGCCGATTTCGCGTTGATCGGCCTCCACCGGCCGTCTGGCGGTCGGGAGCGTGCGACCGGCGGCGCGGGGTCGCCCGACACACGATGTGGGAAGCAGGGACCGTGTCGCATTGCCATGCTTGCTTGCTGTATTACTGTCCCTGGGTAATCCTTGGGCATGACAGAGGGGTTGACCATGCATCATCGCGCATTCACCGCGTTGGCGGCCGCCGGCCTGATCGCCGGCGGGTGGCTTGTCACCGCAACCCGCGCGCAACAGCCGCCGGCCGGACCGGCGGCGCCGCCCGTCGCTGCCGTTCCACCAACCGGGCCGACCGACCCGAACCTGCGGACCATCCCGCTGCCGAACGGCAAGCGGATGCACCTCTTGCCGGCGACGCTGGAAACCACCCAATGGGGGTGGTTCGACAACGCCCAGCCGCCCGTGCTGCGCGTCAACTCCGGCGACACGGTGGTCATGGAAACGATGATGCACAGTCACAACCAGGTTGTGCCCGGCGTCACCATCGAGCAGATCAAGAAGCTGCGCACCGATCATCCCGGGCGCGGTCCGCACACGGTCACCGGCCCGATTTATATCGAGGGCGCCGAGCCCGGCGACGTGCTGAAGGTGACGATCAACAAGATCGTGCCGCGCGCCTATGGAGTAAATTTCAACGTGCCGGGCATGTTCGGCCAGTTTCCCAAGGACTACCCGGACGGCCAAGTGAAGTACCTTTATCTCGATTGGGACCGCAGAATCTTCGAGTTCCTGCCCGGCGTGGAGATTCCGCTCAAGCCGTTCCCCGGGATTCTCGGCGTCGCGCGCAAGGAGCCCGGACGCTACAGCACCGTGCCGCCAGGCGAGTTCGCCGGCAATCTCGATATCCGGGATTTCGTCGAAGGCACGACGCTCTACGTGCCGGTGTTCGTCCGCGGCGCCCTGCTGTGGTCGGGCGATTCCCACGCCGCCCAGGGCAACGGCGAGGTGAACCTCACCGCGCTCGAGACCGCCTACAAGGAGCTCAACATCACGATCGAGGTGATCAAGGGCCGGCCGCTCGATTTCCCGCGCATCGAGACGCCGAAGTCCTGGATCACGATCGGCCTCGACCAGGATCTCAACAAGGCGTGGGATCAGGCCAAGGCGCAGACCGTCAAGCTCATCGCCGAGCAGCGCAAGGTCTCGCCCGAGCAGGCGGCCACGCTGATGCTCCAGATTTCGGACTGCCGCGTCACGCAGGTGGTCGACGTCAAGAAGGGCATCCACTGTCTCAATCCCAAGAGCCCGTCGGCACGGGAGGACATGGAGCGCCCGACCAAGGAAACGGCGAAATATTTCGTCTCGCACGCCAAGGACGCCGACTTCAACAAAGCCATGGACACGGCGTCGATGGGCATGATCAAGTGGCTGGAAAGCGCCAAGAAGATCTCGCGTCTCGACGCCTACGGGCTCGCCAGCGTCGCGATGGATTGCCGTGTCGGCGCAACCTCGGATGCCGAGAAGAACGTGCACTGCCTGCTCCCGAAGAGCATCTTCGTTGCCAAGCGGTGACGGCAGGGGGCGTTCAACTCGGATGTGGGCGCGCCCGGCGCCGAGCTCGCGCGCGCTCTTCGTTCTCGCCGGCCTGCTCGCTGCGCTGTCCACGGCGCAGACCGCGGACGCGCAAACGCGGCGCATCGTCGCCACGACCAGCGACCTTGCGAGCCTTGCGCGGTCGGTCGCCGGCGAGCATGCGGAGGTCGAGTCGATCATCCCGCCGGAGGCCGATCCGGAAGCGTTCGAGCCGCGACCTTCCGATCTCGCCAAGCTCAGGGATGCCGCGGTCGTCGTGCGCGTCGGGCTCGGCTACGATCACTGGCTCGACAAGCTGTTGCTGCTGCACGGCGACGCCAAGGTCAATCGCCGGGGCGACGGCTACGTCGACGGCTCGGTCGGCATTCCGCTCTTGGAGGTCAAGGGCCGCAGCCTCGACGCGGCCGCCAACGACGGGCACGCCCACGGTCTCGCCAATCCGCATTACTGGCTCGATCCGGCCAACGCCGAGGTGATCACCGGCGGGATTGCCGAAGCGATGGTCCGGATCGCACCGGAATTGACCGAAAAGATCGTCGCCAATCGTGATGAATTCCTCGCCCGGCTCAGGATCCGCCTCGCGGAGTGGGAACGTCTGCTGGCGCCGCAGCGCGGCGCTCGGCTCATCGCCTATCACAATACCTGGCCGTATTTTGCGCGCCGTTTCCGTCTCAACGTCCTGGACGTGATCGAGGCGAAGGAAGGCGTCAGCCCCAGTCCGGCGCGGCTCGCCAAGCTCGCCGCGACGATCCGGGAGCAAAACGTGCGCGTGATCGTTCACGAGCCATTCGAGCCGGACGAGATACCCCGTTTGCTCGCGCGCCGGACCGGCGCCGTCGTCGTGAAGCTCGCGCCGTCGGTCGGCAGCCTGCCGGCGGCCGGCGATTATTTCGCGTTGTTCGACCATGACGTCGGCACGCTCGCGAGCGCGCTGTCCGCCGCCTCGAACTGACCCATGTTCGGGGAGATCCTCGCATTTGCAGCGCTGCCGCTCGCCGCGGCCATCGTCTTCACCGGCATTCACACTTGGTTCGGCCTCCAGGTGCTGCGGCGGAACGTGGTGTTCGCCGATCTCGCGCTCGCGCAGGTGTCTGCGCTCGGAGCGACGGTCGCCGTGGTCGCGGGACACGCCGTTTCGAGCACCGCCGGTTATGCCTACGCGCTCATCTTCACGGCGGCCGGCGCCCTGTTGCTGACCGCAAGCCGCGGCATTGCCCGCAACGTCCGGCAAGAGGCGTTCATCGGCGTTCTCTACGTCGTCGCAACGGCTGCGACCGTGCTGGTCGTCGATCGCTCGCCGCAGGGCGCCGAGCACGTCAAGCGAATGCTGGTGGGGAGCATCCTGTCGGTGAGCGCCGACGAGGTGATGAAGTTCACGGTTCTCTATGGCCTGATCGGAGCTCTCCACTGGGTGGTGCGACGGCAATTGCTGAGGGCGGCCGACGATACCTCCTCCGGTGCCGGCGCCACGGCATTTTGGGACCTCGTCTTCTATTTGTCGTTCGGCGTGGTGGTGACGTCCTCGGTCGGCACCGCCGGCGTATTGCTGGTGTTCTGTTTCCTCATCGTTCCGGCCCTGATCGGCAGCCTGTTCTCCCCGCACATCGGAGCCGCCCTCGCGATCGGCTGGGCCGCCGGCGCCGCCGCGAGCGCGGCCGGAATATTCGGATCCTTCCTGCTCGATGCGCCGACCGGCGCCGTCACCGTGGTGGCGTTCGCGACGGCGCTCGTGCTGGCGGGCGCGGTGCGCGCCTTCATCGCCGCGCCGCCGAGCGAGCGCAACCGCAACCGGCGAACCGCGGCGCGCGCGGGCGGGCTCGTCGCGAGCCTGCTGGTCGCGCTCTCCGGCGCCTGGATCGTCGTGTTTCCTGCCGGCGACAACCCGCTCTTGGCGGCAGTCGAAGCGGCAATGGGACCCGAATATTTCATGCCGCCGCGGGAACGCGCGGATTATCTCGAAGCCGCCACGGTCGCGCATCGTCACCAGGGGGATGTCGACCAGCTCTACGCTCTCGAGCGCGAAACCCGTTGGCAGGGCGACGCGCTCACAGCCGACCAGGTTCGCCGCATCGGGTCGATGCAACAAACCCTGACCGAAATGGGTCGCGGCGAACGATTTGTCATGGATCACCTGCGCACACGCGCGCGCGAGCGCGAGCGCTGGTATCTGGGCGTGCCGCTCGCCGTCCTCGGCTGCATCGGAACCGCGGGCATCGCATGGCGGTCGCGCCGCGCCGCGGTGACTCGCGACGCGTCGACCCATGTGCATGGCGCATAGGGGACCGCGACCGGAATGAACCGGCCGCCGAGCGGGCGGCCACGGTCGACGATGCAAGGCACGCGGCCTCTCCCGCCCGCAAGCACGGCGACGATCAGGCGGAGGCGGGATAGCGGCGGCCGAGCTGGCTCTGTCGAACCATGGACGTGAGAAAACCCGCGCAGCCGACCGGCTCGAAACCGCGGGCGCGGTTCTTCTCCCCGATCAGGAACATGATGCGCTGCCGGTCGATCAGGCGTCGATAGATTTCGGCAAAGGGCAAGGATGCATCCCAGACCTCGTTGGCGCCGCGCCCGATCCCCTTGATGTCGACGATGGAGAAGCCTTCGCCACGCACGAGCTCGTCGGCGGAGGCGAAGCGCAGATCGAAACGGCCATAATGAAATTCGCGCATGCCCTGGGCGATGGCGTCGAGCCGCGCCTCGAGCTTCGGCGTGATGTAGCGTCGCCCGTCGCGATAGCCGTCGCCGGTTCGGACGAGCAACGAGAGAATGCGGCCATGCTGCGCACCGGGCAGCCGCGCATACAGCACCGAGGCTTCGCCCTCGCAGGACACGAACCGTTGCAGGATCAGCTTCTCGCCGGGCGGGAATTGACGCAGATAGTCGCGCAGCGCCGATATGTCGTCGATCCGACATGCGCCGCGGCGGCCGACGTCGGGCGTGGCGACCAGCGGAAACGCGAGCTCCGCCGAGCACAGCGCTTGCCGGGCACGCTCCAGGTCGGTGTAGAGCGTGCGCGGCGCCGCGCTGCGCGTGAGCACGACGAAATCGGCGATCCATCGCCGCGCGGCGACGTCGAGCAAGTGATCGCTTTTCGATTCGTCCCGCAGGGCGCGCAGGGCATCGCGTGGATTGGCGACGGTCGGCAGCGTCAACGAGCGATGGCGCAACCCGAGCCAGATCCAGCTGAGGACGAGCGGCAGGTAGAACAGCGCCGCCGGGATGCGCACCGCGCGATGACCGTCGCGGGTAGCGTCTTGCGCCGACGGTTCGCCCTCTGCCGGAGCGGGTGATTGTTGGAACCCGAAGACTTGCCGACGCACGAACCCGATGGCGGCCAGCACGCACAGCAGGAATGGCCAGGTCCAGAACCCGACCCGACCGTCGAGCGCATCGGCGAAGAACACCGCGATGCAGAGCATGAGCGGCAGATAGAGGGCGGAAACGACCAGGCTCGCCACCGTGAACCGGGCGAGCGGCACCCGGCTCCAGCCGCATGCGACGAAGGCGATGAAGACGACGCCGGGGACGACGCGGCAGAGCGCCACCAGCCCGAACAGATTGCGCTTGGCCGTATCGGCGAAGCTCCTGACCCGGTCGTCGACCGCGAGCCGGGTGAGCCACGGCAAGTGGCGCGCGCCGACGCCGATCCCGTAGAGGACGAAATCGCTCGCCACCATGCCGCCATAGATGCACAGCGCCACCAGACCGACCGGCATGATCTTGTTCACGACCACATAGGCGCCAAAGGTGATGGCGAGGTCGTCGTGCGCGAACGGCAGCACCAACAGGGAAAAAAATTGCGCCAGCCACAAATAGTCGTGGAGGTGCGGCAGTGCTGTCAGACCATCGCTCATGGTCGCTACGCTTGGACGCGCTCTCCCTCGCGGCCCATCGGGCCGGACCATCGCGGCCGCGCACCGGCCGCCCTCCCGCGCTTTGGCGGGTTTTTGTCAGGCTTCTCGGAAAGACGGGTGAATGCGCCCGTCGTTCCCGTAAATTTCCCATAAATTTAGCGCCAAGGCCCCGGATTCCACAAGGAACTTTCGAGGCGGCGAGAAGAATTTTTTGCCCGTCCCTTGCAGTCCGCGGCCCGCCGCAACGCCGCGCGGCAGCCATTCAAGGGTTGCGCTTGAAATCCGGTGCGGACGCGCCGATACGGGCTTAAATTGCGATGTCGAGAGACGCCCGATCGTGACCCCCGACCGTTCCAAGTCGACCGAAGATGACCGGCGGGTCGTGCCGTTCCGGCCGCGAGCCCACTCGGCGCGGGGATCGAGCTGGCGGCAGCCACCCACCCCTCCCGCCGGCGGTTTCGCAAAATACGAGGGCGGCGAGGGCGACGACAATTATCGCCACCGCATGATGATCAATCTCGCGGCCTTGGTGTTCACCATCGCGCTGACCATTGCGGGCGTGTGGCTGGCGATGCAAATCGCGGAATTGCGAAAGAAAGAGGATTGCATCCTGTCCGGCCGGCACAACTGCAATCCGATCGACGTCAATACGCTCAAGCGCTGAGCGGTTCGAGAAAAGCGTGCACCGGATTCCTCCGCCGGAAAAACGCGACCACGCAGCGATGCCGGAGCCGTTTTCCCGCCCCGTCGGCGACGGAAACAGCTCCGGCACTGTCGCGTTCGACGCGTTTCTGCGGCGCTGGGATCGCGCGAGAGGGCTCGGCCCTATTCGCGATTGAGCGTGACTTGCGTGAGCCCGGAGAATCCGAGCGCGCGCGCACCCGCCGGCGTGACATCGATGACGCGGCCGTGCACGAACGGGCCACGATCGTTGATGGTCACGACCACCGAGCGCCCATTTTCCTTGTTGGTCACGCGTACCTTGGTACCGAATGGCAGCGTGGGGTGGGCGGCGGTGAGGGCTTCCGGATCCAGGGTTTGGCCGCTTGCGGTGTCGCTTCCGCTTTCAGTGGAATAGACCGAGGCAACGCCTGACTGATCTTCGGCCGATGCGCTTGTGAGGTGGGAGGAGGAAAGCTGGGTAGCTGCGATTACGAGAGGGGCTAGCACCATTTTACCATTGTTGCGCTGCACTACGCGCCTCCTTTTCGTTGCGGCACGATGCCGTTTGGCCGCCCGCTTCGAGCGCGGCGGGCTGATGTTGCAATGCGGCGAGAAATAGGCAGTGAAACTGCGTTTGTTCCCACGATCCTTGCAACATCAATTGCTTCGCGGTAATCACTTGCCCCCGGTTTCGGTTCCGCACCGCACAAGATCGGCGATCCAATGGAACTCGCGCGGATGCTCCGTTTGCCCGGCTGCGCCGGCGCGCGTATCGTTTGCGATGGAAAGATCGGAGCGCGCCTCGACCGCGCGTGGGAGGACGGGATGACGCAGCTTCGTTGCCGGCCGACGCGGGGCACGCTCGTTGCAATCGTCGCGTCGATGCTGGCGACCGGATCGGCGGCGGTGGCGGACGAATGCAAGAACCGCGGCCAGCTCGACACGCTTTATTGCGACGAGAACAATAATCTCGTCGCCGACGTGCCGACCGACCCGAAGAAATGGAAGGACCCGGGGACGCTGGTCTTTGCCTACACCCCGGTCGAGGATCCGGCGGTCTACCAGAATGCGTTCAAGCCGTTCACCGACTTTCTCGCGCAGTGTACCGGCAGGCGCGTGGTTTATTACCCGGTACAGTCGAATTCAGCCGAGATCGAGGCGATGCGTTCCGGCCGCCTGCACGTCGCGGGCTTCTCGACCGGACCGACCGGATTCGCGGTCAACATGGCCGGTGCGGTGCCGTTCGCGGCCAAGGGCACCGAGAGAGGACCGCACGGCTATCACCTCGTCTCGATCGTGCGAAAGGACAGCCCCTACCAGAAGCTCTCCGATCTCAAGGGCAAGCGCGTCGCGCATACCTCGCCGTCGTCGAACTCGGGGCATCTCGCGCCGCTGGTGCTCTATCCGCCCGAAGGGCTCCGGCCGAACGAGGATTACAAGCCGTTGATGTCGGGCGGGCACGACAAATCGGCACTCGGGGTGGTTTCCGGCGACTACGACATGGCCGGCGTCGCCTCCGACGTATTCGAGCGGATGATCGTGCGCGGGACGCTCAAGGCCGACGACTTTCGCATCATCTTCACGAGCCCGCTGTTCCCGACCTCGTCGTTCGCCCACGCCCACGATCTCAATCCGGATCTCGCCAAGAAGGTCCGCTCCTGCTTCTTCGCTTTCGGCTTTCCGCCGTCGATGCAGAAGGAGTTCAACGGCGACGATCGTTTTTTCCCGATCACCTACAAGGAAACCTGGAGAGTAGTCCGCGAAATCGCCGAGGCGTCGGGGACGCCCTACAACAAGGCGGCCTACGAAGCGGAATCCAAACGCGAGGCGGATGCGCTGGCGAACAAGCAGCAATCCAAGCAGTAGCGCGCTCGAGGCACGCGGGCATGGATGCTTCGGCACTCCCCAATCCGGCGCCGACCGCGGTCGATCGTTCTCTCCTCATCAGGAACTTGTGCAAGGAGTACCGCGCCGGCCGGCCGGTGCTGAAAGGCGTTTCCCTTGCGGTCGCAGGTCGCGGCGTGACCGCGATCATCGGCCCCTCCGGGACCGGGAAATCGACGCTCGTGCGTTGCATCAATCGGCTGGTCGACCCGACCGCCGGCGAGATCCTTTTCCGCGGCCAGGATCTGGCCCGGCTCACGGGCCGCAACCTGCGCGCCGCCCGCCGCCGCATCGGCATGATCTTTCAGGAATACAACCTGGTCGAGCGGCTGTCGGTGATCGAGAACGTGCTGTGCGGCCGGCTCGGCTATGTGGCGGCGTGGCGCGCATGGCTGCGCAAGTTTCCGGACGAGGACATCGAGCGCGCCTTCCAGCTGCTCGATGCGGTGGGGCTGGGCGAGCTTGCGACCCAGCGCGCCGACCGGCTTTCCGGCGGCCAGCGCCAACGGGTCGGCATCGCGCGCGCGCTGATGCAGGAACCCGACCTCGTGCTCGCCGACGAGCCGACCTCCTCGCTCGATCCGAAAACCTCGGTCGAGATCATGGAGCTGATCGCGCGCCGCGCCGGCGAGCGCGACATCCCCGTCATCGTCAACATGCACAACGTGGAGCTTGCGCGCCGCTTCGCCGACCGCATCGTCGGCATGCGCAAGGGCGAGATCGTGTTCGACGGTTCGCCGCAGGCGCTGACGCAGGCGCACCTCCTGCGGATCTACGGCGGCGAGGGGTGGCTGGAGTGATCGCCTCCCCGGCACGGCGCGCCGCCTTCCCGCCGAACTGGCGGGCGCGCATCGCCTTGATCGCGCTCGCGCTCTATGTCGTCTATGCCTGCGGGGTTCTCGACGTCACCTGGGCGCGCTTCGTCGCCGGCTTCGCCCACGGCGCGCATTTCATCGCGCGGATGATTCCGCCCAGCGTCGCCCAGGACAAGCTCGAGCTCCTCTATGGCGGCATGATCGAGAGCCTGCAGATCGCCATCATCGCGACGGTCGTCGGCGTGCTCATCTCGCTGCCGCTCGGGCTCGCTGCCGCGCGCAACCTTTCGCCGCTGCCGGTGGCGTGGACCGCGCGGACGGCGATTGCGCTGTTTCGGGCATTTCACCCCGTGATCGTCGCGATCCTGTTCGTCAAGGCAGTCGGCTTCGGGGCGCTCGCCGGCATGCTGGCATTGATCGTGGCCTCGCTCGGATTTCTGTCCAAGCTCGTCGCCGAGGCGGTCGAGGACATGTCGATGAATCAGGTCGAGGCGGTGCGCGCCACCGGCGCCCCGTTCCTCTCGCTCGTGATCATGGGCGTTCTGCCGCAGGTGATGTCGCGCTTCATCGGCTTTTCCGCCTATCAGCTGGATTCGAACCTGCGCAACTCGGCGCTGGTCGGGCTGGTCGGCGGCGGCGGCATCGGCGCGACCATGTTCACCGCGTTCCAACGCTTCGAGTACGACTTCGTGCTGACCATCGCGCTTTCGGTCATCGCCGTGGTCATGGCCGGCGAGATCGTCTCGGGCTGGATGCGCAGGCTGTTCCAATGAGCGCGGCGAACGGGTCCGCGGGCGCCGAGCCGCGCCGTTGGCGGCGCTTCACGCCGGCCGAGCGCGCGATGCGCGCGGCCTTCTACCTCGCGGTGCTGATCGCCATCGCATGGTCGCTGCGGTCGATCGAGATCATTCCGGAGTTTCTTTACGACGCGCCGCAACAGACCGTCGATCTGTTCGTGCGCATGTGGCCGATCGACTGGGCCTGGTACCCCAAGGTGGTGCACGCCGCGCTGGTCGAGACACTGCATACGGCGACGCTCGGCACGGTTCTCGCGATTGCGATGGCAAGCCCGATCGCGCTGATGGTCGCGCGCAACATCACCCATTCGGTCCTGCTCAACGCGATCGGCCGGTTCGTCCTGGTCGCGACCCGCTCGGTGAACGCGATGATCTGGGCGCTGTTCTTCGTGGCCGTATTCGGCCCCGGCGCGCTCGCCGGCACCATGGCCATCGCCGTGCACTCGATCGGCTTCACCGGCAAATTTCTTTCGGAAGCGATCGAGGAGGCCATGCCCGGCCCGATCGAGGCGCTGACCGCGACCGGGGCGTCCCCGCTCGCGGTCCTGCTCAAGGGCTATTGGCCGCAGGTCAAGCCCGCCTTCCTCTCGATCGCGCTGTTTCGCTGGGACATCAACGTGCGCGAATCCGCGGTGCTTGGCCTCGTCGGCGGCGGCGGTCTCGGCATGGCGCTCGAGACCGCGCTCGCCAATCTCTATTGGGACCAGGCCGGCCTCGTCCTGCTGGTGATCTTCGCGGTGGTGATGGTCACCGAAATCGCGACGGCGTGGATCCGGTCGCGGATCATTTGAGTTGATCGGCCACCTTGGCGACCCCGGCCATGGCGCAATTCTCGTCGCCTTCGGCGCTCGACCCGCTCACGCCGACCGCGCCGATCGTCTCGTTACCGACCTTGATCGGAACGCCGCCGCGCAGCGCGATGACGTCGGCGAGCTCGCGCTGGGCGGCGAGCTCGGGCACCTCGATCGTTCGCTTGGCCCACTCGGCGCTGGTGCGGCCGAACGTTCGCGCCGTATAGGCCTTGCGCCGGGCGAGCTCGAGATTGTGCGGGTTGGCGTTGTCGGCCTGCAGCAATACCCGCAGCCGGCCGGCGCGATCGACTACCGCCACCGATACGCCGCTGCCGTCGTTCTCGCACTGGTCGAGCGCGGCGATCGCGATTGCCAGACCCATGCGCACGCCGACGTCCCGGTGAGTGATGACCTGCGCGCTCGCCGGCGAGGCGCCGATCGCGATGAGACCGGCGGCCAGGATCTGTCGGATGGACATGAACGAAGCTCCTTGGTTGATGACTCAGGTGCCGCGCGAGAGAGATTCCAGGCGTCTGCGGCCCCGGCCTGAGTTCCGCATTATCCCATGGCCGGCGCCCGCGAGCACCAGAGGGGGCGCCCGGGCGGCCTAACGTGCTCAGCGGTCGACAGTTTCTCGCGCAACCGCCGCCATTGAACTTGGCCCTTCACTTCGCTATACGGGCACGCGACCTCTCACTGGGGAGACAGGCCGCTCCGGGGCGATCCGACCCGCAATCGCAAACGTCAGCGCGGTTGCCGAAACGCGTGGCCGATCAGGGATTTACTGATGTCTTCGACCTTTGATACGGTGGCCAATATCATCTCCGAGACGTGCGATATTCCGCGCGACACGATCAAGCCGGAGAGCCACGCTATCAACGATCTCGGCATCGACAGCCTGGATTTTCTCGATATCGCCTTTGCGATCGACAAGGCGTTCGGAATCAAGATGCCGCTCGAGCAGTGGACGCAGGAGGTCAACGACGGCAAGGCGACGACCGAGCAGTATTTCCAGCTGAACAACCTGTGCACCCGCATCGACGAACTTGTCGCTGCCAAGGGCGCGTGACGCGCCCGCATGCGCCTCGAGTATTTTCAGCTCATCGACCGTATCGTCGAACTCGATCTGGCCGGGCAGACCATCCGCACCGAGGCGCGCGTTCCGACCGCATCGACCATTTTCGAGGGGCACTTCCCCGGGCTTCCGCTGATGCCGGGCGTCCTGCTCATCGAGGCGATGGCGCAGACCTCGGGCTGGCTGGTCATCGCCCTGACGAGATTTACCCGCATGCCGTTCTTCGCCGCCCTGAAGGAGGCCAAGCTGCGGTCGTTCGTGACGCCGGGCCAAAGCCTCGCGCTATCGGCCAAGCTGCTGCACGAGGGCTCCGGCTTCGCCGTCACGCAGGCCGATATCCGCTGCGACGGCAAGCGCGTCTGCAACGCCGAGATCACGTTCCGCCTGGTCGAGTTTCCGAACCCCGAGTTCCGCGCCAGCATGGAGAAGATGGCGGCGACCCTCGAATTCCCGATGCGGGCGCTCGACCATGGCTGAAGCGGCGCGCGAAACCTGGATCACCGGGATCGGCATAGTGTCCTGCCTCGGCGAAGGGGCCGACGCGCATTGGCAGGGGCTTTGCGAGCGGCGCGTCCACGTCGACGCCGAGACCTTCGCGCCCTTTCTCGTCCATCCGCTCGCCCGGCTCGACCTCGACAAGCAGATTCCGAAGAAGGGCGACCAGCGCCAGATGGAGCCGTGGCAGCGGATCGGCACCTATGCCGCCGGGCTCGCGCTCGCGGATGCCGGCGTGAAGGGAAATGCCGAGCTGCTCGCGCGCATGGACATGATCGTCGCCGCCGGCGGCGGCGAGCGCGACACTGCGGTCGACAGCGCGATCCTCACCGAGCTTCCCAAGGCGGCGAAGCCCGAATCCTATCTGAACGAACGGCTGATGAGCGACCTGCGTCCGACCCTGTTCCTGGCGCAACTGTCGAATCTTCTCGCCGGCAATATTTCCATCGTTCACGGCGTCACCGGCACGTCGCGCACCTTCATGGGCGAGGAGGCGGCGGGCGTCGACGCGGTTCGCATCGCGCACGCCCGCATCGCCGCCGGCGACAGCGATATTGCGCTGGTCGGCGGCTCGCACAACGCCGAGCGGGAGGACATGCTGCTGGTCTACGAGTTTGGCGACTCCATTCTGCGGGATCGCTTCGCGCCGGTATGGCAGCGCCGACCGCAGGGCGGCCTCGTGTTCGGCTCGCTCGGCGCGTTCCTGGTCATGGAGGATCGCGGTCACGCCGAGGGGCGCGGCGCCAAGCCAATGGCGAGGCTCGGCGCGGTCCTGTCCGAGCGCGCCAAGCCCGGCGCGGGCTTGCAGGCGCTCGTGCGCATGTGGGACGCGCTCGTGCCGAGACTGCAAGGCGGCCGCCATGCGGTGATCTCCGGCGCGACCGGCGTCGAGCCCGCGACCGCGCAAGAGCGGGCGTTCCTCAGCCTGCATGTCGACGTTCCCGTGCGCGCCACCGGCACGCATATCGGCCACGGCCTCGAGCCGCAGTTTCCCATGAACGTGGCCCTCGCCGCACTCGCCTTGCGGCATGGTAAGCTGTTTCCGCCGGGCGATGATTCAGGCGTCGAGCGTCCGATGGAAGGCGCCCTCACGCAGATGCTGGTCACCAGCGTCGGCGTCGTACGCGGCGAGGGCATGGCCCTTCTCGAAGCCGTTCAATGAAGGAGGCAGACATGCCGTCGATGCGCGATAAGAAGGGTCGCCCGATCGTGGTCGCGACCGGCTTGGGCATCGTCACCTCGCTCGGAGTTGGCAAGGCCGAGAACTGGGGGAAGCTCATCGCCGGCGAGTCCGGCATCCACTCGATCACGCGGTTCGCCACCGAGAACCTGAAGACCCGGATCGCGGGAACGGTCGACTTCGTTCCGGTGGAACCGGTGTCGGCGCCTTCGCTCTCCGAGCGGTTCGGGGAGCTCGCCGCCGAGGAGGCGATCGAGCAGTCGGGCATCGGCCGGCGCGGCGACTTTCCCGGCCCGCTCTTCCTGGCGGTCCCGCCGGTGGAGGTCGAATGGCCGCAACGGCGCGCGCTGGCGGCCGCCGCCGGCGGCAACGACGCCGTCACCTACCGCGAATTGCTGCGGGTCTCGTCGCGCGACGAGTTTCGGTCGTTCTATCACCGCTTCAGGTACGACTCGGTCGCCGACTATCTTGCGGAAAAATTCGGCACCAAGGGCTCGCCGATATCGGTCTCGACCGCCTGTGCATCGGGCGCGACGGCGATCCAGCTCGGGGTCGAAGCGATCCGCCGCGGGGAAACCGACGCGGCGCTGGCGATCGGCACCGACGGCTCGGTTAATCCGGAATCCTTGATCCGGTTCTCGCTGCTCTCCGCGCTCTCGACGACGAATGACCCGCCGCAGGCGGCGGCAAGACCGTTCTCCAAGAACCGCGACGGCTTCGTCATGGCGGAGGGAGCCGGCGCCATCGTGCTCGAAAGCCTTGCGGCGGCGACCGCGCGCGGCGCCAGGATTCTCGGCGTCATCGAGGGTTGCGGCGAGATGGCGGATTCCTTCCACCGCACCCGCTCGAGTCCCGACGGCAAGCCGATCATCGGCTGCATCCGCAACGCAATCGCCGACGCCGGCCTTGCTCCCGACGAGATCGACTACGTCAATCCGCACGGCACCGGCACGCCCGAGAACGACAAGATGGAATATCTGGGCATCTCCGCCGTGTTCGGCGAGCGCGCGACCTCGATCCCGGTCTCGTCGAACAAGTCGATGGTCGGGCACACGCTGTCGGCGGCCGGCGCGGTCGAGACCGTCTTCACGCTGCTGACGCTGGAGCATCAGCGGCTGCCGCCGACGATCAATTACAACGTGCCCGATCCGGCGATACCGCTCGACGTCGTGCCCAACGTCGCGCGCGACGCCAAGATGCGACATGCGCTGTCGAACTCGTTCGGCTTCGGCGGCCAGAACGTCTCGCTGGTGATGAGCCGCGAGCCGGCATAGACGCATGCGGGCGCTGACGCTGATCGCCGACCGCCGGCTCGAGCTTGCCGATACCCCCCCGCCCGCGGCTCCCGCGGCGGGCGACGTGCAGATCAGGATCCGGGCGGTGGCGCTCAACCACCTCGATCTCTGGGGCTATCGCGGCATGGCCTTCGCCAAGCGCAAGATGCCGGTCGTGGTCGGCGTCGAGGCCGCGGGCGAGATCGCCGCGGTCGGCCCCGGCGCGTCGGCGTTCAAGCCCGGCGCGCCGGTGGTGATGTATGGGGCATTGACCTGCGGCGGCTGCAAGGCCTGCCGCGAGGGCCGCGACAATCTGTGCGAGAACGCCGGCGGGATCATGGGCTTCCATGTCGACGGCTTCGCCCGCGATCTCGTCAACATACCGGAGCGGCTGGTGATCCCGGTTCCCCGCGGTGTCGCGCTGCGCGACGCCGCCTGCGCGCCGATCGCCTTCGCCACGGTGCAGCACATGCTGTTCGACAATGCCAGGCTCGAGCCCGGCGAGAGCGTGCTGGTGCATGCCGGCGGTTCCGGGATCGGGACCGCCGCGATCAAGATGGCGAAGGCCATCGGCTGCACCGTCATCACCACGGTCGGCGACGACGCTAAGGCGGACAAGGCCAGGGAGCTCGGCGCCGATCACGTGATCAATTACCGCACCGACCGCTTCGAGGGGGTCGTGCGCAAGCTCACCGCCAAGAAGGGCGTCGACGTCGTGTTCGAGCACGTGGGCGCGGAAACCTTCAACGGCTCGCTGCTGTGCCTCAAGCGCGGCGGCCGGCTGGTCACCTGCGGCTCGACCTCCGGGCCGTCGACGACCCTCAACCTGATGCAGCTCTTCCAGCAGCAGTACCGCATCATCGGCTCCTTCGGCGCTTCCATGCGAAACATCCGCGAGAGCCTCGCCAAGATGGCGGATGGACTTCTGCCGGTGATCGATACCGAGGTGCCGCTCACCGAGTTCGAGCGCGGGCTGGCGCGGCTGGAGAGCCGCCAGGTATTCGGAAAGATCGTCGTCGATTTTTGACGGACCGCGGCGAGCACAACCCCATGACATCCTCGAGACGCGTCGCTGCTCGATTTGGCCGACGGCTCAAGGCGGCCGGCGACGCGGCGCTGGGCTGGCTTGCGGTCGGGATGCTGCGGACGGTGCGCGGAATCAGCCGCCGGCACATGGCCGACGTCGCCGGCGGCGTCATGCGCATGCTCGGGCCGCGGCTGAAGGAGCACGGCATCGGCCGCAGCAACCTCGCCGCGGCCTTTCCCGAGAAATCCTCCTCCGAAATCGAAGATATCCTGCGCGGCGTATGGGACAATCTCGGGCGCGTCGCGGCCGAGTTCGCCCACATCGACCGGCTTCGAACGCTCGACCCCGACCCGGCGCAAATCCTCGATCCCGAGATGCAGCGGACGAAAGAGGTCGTCTACACGCTCGACGGCTACGAGCGGTTTCAACGACTGCGGCGCGACGGCAAGCCCGCGCTGATCTTCGCCGCGCATCTCGCCAACTGGGAGCTGCCGGCGCTGATGGCGACCAAGTACGAACTCGACGCCACGGTGCTGTACCGCCGGCCCAACATCGGCGCCGTGAGCGATGCGGTGATCGAGATTCGCAAAGGCAGCATGGGTACGCTGATCCCGACCGGTCTCGATGCGCCGCTCAAGCTCATGCGCGTGCTCGAGGCCGGCGGCCACGTCGCCATGCTGGTCGATCAACATTACGTCAACGGCGTCGACGTGACCTTCTTCGGCCGCCGCTGCAAGGCCAACCCCTTCATTGCGCGCCTTGCACGCCACGTCGAGTGCCCGATCCACGGCACGCGCGTGGTGCGCCTGCCCGATCGACATCGCTTCCGCATCGACATGACGGAAGCGATCGAGCCGTCCCGCGATGCCGACGGCAAGGTCGACATCGAGGGTACCATGCAGGTCATCACCTCGGTGGTCGAAGGCTGGGTGCGCGAGCATCCCGAGCAATGGCTCTGGGTGCACCGACGCTGGCGGTGAACCGCGAGACGCCCGTGCTCACCGTCCGGTCTTGATCCGGGTCCACAGCCGGTTCATCAGCCGCTCGGTCTTCGGATCGTGCGCGTCGATGGTGTAGAGCCGATCCATCATCGCCGCATCGGGATAGATGGTCCTGTCGTCGAGGATCGCCTTGTCGATGAATTTCTGGCTCGCCAGATTGCCGTTGGCGTAGGAGATGAAGTTCGAGTTCCTGGCCGCGACCTCGGGCTTCTGCAGAAAATTGATGAATTCGTGCGCCTCGGCGACGTTTCTGGCGTCGCGCGGGATCGCGAGGTTGTCGAACCACAATTGCGCCCCTTCCTTCGGAACGACGTATGCGATCGCCACGCCGTTCCTGGCCTCGGCCGCCCGCTTTTGCGACTGCTTGACGTCGCCGGAGAACCCCACCACGAGGCAGATTTCGCCGGACGCGAGCGCGTTGAGATATTCGGAGGAGTGGAACTTGCGCACCGACGGCCTGATCTTCGTCATGAGATCGGCGGCCTTCTGCAGATCCGCCTCCTTCGTGGCGTTGGGATCGAGGCCGAGATAGCTCAACGCCGCCGGCAGGATGTCGTCGGCGGAATCGAGCATGTGCACGCCGCAGGCCTTGAACTTCGCCAGGTTCTCCGGCTTGAAGACGATGTCCCAGCTGTCGATCCGGGCATCGGCGCCGAGAACGTCGCGCGCCTTCGCGGCGTTGAAGCCGATGCCGGTGGTGCCCCACATGTAGTTGACGGCAAACTGGTTGCCGGGATCGTATTTCTCCAATCGCCCGGTGATCTCGGGCCAGAGATTGGCGAGGTTCTGCAGCTTGCCCTTGTCGAGCTTCTGGAACACGCCGGCCTTGATCTGCCGTTCGAGGAAATAGGCAGTCGGCACCACGAGATCGTAGCCGGATTTGCCGGCGAGCAGCTTGGTCTCCAGCGTATCGTTCGAATCGAAGGTGTCGTAGCGGACCGTGATGCCGGTCTCCCTGCTGAAATCCTCGACGATCCCGGGCGCGATATAGTCCGACCAGTTGTAGACGTTGACGATGCGGTCCTTCTTCACCTGCGCGGCTGCCGGCATGACGGCCACGGCCGCCAGCAGGGCAAGGCACATCGATCGATGCATAGCCACCCCCAGGATGCTTCGTAGGATGCGCTGAGCGCCGGCGAAACCCATCAATCCTTCCCGACCGCGTCGCTGCGATGGGTTTTGCTTCGCTCGACCCATCCCACGGTCCAACGCCGACTAGCTCTCGGTCGGCAGGCCGAGCGCCTTCCAGGCTTTCATGCCGCCGCCGAGATGGGCATCGTAAGGGAGCCCGGCGGCCTGGGCGATCAGCGAAGCTGTGACCGACCGATTGCCGGAGCGGCAAGCGAACACCACCTGGCGGCCTTGCGGATCGGGGATGGCAGCCGGATCGAAGGCCGACATCGGGAGGTAGAAAGCCTCCGGATAACGCTCGACCTCGGTTTCGTTCGGCTCGCGAACGTCGACCAGCAGGACCTTGCCTTCGGCGAGACCCCGCGCCACCTCTTCCGGATCCAGATCGTGCACGTTCTCTCGGCCAAGCTGAGCGGACATTGGTATTGCTCCTTCGTTCGACGACGCCTTGCGGCGAAGCGGCGAACCCGGAAACCGGGTCAAGCGCGAAAGCGCTGGGCGGCTCCCCGCCGCAAAACACCAGTCGCGCGTCGCAGGCTTGGAATCAAGGGGGCGCTCCCGCCGCATCCTTAGCACCGGCCGAAACGCCCTCAAATCGTCACCTGGGTGCCCACCTCGACGACCCGGCCGGTCGGAATCTGGAAATAGTCGGTGGCGTCGTTGGCAACCCGCGTGAGCATGATGAACAGGCGATCCTGCCAGCGCGGCATGCCGGAGCGGGCGGCGGGCTTGAGCGAGCGCCGCGACAGAAAGAACGAGGTCGACATGATGTCGAACTGCCAGCCGTGCTTACGGGCGATGGCGAGCGCCCTCGGCACGTTGGGAGTCTCCATGAAGCCGAAGCGCATGACCACGCGGCTGAAGGTCTCACCGACCCGCTCGATGCGCACGCGCTCGGCCGGATCGACCCGCGGCCGGTTCGCCGTCTCCACCGTCAAGATGACGTTCTGCTCGTGCAGCACCTTGTAGTGCTTGAGGCTGTGCATGAGCGCGGTCGGCGCCGAACCGGGCGTGCTGGTGAGAAACACGGCGGTGCCGGGCACCCGCGCCGGCGGCTTCTTCTCGAGCATGCGCACGAGCTCCTCCAGCGAAATCTCCTGGCGCCGGGTCTTCTCGACCAGCAGGCGGCTGCCGCGCCGCCAGGTATACATCACCGCGATCACTACGCCGCCGAACGCGAGCGGAACCCAGCCGCCCTCGACCACCTTGAGCAGATTGGCGCCAAGGAAAGTGAGGTCGATCAGCAGGAACGGACCGATGAGCGCGGCCGCGGCCACCGGCGACCAGCGCCAATCCCTATGGAAGACGATGAAGGCCATCATCGCGGTCACCACCATGGTGCCGCTGACCGCGATGCCGTAGGCGGAGGCGAGCGCGCTCGAGGAGCGGAACAGCGCCACCAGCATCAGCACGCCGAGGAGCAGCACGAGATTGACCCGCGGCACGTAGATCTGCCCGAACAGCGCCTGCGAGGTGTGTCGGATCTCGAGGCGCGGCAACAGCCCGAGCTGGATCGCCTGCCGGGTCAGCGAATAGGCCCCGGTGATCACCGCCTGGCTGGCGATCACGGTCGCCGCCGTGGCGAGGGCGACCATCGGCAGCAGCGCCCAATCGGGATAGAGCAGAAAGAACGGGTTCTCGATCGTCTTCGGATCGGCGAGCACCAGCGCGCCCTGCCCGAGATAGTTGATCGTAAGCGCCGGCAGCGCGACCGCGAGCCAGGCGGTGCGGATCGGTCCGCGTCCGAAATGTCCGAGATCGGCGTAGAGCGCCTCCGAGCCGGTGACCGCCAGGAACACGGCACCAAGCGTGACGAGGCCGATCATGCCGTGGCTCGCGAGAAAGCCCACCCCGTGAACGGGGTTGAAGGCGAGCAGCACCGCGGGGCTTTGCGCGACGTGCCATAAGCCGGCAATGGCGATGACCAGGAACCAGATCAGCATGACCGGGCCGAAGAACGCGGCGACGTGGGCGGTGCCGCGCGACTGCACCGCAAACAGCGCGAGCAGGATCACCACGGTCAGCGGAACCACATAGGGATCGAATGCCGGGGTTGCGACCTTCAGGCCTTCGACCGCCGACAACACCGACAGCGCCGGCGTGATGAGCGCGTCGCCGTAGAACAGCGCGCCGCTGATGATGCCGAGCAGGATGACGGCGAAGCCGCGCTTGCCGACTGCGCGATAAGCGAGCGCCATCAGCGCCAGCGTGCCGCCTTCGCCGTTGTTGTCCGCGCGCAGCAGGATCAGCACGTATTTCAGGGTGACGATGACGATGAGCGCCCACACGATCAGCGACAGGATGCCGAGAACGACCGGCTCGCTCGCCGCATTGCCCGGCCCGACCGCCGCCGCCACCGACTCGCGGAACGCGTAGAGGGGGCTCGTGCCGATGTCGCCGTAGACGACCCCGATGCTGCCGACGGTCAGCGCCCAGAAGCCGCTCGCGGATGGCGTTTTATCGCTGTCGGCGGTCGCAACGACCCCGTGATGGGGAGCGGCAACAAGGGAGGGCATGGGTGCTCGCTCAGAAATGCTGCAGTGCAATATAAGCACCGGTGGCGCTTATAACAGGGGCAACTTGAGTCCGTCCGTTTTGAAGCTCCGTGCTGGACGCTGGGCAGACCAGCAGGAAACGCAACCATCGACATACCTGGAAAGCCGAAGACTGTCCGGTATTTTTCGGTGGGTTGGACGTCGTCCGGGCGTCGCCGGCATCACACGGTGACCTGGGTGCCGACCTCGACCACGCGTCCGGTCGGGATTTGAAAGAAGTCGGTGGCGTCGCTCGCCGACTTGGCCAACCCGATGAACAATCGGTCCTGCCAGCGCGGCATGCCGGAACGCGCGGCCGGCCTGAGCGAGCGGCGCGACAGGAAGAACGACGTCGACATGATGTCGAAATGCCAGCCGTGCTTGCGCGCGACGGCGAGCGCCTTCGGCACGTTGGGCGATTCCATATAGCCGAACTTCAGCGCCACCAGGCTGAAGCGGGGCGACAGCGTGGTGATCTTCACCCGCTCGTCGTCGGTCACCCTCGGCGTGTCCGTGGTGATGATGGTCAAGACGACGTTGTGCTCGTGCAGCACCTTGTTGTGCTTCAGATTGTGCAGCAAAGCGGTCGGCGCCGAATCGGGCGTGCTGGTGAGAAACACCGCCGTGCCGGGCACGACATGGGGCGGATGTTTCTCGAGGCTCGCCACCAAGGTGCCGAGCGGCACCTCGGTGCGTCGGGTTTTCTGGGCGAGGATCTCGGTGCCCCGGCGCCAGGTCAGGATCAGCAGGACCATCGACACGCCGAACAGGAGCGGCGCCCAGGCGCCTTCGAACAGCTTGAGCAGGTTGGCGGAAAGGAACGTGCCGTCGACCGCGATCAGGGGCGCGACCACGAGCAGCACGCGCCAGAACGGCCAGCGCCACAGCTTCCAGATCACGGCGAAGCCCAACAGGCCGTCGACCACCATGGTGGTGGTGACCGCGAAGCCATAGGCGGAAGCGAGCGCACTCGAGGTGCGGAACAAGCCGACCAGCAGAATGACCCCGATCAGCAGCGCGGCGGTGACGCGCGGAATGTAGATTTGCCCGGCCTGCGAGGCGGAGGTGTGCAGGATCGCCAGCCGCGGCAGCAGGCCGAGCTGGATCGCCTGATGGACCAGCGAGTAGGCGCCGGTGATCACCGCCTGGCTCGCGATCACGGTCGCGGCCGTGGCGAGGGCGACCATCGGCAGCAGCGCGGCCTCGGGCACCAGCCGATAGAACGGGTTTTCGATCGCCCCGGGGTCGGCCAGCACCCGCGCGCCCTGACCGAAATAGTTGAGCAGCAGCGCCGGCAGCACCAGCGTGAACCACGCCGCCTGGATCGGCTTGCGCCCGAAATGCCCGAGATCGGCATAGAGCGCCTCGCCGCCGGTGACCACCAGGAATACGGCGCCGAGCGTCACCATCCCGATATGACCGTGACCATGAAGGAACGCCACCGCATAGGCCGGATTGATGGCCGCCAGCACGCCCGGATCGTCGCGAATGTGCAGCAGCCCCGCGATCGCAATCGCGACAAACCAGATCACCATGACCGGCGCAAACAGGCTCGCGACCCGTGCCGTTCCCCGGCTCTGGGCCGCAAACAGGCCGATCAGGATGACGATGGTGAGCGGGACCACCGAGTGGTCGAATGCAGGCGTGACGAGCCTGAGGCCCTCGACCGCCGAGAGGACGGAAATCGCCGGCGTGATCACGGAATCGCCGAGGAACATCGAGGCGCCGATGACGCCGAGCAGGAAGACCAATGCGGTGCGCCGTCCGAGCGCGCGCGTCGCGAGCGCGGTCAAGGACAGCGTGCCGCCCTCCCCGTTGTTGTCGGCGCGCAGCAGAATCAGCACGTACTTGAGCGTGACCACGACGATCAGCGCCCACAGGATAAGCGACAACACGCCGAGAACGATGTCGCGCGTGACCGGGCCGGTCTCGACCGCCGCCACGACCGCCTCGCGAAACGCGTAGAGCGGGCTCGTGCCGATGTCGCCATAGACGACCCCCACGCTGCCGAGGGACAGCGCCCAGAGACTTGGCCTGTGCGGCGATCCGACCTCGGCGGTCGAATGAGTGACGCCGGGCGCGGCATTTTCTTTGGCTACATTGGCCATGGGGGCAGGGTCGGTCCCGACGCACCGCAAATGGGCCGCGCCTTATATCACCGCCCGCCGGCAAGTAATATTCCCCGAGGGTATAAGGATCGCGGGACTTGACTCTGCAGGACGCGAGGCCGACGTCGCGACGACGGATCGGGCTCGCCGGCCGCCGCTACGGCTTCAGGTTCGGGGGCAGCGGCGGCTCCTCGCGCATCAGCGTGATGGTCACGCGTCGATTGGCCACGATGTAGGGATCGTCGGGGAAAAGCGGCAGCGTGTCGGCGCGGCCCGCCACCATGTAGATGTGCGCGGGCGGCACCCCTTCCGCCTCGAGCAGCCTGCGCACCGCGTTGGCGCGATCCGCGGACAGCTCCCACGGCCCATAGCCGACCGGCGGCGGCAGGCGGCTCGCCGAGGTGTGGCCGGCGATCGAGATGCGGAAGGCGGCGGCCTTGAGCGGCCCGGCGAGCTTCTGGATCAGCCGGCGGGTGCGCTCGTAGGGCTCCTTCGACCCGTCGGCGAACATCGAGCGGCCGTCCTGGTCGACGATCTCGATGTTGAGGCCCTGCTTGGTCTCCTCGATCATGAGATGCTTGGACAGCTCGGCGATGTCCGGCATGTCCTGCATCGCCTGCCGCAGCGACATGGCGGCGAGCCCGAAGGCGCGGTCCTCGTCGAACTGGGCGCCCAGGTCGTGCTGGCGGCCATGCTGGTCGGGGGTCGGGGTCGCCGACGCCTCCTCGGCCGGGATCGGCGCGGCGTTCTTGAGCTTGGGCCGGGTCGGCAGCCCCGGGATCTCGATGACGCCGGAAAAGCGCACGCGATCCTGCACGCCGAAGGCGTCGCGCATGGAGCCGGCCACGATCTGCAGCTTGACCTGGTCCTGGGTGGAGAAGGCCACCAGCATCACGAAGAACGAGACCAGGAGGCCCATCAGGTCGGCGAAGGTCACGAACCAGCCGTGACCGCCGTGTGCCGCACCGCGTTTCTTCGCCATGGCTTGCTTCCCGAGCGTCAGGCCGGAACGGTTTCGGGATCACCCTCCTGGTGCCGATGCTTCTCCGGCAGGTAGGCGAGCAGCATCTCGCGCACGAGGGTCGGGCTCTTGGCGTCGCGGATCATCAGCACGCCGTCGATGACGAGGGTGCGATTGATCTCCTCGTCGACGAGCTTGAGATGCAGCTTGTCCGCGATCGGAAGGCAGAACAGGTTGGCGACCGCCGCGCCATAGAAGGTTGCCAGCAGCGCCACCGCCATGTAGGGGCCGAGCTTGGAGGGGTCGGTCATGTTGGCGAACATCTGCACCATGCCGATCAAGGTGCCGATCATGCCGAAGGCCGGCGCGCAATCGCCGACCGCGCGATAGATCTTCTGGCCTTCGTCGAGATGGGTCAGGAAGTTGTCGCGGTCGCGCTCGAGATTGTCGCGGATGAAGTCGTTGTCGTAGCCGTCGGCGACGAAACGGATGCCCGTGGCGAGGAACGGATCCTCGATCTCGACCTTCTCGAGCCCCATCGGTCCCTGCTTGCGGGCGATCTCGGCGAGCCGGGCAAGCTCGTCGACCAGGTCGCGCTGGGTGATGCGGCGCATGGTGAAGGCGTAGCGCGCCCCGAGCGGCAGGCCGTGCATGATCGACGAGAACGGAAAGCGGATCAGTGTGGCGGCGAACGAGCCGCCGAGGATCACGATCGCGGCATGGGTGTCGAGGAACATCCGCACGTCGCCGCCCATCAGAATGAGCGAGGCCAGGACGACGCCGCCCGCGACCAGGCCGAGGCTGGTTGCCACATCCATGAACGAAACCCCGATACGCGAACGGCCGCAGGCGCGCCGATCTGCGTCGACGCCGCGATCGACCCTAGCCGTCATGCGCTAAGGGAGGGTTACCGACAGGCCCCCATTAACCGCGCGGTAACCCGATTGCACGGCAACCGACTCCGTCATTCCGGCCGAGCGAGCGTAGCGAGCGAGGGCCGGAATCCATAACCCCCGGCCTGTGGGTTATGGGTTCCGGGCTCGCCGCTACGCGGCGCCCCGGAATGACGCCAATCGGATTCGAATTTTGGAATTGCAGCATTACGCCGCGATATTGCCGTATTCCTCCCTGAGCAGCCCGAGCCGCGCATAGATGTCGCGGTCGGACACCTGAAACAGGCGGGCGGTACCGCCCGTGCTCGCGTGGACGATGCGATTGCCCTGCGGCAGGGTGAAGATGTCGCGCTCATTCCAACGGATCGTGTCGTTGCCGACCTGGCTCTCGCCGGAGCCTTCGACCACGCAGCACACCGCGTTGGCGGTGGTGC
>WNFF01002236.1_pt1 | contig 27568 bp, 28 predicted proteins | sample 5400441 | NCBI WGS metagenome assembly WNFF01 (sample SAMN13153345, study PRJNA577476) | soil metagenome | isolation source: 120 cm saprolite under Douglas fir tree site 2 hole 3 replicate 1 | place: USA:California | collected 2015-04-18
CACGTCGGGCGCGGTCGCCCCGTAGTTGCGGGGCGCGGTGCCAGTGGCCATGCCCTCCGCGCGCGGGCGGCCGGCCAGGGTGATCAGGGCCACGTCGCAGCGGCCGGCCGCGATGGCCTCCGCCGCGTGGGCCACGTGCACCACGTACGACGAGCCGCCGGTCTCGGTGGTGTCGATGTGCCGCAGGCGCAGGCCCATGTAGTCGGCCATGGAGAGGCCGCCCAGGCCGGGGGCGTCGCCCGCGCAGAAGTAGCCGTCCACGTCGTCCTTGGTGAGCCCGGCGTCGGCGAGGGCTCCGCGCGCCACCTCCGCGTGGAGCTGGGCCAGCGAGATGCCGTCCGCCTTGCGGGTCGGGTGCTCGAAGACGCCGACCACGTATGCCTTGTCGCGGAGGCTCATGACTTGGCGGCGGCGAGGACCTCGGGGTTCAGCACGTTGATCGGCTTGCCCGCGCCGTAGGCCAGGATCTGATCGAAGATGGTGTCGAACATGTGCTCGAGGCCGTCGCGCTCCACGTAGCCCAGATGCGGCACGCAGATCGCGCTGTCCATCGCGAGCAGCGGGTGCTTGGCCCCCAGCACCGGCTCGTCCTCGTAGACGTCCACCGCGGCCATGCCGGGCCGACCCTTGGCCAGCGCGGCCTCGAGCGCGCCCGGAACGACGAGCCCGGCGCGGCTCGTGTTGACGAAGACGGCGGAGGGCTTCATCCGCGCGAGATCCTCCGCGGTCACCATGCCGCGGGTCGCGTCGATCAACCGCACGTGAATCGAGACCACGTCCGACTCGGCGAAGAAGGCCTCGCGGCTCGCGGCGGGGGTGTGGCCGTCGGCCTTGGCCTTCTCGAGCGTGCTCTCGCGGCCCCACGCGAGCACGTTCATGCCGAACGCGCGCCCGTAGCCCGCCACCACCGCGCCGATCTTGCCGTAGCCCAGGATGCCCAGGGTCTTGCCGCGCAGCCCGGTGCCGATCGGATAGGCCTGCCACTTGCCCGCGCGCATCGCGATCATCTCCTGGGGGATGCGCCGCACCGCCGCGATCACCAGGCCCCAGGTCAGCTCCGCGGTGGCGTAGGACGGCCGGCCCGGCATGTGGCTCGACGAGACGATCACACCCCGGTGCGTGCACGCGGGGATGTCGATGTTGGGAACTACGCCGACCTGGGTGACCATCTTCAGCCGATCGAGGCGGTCGAGCAGCGGCGCGCGGATCGGGGTGCGCTCGCGGATGCACACGAGCACCTCGGTATCCTTGAGCCGGCCCGCGAGGGTGTCGACGTCCTTGGTGTGGTCCTTCCAGATCGTGACGTCCTGGCCGGTCATCTTCTTGAAGGCGTTCAGCGTGCGGATCGTGTCCTGGTAGTCGTCGAGGATCGCAATCTTCATGAGGGCCTCCCTCCGTCGGGCGCCACGTAGCCTACCACACGGGGTCAGTCTCGCTGAAGATAGTCGAGACGCAGTCCCTTGCGGGCGGCCGCCATCGTCCGCTCGCCCACGTCCCGGGCAATCCGACTCCCCTTGTCGAGGGCCTCCCTCGCGATGCGGTGGTGGGCCGCGAAGTAGGCCCGCCGCTCACGGATGGGCCCCAGAAGCTCGTTGATCACGACCGCCAGCCTTCTCTTGACCGCCACGTCCCCGACCGCTCCCCTCGTGTACCTCGCCTTCAGGTCGTCGACCTCATCGGCATCTGGATTGAAGGCGTCGTGGTACATGAAGACGGGATTGCCCTCGACGTGCCCCGGATCGGTGGGCCGGAGCCGCGTGGGGTCGGTGTACATGCTCATGACCTTCCGCTCGACCGTCTCCGCGTCGTCCTTGAGATAGATCGCGTTGCCGAGCGACTTGCTCATCTTTGCCTTGCCGTCGATCCCGACGAGACGCGGAACCCGTCCGACCAGCCCCTCCGGCTCCACGAAGACGTCCCCGAAGTCCCGGTTGAACTTACGCGCGATCTCGCGGGTCATCTCGATATGCGGCAACTGATCCTCACCGACCGGGACGAGATGAGCCCGTGGCAGCAGGATGTTGGCGACCTGCATCACGGGATAGATGAAGAATCCGACCGGGACTCCCCTCTTCCCGGTGTCGAGGTCGTCCATCTCGGCCTTGAGAGTGGGATTGCGCTGCAAGCGTCCGAGCGGCGTGAACCAGCTCAGCATCACCGTCAACTCGGTATGCTGCGGGACGAGACTCTCGATGACAAAATGGCTGCGCTCCGGGTCGAGGCCCACCGCCAGCCAGTCGAGTGCCACTTCCCATACCGACTCCCGCACATGCTCGATGTCATCGGCATAGTCGGACACTTGATAGTCCGCGATGAGGAAGAAGCACTCGTAGTCATTCTGGAGACGGAGCCAGTTCTCCAGCGCGCCCGCGTAGTGCCCGAGGTGTAGCGGTCCGGTCGGTCGTATCCCCGTCAGGACAGTTCGTCGGGTCATGGCTTTCTCTCCAAGCGTCACGCTGGCCGCGAGTCTACCAGCGTTGGCGGGCGGGCGTGGAGGCGTGCCCCCGGCAACGGGCCGATGCCTACCATGCTAGACTCCCGCCGTCGTCCATCATCCAAGGAGGGACTCATGGCGGAGACGGCGAGGATGGCGGTGTTCCACGGCGCGGGCAAGCCGTTCGAGATCCGCGAGTACCCGGTGCCGGATCCCGAGCCGGGCGCGGTGCTGGTCAAGGTCGCGATGGCCAACGTGTGCGGCTCCGACCTGCACTACTGGCGCGGCGAGCTCGACTACGTGAAGATGGGCCGCCCTCTGCCGCTCAACACCGGCCACGAGCACGTGGGCCGCGTGGCCAAGCTCGGCGCGGGCGTCACCACCGACTCGGCGGGCCGTCCGCTCGCGGTCGGCGACCGCGTGGCCTACCGCTTCTTCTTCCCGTGCGGGCGCTGCCGCATGTGTCTCAAGGGCAAGACCAAGTCCTGCCCGGTGCGCCAGGCCAACTTCCTCGTCTCCTGCGAGGTGTGGCCGCACTTCCAGGGCGGCTTCGGGCAGTACTTCTACTTGCGCCCGAACCACGCGGTGTTCAAGCTCGAGGACGACATCACCGATGAGATGGCCGCCGGCGTCAACTGCGCCTTCTCCCAGGTCTTCGCGGGCCTCGACATCGCGGCGGTGCGCGCGGGCCAGACGGTGGTGATCCAGGGCGCGGGCGGCCTCGGGGTCTACGCGTGCGCGGTGGCGAGGGAGATGGGCGCGGCGCGCGTCGTCATCATCGACGGGGTGGAGGAGCGGCTGACCCTGGCCCGCTCCTTCGGGGCCACCGACGTGGTCGACATGCGCGAGCACCAGACGCCGGAGGACCGCATCAAGGCGGTGAAGAAGCTCACCGACGACTGGGGCGGCGACGTGGTGATGGAGCTGGTGGGCAACCCCAAGGTGGTGGACGAGGGGCTGCGCATGACCGCGCCGGAGGGCACCTACCTCGAGATCGGCAACATCAACGTGGGCTGGAAGGCGGAGTTCGATCCGGCGTGGATCATCTTCGGCAACCGCCGCATCATCGGCCTCTCCCACTACGAGGCCGAGCACCTGCGCGGCGCGCTCGACATGATGGCGCGCACCCGCGGGCGGTATCCGTGGGACAAGATCATCTCGCACAAGTTCCCCCTGGAGGCGATCGAGGAGGCCTTCGTCCAGCAGGACCAGGGCCACGTCACCCGCGCCGCCATCATCCCCAACTGACCAAGAAACGCGGAGCCTGACGCGGGCGGTCGAGCGAGCCGGCCCATGCGCATCCACACCGTCGACGCGATCGCGATCGACATCCCGCTGCGGCGAAACTTCGGCGGCAGCACCTACGCGGTCCTCAAGCGCTCCACCGTCGTCACCCGGCTCCGGACCGACGACGGGATCGTCGGCCTGGTCTACAACGGGGACAACCGCGAGCACGGGCCCGAGATCGTGCGGCTGATCCGGGACGACCTGGCCCCGCTCCTGAAGGATCAGGACCCCGCCGAGGCCGAGCGGATCTGGAGCCGTCTCTTCGCGCTCTCCCACGCGAGCCGGGACCGGAAGCTCCTGATGGAAGCGATCGCCTGCGTGGACTGCGCCATCTGGGATGTGCTCGGCCGGGCCCGGGGCCAGAGCGTGTGCGCGATGCTCGGCGGGCGGCCGGGCCGGCGGCTGCCCATCATCTCCATCGGCGGCTACTACCGCGAAGGCAAGACGCTGGCCGACATCGGACGGGAGATGGAGAGCTACCGCCTGGCCGGCATGGCCGGCTGCAAGTTCAAGGTGGGCGGCCTCGCCCCCGAGTCCGACGCGGAGCGCGTCCGGGCCGCGCGCGCCGCCGCCGGCCCCGGCTTCGTGCTGGCGGTGGACGCCAATCGCGGTTGGTCGGTGGAGGACGCGGTCCGCTTCGCGCGCCTGGTGGAACCGCTCGACATCGCCTGGTTCGAGGAGCCGTGCCACTGGCACGACGACGCCCGGATGATGGCGGAGGTGCGGCGCGCGACGCGTATCCCGATCACCGCGGGCCAGTCCGAGATCACGAGCCACGCGGTGCGGCGGCTCCTCGACGCGGGCGCGGTGGACCTGGTCAACTTCGACGCCTCCGAGGGCGGCGGCGTGACCGAGTGGCGCCGCGCCGCGGCCCTGTGCGAGGCCGCGGGCGTGAAGATGGCGCACCACGAGGAGCCGCAGATCGCCGGCCAGCTCCTGGCCGCGGTGCCGCACGGCACCTACGTGGAGTGCTTCGCCGATCCGGAGCGCGACCCCGCCTGGCAGACCCTCTGGGCCAACCGCCCCGCGGTCCAGGACGGCACGTTCCCGATTCCCGACGGCCCCGGCTTCGACCTCGTCCTCGACGAGGCGATGATCCAGCACTACCGCGTCTAGGTGGGGTCAGGTCTTACATTCCGACATTTTCGTGGCGCTCGACGACTCGTCGGCAAGCGGGAAAATGTCGGAATGTAAGACCTGACCCCGAACTATGAACTACATCGAGATGGCGGCGCGGGAGACGCCGCCGGGGTCGCCGCCGCGCTGGGCCCAGTCGGCCTGCGCGAAGGCTTCCGAGATGCGCTCGAGCGGGAACACGTGGGAGATCACCCGGTCGAACGGGAAGCGCTTCACGTTGCGCTTCATGAACGAGAGCGACTGCTCGAGCGCCCACGGCGAGTAGTTGGACGTGGCCACGAGCCGCGAGTTGCCCCGCACCAGCGCGGTGGCGTCGTAGGAGAACACGTTACCCGGCGAGATGCTGCCGACCTCCAGATAGCAGCCGCCGCCTCGTAGCATGCGCAGCCCCTCCGGGATCACGTCGGCGTAGCCCACGAAGTCGGCGACCACGTCGGCCCCGAAGCCGTCGGTCAGCACCTTCACCCCCTCGACCCGCTTGTCCGCGGAGGTGATCTCGCTCGCGTTGATGGTGTGGTCGGCCCCGAACGCCTTCGCGAGCGCGAGCCGCGGAGCGAGGCGGTCGACCACGATGACGGTGTCGGCCCCCATGTCGCGCGCCACCGCCACCGCGTTGATGCCGAGGCCGCCCGCCCCCTGGATCACCAGGGAGTGGCCGGCGCGGAAGCCGGCCTTGCGCAGCCCGTAGAGCACCTGGGAGAGCGCGCAGTTGACCGGAGTCGCCATGTCCTCCGGGATCTCATCCGGCACCTTGAACACGAAGTGGCCCGGCCGCAGGTAGTAGTAGTCGCCGTAGGCGTTGTTGAAGTAGGGCGCGCTCCCCGCGACCCGGTTCGGCCGCACCTTCTGCGGGCAGCTCCCCATCTCGTCGTTCAGGCAGACGGGACAGCGGCCGCACGGGAAGAAGTAGCAATACGTCACGCGATCGCCCTCGCGCAGCGGCCGACCCATCGAGTCGGTGGTGACGCCCGCGCCCAGCCGCTCCACCCGCCCGGCCATCTCGTGGCCGAAGGTGAGGTCCTTCGGCAGCGCGCCGTACACCTCCTTCATCTCGCCCCGCCAGATGTGCAGGTCGGAGCCGCAGACGCCGGCCCGCGTCAGCTTGACCAGGATCGCGCCGGGCTCCGGGTCCGGCACCGGATACTCCCGCAGCTCGAACTCGCCGCCGTACGCCTTCAGCACCGCCACCCGTCCCTTCATGGGGCTCCTCTCTGGAATGGATTCAGCGAGAGGGTCGCCGCCGCCGAGGCCGTTGTCAACCTCGGGCGCCGCGCCGCTCCCGGTAGCCGGGACGGCGGAAGCTGGGGTACCATGGGCCCGCTTTTCGCACCGCCCGGTTGCCGATGGAGGTGGCCCATGCGTCGCTTGCTGCTCGCGCTGATCGTCACGCTGCTCTGGCTCCCGTCCGTCGCCGCCGCCGAGGTCGCGGTGCAGGCCTACTCGCTCCCCGCCGGCGGTGGGCCGCACGACGTCGCGGTGGGCGCCGACGGCATCGTCTGGTACACCGCCCAGCGGGGCGGCCAGCTCGGCCGCCTCGACCCGGCCACCGGCAAGGTGGACCTGATCTCGCTCGGCCCGACGGCGGCGCCGCACGGCGTGATCATCGGGCCGGACGGCGCCCCCTGGCTCACGGAGGGTGGCACCAACTCCATCGTCCGCGTCGACCCGCGGACGCGCGAGGTGAAGCACTGGGCGCTGCCGGAATCGCGGGGCTACGTGAACCTCAACACCGCGACCTTCGACAAGAGAGGACGGATCTGGTTCACCGGCCAGAACGGAGTGTACGGACGCCTCGATCCCGCGACCGGGGCCATGCAGGTCTGGGACGCGCCGCGAGGCCGCGGCGCCTACGGCATCACCACCACGCCGGAGGGGGAGGTCTACTACGCCTCGCTCGCGGGCAGCCATATCGCGCGCGTGGACCTCGACACCGGCGCCGCCACCGTGATCGAGCCGCCCACGAAGGATCAGGGCGCGCGGCGGGTCTGGTCCGACTCCCGGGGCCGGATCTGGGTCAGCGAGTGGAACTCGGGCAACGTGAGCCGTTACGATCCCCGGACGAAAACCTGGAAGACCTGGAAGCTGCCCGGCGATCGGCCGCGCACCTACGCGGTCTACGTCGACGAGCGGGACAAGGTGTGGCTGAGCGAGTGGAGCGCCAACGCCATGGTGCGCTTCGATCCGGAGACCGAGACGTTCGAGGCGTTCCCGAGCGACCGCCCCGGCGCGAACGTCCGTCAGATCCTCGGCCGGCCGGGCGAGGTGTGGGCGCCCGAGTCCGGAGCGGACCGGCTCGTGGTCTACCGGATGAAGTGAGGAGCTGGCCCTTGGCGCTCCTCGCGGGCGGCGCGGTGACGCTGGCCGGGCTTTCCCCGTTGCGCGCGGACTCCGCGCGGGGCGAGCGGGTCTTCCAGCGCTGCTTCGCCTGCCATTCCGTCGTGGCCGGCGAGGACAAGCTGCCCGGCCCGAGCCTTCGCGGGGTGATGGGGCGGCGGGCCGGGACCCTGCCGGGCTTCCGTTTCTCGCCCGCCCTGAGCGCGGCGGGCGCGCGCGGGCTGGTGTGGACGCGCGAGAGCCTGGACGCCTACCTGGCCGACCCGGAGCGATTCATCCCCGGCACCGAGATGGGGCTGCCGGGGCTCCGGGAGAGCGACGACCGACGAGATGTCATCGATTTTCTCGAAAGGAGAACACCGTGAAACTGCTGCTCTTCGACGATTTCCGGCTGGGCGTGCTCCGTGGCGATCAGGTGGTGGACGTCTCGGACGTCGTGAAGGACGTCCCCCACACCGGACCCGGCGACCTCATGAGCGGGCTCATCGCCCGCTTCGCCGACTACCGCCAGAAGATCGAGGAGGCGGCCGGCCGCGGCAAGCCGGTCCCGGTGAGCGGGGTGCGAATCCGACCTCCCCTGCCCAAGCCCACCAACATCGTGTGCATGGCGGTGAACTACATGGAGGACGGCACCCGCAGCGAGCCGGCCCCGATCAACGCCTTCATGAAGTCGCCCGGCGCGGTGATCGGCCACGGCGACACCATGGTGCTGCCCGACGTGCCCGCCACCATCTTCGAGGGGGAGGCCGAGGTGGCCCTGATCATCGGCAAGCGCGCGACCGCGGTGCCGGCCGCGCGGGCCATGGAGTACATCTTCGGCTACTGCAACTTCATCGACGGATCGGCCCGCGGGCTCCTCCCTACCGGCAACACCTTCTACCAGATGAAGTCGCGCGACACCTTCGCCCCGATGGGCCCGTACCTGGTGACCGCCGACGAGATCAAGGATCCCCACCAGCTGGCGATCCGGCTCTCGGTCAACGGCACGGTCAAGCAGTCGTTCAACACGAGCGACATGGCCCACAAGATCCCGCGCTGCATCGAGTGGGTGACGAGCATCCACACGCTGGAGCCGGGCGACGTGCTCGCCACCGGCACCAACCACCGGGGCCTCTCCGGCTTCCAGGACGGCGACCGCATCGAGCTCGAGACGGAAGGGCTGGGCAAGCTCCAGTTCAACATCCGGGACGAGCTCAAGCGGACGTGGGCGCGCGAGACGCGGCTCGACCGGCAGGAGAAGGGGCAGGAGGGCACCACGCCCCAGCTCACCGGCAAATACAAGAAATGAAGATCTCCCACGTCACCACCCGCGTGCTCTCGACCCCGGCGGACAACCCGCTCGTGGTCGGGCTGCCCGCGCCGACCGACACGCGGGAATTCGTGCTGCTCGAGCTGGGCACCGACCAGGGACTGGTGGGCATCGGGCTCACCTTCTTCGGCGGCGCGCTCACCCCCGCGCTCCGGGCCGCGGTGGACGGCCTCGCGCGCCTCACCATCGGCATGGACCCGAGCCAGGTCGAGGCCATCGCGGCCAAGTGCCGGCGCCTCGCGGGCGGCTCGGGGCCGGGCGGCATCTTCTCCCTCGCCCTCTCGGCGGTGGACATGGCCTGCTGGGATCTCAAGGGCAAGGCGGCGGGCCGCTCGGTGTGCGCGCTGCTCGGCGGCCTGCGCGACCGCGCGCCGACGTACGCGAGCGGCGCGCTCATGCGGCAGCATCCGGTGGATTATCTGGCCAAGGCCGGCCCGCGCCTGCGCGACATGGGCTTCCGCCAGATGAAGATGCAATGCGGGAGCGAGCCCACCATCGCGGCCTCGGTGGAGCGGGTGCGGGTGATGCGCGAGGCCATCGGGACCGACGTGGACCTGATGTGCGACATCAACCAGCTCTGGAGCGTGCACCACGCCATCGACGTGGGCCAGCGCATCGCCGACTATCATCTCTACTGGCTGGAAGACCCCACCGCCCACGACGACTTCGCCGGCCTCGCTCGCATCGCGGACGCCCTCGACACCCCGATCGCGGCGGGCGAGTACCACTACGGCATCGTGCCGTTCCGGCATCTGCTGGAGGCGCGCTCGATCGACATCGTGATGATCGACCTGCTGCGGGTGGGCGGCATCACCCAGTGGATGAAGGTGGCCGGCATGGCCGAGGCCTTCAACCTGCCGGTCGTCAGTCACCTGATCCCCGAGATCCACGTGCACCTGATCGCGGCCATCCCCAACGGCCTCACCGTGGAGTACATGCCGTGGACCCTCCGGCTCTACGAGGAGACGCCGAAGATCGAGAATGGCCAGCTGGTGGTGCCGGACAAGCCCGGCCTGGGCCTGGCCTTCGACCAGGCCGCGATCAAGCGCTATCAGGTCGGGTGACCTGATCGGCCGGCCGGGCCGCGACTCTGCCCGCGGCCCGGCCCCGCGCGGCTAGGCGCTCCGGCCGAGCGCGGCCGCCTCGTCGCGCTCCATCCGCGCCCGCATCCGGGCGCGGAGGCCCTCGACGACGTGCGCGGGCGCGGTCGCGGGCGAGCCCGCCTGGAACGGGGGCTGCGGGTCGTACTCGATGCCGAGCTGGATGGCCTGGGCCACGTCGTCCCCCGCGATGCGGGCGGCCAGGGTCAGCGCCATGTCGATGCCCGACGACACGCCCGCCGCGGTGATGACCTTGCCCTGCTCCACCACGCGCTTCAGGGTCGGGCGCGCGCCGTACGCGGGCAGGCGGTCGAGCGACATCCAGTGGGTGGTCGCCTCCAAGCCCCGCAAGATGCCGGCGGCCCCCAGCAGCATGGAGCCGGTGCAGACCGACGTGGTCCACCGACTCGTCTCGTGGACGGCGCGGATCCAGTCGAGGAGCGGATTCGGCGCCTCGAGCGCGCGGGTGCCGAAGCCGCCCGGCACCATGAGCACCTCCGGACGCGGCACCGCGGAGAGCGGCTCGTCGGCGATGAGCGTGAGCTGGCGATTATCGGTTCGATAGGGCCCGGCCGCGACGGCCACGAAGCGCACCCGGGCGCCGGGCAGGCGCGAGAGCACCTCGTAGGGGCCGATGGCGTCGAGCGCGGTGATGCCTTCGAAGAGCGGGATGGCGATGTCCATGGGACGTCCTCCTGGGCTGGCGCCGTCACGAGGCGGCGCGGAAATGGCGACGGTACTGGGCGGGGCTGACCCGGACCCCGCGCCGAAACGCGCGGTGCATGGTCTCGACGCGGCCGAAGCCGCACGCGGCGGCCACCTCGGCCACGCTCAGGTCGGCGGTCTCGAGGAGACGGCGCGCGCGCTCGACCCGCTGCGCCTCCACGTAGGCGGCGGGCGTCAGGCCGATCTCCCGGCGGAAGGCGCGCGCGAAATTGCGCGGGCTCATGCGGGTGCGGCGCGCGAGGGCGGGCACCGAGAGGTCCTCGCCCAGGTGATCGGCGATCCACGACTGGAGATCGCGCAGCCCGCGTCGCTCGGCCACCTGGGACCGGAGCTGCACGCTGAACTGCGACTGCCCGCCCGGCCGGCGCAGGAACATCACGAGCCAGCGGGCCACCGAAAGCGCCAGGTCGCGCCCGCCGTCCTCCTCGACCAGCTCGAGGGCGAGATCCATGCCCGCGGTGACGCCGGCCGAGGTGGAGATCTTCCCGTCGCGGACGAAGATCGGATCGCCCTCCACGCGCGCTCCCGGGTACCGGCGCTGGAGCGCGTCGCACACCGCCCAGTGGGTGGTGGCGCGGCGCCCGTCGAGCAGCCCGGCCTCGCCGAGCAGGAAGGCGCCGCTCCCCAGCCCGCCGGCCACGATCAGGGTGTCGACCGGTCCCGACGCCTGCCGGATGCTCCGGCCGGCCACGATCGGCAGCCCGCTCGAGGTCATGACCGGGCCGGCCTCGGGCGCCAGCACCGAGACCTCGTAGCGCGGGCCGCGGGCGAGGCGATTGGCGAGCGAGAACACCTCCAGCGGCCCGGCGGCGTCGAGCACCTGGACGTCGGGGAAGATCACCATCCAGACCGGCAGCGGGCGTCGCACGCCGCCAAGGATGCGCCGCCGGGGTCATGGCCGCAATGCCAATGACGTGACGAATCCGGCCAGCGGGCCAGTCACCCGCCGCGGGCCGGCGGGGCGGTCGCCCTACCCCGCGCGCTGCAGCCGACGTCCCTGGGGCGAGAATGCCAACGGGTCGGGCATGCCGGACGCGTCAGAGCCCGCGGGCGGCGGTCACGATCTCCTCGTCGCTCGGGAACCTGGAGAGGTCCCCGATCCGCTCCAAAGCCTCGATCTGCAGCCAGCGGACGATCCCGTCCCGGCCGATGAGGAAGTGCCCGCCCAGCTGCATGCCGTGCGTGGCCGCGATCTGCTGATCGACCTCGGTCGGCTCGAACCCGTCCCGCTTGTTCAGGGTCTCCATCGCCACGAAGGGATTCTGCGGCTCCGGCAGCTCTCCGGTGGGATTGATCAGTGCCGCCTGCATCTGACCCATCGTGACCGTCCCCTGGGACCACGAGGCTTCCGATTCGTTCTCGACGAGGGTGCCCGCGGGCACCCGGAACGCCCGGTGCGTCTCCGCCTCCGGGTCCGCCGCGAGCAGCACCCGCGCGGGGCGATACTTGAAGTAGAGCCGTGCGCGTTCCAGCGGGGTATTGACCACCGCCATCGTCTCGACGCCGACCGCCTTGAGCTTCTCCTGCGTGGTGCCCAGCTGCACGAGCTGGCGCCGGCAGAAGGGACAGTGCAGACCGCGGAACAGGCCGACGAGGACCGGACTGCGCCCGCGATAGTCATCGAGCGAGACCTGGCCTTCTCGATTGACGGCGGGCAGCGCGAAGTGGGGGGCGGGATCACCGGGGTGGAGGAGCATGGACGCCATCGCGCACTGCCTTTCTGTTCGGGTCATGTTCGAGTCAATCCAGGAACGGCAACACCATGAATGCGTCGGGTTCGAGTCCGGCCCGCTCGCAGACCGCCTGGGCCTTTTGCATGAACTCTTCCGCCTGCCCCTCGTCACCCAGATCCAGGTGGACGGTGGCGAGGCCATCGTAGCAGGGAAACAGCAGCTGCGGCTCGTCGGCCTCCTCCGCGAGCGCGAGCGCTTCCCGGTAGTGGGCGATCGCACGGGTCGGCTCGCCGTGACACTGGTAGATCTGCCCGAGCACGATCAGCGGCACCGCGAGGTGATCGAGCTGCCCGAGGCGTCGATCGAGATCGATCGCGGCGTGCGCGGCCCCGACGCCCTGCTCGTCGCAGCGGTTGGTGAGCGCGCAGTAGGCGACCGCGAGATTCGCGTAGAGGCGCGACTGGAACCCGAGGTCGCCGATCTTCTTGGCCGTCTCGAGTCCGGCCACGCAGGTCTCGATCGCCCGGGCCGGATCGAGCGTGCTGTAGAGCACGCTCAGGTTGGCGAGCCCGCGACAGGCGGCCTGCAGCAGCCCGTTCTCCTGGGCGAGGGCCACGCTGCGCTCGATGTGCCCGACCGCCTCCTCCAGCCGGCCCAGGCGGGCACAGGCGACGCCGAGCGTGTTGTGACTCTGCGCCGCGGCGGTCACCGCTTCCCCGCGCCCATCCGCGTCGAGCGCGGGGTCGGCGGCGAGCCGCTCGGCGTGGAGCCGCGCCTGCTCCGCCCACTCGACGGCCCGCGGGCTGTCGCCGCTGCGGAAGGCCAGCCGGCCCATCTCCTGGTACAGGTGCGCCAGCTCGATATGCTCGCGGTCGCCTCCGAGCAGGCCGAGCCCCGCCTCGAAGCACTGGAGCGCTCGGGCCCGCGCGCCGGCGTCCCAGTGGAGACCCCCCATCTTGCGAAGGACGCGCGCCTGCGCTGGCGCGTCCCGCGCCGCGCGGTAACCGGCCTCGACGACGTCGTACTCCCCGAGGGCGGCCGCTCGTCGTCCGATCGGGCCGAGCAGGTCGGCCATCCGCTCCCGGGCCACGAGCCGCTCCGCCTCGATCTCGGTGGCCGCGGCCGGTGCGTCGCAGTGCTCGAGCGCCTCGAGAGCCCGCTGATAGTGCTGGATCGCGTCCGCGTTGGCGTACATGCCACCCGCCCAGTCGGCGGCCGCCACCAGGTACCGCGCGCCCCGGCGCTTGTCGGCCCCGAGAGCCCAGTGGTGGCCGAGGGCCACCAGGCGCTCGAGACTCTCGGGGCCCCCCGCGCCCTCGGCCTCGAGGGCCGTGCCCACGCGCGTGTGCAGCTCGGTGCGACGGGCCACGAGGATGTTCTGGTACACGATCTCCTGGAGGAGGCCGTGGCGGAACCGGTGATCGGGCGCCCGCGTCACCAGATCGGCTCCGGCGAGCGCGTCGAGCGCCGCGTCCACCGCGCCGGGCTCGGCCGAGACCGCCTTCAGCAGCGGAACCTCGAAGCGGGGCCCGATCACCGCCGCTTCCTGGATGACCCGTCGCTCCGCGGCGGCGAGCCCGTCCAGGCGCGCGAGCAGCAGCCCGTGCAGGGTGGCGGGCACCTGCGCGGTCGCGGCCTCCGCGGTGCAGCGCCACGCCAGGCCGTCGCGGACCAGCAGGCCGGCCGCGACCAGGGCGCGCACCACCTCCTCGAGGTACAGCGGGTTGCCACCGGCCCGCTCCAGGATCAGCTCTCGCAGGCGCTCCGGGAAGAGGTGGGTCGAGTCACCGAACCACGCGGCCAGGAGGTCCTCGCTGCCGGACCGCGAGAGCGGCGTGACGTCGATCGCGGTGTGCGGGGTCCGGCTCGTGCCCAGCGCGTCCGGCTCGAGCGTCGGTCGATACATCAGGAGGACCAGGAGCGGACGATCGGTGAGGCGGTCCGCGACCGAGCCTACCAGCTCGATGGAGGCGGCGTCGGCCCAGTGCAGATCCTCGACGACCAGCACCAGTGGGCCGGCGGCGAGGCGCCGCTCCACCAGGGCGCGCGTGGCCATGAAGATCTGGCGCTTGAGCTGCTCCGGCTCCAGATGGCGGATGCGCGCGTCGTCCTGCTCGAGCCCGAACACCCGGGCGAGTGCGGCCGCCATCGCCGCGCGATCCTCCGCGCCGACGCCGAGCGTCTCCAGACCCGCCGCGAGCTTGCTCCGGGCGACCTCGACGGAATCGCCGTGCTCCACCCCGTAGGCGTCGCGCAGGAGCGTGGCGATCGCCCCGTAGGTCTGCTCGCCCAGCGCCGAGCACGCCGCGCGCCGGATCGTGGTGCCCTCGAGGCGTCCCGCCGCCTCGAGACGCGCGAAGAACTCCCGCTGCAGCCGCGACTTCCCGGCCCCGGGCTCCCCGATGAGGCTCAGCACCTGGGCGCGCCCCGCCCGCATGTCCTCGAAGGCCGCCTCCATCCGGCGCAGCTCGCGCTCGCGGCCCACCAGGGGCGCGGCCAGCCCGAGGCCCTCGAGGCCGCGGGCCGAGCGCGGGGCCGCGAGCGGGCCGAGCAGGCGGTGGACCCCCACCGGCTCGCTCTTGCCCTTGAGCGGGATCTCCTCGCGCGGGGCGAACGCAAAGGCGTGGTGGGTGAGCTGATACGTCGCGTCGGATATCAAGATCTCGCCCGGCGGCGCCGCGCTCTGCAGGCGAGAGGCGGTGTTGACGGTGTCGCCGGTCACCGCGTAGGCGGCGTCGGCGGTCGAGCCGATCCGCCCCGCCACCACCGGGCCGGTGTTGAGCCCGATGTGCAGCGCGAGCGGTCGCCCCACCCGCCGCTCCCAGCGGCGATTGAGCACACCCATCCGGTCGCGCATCAGGAGGGCCGCGCGCAGGCCACGCTCGGGATCGTCCTCGTGCGCGCGCGGGGCGCCGAAGACGGCCATGACCGCGTCGCCCACGAACTTCTCGACGAAGCCCTCGTAGCGCTCGATCGACTCGGACATCTCACGGAAGAGGTCGGCCTGGATCGCGCGGACGTCCTCGGCATCGAGTCCCTCGCTGAGCGAGGTGAACCCGACCAGGTCCGCGAAGAGCACGGTGACCGGGCGCCGGTCACTGTCGGGCGCGGCGGTCGGCGAGGGCGGAGGCGGCGGCGCGGGAGCGGCGCCCAGCCTGCCTCCGCACTTCGGACAGAACGCGAAATCGGCGGGCGCTTCGAAGCCGCAGCCGCTACACGTCATGTGGACGGGGCGACGTCGATCTCCTGGGGCATCGGGATACCACGCTTCCTCAGCTCGCCCTCCAGGTCGAGGGCGCGCGTGCCCACCGAGCGGCCGCCCGGCACCGTCCAGAACACCTCGAACTCGAGGCCGTCGGGGTCCTTGGCGTAGAGCGAGAGGCTCACGCCATGATCGGAGGAGCCGACGAGCGAGCGCGCCTCGATCAGACGCCGCCGCGCCCGCACCAGGTCGGTCAGCTCGCCCACCTCCCACGCCGAGTGGTACATGCGCACCGCGCCCTCGTCGGGGCCGGTCACCCCCGGCTGCTCGAAGAGCCCCAGGTGATGGTCCTCGCTGCTCCCCGCGATGCGCAGGAACGCCGCGTTCGGATAGCGCATCTTCACCTCGAAGCCCAGGACGTCGCAGTAGAAGCGCACGCTCCGGTCCACGTTCGACACCCAGAGCACCAGGTGCTGCAGCCGCTTGAGCCCGATGCCGCTGTTCATTGCGCGACCTCCAACGGGGATGCGCCCGGTTCCCGGGCGCTCATTGCGCGACCTCCAACGGGGATGCGCCCGGTTCCCGGGCGCTTGCGCCCGGTTCCCGGGCGCTCATCGACCCGGGTACTCCACGCTGACCGTGATGGCCGCGCACGCGATGATGGTGTCGGCTCCCGGCACCTTGAGCCCGCCCGCGACCGGGCGCACCGTGACCTCGCCGTGGGGCAGCTCCTTCTTCACGCGCTCCACGTCGACCTTGCCGGGATCGGGCACGCCCACCGTGACGTCGACCAGCATGCGCCCGCCCTTGGCGCGCACCTCGGTGAAGAGCGGGAGGCTCGAGTGCCGGATCGCGTCCGACACCGCCCGGCACGCGGCCTTCGTGCCTTCTTCCCCGTGCACGTCCACGCCCATCCCGAACTCGAGGACCATCGCCTGTGCGCTCACTCTGCTCTCCTCTTCTAGCTGATGATGCTGCCGCCCATGACCCGGAGGGCGTCGCCCGTGATGTAGGACGAGGCGTCCGAGGCCAGGAACACGCACGCCTCCGCGATGTCCTCCGGACGACCGAGCCGGCCGAGCGGGATGCGCTTCAGCTGATCGGGCGAGCCGGGCGGGGCCTGGCGAAACTCAGGGTACCACTCCGCGTACCGCCGCTCGGTGTCGATGGTCCCCGGCACCACCATGTTCACGCGGACGCCCGACGGCCCCAGCTCCGCGGCGAGGGCCCGCACCAGGCCGAGCAGACCGGTCTTGGCCGCGGTCACCGCGGCGGTGCCGGGCCGCCCGGTCAGGCTCGACTGCCCGCCGAGCGCGATGATGCTCCCCCGCCCGCGCGCCTGCATGCCCGGCACCACCGCGCGGGCCAGGTAGAAGGCCGAGTGCAGGTTCACCGCGAACACGCGGTGCCAGTCCTCGACCGCGGTCTCGGTGAGCGATTTGTGCGGGCGGATCGCCGCGTTGCACACGAGCACGTCGATGGCCCCGAGCACCGCGAGGCCGCCCTCGACCATGCGCGTGACCGCCTCCGGCTCGCCCACGTCGCCCAGCACGCACACCGCGCGGACCCCGCGGGCGCGGCACTCCTCGCCCACCGCCTCCAGCTCGTCGCGGTTGGCGCGGGTGTTCAGCACCAGGTCGGCGCCCTCGGCCGCGAAGGCCAGCGCGATGGCGCGGCCGATGTTGCGGCTGGCGCCGGTGACGAAGGCGGTGCGGCCCTGGAGTCTCATGCCGTCACGCGGGCACCGCCAGCGCGGTGACGTGCGGCATGACCTCGGCCACGAACCGGTCGACGTTGGCCGCCGCCTCGGCCTCGGTCATCTCGCCGAACATCAGCCGGCAGGTCATGTAGGTGCAGCGGCTCGCCGCGGCCTGGCGCTCGATCTCCGCGCGCACCTGGGCGGGCGTGCCCGCGATCGCCACCCCGCGGCGCCGCGCCTCGTCGAAGTCGGGCGCGAAGCGGAATGGGACCGCGCCGAAGTCGCGCCAGAGCTTGGTGAGGTTGCCGTACCAGACCGCGTAGTTGGCGCGGCCGAGCGCCATCGCCGCATCCTCCGTCGGGCCCACCACCACGTGGCGGCCCATGCCGAGCCGCGGAGTCGGCGCGTCGCCGTGCTTGCGCTGCCACACCTCCCGGTAGCGCTCGAAGAGCGGCGCCGACATCTCGGCTCCCAGGTTGGTGATGACGTTGACCCGGTTGGTGGCCGCCCACTCCGCGCCCGCCGCGTGCCCGAGCCCGTACCAGAGCGGCGGATGCGGCTTCTGCAGCGGCTTCAGGATCATTGGAACTTTTCTGTATGTGTACTTTGCGCCCCGATGGTCGAGCACGTCGCTGGTCAGGCCCTGGAGCACGATCTCGAGGATCTCCCGGTAGATCTCCTCGGTCTCCAGGTGGTGGAGGTCGAAGAAGGCCATCTCGTAGGGCACGATCCCCCGGCCCACCCCGAAGTCGAACCGGCCGCGGGAGAGCTGATCGAGCATGCAGACCTCCTCGATGAGCCGGAGCGGGTCGTAGAGCGGCAGGCAGTACACGCACGGCCCGAGGCGGATGCGCCGGGTGCGCTGGGTGGCCGCCGCCAGGAAGATGCCCGGCACCGGGGCCAGGCCGAGGGGCGTCGCGTGGTGCTCGGCCAGGTGATAGGAGTAGAAGCCCGCCGCGTCGTACTTCTCGAGCAGGCGGAGGCGGTGCTCGTAGAAGTCGGCCACCGGCACGTCCCGGCGGTCCAGGTGGTCGAAGATGCCCAGCTCCATATACCCTCCCGGCGCCCGCAGGGGTCGGCTTGGCCCGTCTGGTGGCGGGACCGGCAGGTAGGGTACCATGGGGCCGTTTCTCAGAAGGACCCCCGGGGTGGGGCGGAGAGGAGCCAGCGCGATGGCCTATGACCTGCTGATCAAGAACGGATGGGTGGTGGACGGATCCGGCCTGCCGCGGTACCGCGGAGACGTGGGCGTGAAGGCCGGCAAGATCGTCGCCATCGGTCGGCTCCGCGAGGGCGCCCGTGAGGTCATCGACGCGGAGGGCAGGGTCGTCGCGCCGGGATTCGTGGACGGGCACACCCACATGGACGCCCAGATCTTCTGGGACCCGCTCGGGACCTCGTCCTGCTGGCACGGCATCACCAGCGTGGTCATGGGCAACTGCGGCTTCACGCTGGCCCCGTGCGCCAAGGAAGACCGCCACCTGGTCATCCGCAACCTGGAGCGCGCCGAGGACATCGCGGGCGAGGCCATGGAAGCGGGCATCGACTGGCGCTGGACCACCTTCCCGGAGTTCCTCGACACGCTCGACTCCCTGCCCAAGGGCATCAACTACTCGGGCTACATCGGCCACTCCGCGCTGCGCACCTACGTGATGGGCGAGCGCGCGTTCGAGCAGGCCGCGAGCGAAGCCGACCTGGCCGCGATGGAGCGCGAGCTGCGCAACGCGCTGATGGCGGGCGCGATCGGCTTCACGACCTCCCGGTCGCCGAGCCACGAGACGCCCGGCGGGAAGCCGGTGGCGAGCCGCATGGCGGCCTGGAGCGAGGTGCAGCGGCTCGTCGGCGCGATGGGCGAGCTGAACGCGGGTATCTTCGAGCTGGCGGGCGAAGGCGTCGATCGCAAGATCGACCACCCGGATCTGCCCGACTACCACCAGCGGCTCAAGGCCCTGGCCGTCGCGACCGGTCGGCCGATCACCTTCGGGCTCTTCACCCGCAAGGACGCGCCCGACATGTGGCGCCACTACGTGAGGCTGATCGAGGAGACCAACGCCGCCGGTGGCCGCATGTTCGCCCAGGTGCACAGCCGGGCGCTCTCGGTGGTGCTCTCGTTCAAGACCCAGATGCCGTTCGACCGCCTCCCGGTGTGGAAGGAGCTGCGCGCGCTGCCGCTGGGCGAGCAGCAGACGCGGCTGCGCGACCCCGAGCTGCGCCGGAAGCTGGTCGAGGCCTCGCGTGAGCGGGACAACCGCCGGGCCCTGGGCACCGAAGCACGCCAGGCCGCCTACGACTGGATATTCGTGATGGACTCGGTCGACCCACCGCACCGGTCGATCGCCGAGATCGCGCGCGAGCGCGGCGTCGACCCGGTCGAGGCGATGATCGATCTCGCGCTCGAGAAGGACATGGACCGGTTCTTCTTCCACCCGATCGCCAACGAGAACCAGGAGCTCGCGATCGAGCTGATCAAGCACCCGCAGGCGGTGGTCACCTTCTCCGACTCGGGCGCCCACGTCTCCCAGCTCATGGACAGCTCGCTCCAGACCTATCTGCTGAGTCACTGGGTGCGGACCAAGCAGGCGCTGACGCTCGAGCAGGCGGTGCGCATGCTCTCGTTCGTGCCCGCCAGCTACTGGGGCTTCAGGGACCGCGGCCTGATCCGCGAGGGCATGGCCGCCGACTTCGTGGTCTTCGATCCCGACACCATCGCGGCCGAGCTGCCCGAGGTGGTGCGGGACCTGCCCGCGGGGGCCAAGCGGCTGATCCAGCGCACCCGCGGCATCGCGGCCACCGTGGTCAACGGCGAGATCCTCCTGCGCGACGGCAAGCACACCGGCGCGCATCCCGGACGGCTCCTGCGCGGCCCGCTCGCGCGGGCGACCGCGTAGCGGGAGGGCGAACATGGCCAAGCTGCTCGAAGGCAGGGCCGCGCTCGTGACGGGCGCGGGCCGCGGCATCGGCCGCGGCATCGCGATCGCGCTGGCCAAGGCCGGCGCCAAGGTGGTGGTCAACGACCTGGGCGCGGGCCTCGACGGCGAGGGAGTGGCCACCGGGCCGGCGGCCCAGGTGGTGGATGAGATCGTCAAGGCGGGCGGCACCGCCTCGGCCAACTACGGCTCGGTGGCCGACCACAAGGCGGCCACCGAGATGGTCGAGCAGGTGGTGAAGGCCTACGGCCGCATCGACATCCTGGTCAACGTGGCCGGGATCCTGCGCGACCGCATGATCTTCAACATGGCCAAGGAGGAGTGGGACGCGGTCCTCGCGGTGCATCTGGACGGCACCTACTTCTGCACCCGGGCCGCCGCCCCCCACATGCGCGAGCAGAAGTACGGACGCATCGTCTCGATGTCGTCGGTCTCCGCGCTCGGCTCGCCCGGGCAGCCCAACTACGGGGCGGCCAAGGCCGGCATCATCGGGCTCTCCTGGTCCACCGCCAACGGCATGGCCAAGTACAACGTGACGTCGAACGCGATCATGCCGAGCGGGGCGACCCGAATGATCGATTCCACCCCTCGTGGTCGGCAGGTCTTCGAGCAGACCGGGAAGTGGCCGAGCGAGCAGGCCATCGGCACCGAGCGCGATCCGGACAACGTGGCTCCGCTCGTGGTCTACCTGGCGAGCGAGGGCGCCGGCCACGTCAATGGACAGGTCTTCCACTCCTTCGGCTACGGCTACACCCTGATGGCTTTGCCCGAGCCGATCCGCCGCATCGAGGCCGATCACAAGCTCGAGCCCGAGGAGCTGGCCAAGCTCTTCCCGGACACGCTCGGCAAGGGTCTCCACGAGCCGCCGGGCACCAACTTCGGCAAGAGCCTCAGCGAGCGGCCGAAGGAGGAGTGGAAGGAGCTCGGGAAGGGCGTGCGGTACTGGCAGTCTCCCTGGGAGGCTCGCCCCTAAGCGGCACGCGAGGCGTCGAGCAGGTCGCGCCGCTCTGACGCGGAGCCCCGCACGAAGCGGAACCGTGGCCGGGTGCTCCCAGTCACCCTGTAGGGACACATTGCGCTTGACCGCCCTCACCCCGCGTCATTAGATTGCGCCGGCCTGAAGACCCACATTGGAGGGCGCCGCATGGGACGCGCGCGGGTGAGCCGCTGGAGTCGCCGGCTCCTGGCCGGAGTCGTGCTGGGAACATTGCTGGCGGGTTGCGGAAGCTTCAAGGGCGACCTCGAGTTCGGGCCACGCATCGGGTTTCGCCCCGACGAGCCCGTGTTCCAGTTGCCCGATGCGAGCAACGCGTGTTCCCAACTGAAGACGTACATCCTCTACGCTGAAAATCTGAAAGAGGCTTATCGCACGCGTGCGACCCAGAATCGCACGTGGATCTACGTCGCGGCCATCGGCGGCCTGGGCGTCGCCGCGGCGAGTGGTGCGCTGGCCGCCGCGACCGCGGTCGCCGCCGGCACCCTGGCGCTGCTGGCCATCAGCGGCGGCTTCACGGCAGCGGCCTTCGCGACCATCGACAACTCGGAGCTTGCCAATGTGTACACGGTCGCGGCAAACCACATCGGGACGGTTCTGGGGAACGTCCAGGGGCGAATCCGCCGGTGTCCTTCCAACCAGCAGGAGTGCGCTGCCCAGCTCGCCTACCTGACCGCCGCCATCTCGAATGCCCGTAACACGCTGGAGACCGCGCGCACCTCGTCGGCCGCAGGTGCCCTGGCCCGCGCGACCGCACAGAAGACCCTGCTCGACCAGGAAATAACGAAGGCCACGGCAGACCTCAAGGCGAGAACTGCCGCGGAGGCTGCAAAGAAGGCCAAGGCGGATGAGGCCTCGGCTACTGCTGCGCATGACGTCGCCAAGGCCAAGGAGGCGGCAACTCCCGCCGGTGACCCTGGGAAGGCCGCGGCACAACGCGAGGCCGACTCCAAGAAAGATGCCAAGGACAAGGCCGTAGCGGATGCGAAGGTCGCCGAAAAGGCGGCCGCAGATGCCAAAGACGAAGCAGATCCAGACGCTGCCGCCAAGGCGGCGGCCTTGGTTCCCGTTACTTGCCTCTAGGATCGAGGGTGGCGAACAGCAGCGGAAGGCAGCTCGCAGCAGCCGCTTAGCTGCCCCATAGTCGGCTTGGCCGGCGCGATGGCTTGCCCTACTCTGGGGCGGCGTGTCTTGGTACACTCTCGGGCAGCATCCCGAGCCACCCGCGAGCCGTCCCAGTGGAGCCGAGTTGACCAACGTCCTGCTGGTCTGTCACGCGAACACCTGCCGCAGCGTGATGGCTCACGTCCTCCTGGAGAAGATGCTCGCGGCGCGCGGCACCAACGGGGCGGTCCGGGTGCACTCGGGCGGCATCGCGAACCACGCCCGCGACGGCATGATCCCCTCGCTCGACGCGCGCATCGTGCTGCGCGAGGACGACATCCACCTGGCCGAGGACGCGTTCGCCTCCACCGACCTGCGCCGCCACCGCGAGATCGTGGCCGCGGCCGACCTGATCGTGACCATGACCGCGCAGCAGAAGGATACGATCGCCGCCTACGCGGAGGCCCAGGGGCGGCCGGTGCTGACCTTGCACGAGCTGGCCGGCGAGGCCGGCGACGTGGACGACCCGTTCGGCCAGGGCGAGGACCGCTACCGCGCGACGCGGGACGAGATCAAGCGCTGCCTCGAGCTGGGGGTGGACCGGATGCTGACCCTGCTGCAAGACCGGAAGGAGAGCACCCGATGAGCGACGAGCAGATCCTCTACGATCCGACCGCCGAGCCCCGGATCCTGGCGTCGGGCCTCGCCCCGCGCCTCGCTTCCCTCGAGGGCAAGCGGGCGGGCATCCTCGACAACAGCAAGGCCAACGCGGGCACCCTGATGCTGGCGGTGACCGCGCGCCTCAAGGAGAAGTACGGCGTCCGCGACGTGGTGAAGCGCGAGAAGGGCATCGCGGGCGCGCCGTCGCCCGATATCCTCGCCGCGCTCACGACGTGCGACTTCGTCCTGGTCGGCAGCGCCGACTGAGGGTCGTGCACGTCGTGGAGTATCCACCGCGCCATCGTGCTGGAGCAGCGGGGGATTCCCACCGTGGTCATGGGGACGTATGAGTTCGAGCAGCTCGCGAAGCTCGAGTCGAAGAACCGTGGGCTCGCCGACCTGCCCCTGGCCCTCATCCCTCACCCGCTGGGGGGCATTCGCGAGGACGAGGTCGTGAAGAAGGCGGAGCTGGTGGTCGAGGTCGTCCGGAAGGCGGTCACCCGGGGATGAGCGCGTCCGCCTCGGGCCCGGCCGCCAAGGTCTTCCGCCTCAAGGGCGGCTATTCGGAGATCAACCGGCACTATCAAGGGCAGGGCTGGACCGACGGCCTGCCGATCGTGCCGCCGACGGAAGACGATGTGCGTGAGTTCCTGCGCTTCACGGATCGCGCCCCGCGCGAGGTGGTCGCGGTGCTGCCGCCGCGGCAGGGCGAGGCCACCGTGGAGCGCGTCGCGATCAACGCGATCATGGCGGGCTGCCGGCCGGAGTACCTTCCAGTTGTCATTACAGCCGTCGAGGCCTTGGCCGACCCCGCGTTCAATCTCGACTCGATCCAGGCCACCACGCATCCGGTGGCCCCGCTGATCATCGTCAACGGGCCGATCGCCAGGGAGGTCGGGATCAACTCGGGCTACAACGCCTTCGGCCAGGGTTTCCGCGCCAACCTCACGATCGGGCGCGCGATCCGGCTGGTCCTGATGAACGTGGGCGGCGGACTGCCCGGCACCGGCGACCGCGCCACCCAGGGCAGCCCGGCCAAGATCGCCTACTGCGTGGCCGAGAACGAGACCGCGAATCCGTGGGAGCCATTGCACGTCGAGCACGGCTTCCCGGCCGACGTCAGCGTGGTCACCGCGATCGCCTGCGAGGGGCCGCACAATATCCAGGACCACTTCAGCTACACCGGGCTCGGCATCCTCAAGGTGGTCGCGGGCGCGATGGGCCAGGCGGGCAGCAACAACATCCTCGCCGGCGGCCATCCGCTCCTATCGCTCGGGCCCGAGCACGCCGCCACCATCGCGCGCGACGGCTTCACCAAGCGGCAGGTGAAGGAGTTCCTCTTCGAGCACGCGCGCTTCCCGCTCGCCCGCCTGGGCGACGAGTACCGCGTGCACCTGATCCAGCGCGGCGCCAAGGACGCACCCGACACCATGGTGCCCGCGGTGCGCTCGGTCGACGACGTGACCGTGATCGTGACCGGCGGCGCGGGCAAGCACTCCTGCTGGCAGCCCACCTTCGGCGACCAGACGTGGCCGGCGCGGCGCGCGATCGCACGGAGAGACGGCACCCCGTTGAAGGCGATCGCCGAGCTGGTCCGGAGCTAGGTCCACACCGCACACTCGATTCCAGAGGGGAGCACGCTCATGGCGAACCCACATCCTGCTCATTCTCCGCGCAGGTCTCACCGCTGGACCATCGTCCTGGTGGCCGTCCTGACCCTGGCCTGGCTGACGCCCGCCGTCGCCGACGAGACGTGCAACTCCCCGTACATGAGCAACCTGATCAAGAGCCAGGAAGACTACGTCTACGTGTGGACGCTGGGGGTGAAGGGCGTCGGCGACGGCTGGGACAAGCTCGTGACGATCGACGCCAACCCCTCATCGCCCCGCTACGGGAAGGTGATCCACAAGGTCTCGGTCGGCGGCCGGGGGGAGGCCCACCACATGGGCTTCACCGACGACCGTCGCTTCCTGTGGGCGGGCGGGCTCGACGACAGCAAGATCTTCGTCTTCGACGTGGGCACCGACCCCGCGAAGCCGCGAATCGCGAAGCGGATCGCGGACATGTCGAAGAGGACCGGGTACGTCGGTCCCCACACCTTCTACGCGCTGCCGGGGCGCATGCTGGTGCAGGGGCTGTCCAACAGCAAGGACAAGGGCGGGACGACCGGCATGGCGCTCTACAGCAACCAGGGCGACCTGATCACGACCTACGCCATGCCGACCACCGAAGGCGGAGACGGCTACGGCTACGACATCGCCATCAACCCGCGGAAGAACGTGCTCCTGACCTCGAGCTTCACCGGCTGGAACAACTACATGATGGAGCTGGGTAAGCTCGTCGCCAACCCCGAGGCCATGAAGCGCTTCGGCAACACGATGGTCGTCTGGGATCTCAAGGCGGTCACGCCCAAGAAGGTCCTGGCCGTCCCCGGGGCGCCGCTCGAGATCCGCTGGTCGCTGAAGGACGGCGACAACTGGGCGATCACCGCGACCGCGCTGACCTCGAAGCTCTGGCTCGTCAAGCCGGACGCGGCGGGCGAGTGGCAGGCCAAGGAGGTGGCCACCATCGGTGACCCCGCCAAGATCCCGCTGCCGGTGGACATCAGCATCCGCAACGACGGCACCGGGCTCTGGGTCAACACGTTCATGGACGGCAAGACCCGCTACTTCGACCTGACCAACCCCGAGCAGCCCCGGCAGACCTACGAGAAGGCGACCGGCAAGCAGGTCAACATGATCTCCCAGAGCTGGGACGGCACGCGGGTGTACATCTCGTCGTCGCTGCTGGCCCGCTGGGACAAGGCGGGCGCCGACGACGAGCAGTTCGTGCGCGCGTTCAAGTGGGACGGCAAGGAGCTGGCCCCGGCCTTCGAGGTGGACTTCTACAAGGAGAAGCTGGGCCGCGCCCACCACATGAAGTTCGGCAGCAAGTCCACGAAGGCCGCGTACCGCGACGCGCCGCTGGCCAGCGTCCGGTAGGCCCTTGTCCCGTCCGCTGCTCGCGGCGATGGGGTGGGTCGCGGCCTTCCTCGCCCTCACCACGCCGATCTGGGGTCACGGCGACGAGGCCCGCGACCAGCCGCCGCCGGTGAAGGCGGACTTCGCGCCCCCCGTTCCCGGCACCTACACGCTCCACCCCATCCGGCGGGCGCCGAGCGGCATGGTCGTCGACCTCGACGGGCGCTCCCGGCCGCTCACCGAGCTCACCACCGGCAAGATCACCCTCCTGAGCTTCGTGTACACGCGCTGCCGCGACGCGTGGGGCTGTCCGCTCGCCTACCGGGTCTTCGACGCGGTGGGCACCGCGGTCGAGCGGTCTCCCGCCCTCCGCTCGCGGGTGAGGCTGGTGACGCTCTCCTTCGATCCGCGCCACGATACGCCGGAGGTGATGCGGCAATATGCCGGCGAGCAGGCGGCGCGCGGCATCGACTGGCGATTCCTCACCACGCGCTCGGAGCACACGCTGATTCCCCTGCTCGCAGGCTTCGGGCAGGACGTCCGCGCCGCCGCGACCGGAGGGCCGGATGAAGCCGGCCAGCTGACGCACATGCTCAAGGTGTTCTTGATCGATCCGCGCGGCGTGATCCGCGAGATCTACAGCACCGCCTATCTCTACCCCGAGGTGGTCGTCGCCGACATCGAGACCCTCCGGCTGGAGCGCGCCGGTCACCCGATGACGCGCACTCCGTCCTTGATCCGTCCGGTTGAGAGGTAGGAGACGGCGAGGCTCTCTGGATTGTAGGGCGCCAGCTTCGCGGCCCGCAGCCGATCGGCTCCGACGAGCCGCTCCATCACCGACCGATGGACGGCCAGGCCGGGTGGGAACGTGCGCTGGCCGGTCGGCAACAGGGTCCAGGGCGGTTGGGCAAGGGGGCGTGCCGCACAAAACACGATGCTCTTCATGCGCTCACCGGCGGCCTGGTCAGCCGCTGCAGGACCTGGAACTGGTAGTGGTACGAGTCCACCCCCGACCCGTTGTAGCGCCGCACCGCGTAGGGCCAGTCGCAGCCGAGCGTCGCCCGGGCCGGCACCCGGGAGTATGCCGTCTCCGGATGGTACGGGGTCGCGTGCAGCGTGTCGGTGGCGCCTTGATAGACCGGAGCCCCCGCCGCGATGTCGACGAAGTGCTCGGCGGCGCAGCGCGCGCAGTCGGTCATGAAGCGCGGATCGTCCGGCGCGTATCGGCAGGGGCGGAGTGCTCCGTCGCCGATCTCCTTGATCCGGTCGTCGGCCTGCTGGCCGGGGGTCGAGCCCGCGACGAAGAGCTCGTACTTGCTCCGCAGCTCCTTCACCGCGCGCTGGACGTTCTTGACCGGGTCCACCATGACGCCGGCGACCTCGGCGGCGGTCGGGGGATGGTGAAAGAGCGTGAACTGCCCGATCCCGTAGCCCCGCGACGTGATGCGATCCGGATGACCGTGGTCGCCGTGATCGAGCCCGACCACGATGAAGTTGTCGACGTTGTCGCCGCTCGGCACCCGGTACTGCATCCCCCCGCTCTCCTGGAGAAAGATCGCGAGGAGGAACGGGCGCGGGACGGGCAGCCCCACGAGCTGCTGCACCTGGGCGAGGGCGTCCTGGTTGGCCTTCGCCGGATCGGCAGAGCGAGGCAACGTCGGGATCCGCGGGTCGCCCAGGATGTCCTCGATGCAGGCGGCCAGCCGCTCGTCAACGACTCCGGTCAGGTCGGTCACGCGGCCGCGATTGAACGTCTGGAGCGCCACCGGCGCGTCGCCGTCGCTTCCGTGCTGCCCGGCGGTCAGGAGATCGTACTGCAGCGCGCGCACCGCGCTCGCGGTGCCGGCGCCGAACTGCCCGTCGATGCCGGCCCGCAGGTAGCCGAGAGACCGCAGGTCCTCCTGCAGGGCCTTGGCGAGCGGATCGGGCGGTCCCGATCGGGGCCGCAACTCGAGCCCAGGCTGACGATACGGACGCCTCATCGGCCTCCCCAGCCTACGAACCACCCTGGGGCCATGTCAA
>WNFF01003771.1_pt1 | contig 27521 bp, 27 predicted proteins | sample 5400441 | NCBI WGS metagenome assembly WNFF01 (sample SAMN13153345, study PRJNA577476) | soil metagenome | isolation source: 120 cm saprolite under Douglas fir tree site 2 hole 3 replicate 1 | place: USA:California | collected 2015-04-18
CGAAGGCGAATACAAGGTGATGGGCCTGGCCGCCTACGGGCGCCCGTCCTACGCCGCGGAGGTCCGCAAGATCCTGCCGCGAACGGCCGACGGCGGATTCGCGCTCGACCTGTCCTATTTCGACTACCACCTCTCGGCGCGAACCTCCTACTCGGAAAAGTTCGTGTTCGTGTTCGGCCCGCCGCGCGAACCGTGGGAACCGATCGACCTGTCCACCGAGCGCGGGCGCCACTGCGCCGACGTCGCCGCGTCCGTGCAGCGGGTCCTGGAAGACACGCTGGTCGATCTGGCCGCCTCGCTGCGCGCGGAGACCCGCTTGCCGGACCTCTGCCTGGGCGGAGGGGTGGCCCTGAACGGCTGCGCGAACGCGCGCATCTTGCGCGAGAGCGGGTTCGAGCGCGTCTTCGTCCCGTCCGCTCCGGGCGACGCGGGCTGCGCCCTGGGCGCCGCCCTGTACGTGGACCGCGTGCACTTCGGAAACCCCTGGCGCGAAGTGCCCGACCATCCCTTCTGGGGACCCGAGCCGGAGCCCGCCGAGCTCTTGCGCGTCGCGGGCGAGGACGGGTTGCCCGCCGAGGAAGTCTCCGAGGCGGAGCTGCTCGCGCGCGTCGCGGACGAGCTGTGCGCCGGCCGGATCGTGGGATGGGTCGACGGAGCTTGCGAGCTCGGGCCGCGCGCGCTCGGCCACCGCAGCATCCTGGCCGCGCCGCGCGACGCGGCGATGCGCGACAAGCTGAACCGGAGCATCAAGTTCCGCGAGGAGTTCCGGCCGTTCGCCCCGGCGGTGCCGATCGAGTCAGCCTCGCGCTATTTCGAGCTACCTCCCGGCGGCGAGCGGCTCGGCCGCTTCATGTCGGGCGTCTTCCCGGTCCGGCGCGAATGGCGCGATCGGCTCGCCGCGGTCACGCACGTGGACGGCACCGCCCGCGTGCAGACCGTCGAGCGCGAGATGGCGCCGCGATTCCATGCCTTGCTCGAGGAGGTCGGCCGCCGCACCGGCGTGCCGGTGCTGCTCAACACCAGCTTCAACCTGGCCGGCGAGCCGATCGTGAATCGCGCGGTCGAGGCGTACTCCACCTTCCGCCGCTCGGGCATCGACTTGCTCGTCTGTGGGCCGGTGCTGGTGGCGAAGAAGCGGGCCGCTACCGGCGGCGCGGAGGAGGCGGTCGCATGATCAAGCGGCGTTCCCGCATCGCGCGCATGCTGATCGTGCTCGGCAGCGCGGGTCCTTCCATCGCCGACGGCGCCCGCGGGCTGTGGCGCAGCGATGCCGGGCGGAAGTGGCTCGTCCCGTTGGTCGTGTTCCTCTGCGTCACCGGCCTCGTCCTGGTGGTGGCGGCTGGCGTCCAGGCGCTGGCGCCGTTCATCTACGCCATTTTCTGACCGCCAATGCTGCAAGAGGCGCTCGACCTGCTGGCCTGCCCGCGCTGCGCGGGTCGGCTAGGCGCGGACTTGCGCTGCTCCTCCTGCGCCGCGGAGTACGGCGCGCCGGGCGGCATTCCGGATCTGCGGCTCCCTGCCGACGAGCGCACCGAGACGGTCCGAGAGTTCTACGCGCAGGCTCCGTTCCCGGGCTATCCGGCGCGGGACAGCTACGGGTGGCTGCGCGCCCGCGCGGGACGAAGCGAGCTGGCCCGCCTGCTCGACCAGGCGATCTCCGGAGACGCGCGCATCGTGGAAGTCGGCTGTGGCACCGGCCAGATGAGCTTGTTCCTGGCCACCGCCGATCGGCTGATGATCGGGGCGGACCTGACCCGCGCCTCGCTCGAGCTGGCCGAGGACGCCCGCCGGCGCTACGGCATCGAGCGCGCTCTCTTCGTCGAGACCGACCTGCGCTCTCCCGGGCTGCGCGCCGGCGCCTTCGACGTCGTCTACTCCAGCGGAGTACTGCATCACACTCCGGATCCCCGCGCCTCCTTCGCCGCGGTGGCCCGCCTTCTCCGGCCGGGCGGAACGGTAGTGATCGGCCTCTACCTGGGACCCGGTGCTGCGCGAGCGGAGCGCGGAGCCGGCCCGCCGCGAGGCGTGGCTGCGCGACCAATATCGGCACGTCGAGGAGCACCGCCACACGCTGGGCGAAGTGCAGGGCTGGTTCCGCGAGAACGGAGTCGAGTACCTGCGCGCGTACCCGGACACGCTGCTCGCGGCGGAACAGCTGACCGGCGACGGCTTGTTCCAGGCCGCCGGGGACGACTGGCCGGTCGAGAACGTGCTCGCCCAGCTGTCTTGGGCGCGCACCCTGTCCCACGAGGGCGGCCTGTTCATGGTGGTCGGTCGCGCGGCGGCGCGTTAGGTTCCGGCCATGGTCCACGTACGCTACTGGGACGACTTCCTCTGACCGTGGTGCTACGTGGCGGCCGGGCGCCGCCGCACGCTCGAGCGGGAGCTGGACGGCAAGGTCCAGTTCGACCGCCGCGCCTACCTCCTCCTCCCGGGAGAAGGGCAACGCCCCGCCTACGACGAGTACGTGGTGTCCCACCGCGTCCGGGCGGCCGGCATGATGCCCGAGCTCGGATTCGCCATCCCGAAGGTCGGTCAGAAGTACCCGGGCTCCAGCGTCCCCGCGCAGCTGGTGGCGGCGGCGGTGAAGGACGAGCAGCCGGAACGGCTCGAGGCGTTGGAGGACCAACTCTTCGGCGCGATGTTCCGCGAGTTGCGCGACATCTCCGATCCCGAAGAGCTGCGGGCGGCGGCGCGCGCCGCGGGTGTCGCCGAAGGGTTGGTGGATCGCGCGCTGGCCGACCCGGCGCTGCGCGATCGCGTGTTCGCGGAGCACCAGGAAGGACTCGACGCGGGGGTGCAGGGCATTCCGGCGCTGGTCCTGCCCGGCTATGCGCCGGTCACCGGGGCGATTCCTCTCGACGCGCTCCGCCGGGCGTTCGCCGAAGTGGTCGACTCCCGCGAGGCGCGTGCCTAGCTTCGAGTCGATGAGCAACGTGAAGTGGTTCGCCGCGGCGGCACTGCTGGCGTCGCCCCTGGCAGTCGCGCAGACGCCGGAGCGGCCGCAGCAGCCCACAGCCACGGCGCAGCCGGACGCCGGTCCGCCGGAAGCTCCGGGCGCCGCGCCGCTGACTCCGCGCGAGAAGGCTGCCGCGCAGGCGTCCGAGCAGGCGAAGAAGGACGTCGACGTGGCCGGCATCCATCTCGAGGTGGCCCGGCTCTACCTGGCGGGCCTGTACGGCCTGGCGGGTCCGTCGAGCACTTGGGATCGCGAGCACGGCGTGGCGCTGTTCACCCAGGCGCAAAACGCGTTGACCGACGCCGATCGCCAGCTCGCCGAGTTGCAGGGGCTCGCCCAGCGCAACTGGCCCGACGCCCGCGACCCGCTCTCCCGCGCCCGTGCCACCATGGTCCGCGTCCAGACGCAGCTCCGCTCGCTGTCCGTCCCTCTGCGCACCGGCGGAGGCCAGGTCCAGGCCGGCCAGAGCGTCATCCGCGAGGTCTACAAATCTCTCGACTCGTCCCGGGACGAGCTGAACTCTGCCGCCAAGGCGATGGGCGTCGACCCGAAGCTGCGCACGCCGTAGTCGCGCCGAGTACATTATTCGCCCGAGTGTATTCCATTCAGTGTAAAAATTGATCGCGATGCCGTTTGACACGGTGCGTCCCGTCCCGGGACGGGACGCAGCGCGTTAGCGAGACTCGTGGTTTCAACAGAGTGTCAGCGCGTCGTCGACTGCTCCTCGTCGCGCGGTAGCGCTCGCCTTCTGTAGAGGATGTTTCGCCCGGCGGCCTTGCTCTCCTTCACGAAGATATCGCGTGTTGCCACGTCCTCAGGAATCGAGACGAACAAGGTCTTGCCGTCGTCTCCCCATGCAACGGAGACGGTTCTCGCATCCGCATTCATTCGTAACACTTCGTTGGAACCGAGCATGACCCTCGTCACGAATCCAACGGTAGCGCCGCATCCGCGACTCACGACCTTCGCACTGGTGCCGTCGACTGATCTCGCGCTATGAACGGTAGTTTCCTCGCAGCAGGCGCTCGAGAGAATCGCGACGATACATGTGAGGATCGGAAGTCTTCTCATCAGGGCTGCTGTCCCAAGCGATTCCAGGCTACAGCGCGCTCCCCCATTCCGCCAATGCGCTCGCCAACTCCCGCAGCACCTCTGCGTCGGTGCGGCCGCTGCGCTTCAGGACGTGGAAGGAATGGTCGGCTCCGTCGATGATCCGCAGATGTGCGCGCGGAAGCTGCTCAACGATCGGGCGGAGCAGCGCCATGTCAGCCAGGTCGTCGCGCGTGCCCTGCAGGAAGAGCAACGGGACTTGCACCCGATCAAGGTGCTCCGCGCGCTTCACCGACGGCGCTCCCGCGGCGTGGAGCGGAAAGCCGAGCAGCACGATGCCGCGGACGCCAGGCAGCGGCGCTTCGGCCTGGGCCTGGGTGGTCATCCGGCCGCCCATCGACTTGCCTCCCGCGATGAGCGGCAGGTCGGGTGCCGCCTCGCGCGCGGCTTCGACGGCTGCCCGGACGGCGCCGTGGAGCACGGCCGGCGGATCGATGCGCTTGCGGCCGGCTTGCGTGTACGGGAACTGGTAGCGGAACGTGGCGACGCCCTCCCCCGCCAGCGCCTCGGCCATCCGCTGCAACCAGGCATGCCGCATTCCGGCGCCCGCGCCGTGCGCGAGGACGTAGAGGAGGCGCGCGCCTTCCGGGCGCAAAAGCAGCGCGTCCAGCCGCTCGCCCCCCGCGCTGAAGCCGGCTTCACGCACCCAGGCGCTTCCTCAGCCGATCGAGCGCATCGGACACGTCCGGATCCAACTCCAGCACCTTCGCCAGCGGATCCCGCTTCAGCTTCCGCATCCGCGCCGGTGCCGACTTGAGCGTGAACGCCCGCGGATCCAGCTTCTCGTCCACCTCGCTCCAACGCAGAGGCATCGACACGGTCGCTCCGGGCACCGGGCGCGCGGAGAACGGGGCCGCGATGGTCTTCCCGTAGCCGTTCTGGAAGCAGTCGAGGTAGACGCGGCCCTTGCGCGCCTGGATGGGCGCCCGCACCAGCGTGGAGATGTCCGGGTGCTCCCGCTCGACTACGTGCGCGAGCACCACCGCCAGGTCGCGGGCCTGGTCGTGCGTGCACCTGGAGCCGAGCGGCAGCAGGACGTGCAGGCCGGCCTGCCCGCTGGTCTTGCAGAACGACGGCAACCCGATCTCCTCGCACAGCTCGTGCAGCGCGCCGGCGAGTCGGGCGACCCAGGCAAAGGGAGCGCCCTTGGGGTCCAAGTCGATGACCGACCAGTCGGCGCGGTCCGGAGCGCCCGCCCGTCCCGCATAGATGTGCAGCGGGATGGCGGCCAGGTTCGCGACGTAGAGCAGCGTCTCGACGTCGTCGCAGACGAAGTGGTCGATGTCCCGGCCTTCGTCGGTCCGCATCCTGGCGGTGCGGATCCAGCCGGGGATGTAGTCGGGCGCGTCCTTCTGGAAGAACGACTTGCCCGCGATGCCGTCGGGAAATCGGGTCAACACCACGGGTCGGTCCCGCAACCAAGGCAAGAGCCATGGCGACACCGCCCGGTAGTACTCGAGCAGATCTCCCTTGGTGTAGCCCTCCTCGGGCCAGAACACCTTCTCGAGGTTCGAAGAGGCCAGCTCGCGCGCGGGCGCGTGCGCGGGCTCCGCCGCCGGAGCGCCCGGGCGCACGCAATCCGACGGAGGCTTGTCGTCGCGGAAGCGGAGGAAGACGGGAGCGCGGAGGAGGCCTTCCTCGGTGATCTCCTTGTAGCGGACCTCCACCACCCGGCGCGGGGTCACCCAGGAGTGGCCCGGGCCTTTGGGAAGCGGGCCGCTGCAGGGCGGCTTCGAGACGCGGTCGCGCTCCAACTCCTCGCGCAGCGTGCGCAGCTCCGTCTCGCTGAAGCCGCTGCCCGCGCGGCCCGCGTAGACGAATCCTCCGCCCTCGGCGTAGGCGAGATGCAGCGAGCCGAACCCGGTGCGGGACCCCTCTCCGGCCGAGAAGCCGACCACGGCGAAATCCGCGGTCCGATCGGAGCGGATCTTGATCCAGTCTCGCGAGCGGCCGGAGCGGTAGGGGGAGTCCGCGCGCTTGGCCATCACGCCCTCGAGCCCCAGCTCCCGCACACCGCGGAACATCTCTTCCCCGCGCCCCTCCAGGTGATCCACGTACCGCAGCGGACCCAGGTCGGGCAGCAGGAGCCGCAGGAGGCGCTTGCGCTCGGCCAGCGGCAGCGTCCGCAAGTCGAACTCCTCGAACCCGAGCAGGTCGAAGCAGAACAACGTGGCGGGAAGCTCCTGCGCGGCGCGCTCCAGGTCGCGGGGAGCGGTGAGCAGCGCGCGCTTCTGCAGGCGCTGGAAGCTCGGCCGTCCCGAGTCGTCGAGGACGACGATCTCGCCGTCCAGCACCAATTGCTCGGCCGGCAACGCGCGCAACGCGGCCGCGAGGTCGGGATGCACCCGCGTCGCGTCCGCCCCGCGGCGGTAGTGGATCACCGCGCGACCGTCCTCGCGCCCCGCCAGTGCGCGGAACCCGTCGTACTTCAGCTCGAAGAGCCAGGCGGGATCGGTGAACGGCTTCGGCTGCACCTCGGCCAGCATCGGCTGCATCTCCGCGGCGCGCACGCGCTGCCGCGGCGGCTTCAGCGCCCGGAGCGCGTCGCGGACCGCCGCGGCGCCTGCCGGCGTCGGCAGCACCGGCGCATCGGAGAGGCTTCCGCCCCTGCGGACGTGCGCGTCGCTCGTCTCCTTGATCAGCAGCCACTCCCTGCCGCGGGTGCGCACCAGCGTCCAGGCGCCGCGCATCTTGTAGCCGCGCAACTCGAAGAGGAGCTTCCCCTCGCGTATCCCGTCGGAGAAATCCTGCACGGGCGTGCAGCCGCCGAAGTCCCAAGCCTCTCCTTCCGCCGCCCCGCCCGCCTCCATTTCCACGGCGAATCGCCGATCCGCGGGGTCGGGCGAGGGCCCCTTGGGGACCGCCCAGGACCGCAGAACCCCGTCCGTTTCCAGGTGAAGCGCATATCCGGGACGCGCGCCGGTCTGCCGCACGACGGCGAACCGCCTGCCCGCCCGCTCGTCCGGGAAGTTGGGCATGACCACGAGCAGGTTATCATCGCGCGCATGCCCGCTCGCTCCATCGCCTCGGGGACGATCTCGTTCGGCCTGGTTTCCATCCCGGTGAAGCTCTTCTCGGCGACGCAGAGCCAGGCCGCAATCTCGTTCAACCTGCTGCACTCCAAGTGCAAGGGGCGGCTCAAGCAGCAGTACATCTGTCCCCGCGACGACAACATGATCGTCGAGCGCAACGACATGGTGAAGGGCTACGAGTTCGGCAAGGACCAGTACGTCACCTTCACTCCCGAGGAGCTGAAGGCGCTGGAGGAGAAGGCGTCGCAGCAGATCGAGATCAGCGAGTTCGTGCCCAGCGAGAAGATCGACCCGGTGTACTTCGACAAGGCGTACTACTTGGGACCCGAGAAGGGCGCCGAGCGCGCCTACCGGCTGCTCTCCGAGGCGATGCGGGCCACCGGGCGCACGGCGCTCGCCCGCTACGCCGCGCGAGGCAAGCAATACCTGGTGCAGCTGCGGCCGATCGAAGGCGGCGGCCTGGTCCTGCAGCAGCTCATGTACTCCGACGAAGTGCGGCCCTTCTCGGAGGTCGAGGTGCCGCAGGGCGAGGTGAAGCCCGCCGAGCTGGAGCTGGCCAAGCAGATCATCAGTCAGATCGCCGAGGACGACTTCAAGCCGGAGAAGTACGAAGACGACGTGAAGAAGCGCATCCAGGAGCAGATCCAGCGGAAGGTGGAGGGCCAGGAGATCGACCTGACGCCGGCGGAGCAGCCGCGCACGCAGGTCATCGACCTGATGGAGGCGCTCAAGGCGTCTCTCGCGGCGCGCGGCGAGCAGGCCGCGGAGCCGGTCTCTGCGGACCGCAAGCCCGCCAAGCGCGCCCCCCGGACGGAGAGGGCGGCCAAGGCTTCCCGCAAGTAGGTCCGGCGTGCGAACCTCCGCGCGATGACCGGCTACGGGTCGCGCGAAGTGTCCCGGATGCTCGGGCTGTCGGTCGGACAGCTGCGGTCGTACGTGCGGGCCGGGTTCCTGCACCCTGCCCGCGGCCCCCGCCGCGAGCTGCGCTTCAGCTTCCAGGACCTGGTGCTGCTGCGGACCGCGCAGGGGCTGATCGGCGCGCGCATCGCGCCGCGGCGGGTCCGCGCTGCGCTGCGCAAGCTGCGCTCCGAGCTGCCCGACGGACGGACGCTGCGCGACGTGCACATCCGGGCCGAGGGAGACCGCATCGTGGTCGGCGACGGCGCGCGCAAGTGGAGCGCCGAGGACGGCCAGGTCCTGTTCGACTTCGGCACCGCCGAGCTGGCCCGGCGCATCGCGCCGCTCGCGCGCAAGCGGTCGAATGCCCTCGACGCCGACGGGCTGTACGAGCGCGGGTGCGACCTCGAGGAGGCGGACCCGGCCGCCGCGCGCGCGGCGTACCAGCGGGCGCTGGAGCTGAACTCCGGCCACGCCGGCGCGCACGTCAACCTGGGCCGGCTGCTTCACGAGGCAGCTGGCGATCGCCACCGATCCCCACTGCGCCGACGCGCACTACAACCTGTCTCGCCTCTACGAGCACCTCGGGCAGGGAGCGCCGGCGCTGCGGCACCTGCGCACCTACCGCGCGCTCACCGGCCACGCCTGATGCGCGTGCTGAGCGGGACCAGCGGGTACAACTACGAGCCCTGGCGCGGGCCGTTCTATCCGGAGGACCTGCCGAAGTCGAAGATGCTGCCTTATTACGCGTCGCGCTTCGACACGGTGGAGATCAACTACAGCTTCTACCGGAGGCCGACCACGAAGCTGCTCGAAGGTTGGGCCGCGCAGGTGCCCGAGCGCTTCCGCTTCGCCCTCAAGGCCTGGCAGCGCATCACCCACCAAGCGCGGCTGCGCGAGCCGGAGCTGGCGGCATCGTTCACGGACTCGGCGAGGACCCTCGGACCTCGTCTGGCGCCGATCCTCTACCAGCTGCCGCCGAATCTGAAATCCGACGTGCCCCTCCTACGGGACTTCCTCAACCATCTGCCGCGCGACCTGCCGGCCGCATTCGAGTTCCGCCACCAGAGCTGGTTCGGCGACGACACCTTCCGCGCGCTGCAGGACTCCGCCGCCGCCTTGTGCCTGGCGGAGAGCGACGAGCTGGCCACGCCGCGGGTGCGCACCGCGCCGTTCGGGTACCTCCGGCTGCGTCGGGCCGACTACGACGAAGCCCGGCTTCGCGACTGGGCCGACTGGGTGCGGGGGGCCGGGTTCGAGCGCGACGTGTACTGCTACTTCAAGCACGAGGACGAAGCCCGCGGCCCGCGGTTCGCCGAGCAGTTCCAGAGAATGCTCGCCGCCTGAAGCGGAGTCACTTCTCCGCGCCGGCGCCAATCTTGGCGCGAGCGTTCAGCTCGGCGATGGCCTTGCGGATGTCCCGCGCGTCGGGAGCCGAAGGGGCGAGCTGCAGATACTTCTCGTATGCCTTGCGAGCGGCTTCCTCGTCGTGGCGCATCAGGTGGGCGATGCCGAGGCCGCGCCAGGCGACGGCCACGGTCGAGTCGTTGTTGAGCGCCGCCTGGAAGTTCTCTGCCGCCGACTCGTAGCTACCGCGCTCCAGCTCTGCGTCGCCCCGCTTGACCAGCACCTCGGCGGCGGCGCGGGCCTGGTTGGCGGGGGAGAGACGGGCGGAGCGCGAGGATGAGGCCGAGGGTGAGGTCGAGGGCAAGGTCGAGGTTGAGGGTAAGGTCGAGGGAGAGGTCGAGGTCGAGGGAGAGGTCGAGGTTGAGGGTAAGGTCGAAGTCGAGGGGGCGGTCGAGGTTGGCGCCACCGGCGCGATGCTCGTAGCCGCGGGAGGCGGATCGACCTGGGCAGGCGCGCGCCCCGCCGGCCGCTGCCCCGCGAGAGCGCGGATGGCCGCCGGGTTCAGGACTCCCGCCGCGTACAGCGCCCCGGCGCAGAGCGCCGCACCCAAGAGGCCGCCGATCAGGCCAGACGTAAACCCGGAGCCCGATCGGACGTGCACCGACTGCCCGGGGCCGCGCGACTCGATCGCGCTCAGCCGCGTGTTCAGGTCCTGCTGGTCGCGTTGAACGTCGGCCATGCCGCTGCGCACCGCGCTGATCTGCCGGTCGACGTGCGAGACGTGATCGATCAACTTGGCCAGGGCTGCGCGATCCAGATCCGGCATGCCGGCCCATTTCTCGGCCCGGACCACCAGCGCCGCGAACGCCTGGCGCTCGCTGTCCGCCCCGGCGGGGCGCTGCAGCCCGTCCACCGCCTCGCGTAGCTGCTGCAGATCGCCGAACCGCTCTCGCCGGTCGCGGGCCATGGCGATGCGCACCAGGTCGCCGAAGGGACCCGCGAGCTCCGGGCCGGGGCCTTTGCGCGGATCGGGAGCCGGCTGCCCGGTGAGCAGCTCGTACCCCAACGCCCCGGCGGCATAGACCTGCACGCGCGGCTCCGTCTTGGCTGGAGCGCCGCGCTCGAGCAGCTCTGGCGCGTGGTAGCCCGTCTCGTCGTCGGCGCGCTTCTCGTCGAATCGGGCGAGCAGGATGGCGCCCGACGGATCCATCTGTACCAGGCGGGATCGCACGGTCCCGCCCTGCGCCGCCGCCAGCCGGGTGACCGCGGCGAACAGCCAAAGCGCCTCGCCCGCGGCCAGCTTCTGGCCGGACGCACGCGCGCGCTCGAGGATGTCGTGCAGCGTGATCAAAGGGGAGCGCAACCTCCGCGAAAAATCAGTATCGCAGCCGTTCTAGGTTACCGAAATTTCCGCAAGCAGAGCGGGCGTGTGCCGAATTGCTCCGAAGTGCGCCGTGGTGCGGGCGTGACCCACCCTGGCTTGAACTTCGGTGGCCTGCGCGTTAGCCTCCAACCTTGCGTGAGGCATGGTGCCCACGCGCCTGCAACACCCGCCGGGAGCGCACTGCCTCGGCGAGAGAGGAAAGTCATGTACCCAGGAATGCTGCATTGGTGGCGGAATGCGCGCCGGGCCGGTGCTTGCGGCCCTCAGGCCGGCCGGGGCCCGTCCGGTGAGGGCTTCAGCTTTCACCCCGGCGGCGACGATCTCGGCGGCGGCGGCTCCTTCGGCGTCCGGCGTCCGCTGCGGTTTCTCGCCTACCGCTTGAACCTCAACGAGACGCAGGTCGAGGAGCTGGCGAAGATCCTCGACGAGCTGAAGACCGAGCGCGCCCAGGCCGCCGTCGACGACCGCCGCGTCACCTCGGGCTTCGCGGACGCGCTGGGCCTCGACCAGTTCGACGCCGTGAAGGCGGCGGATGCAGGGGCGCTGCGCGTGAAGAGCTCGGAGCGGCTCCGCGACGCGGTGCTCAAGGCGCTGGCCCGCATGCACGCGGTGCTGGATTCCCAGCAGCGCGCCCAGCTGGCCTACCTGATCCGCACCGGCACGCTGAGCATCTGAGGACGGAGATTGCGCCGGCCCGCTTCTCAGGCGGCCGGCGCGATCCTCGCGACGGCCGCGTTCTCCTCGACGTGGGCCACCGACCGGGTGCCCACCAGCGCGCAGGTGATCCCCTTTGTTCCGCGCACGAACTGCAGCGCACGCTGCGCGTCGGTGTCGAGCCCCGAGAGGCGTGCGCGCTCAGCCGGTGAGAGATGGGCCAGCCGGCCCTGCAGCACCGGGGCGGAGGCGAGCACCGCGATGCCGGCTTCGGCGGCCGCCTGCAGAAACGTCCGGCCGCCTTGATTCGCCAGCGAAGCCGCCTCGTCCATTTCCAGGTTGAAGGGGAGCTGCACGGCCCGGAAGCGGTGCCGCGCGCCGGCCACTTCCCGAGCGCAGGCGAGCACGTCCTCCAGCGAGAGATGCTCGGGATCGTCTTCGGGCAAGCGATAGCCGTTCCAGGTGGCGGTCCCGTACGCGGCGATGCGCTCTTCGTCGCAGGCTCGCTCCAGCTCGGCGAAGGCGGCGCGCAGGCGGCGCAGGAACTCGTCGCGAGGCACCTCGCCGAGCTGCGTCTCGGGATTGTGCAGGTAGTAGAGGTCGATGGTGGCGACGCCCAGGTTGCGGCGGCTGCGATCGATCTGGTCGGAAAGGAAGCGCGGCGACAGGCAGTGCACGCCGTCGACCACCTCGTCCCAGCGGAGCAGGCCGGGGCGAACGTAGGTCTCCTCCACGAACGAGCGCGGATCGCGCGGCCGGGCCCCGTCGAAGGGGAGGAACCCGCCCTTGGTGCAGACGACCACCCGCTCGCGGGGCGTGCCGCCCTGGAGCAACGCGCGTCCGACCGCGCGTTCGCTGCGCTGGTTGCGATAATTGATTGCGCTGTCCACCACGGCCGCAGTCGCTTCGCGGGCGTAGGCCGCCGTCGCCGAGGGCGTCGCGCGCCCCTCGAGCAGGGAGCCGGGCGTGGACATGGGGCCACCTCCGTCAACAGATTACCTCCGTCTGCCCCGGGTGGGCAGGAGGCCCGGGCTTGACGCGGATCCCTCGCACTGCTCGACTGCCTCGGCATGGACGAGGCGCCCAAAGGAGCGCTCGACAAGGTGCGGGCCATCTGCCTGGGGTTGCCCGACGTGATCGAAACGTCCTCCTACGGGCACCCGACATGGAAGGCACGCAAGAAGACGTTCGCGGTGTTCGAGAGATATCGCGGAGACTGGAGCGTGGCGCTCAAGGCGGAGCCTGAGCACCAGCGCGCATTGATCGCCACGGACGCGCGCTTCTACCGCACGCCTTACATCGGGCAGCAGGGATGGGTCTCCTTCAAGCTCCAGGGACGCATTCCTTGGGGACGGCTCCGAGAGCTCCTGCGCGACGCGCATGGGCTCGTCGCTTGAGTGAGAGAGCCGCGACAGGGTGTCGCGTGGGATTACTTCGGCTTCGAGAGGCATCCACCGGCGGGGAGTACCGCACCACGGTCGCCCGAAATACTCGCCGACCGTCTGTGCCATCGCGCCGTCTCCCGATCGTGGACGGTAGACACTGCGATCGCGCGTTGCCGGACACATCCGGTGGGCCCTTGGGCCGTCTTGCCTTGCCAACCCGCTCGGGCAGTGGGATCGTCCGCCCCCCCACGCCCTGCACGAACGAATGAGCGCTCTCTTCCAGCCCTGGACCAACACGGCGTTTCGACTTGCCCTGTTCGCGCTGGCGCTGCTGTTCACGGGGGGGCTGATCGCCGGGCCCATGATCTACGTCCGTAGCCCGCTCTACACGCAGCAGCAGGATCCGATCGATCAGCCGGTGCAGTTCGACCACCGCCACCACGTCGGCGACGAGGGGATCGACTGCCGCTACTGCCACAGCTCGGTGGAGAAATCGAACTTCGCGGGGATCCCGGCGACAGCGGTGTGTCTCAATTGCCACTCGCAGATCTGGAACAAGAGTCCCAAGCTCGCGCCGGTCCGGGAGAGCTTCTTCTCCGACCGGCCGATCGTCTGGAACAAGGTCAACAAGCTCCCTCACTTCGTCTACTTCAACCATTCGATCCACGTGAAGCAGGGCGTCGGTTGCGTCACCTGCCACGGGCGGATCGACCAGATGGCACAGGTGGAGAAGTGGGCGCCGCTCACCATGGGCTGGTGCCTCGATTGCCACCGGAACCCGGAGCGCTTCCTGCGGCCGCGGGAGGAGGTCATCAGCATGACCTTCACTCCCGGCGGCGAGAAAGAGCAGCTCGCGCTGGGCGAGCGGCTCAAGGCGGAATACCACGTGGCCACCCGAACGAGCTGCTCGACATGTCATCGCTGAAACTCCCCATCGCCGGAGCCGCCGCTTCACCGCCCGCGGCGCCGCGCGCGCAGTGGCGCAGCCTGGAGGAGCGCGAGCGCGGCCTTGCCCCCGAGGGCGAGTTCCCGCCGGGCGCCTCCGAGATCGGCGGCACGTCGCGGCGGGAGTTCGTGCAGCTGCTCGGCGCGTCGATGGCGTTCGCCGGCGCGGCCGGATGCCTGAAGCTTCCGCCCGAGCAGGTCCTGCCCTACACCCGCCAGCCGGAGGAGATCGTGCCGGGCCGGCCGCTGCACTACGCGACAGCGTCCACCCTGGGCGGGCGCGCCACCGGCCTTCTGGTCACCGCCTTCGAGGGGCACCCCACCAAGGTGGAGGGAAACCCCGAGCACCCCTCCAGCCTGGGCGCAACCGGCCTGTTCGAGCAGGCGTCGATCCTGCAGCTCTACGATCCGAACCGCGCGGCGGTGCTCCAAGAAAAGGGGCGGCCGCGCTCCTGGCGGGAGTTCCTCGCCGCGCAGCACGACCGCGCCAACGCACTGCGGGCGAGAGACGGCGGGGCGGGGCTCCGCTTCCTGCTGGAGCCCGGCTCCTCGCCGCTGATCGGGGAGCTGCGCGCGCGCATCCAGAAGCTGTTCCCCAACGCGCGGTTCCGCAGCTATTCGGCCGTCTCCGACGACGCGGCCCTGCAGGGCGCGCGGCTCGCCTTCGGCAGCGCGGTGGAGACGCGGTTCGATCTGTCCAAGGCGCGCGTGATCGCCTGCCTCGAGGCCGACCCTCTCCATCCCTGGCCGGGGTCGATCCCGGCGCTCCGCGCCTGGGCGGACCGGCGCGAGCCGGGCCCACAGATGAACCGCCTGTACGCGGTGGAGTGCGCCCTCAGCGTGACGGGCATGAACGCCGACCACCGGCTGCGCATCCGCCCCTCGCAGCTGGCGCCCTTCGCCCTCGCACTGGCCGCGCGACTCGGCGCGCAAGGCGGGGCGCTGGCGCCCTTCGCCGCGCTCGGCGCCAAGGCCAGGCTGGAGCCGCGGCAGCAACGATTCGTGGACGTGCTTGCGCGCGACCTTTCCCGCGCTGGCCGCCAGGCAGTGGTGATGGCAGGCCCGCGGAGCTCCCCGCTGGTGCACGCGCTGGCGCACGCGATGAACGCGTCCCTCTCGAGCGACGCGGTCCGCCACCAGAAGCCGCTCTTGCACGATGCGGTGACGGGCGCGGAGGGCCTGCGGGAGCTGGCCGCCGAGATCCGTTCCGGCTCGGTGGACACGCTGGTGGTCACCGCGGCCAATCCGGTCCACACCGCGCCCTACGATCTGAACCTCGCCAAGGCCCTCGATGCGGTGCCGAACTCCATCTACCGCGGGATGTACGAGGACGAGACCTCGCGGCGCTGCGCCTGGTTCGTCCCCGCCACCCATCCGCTCGAGGAATGGGGCGATTCCCGCGCGCACGACGGGACGGTGACCTTCCTGCAGCCGCTGGTGCAGCCGCTCTTCAACGGCATCACCGAGGCGCAGGTGCTCGCCGCCTTCCTCGGCGAGGGCGACAAGTCGCCCTACGGATCTCCGACGGGTTCATCCAGGGGACCGCGATCGCCTCCGAATCGCCGCGGCTCGACGCGGACGCGGTGGCCGCGGCCGCGCGGGCGGCGCGCTTCGAGCCGTCCACCGGACTCGAGCTGAACGTGGTCCCGGACTACCGCCTCTACGACGGCCGGTTCGCCAACAACGTCTGGCTGCAGGAGACGCCCGATCCCGTCACCAAGCTGACCTGGGACAACGCAGCGCTGGTGAGCCCCAGGACGGCCCGCGAGCTGGGCGTCCGGACGCACGACGCGGTGGACCTCGGGCTGCAAGGGCCGCCTGTGACCGCATCGGTCCTGGTGGTGCCCGGGCACGCCGACGGAGCCGTCACCGTCGCCCTCGGATACGGCCGGTCGGGCAGCGAGCAGAACGCCGCCGGAGTCGGCTTCGACGTCGCGCCCTTGCGGCGTGCCGATGCGCCTTGGGGAGCGCGCGGGCTCACCGTGACCAGGCTGGGACGGCGCCGCCCGCTCGCGATCACGCAGGAACACTGGTCGATGGAGGGACGGGATCCCGCGCTCGATCTGGATCTCCGCGACTACCAGGGCCACGGCCGGGAGCGCATCGAGGAAGGCCGCGCCCCGGTGGCGACGATGCACACGCCCTGGGACTACTCGAAGGTCCCTTACAAGTGGGGCATGGCGATCGATCTGGCCCGGTGCACGGGATGCAGCGCGTGCATGGTCGCCTGCCAGGCCGAGAACAACGTTCCGGTGGTCGGCAAGACGAACGTGGAGAAGTCGCGCGAGATGCACTGGCTGCGCCTCGACCGATACTTCGCCGGCGACGAGGACGAGCCGCGCGCGATCACCCAGCCGATGCTGTGCGTCCACTGCGAGACCGCGCCCTGCGAGTACGTGTGCCCGGTGAACGCCACCGTCCACTCGGACGAGGGCCTCAACGAGATGGTCTACAACCGCTGCATCGGCACCCGGTATTGCTCGAACAACTGCCCGTACAAGGTGCGGCGCTTCAACTTCTTCAACTACACGTACGACCGGACCGACATCGAGAAGCTGCACAACAACCCGGACGTCACGGTGCGCAGCCGCGGCGTCATGGAGAAGTGCACGTACTGCGTGCAGCGCATCGAGCGCGCGCGGATCGACTCGCGCGTGCAGGAGCGCGCGATCGCGGAGAAGGAGGTGCAGACGGCCTGCCAGCAGGCCTGCCCGGCCCACGCCATCGTCTTCGGCAACCTCCACGACCGCACCCAGGAGGTGACGAAGAAGCACGCCGACGAGCGCCACTACTTCGTGCTCAACGACCTCGGCACCCGCCCGCGGACTGCCTACCTGGCCCGCGTGCGCAACCCCAACCCGGAGCTGACCTAGCGCCATGGCCGTCTCCGCCGCCGCGCGCCTCGAAGCCCGCCGCACCCTCGAGCCCTTGCCGCTCCTCGAGGGCGTGCAGGACGACGGCACCATCAACAAGACGCTGTTCAACTACGTCTGGCGCAAGCCCGGCAAGGGATGGCTGCTGCTGGTCGGGATCGGTCTCGCTGGGACGGGCCTGCTCACCTTCGCGGTGGTGCTGACGGTCGCGAAGGGCATCGGGCTGTGGGGCAACAACATCCCGGTCGCCTGGGCCTTCGGCATCATCAACTTCGTCTGGTGGATCGGCATCGGCCACGCCGGGACGCTGATCTCCGCAATCCTCCTCCTCTTCCAGCAGAAGTGGCGCACCAGCATCAACCGCTTCGCCGAGGCGATGACCCTGTTCGCGGTCATGCAGGCCGCGCTCTTCCCGGTGCTGCACACCGGGCGTCCCTGGTTCGCCATCTACTGGCTGTTCCCCTATCCGAGCACCAACCGCATCTGGCCGCAGTTCAAGAGCCCGCTGATGTGGGACGTGTTCGCGGTCAGCACCTACTTCATCACCTCGCTCCTCTTCTGGTACCTGGGGCTGATCCCCGACCTGGCCGCGCTGCGCGACAGCTCCACCTCGCGCTGGATGCGCCGCATCTACGGGGTGCTGTCCTTCGGCTGGCGCGGGTCGGCGCGCCACTGGCACCACTACAAGATCGCCTACCTGCTGCTGGCCGGGCTGGCGACGCCCCTGGTGCTGTCGGTGCACACCATCGTCAGCTACGACTTCGCCGTGTCGCTGGTGCCCGGCTGGCACGAGACGATCTTTCCGCCTTACTTCGTCGCGGGCGCCGTCTTCTGCGGATTCGCGATGGTCATGGCGCTGATGGTGCCGGCGCGCCGCTTCATGAAGCTCAAGCACGTGGTCACCGCCCGGCACCTCGAGGCGATGTGCAAGATCATGCTCGCGACCAGCCTGATCGTCGGCTACGGCTACCTGATGGAGCACTTCCTTTCCTGGTACGGCGGCAACCCCTACGACTTCTATCAATACGCGAACCGCCGCGGGATCCTGCACGGTCCCTTCCGCTCCGCCGCCCAGGATCCGTACATCCCCGTCTTCTGGCTGATGGTCTTCTGCAACGTGGTGGTGCCCAGCGTCTTCTGGTCGAAGTGGGGCCGCACCAACGTCTACGTGATGTGGGTCGCGTCCATCTTCATCAACATCGGGATGTGGTGCGAGCGATTCGTCATCGTGGTGATCTCGCTCCACCGCGACTTCCTGCCCTCGAGCTGGGCGATCTACAAGCCGACCTGGGTGGACCTGTCGCTCCTCACGGGCACCATCTGCTTCTTCGCCCTGCTCTTCCTCCTGTTCCTCAAGTTCCTGCCCGCGGTGGCCGTGCAGGAGGTGAAGGAGCTGCGCCACGAGCTGCACCGGGAGCACGAGCGCCACGAGATTCCCGAATTCTCCCAGGAGGCGATCCACCTGATGGAGCTGGAAGTGGGCGAGGAGGACCGGAGATGAAGCGCTTCGTCCTGGCCGAGTTCGCCGAGCCGGATCCGATGGTGGAGGCGGCGCGCAAGCTGCGCGAGGCGGGCCGCGGAGGCCTCGACGCGTACTCGCCGTATCCGGTGCACGGAATCGACCAGGCGCTGGACCTGCCGCGATCGAAGGTCCCCCTGGTGGCGCTGATCGCCGGGCTCAGCGGTGCAATCGGAGGGTACGTGCTGCAGTGGTGGACCAACGCGGTGGACTACGAGATCAACGTCGCCAACCGTCCGCCGCATGCGTGGCCCACGAACATCCCGGTCACTTTCGAATCGGGCGTCCTGGTCTGCGCGCTGACGCTCTTCTTCGGCAGCCTCTTCTATTTCTTCGGCCTTCCCCGCACGTACCACCCCGTATTCGAGGCGGAGGAGTTCCGCAGCGCGTCGCTCGACAAGTTCTGGATCAGCGCCGAGCTGGCCGAGGGGGAAGAGCCCCAGGCCCTGGAACGGACCCTGCGTGAGATGGGCGCCCGGCGCGTCACCCACGTGAGCGAGGCGAAATGATGCGCGCCTCCCCCGCCCTCCTCGCCTGCGCGCTCCTCGCCGCCTGCGGCGACACCACCATCGTCGACCCGATGGAGCGCCAGCCGAAGGCCCGCGCTTTCGCGGCCAACCCCTTCTTCGAGGACGGCCGGGCGATGCGCCAGCCGCCATTCGGGACGGTCCCGCGCGAGCGGATCGTGCAGAACCCGGCGCTGACACAGGGACGCGTCGGCGATCGAGACGTCACCGAGATGCCGCTGCCGCTGACCCGCCCCCTGCTCGACTTGGGGCACCGCAAGTTCGACATCTATTGCGCCACCTGCCACGGGCTCGTCGGCGACGGGCGCAGCCCGGTGGCGGACAACATGGCGCTGCGGCTGCCGCCCAACCTGCACGATCGGGTCGGCATGGCGGTCGGGCACTACTACCAGGTGATCTCGAACGGCTTCGGGCTGATGCCCGGGTACGCGGCGGAGCTCAGCGTGCAGGAGCGCTGGGCGGTGGTGGCGTATCTGCGCGCGCTGCAGCTCAGTCAGGGCGCTCCGCTCGCGCTCGCGCCCCCCGCGGAGCGCGAGAGGCTGTCCAAGGAGAAGCGGCCATGAACGAAGGCCCCCTCTCGCTGGGCGAGTTGCCTCGCTGGCATGGCGGCCGGACCGCGCTTTTGGCCTGCGCCGTGGCCGGCGCGGCCGGGCTCGCGCTGACCGCCGTCGGATATGCCTTCGACCCGCGGCGCACCATGCTCTCCTACCTGGTCGCCTTCCTCTATTTCCTCGGGCTCTCGCTGGGAATGCTGGCGCTCAACATGGCGCAGTACGCGTCCCGCGCGAGGTGGCACATCGTCCTGCGCCGCGCGATCGAGGCGGTGCACGCCCCGCTGCCGATCTTCGTGGCGCTCTTCCTCCCCATCGCGCTGACGGCGAAGCACCTGTACGTCTGGATCGACCCGCCCGCCTCGCTGGGCAAGCAAGTGCTGGAGAACATCGAATTCAAGCACGGCTACCTGAACTTCCCCGGGTTCCTCTGGCGGTCGGCGGCGTACTTCGCCATCTGGCTCTTGATCTCCGAGCTGCTCTACCGCCGCTCGATCGCGCAAGACGAGGACGGCGCGCCTCACTGGACGGCGAGCAACCGGCGCTGGGGGTCGGTGGGGCTGCCGCTGGCAGGCTTCGCCGCCACGTTCGCCTCTTTCGACTGGCTGATGTCCTTGAACCCGACCTGGTTCTCGACGCTGTTCGGCGTCTACTTCATCACCGGGTTCTTCCTCGCCTCGCTGGGCCTGTTGGTGCTGATCCTCACCTTCTGGCGCCAGCCTGGATCGTTCGGCGCTCTCGCCGCCAAGCCGCACTTCCACAACCTGGGGAAGCTGCTGCTCGCGTTCGTCGCTTTCTGGGGTTACATCGGGTTCTCGCAATACATGCTGATGTACCACGCCAACCTCCCCGAGGAGGTGCCGTGGTTCCTGGTGCGGACGCGCGGCCCCTGGAAGCCCGTCTCGATGCTCCTGGTTCTGGGGCATTTCATCGTGCCGTTCTTCGCGCTGCTCTCGCGCGACCTGAAGCTCAAGCCCAAGGCCCTCTCGGTGGTGGCGGGCTGGCTCCTCTTCATCCATTTCGTCGACCTGGTCTGGCTGGTGATGCCCGCCGCGCCACTGCACGATCTCGGGACGCGCTGGGCGCCCGTGGGCTTGGAGCTGCCCTGGACGCTCCTTCCCGCGATGGTCGGCGTCGGCGGCGTGTGGGGCGCGTTCGCCCTCTGGCGCCTGCGCGGCAATTACCTGGTGCCGATCGGCGATCCCTATCTCGAGGATTCGTTGAGGTACGTGCAGCCATGAGCCAAGAGCCGTCCCACAGCACGGAGCACCTGCCGCCTCCCGAGGCGCAAGCCGACGAGCACGTCGCCGGCTTCAAGGTCGTGGCGATCGGCGTGACCGCGCTGGTTGTCTTCGGCGCGGCCACCTGGTGGTCTTCGCGGATTCTCGACCGCACTGCGCGGACGCTCTCGCCGGCCGGCCCGCTTCCGATCGGCAAGGAGATCGGCAAGGCCGAGATCGGCATCGTCGACCAGACGCCGTTCGAGACCACCCGCGGCGCGGAGCACTACCGGCGCGAGCAGCTGCAGAGGCTGAACAGCTACGGCTGGGTGGATCCCGCGAAAGGGATCATCCACGTGCCGATCGAGAAAGCCATCGAGCAGCTCCTGGCCGAGCAGCAGGGAAAGAAGCCGTGACCGCGCTCCTGCTGGCCATCTCGATCGGGACCGGGGCCGCGCCGGCCGCTGGAGGCGGGTACGGCTACGAGCCGCTCCGCCAGATCGGAGACGAGAGCGTCGACGTGGTCGAGCGGCTCGGCGAGCCGGTCCCGGCCGATCTCCGCTTCTACGACTCCTTCCACAACCAGGTGGCGCTGAAGGACTTCCTCGGCCAGGGCAAGCCTGCGGTGGTCACGCTGGTCTATTTCGAGTGCCCCATGCTCTGCAGCCTGGTGCTCAAAGGCTTGATCAAGGGGCTCAACCAGACCGGACTGCAGCTGGGCAAGGACTACCAGGGCATCACCGTCAGCTTCGATCCGAAGGACACGCCCCGCGCGGCGGCCGAGGCGCAGCGCGGATACCTGGCGGGAGTACAGGGGCTGGACCGCGCCCACGCGCAGGATTGGCCGTTCCTCACCGGCGGCGAGGCAAACTCGCACGGGCTGGCCGAGGCGTTGGGCTTCAAGTACCGCTACGACGAGCCCACCCGGCAGTTCGCTCATCCCGCGGTGGCTTTCGTGCTCACGCCCGAGGGCCGCATCTCCCGCTACTTGTACGGCGTGGATTTCCCCGGCCGCGATCTGCGGCTCGCGCTGGTCGAGGCGAGCGGCGGCAGGGTGGGGACCAGCTTCGACCGCGTCCTGCTCAAGTGCTTCCGATACGATCCGGGCACCGGGCGTTACCGGGTCTATGCGACCAACTTCATCCGCGGCGGCGCGCTGCTCGCCGGGCTGGGGCTGGCCGCCGGGCTGGCGTTCCTCTGGCGCCAGGAATGGAAGCGGAAGAGGGACGCGGCATGAACGAGACGCTGCGCCGCTTCCTGTTCCTCCCCGATCAGGCGTCCACCTTCGCCTTGCGGGTGGATCACCTGCACTATTTCGTCATCCTCACCACCTTCGTCATGTCGACCGCGGTGGGTCTCACCGCGATCTTCTTCTTCGTCCTGTACCGCCGGCGCAGCGAGACGCAGACCACTCCGCACATCGAGCCCTCGTCGATGCTCGAGGCCGCCTTCGTGATCGTGCCGCTCTCCTTCTTCCTGCTCTGGTGGGTGACGGGCTATCGCACCGCGATCGAACTCTCCACGCCCCCGATCGACTCGATGGACATCTACGTGCAGGGGAAGAAGTGGATGTGGAAGTTCGCCTATCCGGGCGGTCCCAATTCGGTGAACGTGCTGCGGGTGCCCTCCGGCCGCCCGGTGCGGCTCTTGATGACCTCGCGCGATGTGATCCACTCCTTCTACGTGCCCGAGTTCCGGGTGAAGCAGGACGTGCTCCCCGGCCGGTACTCGCAAGTCTGGTTCAACGCCACGATGCCGGGGCGCTACCAGATCCTCTGCGCCGAGTACTGCGGCGCGGGCCACTCGATCATGCGGGGCGAGGTGATCGTGCTCAAGGCCGAGGAGTACGAAGACTGGGTGAGCGCGCAGCACCGCGGCCTGGCCACCAAGCAGGACGGCCCGCCCACCGCGCTCGACTTCGCACCGCCGCTCGGCAACCTGGTCGACCAGGGCCGGCGCCTGGCGCAGGAGCAGGGCTGCGTGAAGTGCCACAGCATCGACGGCTCGCAACACATCGGCCCCACCTGGCTCGATCTGTACGGCCGCCGCGAGAAGCTGACCGACGGCCGCATCATCACTGTGGACGAGGGATACATCACCGAGTCGATGATGGATCCGTTCGCCAAAATCGTGGACGGGTTCAAGCCGGTGATGCCCAGCTTCGCCAACAAGCTGGCCGGGCCGGAAGTGGCCGCCATCGTCGAGTACATCAAGTCCTTGCAGAGCGACGCCGTCCGCACGGGACCATCGGAGGGTCCGGCCTATGCGCCAGTCCGAGGAAGATAGGGACAAGCTGGGCGGGCAGCCCTCCGCCGAGAGCTACTTGACCGACGGCACCACCGTGATGAGCTGGCTCAACACCCGCGACCACAAGCGCATCGGGGTGATGTTCCTGGTCGCGGTGGTGTGCTTCTTCTTCCTGGGCGGCATCTTCGCCATGGCGCTCCGCCTGAAGCTGCTCTACCCCGGGCCTTTCCTCTTCGACGCGCTGACCTACAACCGCCTGTTCACGCTGCACGGCGTGACGATGATCTTCCTGTTCATGATCCCGGCCATCCCCTCGGCCTTCGGCAACTTCGTCCTGCCGCTGATGATCGGCGCCCGCGACGTCGCCTTCCCGCGCCTCAACCTGGCCTCCTTCTACGTCTACGTGGCCGGCGCGCTGCTCGCCATCTGGGCAATGATCCACGGCGGCGCGGACACCGGCTGGACGTTCTACACGCCGTACAGCACCACGACGCCCACCATGCTGTTCCCGCTGCTGGTGGGCATCTTCGTGATCGGCTTCTCCTCGATCCTGACGGGCATCAACTTCATCGTGACGGTGCACACGCTGCGCGCGCCCGGCATCGGCTGGATGCGCCTGCCGCTCTTCGTCTGGAGCATCTACGCGACCAGCATCATCCAGGTACTGGCCACGCCGGTCTTGACCCTCACCGTTTTCCTGGTGGCGCTCGAACGGGTGCTGCACTTCGGCATCTTCGATCCCGCGCGCGGCGGCGACCCGGTGCTCTTCCAGCACTTCTTCTGGTTCTACTCCCACCCCGCCGTCTACATCATGGTGCTGCCGGCCATGGCGGTGATCAGCGAGGTGGTGGCGACGTTCTCGCGCAAGAACCCGTTCGGCTACAAGGCGATCGCGTATTCCTCGCTGGGCATCGCCTTCGTGGGGTTCTTCACCTGGGGACACCACCTCTTCGTCGCCGGCCAATCGGTCTTCGACAACGGCGTCTTCGGCGTCCTCTCGATGTTCGTGGGGATCTTCACCGCCATCAAAGTGTTCAACTGGATCGGAACCATGTACCGGGGCGCGATCAGCTTCAAGACGCCGTTCGCGTACATCTGCGGCTTCCTCTTCTTCCTGGTCTTCGGCGGGATGACAGGGGTCGCCCTGGCCACCGTCGCGCTCGACGTCCACTGGCACGACACCTACTTCGTGGTCGCGCACTTCCACTTCATCATGGTCGGAGCGACGATCATGGCCTTCCTCGCCGGCCTCCACTATTGGTTCCCGAAGATGTTCGGCCGCTCCTACCACGAGGGGTGGGGCCTGGTGGCCGCGTCGCTGATCATCCTCGGGTTCAACGCCACCTTCATCCCGCAGTTCCTCCTGGGCAACAACGGGATGCCGCGCCGCTACTACCAGTACCCGGAGCACTTCCAGGCGTTGAACGTCGCCTCCACCGCCGGCGCGACGCTGCTGGGCTTCGGCTTCCTCATCATCTTCATCTACCTGGTGATCGCGCTGCGCTGGGGACAGCGCTGCGAGGAGAACCCCTGGCGCTCGAAGGGATTCGAGTGGCTGACGCCGTCGCCGCCACCCACGCACAATTTCGACAAGATCCCCCACATCACCCAGGATCCGCACGACTACCGGACGCACGTGCCCAGCGGGGTGTACGCCGATGTCTGAAGCCGCCGCGCTGCCCGGAGAGCATCCGGTCCGCGGGGTCGACCCGCACCTCGCCCACCACTTCTCAAGCCTGGAGAGGCAGGTGGACGCCTCCCGCCTGGGGATGTGGCTCTTCCTCTGCACCGAGGTGTTGCTGTTCGCCGGCCTGTTCGTCGGCTACTCGGTCTACCGGTACTCGTTCCCGGCGGCGTTCGCGGCGTCGTCCCGGAGCAGCGAGATCTGGGCGGGGGCCGTCAACACGTTGGTGCTGATCACCAGCTCGCTGACCGTCGCGCTGGCCATCCACTTCGTCCGCACCGGCCGGCAGCGGGCCGCGGTGGTCTGCCTGGGAATCACCCTCTTCTTCGCGCTCGCTTTCTTGGGCATCAAGACCATCGAGTACACGGCGCACTTCCACGAGCACCAGCTGCCGGGACGGTACTACCGCTTCGAAGGCGTGCGCCTGCCGGGCGCGCAGATGTATTGGGCCTTGTACTTCCTGATGACCGGTCTGCACGCGCTGCACGTGCTGGTCGGGATGACCGTGCTCGGCGTCATCACCTGGCGGACGGCGCACGCCTACTACAGCCCGCACTACTACGTCGGCATCGAGCTGGCCGGGCTGTACTGGCACCTGGTCGACCTGATCTGGATCTTCCTCTTTCCGCTCCTGTACCTGATCTAGGAGGCTCGAAGCCTTGGCCGAGAACGGCGAGCACGACTCCGCCCTGCCCTACTTGCTCGTCTGGGTGGCGCTGATCGTCCTGACCGTCACGACCTACGTGACGGGCACCAAGCACCTGGGCACCTGGGCGCTGCCGCTGGCGCTGATCATCGCGGTGACCAAGGCCCTCCTGGTCATCCTCTTCTTCATGCATCTGTGGGAGCAGAAGGGCGCCAACCGGATCGTGATCGCGACCTCGTTCGTGTTCGTCGCCCTGATCATCTCGCTCACCGTGGCCGACGTGGCCACCCGCTTCCCGCTCGCCACTCCGGCCGGCGCCCCTTTCGGCACCGACCTCCCCTCGCAGCTCGAGGAGCCCGCCCCCGAGTACCAACCGCCCCCGGGCAGGATCGGCGAACCGCCCCGCGGAGTCGCCGAACCGAAGTGAGCTCGAAGAGCTATCGCGAGTGCCGAGCGGGGTCTGCTCGCGAATCCAACGTCCGAAGAAGAGCGACGGTTGGTCTCGATTGCTTTTCAGAGCGAGCTAGTCCTGAGCTGCCGCCCTCAACGCGCCGCGTCCCGTCCTGGGACAAGTCGAGACGCGTAGCCTCGTGCGCGTGACTTGCTCGAGCTGGGTTAGCGCCTTCGTCGACGTTGGTTCAGCCGGCTGAACCAAATGTCTTTCAGTGAACTCGACGTGGGAGACAGCGGTAGTGACCAATCAATAAGCACCCCAGCGCGTGACCGGATTGCTGGCCGTCCATGCGTCCGACAGCCCTTGAAAAGCAACCGAAACGCGCGTCGATTCGTGCTGGGACGCGGAGAGTTCAATCTTGTTGCATCGGAACCCGTTCCCGCGCGCGACTGGAAAAGTGATGAGTCGTGCGGCAGCGCCCGCCGTCGCGCTGACGCGTGAACCTGTTCCGGGACTCGCGATTCGTCGCATTCCGCGTGACTCGCTCGAGCGGAGTTTCAGCAGCGACTCCACGGCGACGACAAATCGACGGGCGGTCTCCGTTGCTTTTCAGGGGAAGGGTCAGGCGCAGCAGCGGGCGCGGAACCCGACTCGCGCGCGAACGGTGCTTCTTCGAATGCCGCGCGGTCGTTCGAGCAGCACGCGAGATGTAACGCAGCGCGTCCCGTCCCGGGACGGGACGCGGCGCGTCAACGGAGTAGCCGCCAACTGCGCGGTCGCTTGCTGCAGAGCCGCCGTGGCACTCATTGGATCGACGTTACCGCCGCTGCCTTCGAACAAACTCCCCCTGGAAAGCAAGGGAGACAATGGTCGTTCGTGCTCCGACGCCGAATGCGCACCGATCATGCTGCCGCTTCCTTCGACTCCGCCCCGGAAAGCAATCGATCGACTCTGCCTTGAAAAGCGACGGAGGCCGAGCCGCGAACTGGCTCTATGGGTGGTGGGTCGGGGCGTCCGGGGATTCGATGGCCTTCTTGCCGATGTCTTCGCGGCTGGGGCCTTCGACCAGGTTGCCCGCGGCGAAGCGGCGCTCCGCTTCGGCGAAATCGCGCAGCACCGCCTCGTAGGAGTCGTAGCGCTGCTTCGGGAGCGACTTCAGGAAGTTGATCACCTCGGCCGGAGCGTCGTTGTCGGCGGCGGTCTGCACGATCTCGTCGCGGGAGGCGGGATACTCGATTGCCTGGAGGTGCGCTGCGGGGCTGCGCGCCGGATTTTCTCCGATCCCTTTGGCCATGCAGGCAGCCTACACATCGGGGCGCACGCGAGCCAACGCAGCTCCCCAGCCGAGTGACCGACCGCCCCCCTTCTCGGTCCTTGGCCGGGTGGGCTAGATTGCTCCTCAAGGGGAGGCTCCACCATGCACAAGCTTCGCGTCGCCCTCCTGGGCGTCTTGCTCTCGGCCTGCGCCACCGTCTCCGAAAGGCCCGCGCCCGTCGAGGCGCCGGTCTCGCGCGGCACGCAGATCGCCGCTCAATCCGCCGCCCAGGCGCCGGCCGGGCACCGGTACAAGACGAAGATCGCGATCGCCCGATTCACCAACGAGAGCAACTACGGCCGGTCGCTGCTCACCGACCAGGACCTGGACCGGATCGGCAAGCAGGCGGGCGACATGCTCATGTCGCGCCTGGTGCTCTCGGGGAAGTTCCTGGTCCTGGAGCGCCCGGACGCGGCCAAGCTGGAACGCGAGCAGCAGCTCGGGGGCGGATCGCTGATCGGCGCGGACACGGTCATCGCCGGCTCGGTCACCGAATTCGGCCGCTCGGTGGGAGGCAAGTCCGGTTTCTTGAGCAGCACGAAGGTGCAGACCGCGAAGGCGAAGGTCGACATCCGCCTGGTCGACGTGAAGACCGGCCTCGCCTACTTCTCGGCGAACGGGTCCGGCGAGGCGAGCACCGAGAGCGGCGAGATCGCCGGGTTCGGGAGCCGCGCCGAGTACGACGCCACGTTGAACGACCGCGCCATCGCTGCGGCAATCTCGGACGTGGTCGACCGGCTGGTCGACAAGCTGTACGACCGCCCCTGGCGCACCGACATCCTCGAGGTGCGCGGGACCCAGCTCTTCATCGCGGGCGGGGAGCGCCAGGGCC